>Ga0181403_1000013_pt1 | contig 39056 bp, 79 predicted proteins | sample 26SPOviralmetaG_FD_130132 | JGI IMG/M metagenome (GOLD analysis project Ga0181403, IMG submission 130132) | Marine viral communities from the oligotrophic San Pedro Time Series (SPOT) site, San Pedro Channel, CA, USA - 26 SPOT_SRF_2011-09-28 | ecosystem: Environmental > Aquatic > Marine > Strait...
AAAAGCCTTACCTTTACCTAAAACATATTTATGTATTTTTTCATTTAAAAATGCAACTACTTCACATTTAACATCTACATAAGGTACATCAAAATAATAAAATTTAAATGTATGAATAATATTTTCGGCCAACTTATCAAATGCATAATGTATATGTTGTGAATAAACTTTATTACGTTTTAAATACTCAGGTTCGTTATTATATGCTACAATTGCTTGGTCTGTAATATATGTAAAATATTGCTTTTTAGTAGGTTTTCGTCCTCTTCTTTTTTTCTTTGGTAATAAAGATTCAGCTTCAATTCGTGCCTTATCTTCTTCTAACCATATATAAAATTTATCTACAGGCGATTCACCATCTTTGTATACTATTGGCTGTTCTTCTTGTAAGTCTTGTTGTTGCTCATTCATTAGTTAACTCCACGATTTAGGTCATCCATTACTTCTTTAATAAGTTTAAAAGATGTGCCTACTTCGTCTGAAGCTTCAAATGCTCCTTGTCTATCTGCGTTTCTTATTTCAGAGTTGGCTTGATTAATTTTTGTTTTTAATTGTTCTAAAAAGTCGTAATAGGCTACATTTGATTGTTCTAAATCACTAATGTAATCTGTTTGGTCTTCTTGTTTTTTTAATTGATTTATATTAACAAATAATGATATTGCTAATATTACCGATATTACTATTATTGTTGTTATCATTTTTTATCTCCAAATAAATCATCAAACATTTTCATGGCTGCTCCAGCTTCGCCCTTTGATGCTATATTACCTAATTTCTTAAAATTATTTTTTTTATTATTTTTGTTAAATCCTGAAATAGAAGATTTAACTGCTGATGCTTGTGATGATTTTGTTTTTGCCCACATCTCATATTCTATTCTTGCTGCCATACAATCTGCTTGATGCATTACAAAACCTAAGTTAGTTTTTAATTTTGAATCTGCTGTTCTAGACATGAAATAAGGTTTATTATGTTCATCATATAATCCATCAGTTAATTTAATACCTAACATTTCATTCCAAGTGATCTCAATACCATAATGCTGCAATAACCAAATAGATAGGTCATTTACAAGGGTAAATTGGTTGTTAGGATTAACTTTATACATCCTTCCCATATTCTTTCTATGCCATTCTGAATCATTTGGAATATATGTTTCATTTCCTTCTCCAGGAAATCCCATCTTACCAATATCATGATTCAATGCAACAAAGATCAATTCTTCCATTGTATATCCATCACAATCAGATCCCATTGATTTCCACAACATATATACTTGTTTAGCACATTTAATAACTCGCAATACATGGTCTACATATCCACCTTCAAATGCGTTATGATAATGATCAATGCTTGAAGCAGGTTGCATACACATTCTATCTTCTAGATCTGTATACATTGCTTTTAGTTTATCTTTTCTTTCGCCTTCAAAGTTATCATCAATAACTCTTAATAACTCGTTCCAATTGTCTACAATTATTTCTGCTGGTAATTTCATATTTTATTATTTTGTTGATACCATTAGTATTTCTGATTCTCTTACTAACACATAATCAATATCATCGATTGTTACATCATTTCCATTTTTTCCTGATAATAATCTTGCAGGTGCCATAATTGTATCTCCAACTTTACATGTCATTGGAATTCGGTCTCCTGTTTGAGTATATAATCCATCTCCAACTAGAATTACTTCTGCATATTCAAATGCTGATTCATTTGATGATAAGATTATTCCTGTTTTTGTTTTAGTTTGTCTTTCCTTTGCTTTTAATAAAAGCGAGTCACCCATTGGTTTCATTTTCATAACTGTTCTCTTTAAATTATTGTATCTACTACACCTAAATCTAATGCTTGATTTGATGTCAAATACATATCTGTTCTCATTTGGTCTTTCCACCAACTTGCATCTTTTTTTGTTTTTTCTGCAAGTAAGTTGTATATATCTTGTTCTACTTGTTTTACAAAATCAACAGTAGCTGTTACATCTGTTAATTTTCCTGATATCATTGATGATGCTTGATGGAACATTATAGTAGAATTTTTACTAACCATTCGTGTTCCTGTACCACATGCTAATATAACCGAGGCTGCCGAAAAGGCTTTTCCTCTACATATTGTATTTACCTTTACATCTAATGAGTTTATATAATCTATAATTCCCATCATTTCATGAATATCACCACCTGGACTATTTATCATTAAATTAATAGGATCTGTTTGTGATCCTTTAAAATCTTTTGATTGTCTAAACTTTAATGTACGTCGAATACGTATCACCAAATCAAATAAAGTATGTCCTTCTATCTCATCATTAAGATATATTACAGAATCATCTAGTTCAATTTGATTTGCTAAAATTTCATTTAATTCTGTATACGGTGATGATTCTTGCATGTTTGTTATAATTTCTTCAGGCGCTTGCCTATTTGGTCGTTCGTTATATAAATCACTCATAATACTTTAATATAATAAATTATTTTCGTAATAACAAATTTCACTATAACTTTTTTAACTGACGTTCTAACTTTCTTAACTTAACACCGCTTGACCTAATATCCTTTTTGTATTTAGCATTCTTTAGATCGCCTCTAACCATTACCATTTGTTCAAGTATCTTAGTTCGTAGTAAACCTTTTTCTCGTTTAGTTAGTTTCTTTTTTTCAGGCTTTGCAGTTGTTGGTTCTAATGTTCCTTTTAGTTTAGGTTGTTCTTTTCCTTTATAAAATACATTTCCTTCTTTATCAACAAATTCTTTCATGAATTGCCAACCACGCAATCTACCAGATGATTTATACCCTCCTCTAATGTCAGGTGGTCCTACTGTTTTATTAACACATTTATAACATAACACCGCAGTTGCGCCTTCACCTACTTCTGACCATTCATTGCATCTTGGATGTTTTGATAATATCTGCCAACCCCAATATGATTTATCTTCAATGCTATTTCTGCATATCATATAAGTTGTTCTATCTTTCTTCTTTGTTTTAAATTTTGTAACTTGTTTCTTTTTTGCCATATTATAAATTTTTAGTTTTATTTTTTGGTGGTCCTGGTATTCTTCCCATTCCATCTACACCTGGATTAAGTGCATGGTTTGCCTTTTTCTGGTCTTTATAGATATCTTCTTTTGAGTCTTTAATTACTTCTACTACTTTGTGGCCACCTGTATTATCTACCTGTATTACTTTTTCTTTTTTAATATTTGCTGTTGCTAGAATTTCTTCATTCTTTTTTATCATTTCTTCAACTGGATATGGCTCTCTCATATCAGGAACCTTAGCTGGAATGTCATAATCTTCTTTTGATTTTATTTGAGCAAAAGCAAAATTAGCTGCTACTACCAAACATATTGCTAATGGATCAAATACAAATATAATAAGTAATAAGAACCAATTCACTACTTGTCCCATATCCTTACCAGTTGTTTCTGATAGGTATTTAAGTGGTCCTAGTTCTCTTTGTTCTTCATTACCTATTTCTAAATCTAATAATTCTGTATCTATTCTCATTACAGAATCCATAACAGCTTCTAATTTCAGATTTATATTATCTCTATCTTCAATTGTAGTTTTTAATTCTGATTGTAATGCCCTTCTAGTAGAACTAGATGTAGTAGTAATTACAGATTGAGAATTTTCATCCCAATAAGATACTGATGTTGGACTAGATAATGACTTCCTTAAATCTGATATGGTTGTATTCAATTGTAATTTTTCTATTGTCAGATCACCTTTTTGTTCTTCAAACCTTTCTTGCTTGGTTTCTAACACTGCTAATGATTTATCTAGGAATTCTGATTTGGTTGCTGTTTCTTGATAAGCCCCAGATAAGAATCCATATATACCACCAGATGTAATTATCATTAAAACAAATACTGCTACAGATAAATAAAATCTTAAAAACTTATTTATTGTACCCCAATATTGATATAATAAAGAAGCAGTAACTAATTTAGCAAATTCTAAAGAACCAGCCATTATTATTACCTGCAGGCTTGCACCTGCAAATAATTTACTTAATCCAAATACAGAATAGAACGCGGCTGAGCCGGATACAGCTAAAGCAGAAAGTCCTATTAAGAATGGAAAAAGTCTTTTTTTCATAATTAGTTTTGTATATTATCTTGGGCAAATTTTATTTTAGCGCGTATAACTTTAAATCTACGTTGTGCTTCAGATGGATCAATCTTCATTCCGCGTCTAATAATATCCTGCAAGATTTGCAACATATTGTCGGCTTCATCTAATTGCATCTTCACTTGTGGTGCATTTTTTACTGTACTCATAACTTTTCTCCTTTTTTTAGGTGGTTTGACTATGCTTATGCATAATTATTTTTAAATTATTATTTATTATAAATATATATATTATTAATATTATTAATAGATTAATATATTATATTTTAACTAACTTCGGCCATTATTGGCCTATTTTTTTGTTTATATAAACTTCTATGTTCTAATACTGCCAATTCTTTCGCTTTTGCTTCAACAACAATATCTAAATCTAATCCATATGTTCTAATCTCATCACGAATATAATCTGAATGGGCTTGTTTTCTAATCTTTTCATCTTGATATTCACGGGCTCTACTTTCTGAATAATGACAACATTGCCTAATATCATCTGGCCATGTCTCACTGGCTAATTCTAATGCTTGCCTTTCTGATAATTCATCTGGATGAAATGTATGGTGGTGGTAATCAAATGTAATTGGAATACCTATCTCTTTATAAAAATAATGATATAGCATTCGAGTTGACCACATACTTGGTTTATCATCATTTTCTAAAACCAATCTAGATTTAAGACTATCTGATAATCTATGCCATGAAGCAATCCATCGTTTTGCGGTGCCTTCGGCGTCACCATACATACCACCTACATGAATATTTATCTTATTTTCAAATGAAGGCTTATATCCCATAAGGTCAAACATTTCTGAATGACGTTCTAATCCTATAATAGATTTTTCTACAACTTCTTGCCTTGGAGAACCTAATACATGAAATGGTCCTGGATGTGTAGTTAACCTCATATTATGTTTACGAGCATATTCGCCGGCTTCATATAATCTATCAGAGATTTCTTTGATCTGAGGTAATTGATTAAGTTCATAATGATCATGCCATGGAAATAATTCAGAACCTATTCTAAACAATGTTATATCATGTTCGATATTCCATTGTAAATAATGTAATAAATCAGTTGCGTTTTTTAATGCACGTTCACCTATTAGTTCATAGTTTCGATCTGGATACCATGTTGCTTTTCGTGCTGTCCTAGAAGTAGTTACTCTACCACCGGCCTTTTTAGGTCTATTTGTTAATGTCATATTGACACAAGCATAGCCTAGTCTTACATTTTCATTCATATACTTAATATTTTTTATTATATATAATATAAGAAAAATATATCAATTATCCTAATTATTCTTCAGGAAACTCTAATTGTAATTGTATATTATCTTCAGGTTTGAAGATAATAGCATCTTGGATTGTTTCGCAACAATATAGCCATCCATCCTTCTTTAATAAGATATCAGACCTAGTCCATTGTTTCATGATATTGGAATCAAAATTAGGTTTTAATTGGCTTAATCTAATGGCTCGTTTTATGATAAGTTTACTATCATTAAAATCTATATAATGGCCGACTTGTAACATATGTTAATCGTTCTTATAAGGTGGTTTAACCTGGTTGATTATAGGTTGCTTTAATGTTAACATTAACTTAAACAAATTGGTGGAACAGTACCAATAATATCATAACACCTATAATATCGATATTTGTCTATACCTGGTATTTTTTTAGCAAATTTATTTCGTATTAAAATATGTCCATCCATCCATAATTTAAGTATCATACGCCTTAACCATTTTAAACTAGTTGAATTGATATGTATTGATCTATTAATTACTAATAAATTTAATTTATGGTCTCCCCATAAGAATTGTTCATATTGTGTATCTTGGAACAATTCATTAATAGGCTGATCTTTATCTTGTTGATCTTCTATTTCAAAATCTGCTTCAAATTCTACTTCAAATTCTTCTTGTAGAGGAGGAATAACTACTTTGGATAATGCTGCATCCATACCTTTAGATTGAAGATCGTATAAAAACTCAATTTTTTGTTTTGGTTTTAAATTTACGAATAAATCAAATTCTTGTTCGTGTATATGTAAACTATCTATTTGCATATAACAATCCTTTGTTTGAAGCACCATTGGTCATTTCTTTTACAACAAATAGATTACGGAATTGTTCTAACGTTAATTGTTTAACGCCTGCAAAATATGCTTCCGCTTGATTAACTGATGGCATATCAACTGTATTAATATGACCACTTCCTTCAACTTGACCTTTTGTATATAATCCAAATTTACTCATCTCTTATCCCTTTTATATAAATATCAATTACTAGAATCTTTCTGTAATGATGCCTTGGAAATTTCTTCAGAGATTCTATTGAATCCGCGGACCGCGTCAACTTCATATATATTTAATAATGTATGTATATATTCAGATAATGGTCCTGATAATATTATTGCATCATTTCCTTTAAGGAACCAGTCAATGACGGCTTGACATCCATCCCTTTTATAAATATCAATTACTTGTCCGTCATTGATATACCGTTTATGGAATCCCACTACTTAGTTGTTTTACCCCATTTACCTAAACGGTATGCCTTTTCCGCTTGATCCATTGCTGCACTACATGTTCTCATTAATTGATTTAATTCTGAATATGTTACATCAAATGAACGATTACCTATTTCTATTTTACCTATAACTGGTTTCATTTTTGAATATTTAAAGTCGTCTGGATTAACACGTTCTTTTAATTCAAAGTCAATTGTTGACCAAAGTTTTCCTAAATGACGCGTCTTTTTAGTATCGTGCGCCGATGTCATGTTTACACTCATATGTTTTATTTATATATTGTTAATGTGAATATTGAATCTGCAACACTATGATCTAGTCTTACATTTCCTCCTAATTGGCCATATTCATTTAATGCCCAATCTAATACTTCTACTGGATCATATACTATATATGATTCATCATAATCTTCTGAAGTATTTAAACTTAATAATGAAATTACAATTGCTGTATCAGCTAATTCCATCATCTTTGAAACTGTATTTTTTAATGCATTCATTTGATCAAAATCGTTACCAGCCGGTTCATACATAATTGATAACCCACCAATATTAACAACCCAATCAGCTGCATAATTTCCATCTAGTTTAAATAAATTAGTAGCTGTAAATGTACCTGTTGGTACTAATTCTTTAGCCGTACCAATTAATACTTTATTTAAATCAATTCCATGATATGATACATCATCTTGATATATTCCTTCTAAATGTCTAAGGAAATCTCCTCTACCACAACCAATATCTAAAACAGATTCGGCTGATGCATCAAAATTAGAAGCAACAAAATCATACATAATTGATTGTTCTTCTAAATTTCTATATCCAACTACTCTTGGATCAACTTTAAGATAATCTCCTTCAAGTTCACCTAAAGCTTCTTCGGATACTGGATAATTTTCTACATAACCTTCTTGTTCTTCTATTGGTTCTGCATCTGCAGGAACATCTTCAGATTCTTTTTTAGTTTGTACTTGTGCTTCAAATACTTCTTGATCTGATACTACATTTGGTTGTAGATTCAAATCTTGCTCTTGAACAACTTGTTCTAAGTCTTTGTTTTCTTCATTCATATTATTAACTTTTTTATTTACGTTTATTTCTAGGACCTCGTCGTTTGTTAATCCTATTTATTTTACTTTCAATATCAGATAGATCCATTCTCATTGGATGTGTTCTGTTAAATTGTTGAGATGTTTTACATGCAAGCGCTGCATATTCCCAAGCCTTATCTTCGGAATGCGTTGCAGGCAAATAAAACTCTTCAGCAATAAATATATCTCCGGACATTATTTGAGCACCTGTACTACCATAAATTATCTTTGCATCAGGATACTGTTTTAAAACTTTTTTTCTAAGTCTAGCTTTTTTTATTTCTTCTCTCATATTAAAACGATCTAGGTCCTTGGCATGGAAATACAAAGTCATTATACTTTTCAAATTGACCTACCATTAAATCTCCTGAATTCATATCTTCACCATCTGCTCTTAATCTGGTTTTATCAGAATAATTTCCTCTTGTATGTCCATGTTTTTTATGAATAAACATATTATTGGTTCCACCATTTGATATCCATGCATCTGTAACAGATGACAAAATTGTTTGAGTTGATTTAGGTTCGTCAACACCTATCATTATTAGTCCTGAACCATCTTCTGTTCTAACATCATAACTTCGTTTAGGCATTTTACCAGCCGGACGAACATTAGTTACCAATGCAACTCTTAATTTAAATTCTTCAGAATTCCATGATTTTGTTTTAACTACTACTTTATCTCCTTCGTAATACTTTACGCTATTACTTTTAATCTTAACTTTTTTAGCCATTTTTTAATTTTTAATTATTATTTAATTTTTATTTATTTTTCGATTACTTTGATAATCTTGGAATTAGATACTGCTTTAACTTCAAAGTCAACTCCCGAACCTTCAAAGTCTTTTACTACCATTGCTTCCGCATGGGTTACAGATTGAGCATCTACTAGATACATTTCTGTTACTCTTTTTACTCCTTTTGCTGAATCTACTGCGATTCTAACCTTAGCTGTATAATATGCCATTTCTTATTTTTTTTTATGATTAATAATATATAAATATAAAAACTTTTTCTCGTAAGTCCTAATGTTTTTCATGAAAAGTTTCTAAAAGTTTCCTGGTGCTACTTGCATACATGTTAATCCTATTTCTCTCCACATATTGACAACTTTATCTCTATCATCAAATACTGCTACTACTTCTACTTCATCCATATCTTCAGGATTAACAAATACTTCTTCAAACCAACCTAATTTTAATTTTTCATCAGGCATAAATTTGAATGGATGTTTAATAGGACGCATTTTTAATATATCATATTCAACTTCATATTCTTTTAACCAGTCTTTAGTAACTTGTTCTGATGATGCACTTCTACCTGAAAATATTGCTATTTTATATCCAAAAGCTTTTAATGCTTGAGCCATCATAATTACTGGTTGATTTGGTTCATCAGATGCGACAAGTTTATCTGAAAAAAATATATCCCAATCCATTTTACCAGACTTAGATGCTAATTTTCTACGTATTTCGATATTGGCTAACGTGCCATCTAAATCGAATATTACCCATTTATCTTTATTCATACTTATATAGATTCGTTATACATTGCATTATCTAATTCCGCAGAACATTCTACTTCTGGTGTTCTAGTTGCATAATATATAAATTGAGCTCTACCATGCTTAATTGCATCTTTAGGCCATTCCATTCTATCAATAATACCTTTCTTCAAACCTCTACGAAGCATATCAGCATATTTTTTATTTGATTGGCTTGAACGATTTCTGTCATAACCAAATGCTGCTTTATGGATTTCTGTTTCGGTCATTGGACCTATTCTTTTTAAGACATCTACCATTTCGTGTACTGAATTATTTTTTGATAATCCCATTTCTTTTCTTGAATAACTATTTAACATTTTTTAATTTTTAATTTAGGTCTACTTCTGGCTAGACCTCTTACCTTTTTTATTTATATAAAGATAAGAAAAATATTTCAATTAACCAAATCTTTTTACAGCTTTTTTTGAAAAAGTTTACAAAAAGAAAGACGCCGAAACGCCTTTCTTATATAACAAATTAAACTAATTATTTTTTAGTAAAAAATGACATTACAATTACTAATACGATCAATCCTACAAAACCACCATTACCTAGTGCTTCTACAAGAGCTGATAAATTAGCTATTACATCCATGCCAAATACTGTACCACCTGTTAAAACGGTCCACAAGATTGATACTGGTATTACTGCCATCATTACTGATAATAGTCCACCAAAAAATCCTGTTACATATTTAATTACTGAATCCATATTTAATCCTCTTTTTTATTTAATTATTTTGTGGCAAAATTGCCTAATTAGAGAGCTCGTTTACTGTTACTTATTAAAACTTAAACCCAAACCCTAATGTAAGGTTTGTAGTCTTAGTCCCTGTATTATAAACGACTTTTGGATCTACGTAAATATTACTTCTTAAAGTAAATAATTTACCAGCTCCAATTGACATTCCATCCGTAGATAGTCCGTCGGTTGCTAAATAAGCAAAATATCCTTTTATAAAATATCTTGCATGGAAATCGATATCCATATCCACTGTTGAATCTGCTTGGCTTACTGAAGCACCTATCATTAGGTTATCCATTACACCGTAGCCGATTGTTGGAGATACTGACCATTCAGTCCATGCTGTATTTGCTACATCACCTGTACCTACGTACCAGTCTCCTGTTGTTTGTGCATTCATTCCAACTATCGTTGAGAATACTAATGCTAATGTTAAAATCAATTTTTTCATAAAATTTCTCCTTTGTTTTATTATGCCACTATTGGCTTTTTATGTAAGGAGCTCTCTAATTTATGTACGCCATACGTATAGCGTAAATCTCCTAATTCATAATACTAATGTATAATATATAAAATATTATTCGTTAGTCCTAATCTTTAGTCATCTTTTTTTACTTTAGTCGATGCATCACCTTTTGCATCTCTTTTATAATCTATGTAAGCTCTTAAAACTTCGTTAGGTGTAATTTCTAATGCCGTAGCTAAATTCATTATCACCTGTGAAACCACTTTCCTTTTTTGGAAAGATCCTTTTGCACGTTTCCCTAAACTATTTAAAATCATAGCTAGTCGTGCATTATCCGTAACTGTACCTCTTTGTACTACCGTTTTGGTAGCTTCGGTATTAATATTGTTAATTTCTTCTTTTATTATTTTTCTAATATCTGATTGTTTCATGACATATTATTGTTTTGGAATAGGAATAGATCTTCTACCACCTTTCAATCTTTTACCTTCTAATTGATTAGCAATATCTAATTCAGCTCCTATTAATTTATACAATATACCCGCATCACTAATTAAGTCTTGTAATTGTTTATATGCTTCATAAGATGCATCTCCGCCCTTTGCTGCATCTTTTGCAGTAGCTAATGCTCCTGATAGCCTATCAACTATTTGTGTTCTAATAGATGATCGATTGAGAGAAGCAAATCCTGATACTTTTACCATTGGGTCGTTTGGGTCCATATCTTTAGGATCTGCTAATGTTCCAAATTTATACGATTCTTCATTCATAAGCGAATGAACTTCTTCTCGTATAATTTGCTTCAATCTACCTTTTAAATCTTTACCTTCCATTTCTTAATTCCAAAATATTAATTTACCTAATATGCCTAATACTGCAATCCATACAGACCATAAAGCACCATTAGCCTTTTTTCTAAAATCAGTGTTACGATTAACTCTAGATATAGTTCCATCATCTGGATCTAATAATCTAATTTTAATTTCTTTTACATCTGCCTTAATTGATAAAAGTTCATCATGCAGTTGTTGGTTTGTTAATCGTGCCATATTATTATGATCTTTTAGATTCTAATACTGATTGTTTTCTGTAATCGGTTACTAATTTTTTTATTTCACCAATTGATTTTCTTGCTCTTGTTGCTGCCGCCTTATTACCTTTATCGGTAAATTTTCTATGATTCTCTTGAAACTCTTCCCAAAGGTTATTCAATGTATCATATAACTGAGTTGTACTCATAACTTTTCTCCTATTATTGTTAATTTAAAATAAATATGCGTCTTTAGTAGAAATCACCACTATCAACACCATCTTCTTCTCTATAATCTATATCATCCATATCATCCATCTCAAAATCGGCGTCTACGGTATAGTCTATTATTGTTGCAGGCTCTTTGCCTTTCTTTCTAATTTGTATTATATCATCATCTTCCATTTCAAGTAAAATATCAGATTTTAGTATTTTATCACGACGTGCAAATTTACCAATGACAGGTCCAAATTGTGGATGCATATGATAATCACCAACAAATTCTCTATCATCTGTTGTCATAAATTCACCACCCTTTGAATACAACCTAGGTTGATAATCAGGATCATCATCATCAAATTCTTGTTCTTCTCCTATATCTTCTTTATATCTATCTGAATTTGATTCTGGAAAATCTATCTCATCTAAACCTTCTGGCTCAGACTTTATAACTTCAAATGCATCCAAAAATAATCCTTTAAGTTCATCTTCTGAATATACATCTGTTTCTTGAAATATTAAATTTCCATCTAGGTAGACTTCTCCTAGATCCTTTTCATCATCGACCATCATTTCTATTTCTTGGCCTTGGTATACTGTATCAGTTTCTTTTTCTTGAAACTCGTAAAAAAAGTCATCTCTTTCCATAATTACCTTTTATATCTTATGTGTTTATCGGTTACTATATACTCTGTATATAAGTCTTCATGATCTTCAACCACATCATCTAATTCATCTTGAACCATATCAGTATAATGTTCTTGGAAATCATTACTAAACATTCCTGGATATTCTTGTTTAAGTCTCATTTGGTAATCTTCTTCAAACCTTTCAAGGTATTCAGCTTCTAGTTCAGACCTTAATTCATCCATTTGATCTTCTATTGCATCATCTAATTGGGCAGTTGCACCAAACATTTGCGGATCATCTTCTTCGTCTGCTAATATATTAGCTACTTGAGATGCTGATAATTGTTGTATATCAAACTCCTCAGCAAACTCTTCAATTAATTTTGTACGACTTGCATTTCTTAATTGTGTTTCATAAATAACATGGCCATCTAATAAAACTTTTTCAGTACCACCTCTTTTATTTTTACCAAACATTTGGTGTACCTTACCTCTATTAACATCAAAATCTAATATACGTCCTAAATATGATTCCTCAGGATCTGCATTAGATGTAATAAGAATATATCCGGTTGATTTTTGTGGTAATTTTACATCACCTGGTTCCATTGCAGCAGCAATTGCTTCCATTTCTGGATTGCTTACTCTAGGTCTACGACCAACTAAGACTTGAGGTCCCCTTGGTTTCCTTGAACTATTACGCCCCCTGAACCCATTAAATACGTTACCCAATCCTAATAAACCCATATCTATTCTTCCTGTTATTTATTTTAATATAAATATGGAGTTACAAGAGTTTAACTATTGGAATAGTTAGATAGTTTCCTAGATATCCAACCTGCAAATCGTTTAAATATGTTCTGTTTCGTTGATTTTGGTTCTGTAGGCTTTGGTTTTGTAGTTTCTTCTTTGATAGGATTGGTTTTAGGAACGTATAAACGCTGGATTGGTTTATCTGTTTCTGTTTTTATGACATTAGATGATACAGGAGCAGTAGATATTACTCTTCTAGCCTTTCTAGGAGTCATTTTTCTTGGTACATAATTAGTTTTATCAGGAACATCTTGTCCTGGCTGTTCAATTTTTTGTACAGCTACTTTTAATTCATGAAAATCGTTTGCATCTATTGCAGTAATTGTATAATCTGTACTATTATATGATAAAATATCACCAATTTCTATATTTTGGTTGTCTTGATAGTCTACAATTTTAACATTTTCATTTTCATCTTGTATAATTGTAGCAAATTGCATATCTTTTTTAAGATGAAATTCAGAATCTGAAATTTTTTTAAAATTATCTAGTATTGCTTTCATTTTTTGTATTTTTTATAACTTTTTCGTACGCATATGCCCATTTTTCACGAGATTCTTTGTACTTATGATGATCTTGCCAATTCATTTTACTCAATTGTGCATCAAATTCTTTTTTTAAGCCTAATTTATTAATTGATTCGGTAATTTCATACCATAAATCTTCATAATGACCCATAATTAAAACCTATTTAAATTATCTTCCTTGACCTTTATACTTCTTTTTATAAAACTTTGATTGTTTACAGTTAGAAGTTTTGCTTTTTGCATGTACTCCAGGACGTTTTTTACGTTTTGCTGATGTATGAGTATATCCGGTTGCTTTTCTGGCCATGATTAATATCTATTAATTCCTTTGCCTGTTTCAAATGCTCTTAACATTTCTTTAATATATCCTGCAGTTTCTTTTGATGCATCACGATTATAAGATCCATAACCTTGGGCCTTTTCTCTTTCTGCAGCATTATCTTGCCTAATATATTCACCATATGATCTCAATGCTCTTGACATTGTTGATGTAACATCTTTCATTGCAACTTCATTACCATTAATAGTAGTTACTAATTCATCATATCTACCTACCTTAATTACTGCCATTCCTTCTGCAATTGCTTCATTTGCTAGCTTAACTATCTTAGCAACCATAGAATCTACATTATCTCTTGATCCTACTCTTGCATTTAGAATATCTTTATATCTTTTAAGATTTGCACGCCTCCATGATGGTGCATCTTTAAATGTATCTTTACCTAATTTCAATTCAGCTCTTTTAGCTTTTAATGCTTTGGTTCCACCTCTGAAAGATTCAAAATCCATTACATAAATTTCATCAGCTATTTCTTTTAATTTTTTAAGTTGTAATGTTCCACGCTTACCATGTCCTGATGCATCACCATATTTACTTATACCTTTTGGTCCAACTCCCGTACGGCCATCATATTGAACTTTACCCATTAATGTCACAGCCATGACACCTTCTGGTAATGTTGTGTCCCAATCTCTGGTTGCATATGGGTTTTGTTTTCTTTGTGTATTAACCCAGAATACCAATCCTTTCTTTACCATAGGATCATTCATGTTAGTTGATTTATTTAATGTTCCTGCAGGAAGTTTATCCCATGCTATATTATGTGTATGTGCAAATCGCTTAAACCAGTTATTATATCTGTTTCCTTTGATACCACCCATCTTTGATACCTTTCTAATATTTGGATCTGCAAATGCTTCTGACAGAATATTATAATATTCTTCTTTTATTATATTTTTTATCTTTGATAGTTTCATATTGTCCCTAGTAATGTCTAATAATTTTATAATAAATATGCACTAGTCCTTGATTTCACCTCGTAAGAATTTCTTTTGTTTCGCTATAGCTTTGTCTAAGTCTGCTTTCTGAATACTATCCTTCTCCATGACTTTAGGTTCTTTATGTCCTAGGTATTTTAATATATGCCACGGTTTATTTTTCTTCTGCTTATCATCTAAATTCTTTAACCAGGTTACTCCAGGTAGTATAGTTCCTGATTTCATTCTTAATTTATACAGTTTATTTTTCTTGTCTGTGATTTCAATAACTTCACATTCACAACTTGACCCCAAAAAGATGGCCCCTACTATATCTCCTACTTTTAAATGTTTCATATTACATTTTCCAATTTCTGAACGCATGCAGAATTTCATCATCTACAGGTTCTGGTTCAACACTTTTTACTTGTGGTACAATTGTAGGATTAAACGTTTCAAATATTTCTAATGCTTGTCTACGTTGGCTTCCTGATATAATTTCTTCTGCACAAGCTTTTTCTATTTTCTTAATTGCATAACTTTTATCACAATCTAAAAAGTCCATTGCATCTCCTAATACCTTTTCAAAATTAGCTTGACTATATTCAGGCATCTTTCTAGATACTCGAGGTTTCAATGATAAGGAACAGGCTTTGGGACTTGGATCATTCTTACTTGCTCTATATAACATAGAACCAAATCCTTGTCTACCTTTACTATCCAATCCTCTCAAGTATTCCTTTGTATCTTTATTCTTGATAACTTCTACTTCTGAATAAGTAGTTTTACCTGATATAATAGTTCTTACATAATTACGTTCTACAGAAGAACATTCAACACATTCACGAGTACTAGGTAAAGCTTTTATTCTTGCTTCTGGTATTAGTTCGTTACATTTACAACAGTTCATACAATTAATTTTAGTGAACGCGGAAGGATTCGAACCTTCGACCGTTAGCTTAGAAGGCTAATGCTCTATCCAGCTGAGCTACGCGTCCATATCAAGTTGTGCTATTCGCAGTTAACTTACGACTTACAAAATGCTCCCATGAAGCATCCGACAGCCATCGCACAACAACAACCAAAGAAACCCATTTCATTTAATGGATCTGCGAAGTCGATATATTCTAATATCTCTCCTGAACCTGTTATCCAGGCTAAATAAAGGCTTAAACATCCTCCTAAAAATAATAACAAATTTTTCATAATTTTTACTTTTTATTTATATATAAAGATAAGAAAAAAATCTCGTAATACCAAATCTTTTTCATGCTTTTTTTTAATTATATACTATCTTTCATTAATCGATCTACTACTTTATTAACAACCTTTACATGAGGATCATTAATTAGTTCTGTACCATAATCATGTTTAGCCCAATCAAATCCAACCATCATATATTTTGTTCTAGGTAGAAGTCTTTCAAAACTACCGTAAGAATACTCTTCATGAATAGAATAGTTCTGCATCATCTCTAACTCTCTTCTAAACTCTTTATCAACATCACCTACAGTATAACCACTACCATAACCAGAAAAGCAAACCAATTTTTGAAGCTTAACAATACTAGAGTTATCAGAAAATACATCTTCCCATTCTAGGTCTTTATCTATATTAGAAATTAGTGCTTCCCATTTATTAAGAATATTAGTTTTCATTTCTTCAGCAACCATATCATTATGGTCATACATTTCTTTACTATGTGGTTTGGTAATTTCGATTCCGTAAGCGAAGGTAGGTTCTTTTTTCTTTCTCATATTATTCAATTTTTATTATTTAATTATTAATTTATATAATATAAATATAAGAAATATTTTGCAATTAAACAACCTTTTTGGCAGCTTTTTTTGAAAAAGTTATTAAGAGCCATATTTCAAGTTTACACTAATAGTGGGTAAATTTAATATAAAATTAATATTAAATTAATATGATTAGATAAGGTTTTTGCTATTTATATTAAATGAAAGAAAGAATCGACATAACGCCTGCTATATACATTGGAATAATGATAGCCGTATTTTTGTTAGCCATTTAACATCTTGCATCTACTATGGCAGCTCTTAATTCGGCTTCACTTCTAAACCGAGACATTACCTTTGTACTTTTAACTTCTTCTGCTCCATATCTATCTGCAAAAGCTCTACAATTTTGAGTTAGTTCAATATAATATTTTTGAGTATCAGACCTTAAGGCTCTAAACCAAGATTCTTTAAATCCTTTTTCGTATTTAATTGGAAGTTCACGATCGGATGCATCTTTAAGAATTAAACCTGTTTTAGGATTAACTAGTTTTTGAGCTTTCATTCTTATTACATTACCTTTTCTATCAATTCCTACTTTAGAACCTGTATAATTAGTTTCTATTTCTGCAGCATCCCAGAAACTAGCACTTAATGTTTTAGATGTATCTTTTGGATTTGGTTTATTTAAAAATCCTTTGTTAGTTGTTCTATAACAAAATGATGCTGTAAAGCCTTGTTCTGTATCTATAGACATACTACACATTGCTTCAGATCGTAAACCATATTTTAATTCTTCTCCTGATTCATCTAATAACTGTTTTGCTCTAGCCTTAACCTTTTCTTCTTGTTTACGTGTCTTTTTATCCTTAAGAATATAATCTACATTATCAGCATCTTTAATCTTTAAGGTTCTATTATCATGCTTTGGTTTAACAATCATTTCGGATACATGTAGGTCATCTATCTTTTCACCACAATGTTCACATATCTCTATAAATGATTGAGTAAAGACATTGTTTTTATTACTGAGTATTAATCGTACTGCCATAACTTATAACTTAATTATATTGATGCAAATGCATTTTTAAGGAATGAACCTATCTCTTTAGTTTTAACAGCATTTAATGCACCTTTAAGAGTTGCCATTCCAGTACTACCTTTTGCAAATTTATCAGCCATCTGGCCTACACCAGCAGTTAATAATATAGCAACTACTACTGTATGTAATATTGCAGCTGCCTTTTTTCTTTTGGTATTATCTTTTACGCCTGCTAATTTTAATGGATATTCAAATGCCTTCATAATTCTATGATGATTATTTTCTCCCCATTGAATAAGTCTATCTCCAGATAATTTTTTAAAGCCAGGTATTTTACTTACAAGGTTAACAAACTTTCCTAGTAATTTTTGTATCTCACCAAATGATAAAGCAATACCACCTAATGTTAAAAGTACACCTTCTGATTCAGGTGCATCTAGATCTACTCGTTTGATATCCTTTTCAAAATCATCAAGCATGTCATCTAGTACTTCTGTAGACGTATCAGTATTAGAACTAGTGCTACCAAATACATCAGCTTCATTTAATACTTCATTTAATAATGATGATAACTTTACCATTTTCTACAGCTCCAATATCTAGCTTTAGTTCTTGGTCCTGGATTATCACAATTATGTCTTGCTCTAAATGACTTTCTAGCTTTAGGATTATTTTTTCTAATCCTCATTGATTTACCTTTAACTGAAGAACCACCATGTCCAAAGTTTACCTTTTTAACATTACCTGTTTTCTTATCTTTAACATATACCTTGAACTTCTTAACATCGCCTTGCATAGGTTTGCCAAGTTTAACTTTACGACCTTGGTATTCTGCTTCTTGATATAATATAGGTTCTGAAGATTCTACTATCTCCATACGTAATGCTTCATTTCTATATATTACAGTTTCTTTAACTTTAACGCATTTGTCTTTACCATCCTCCGTACCAGCATATCGATATCCTTTCCAACATGCTTTACCATCAGCACCTTTTACCTTTTCAATAACGTATTTCATAGTTAATTCTCCAATTTAATATAAATATGCAGGTGGTCCGGTTAAGTGTGGTTTCCGGTTAAGGAATGTGAGGTGGTGGTATTAAAAGAGTGAGGTGGAAAAAAGATGTAAAAAAGCAGCCAAAAGATTTGGTAGATTGAAAAATATTCCTTATCTTTATATTATATAAAAAGATGAAAATATGGCCAAAGTACTAGTTAATGAATTCTTCGTGCACGGCATGAAGAAACCCAAAAGAACATATGCAATTCATGGAGGTTTAATTCCACCATTTACAATGACCTTCGGAAGCGCAAAGTATATAATGCCCGGATGGTATAAGATAGATGATACAGAAGATCTCCCCGATATAGAAGATATTGCATTTTATCCTTATAAGCCTAAAAAAGACAATAGCCTAGATAATATAAAGAGCAATGCTATATATAAGGTAATGTCTAGTAAAGGAGATAAGGAATACCAAGTCCAAATGAATACCTCTGGTAGCCTGGAATGCGAATGCCCTGGATATGGGTTTAGGAGAAGGTGCCGACATATTGATCAAGTAGTAGCCGAGTCCCTCTTATAGAAAAATTTTATTTTGCACTTTTCGCTTGCGCTCAGATTCTCGGAATGGTTGGGCTTTATAGGTATACAGCGCCTTGTGCTTGTATACGCAGTATATATTAGTATAATAGTTCTATATATAAAAAAATTAAGTTCACAATGTAAAAAGGTAATACGCCCCCTCAGAGCTGGGTATATACCTGGTATGTTACCGAAAACCCCTATATCCACCTATATTGGGGGGTTTTGCATGGTTAATAGGGGGTTCTTGAAGGTATGTGCCCTATATATGGTTATCTATAGGTTATACGTTCGGTATTGGCTGGTATGCGGATATATGGTGGATTATACCTTTCTTATTGGTTCTGTCCTGTATATATTGTATTGCGTCCTTATATAGTATATTGTTCATATTATATTTAGTTTGCGTTATAGCATTCGCTAGCATCTGCTCATTCTTGCTTCCGGACAGATCGCAACCACCTGAATATATTTTTTTTATATATAGTCTATATTATAATATAAGGATAATAAGTCGTAAGTCCTAGTAAATCAGAAGAAAGTTATTAAAAGTTATTAAGAACACGAGGCCATGCAAGTATAACTTAACCCACCCATTGTAGAATAAGGTAGAGGTAATGTGTATAACTACTTGATAATAAATATATTATAAAGGTTGTAAGGTATTATTCCAACCAGAGTGATAAACCCTTAACCCCTTTGACCTCAATCGTTGGTTTAGGTGCACGCTAATCATGGCTGAAAGACGTTCCTGAATTCGGAAAATAGCTATAAAAAAACTTGTTTAATCGGAAGAAAGACGTATACCTCTCCTTGAATTTATCCTATACAATGCCCTGAGCTTGCTCGAGCTATATACACTATTCTATAGTTTATTTAAATTTTTCAATTGATTGGTATAGAGAACATTTAAAGAACTAACTTATCGGATTAAAGGTAAGGCCAATTCAACTATAAGATAGTATTATATGTTCGGTTACCTAGGAATAGACTGATGTATTTCCTTCAGTCTCTCGAAGAGCTTATCAACTCATTGTATATCCATTCACCTAATTGATATACCATATGCAATACAATATATGCTATAACGAAAGGTGCTAACATGCACAATAACCACAATGCTCCTAACCCTAACAATAACTTCTTGATCTGTTCCATTTAATATTGCCTTCTACGCTCTTTGGTCTTCTGGTATTGATCTAATAGTTGCATTGCTATCTCTTTGCTAATCTTGTTAGCATAATATAGATCATATATCAATCTACTCATTGTCTTGTTCTATTATCAATGCATCTATCTTATCTTCTATCCTATTAATACGTATATGCAATGTATCAATATCTTTCTCTATATTACCGACCTGCCTTTCAATTGTGTCCAATACCATTACATCGTGTACCGTTGGTACAAACAAATGAGTATCACAATCATCCGCTATAACCGGTACTTCGAAATTATGGCTTGGACCATACGTACGGTTCGGGTCTACACTATGTCCTTGAATCATACTATTCAATAAGATCAATACAATTAATACTCCACCTATAGCACAAAAGGTTCCTACGCAAAATTTAAAATATTTATTCTCCATCATTGCTTCCTCCTATTATTTCCGCTACTTGCGAAAGTTCAACATACCATTTACCATCCACAACCTTTTTATTTGCTGCCCATATATCTGAAAGGATATCCTCTCTTATATTTGCACCAATCCATTTGGTTGGGTCTTGGATCTTTCTTGATCTTACTTCACCCGTGTCTGGGTTTCTTTCATAAATTTTACTCATAACTTTATTCCTATTTTAATTAATATCTCTTCTAGCGAGCCACCGGCGAGCGTTATCCACACAACCAACTCCACACTTCTACCACTACAACCGCCACCAAACTGAATAACAATATCCCTATCATTCCTATCAATCCTCCCATTACCATCTTGAGGCTAAACTCTTCTTGTTCTTTTCTTTTACCTTGACTCATTTCTTAATCTTTTATAACTATACCTAGGACCATAATCAAATGTAAGTTCTTCATCTTTCTTAATATCCTTTAAGGCTGTAAATATCAATATTCGTTCTTCTGTTGAATGTATCCATTGTATATTAGGTTCTGAATTATGATTATAACACATAGCATTACCCATTGGTAATATCCAATACTCTAAATTATCAGGAGCTGCAAATCTATATGATGACATACTATCTACATTCTCTATAGTTACCTTCCCGTCCAGATATACATATTTAGGTTCTAATATCTGTGTAGGATATAAAGCTTGTTCTACTATATCTCCTTTCTTGATATCTTCTTTAGCATATACTCCATAACCATGTATATCACTTTTTGCTATATAACTGTTATTTATTAGCATTAATCTTTCCATTCTCCTTCATCGGTATCAGCATCACCATGGTCATCATAATGTATACCATCGTTACCATTTTGGCCGATAATATTCATTCTTTTTTCTCTAGCACTCTCTTGCATATCTTGCAATTCAATAAACGTATCTTGATCAATTTCTATTTGAAAGTATTCCATCCATAAGTTTTCTTGTGGACATACATTCCAAAATTCATTAATTGTACCGCTTTCGATATCTCTTTTATGTACCCAAATATTTATTTTCATTTTAGTAATCCCGCTTTTATCATATCAGGCACTTGTTTCATTGTCTGATTTGTTATTTGTAATTTAAATTTAGTTGTTGACCAACCATGATCTCTATTTAGATAATGTATTGGTATCTTTAATTCATCACCAGTAAAAGGTTTATTCATATAATCATCACCTAAAAATCTTATATCAAATTCTCCAACCTTTAATAGTTCTAATAGTTCTACTTCATAAGTATATGATAATACTTCATCAACAGACTTAAGTTCCATTAACATTTCCTTTCTTTCATCAACAGATAGAATTGGTTTTAATTTGTTAGGCCTTTCTATAGATGGATCTGAATGTAACAATACTACAAGACAATCACAATTAGCTTTACATTCTTTGAACATGGCAACATATCCTGGATGTATTATATCAAAGTTACCTGCTATTATTCCTTTCTTCATAATCTTTTAATTTTTCTTTTAGTTTATCTATCAGTTCAACTACATCTTCAGGATACATTGTTACTGCACAACAAGTATTAACTTGTTCTTCTATCTGATCAATTAATTCTAATATTTCTTTCATTAGTCTCCGAACGGTTGATTTTCATAATCATCTTCAAATTCATCATCTTGTTTTTTAATATCTTTCATGATATTTTTTTCTTCATCTGATAAATCATAATCGTCTGGCATAACTGGTGCATTATACATTTCATAGACTAAGTAAATTACTCCTATAATATACAGTCCTAATAATATTTTCCAAATCATAATATAATATAATAAATTTATTTCAAATAACCTAATTAAATACTCTGTAATATTGCCATAGTTGATTGCCAATCTTTGACCTTATGTACAATATGATCGTCTTGAATTTTTTTAACAATAGAATAATCATTACCTCCTGGCTCACATTTGTCACCAAAAAACATAATAGGTCCGTCTAAATCCTTTAGTATCTGAGACTTATCATTTCCTTTTGGATGAATATCAATAGATATTTGTCCACCAATACTTGCTTCTAATTTAGGAAACTTTTTATTAATTCGTTTACATATTCCTTCACGTTCTTTATGTTGTTTATCCCATTCGTAATATTCATCCCGAGCTTTCTGGTCACAGCTTCTTCCTATTGTACTAAAATTTATCAATCCAATTCTTTCTTCAATATGGTTACCCCATCGCTGAGCTCTTGTCTTTGCCATTGATTCAATTAATATAAAGTTCAACTCTGGTTCATCCTTTAATGTGAATATATTCTTTTTAATTAGTTTACCTTTTTCATAAACCGCATTACCACAGGATTGATATACACGTTTACAGTTGTTCCAAATTTTTTCACCAACTTGTTCAATTGTCTTATCTTTATCTGATCCAGTTACCAAGTATACATTTTTACCTTCCATCCAAGTCAGGAAGAATGCTTCAAACTTTTTATTAATTGGTAACCTACTTGGTGTTAGTGTACCATCTACATCAAATACATAATTTCTCATTTCAATACTATTTGTTTTTCATGACCCACAATTAACGAGGGGTCGATTAATGATTCATATCCAGCTTCTTTTGCTCTCTTCTGAAATAATAAATCTTCTCCTAATTCTTTTTCTGATTTATCATTCATATAAAATGGGTCTTGAATACTATTAAATACTTTTGATTCAACTAACATCCAACCCATTCCATTTGCTTTAACTTCAATCAAAGATCCATCTCCTTGAATGTGTCTTGTTGTTAACCAACTATTTCCTATTGAATGGCATGCAAATTCATACCCATTTGGTCCTGGTTGTCTTGATAATAACTCTCTAGTCTTCATAAAGTATAATCCTGATACAATTGGTTTATTATGTCTTACTAGTTTATGAAAGTCAATTGGTTTAAAATTTATATCACTATCAATCCACATGTAATGAGTAGGATTCCATTCCTTAGCTTGTTTTAATAATATATCTCTAGCCTTATTAACTATAGGATGATATCCTCTAAATAATTTCCATTCAATAGAGCTATCATTTAAAGAATTTATTAAGTTTGTCCAATTCTCTAGAAAGAATCCACTAAAATTACTACCTGGTATACAAATTGCTACTTTCATTAATGATTTCTTTGGCCATCAAATACACATACAAATATTAAATCTTCTATTTCACTAGTGTTCCAAACCTTATGAAAGTATGCATCTGGTATCAATACTATATCTCCTGCCTCTACACTGATCTCTTTATCACCTACCATAATATAACCTGTACCACTTGTAAAATGATATACTTCTTCTTGGCCTGGATGATTATGACCTGTAGTATTCTTTCCTGGATGTAATATTGTCTTGGATACAACTAATTTCTTTAATGTTGTATTATCTAATAATGTATATGTTTCGTTTTGTTTTAGGATTTTACTATCCTTTTCATTTAACTTTATTTTCATAACCTATTTTCTATTGTAATCATCTTCAATTCTAACTATATCATCTTCACCAAAGTATGAACCATGTTGTACTTCTATAAATACTAAATCATGTTTAGCTACATTTATATTCTCAACTCTATGATTAGCTCCTTGAGGTATCAATATTGTTTCTCCATAATGATAATGTTCAACTACATCATCTAATGTTATAGTTGCAATACCTGAAATGATAGTCCATACTTCACTTCGGTTGTTATGATATTGATAACTAAGCCTTCCTCCAGGCTTAACTGTAATTTTTTTAATCTTACATTTTTCTTCTTGATGTAGTATTTCAAAACAACCCCACGGTCTTTCTTCTATTTCTGTCATATACTTTAATATATAAAATTTATTTCAAATAACCTAATCTTTTTTCAAATCTTTTTCTTTAACCTTAAGATATTTAAGATAATCTTCTCCAAAGTTTTTAAAATATTTAGTTGCTAATAAACTCTTATGTGCTTTAGCTAATACCTTTCTACTAGCAATATTGATTAAGAAGTACGGTGCATCTTTTCTTGGATTAAATCCTGCAACTTCTTTAGTATCATTAGGATTAAAACAAATACATTTCAAATGTTTATAACCATTAGTCCTTAATGTTTTATTGATAAAGTTTTGATAAGCATAAGTATCTTCTCCTGATATTGATTCATCCGTTACTTGTATAAATAATGCGCTATCATATTCTGAGTCTTCTAGTTCCTTTGCCTTATCTAATATAGTAGTTTCATTTGGATCAAATTTATCTATCAATAGTTTATTTTTATCTACTTCCGCACCTACAAAAGGACAGGCAGGCATACCTCCGTACTCTTCTCTTGGAGTTCTAAGTATACCAATATACTGCATAACCTTTTCCTTAAAATTTGTATAAGGACATTTACTCATAAACAACTAAAATATCTTTCTCCTCTATCACAGAGAATTGTTATTGCATCTTGTTTACCATTTCTTAATAACCATTCTTGGGCTGCCAAAACGTTTGCTCCTGCTGAGATACCTACGAACAATCCATCGTTGGCCAACATACGAGCCTTGGCTTTGGCTTCTTCTGTAGAGATTGTTACTATTTGGTCTACGGAATCCAAATTGACTAAGAACTTGCTGCCGTCTCCTATTCCTTGTATTCCGTGCAATCCCGAATCTCCTCCTGACATTACTGGACTCTCTGCAGGTTCTACTGCAACTATTTTCATATTTGGCCATACCTCTTTTAGTCTTTTTCCGCAACCCATTAAGGTTCCTCCTGTACCTGTTCCTAAAATGAGGACGTCTGGAGGTGTTATCTTTTTCCATTGTTTCCATATTTCTACTCCTGTATTATTATAATGTGCTAATATATTTAAAGGATTATGGAATTGATTAAAATTAAAGAATCCCATCTTCTTGCACATATCATCTCTTGTTGCAATTGCCGCATCAAAGTCTCCTGGATCTACTTCTATTAGTCTTGCTCCATAATAACTAAATATCTTTTTTCTTTCTTCTGACATGTTAGAAGGCATCACAATATAAAGTGTATATCCTCTTTCTGCACACATCATTGCTAATGAAATTCCTGTATTACCTGATGTAGCTTCTACTATTGTATCACCTGGTTTTAACTTGTTATTGGCTTCTGCATCATTAAGTATAAAACTTACCATTCTATCCTTTACAGATCCACCAGGATTCATAAATTCAGCTTTAGCCCAGACATTTAGTTCATCGTGCAGGCCTAAACGTAGTAATGGAGTATTACCTATATTATCTGATAATCGCATTTCATAACCTTTATTCCCATCGCCTTTGGTATTTTTCTCTTTGGTCTACCATAACATATTTAACAGTATCATATTTACCACAATGTGGACATCTTAATTTTTCTAGGTTACTAGCTTCATTTATTTTCCATTCACCGTTACATACTTTATCACTACATTTGTAAATATAAGTATGTCTGATAAATACCTGATGACCCATTGTGTTCCTCTAATTAATGTAATATAATACTTTCATAAATTTTTTGACTTTGATACCCATCAGCAAATTCTGCTTGAGCACTTATTAATATTGTATCACCTTTCATATTTTCTACAGGTGCAAACATTATATTTATCTCTCCAGCATTAGTACTGTAACATGTTTCATTGATAGTAGGTACTTCAAATCCTTCAAACCAAGTAACATATGTAGTATCGGCAGTCATATATAAATATGATTCATCATTAGAAAGATTGTTAAAAGATACAATAAAACCTAAAGTATCTCCTATGAGCCAATAATGGCTACTCTCCCAATATACTCTTGTTAATTCATAATCGTTTTCAACTGGAGATACACTACCTGAAATTCTATGTAATGTCTGCCAATCATTACCTAACTGTAAATGATAATATCCATTAACATCAGGTGCACCTAACCTCATATCTAATTCAAAATCATGTCCAAGGTTAGGTTGATACTCATCATATCCTTTTGTACAACCTGTCATTACTATCATCATAGTAAGAATGAGTGCAAAGAATATTAATGCAAACTTTAATAAGAAATCTATACTATCTTTCATTACTTTCTTTCAATATATGTATACCACATTCCAGCTAACCCAAATAGAGCAAACACTGTACCAAATCCATATAACAAGTACCATGGCTGATCTGCAGGCATAAATAATGCTGGCCATCCCATAATAATACACCAAGTAAGGAAGAACCAACCTGCTCCTATTTTATTTTCTGCCTTACGTGTTCTTTCTGTCCATACTAGTCTGGATAAAGCATCTTGCATATCTTTACCATATGCAATCTCATCATGTACCTCTCCATCTTTCTCTTGAAGTGTAATCTTATATTTAAGAAGCCCTTTATGAGATTCTGATCGTTTTATAAGTTCGCATTCTATTGCTCTCCTTCTCTTAAATTTAAATTCTTTCTTAGTCTTTTGTCTTGCAATTAGTGCTTCTGTTGACTGATCACCAATTGTACCATTTACATATTTACTTTTCTTTACCATATCTTTTTATTTTATACATTACATAACCTACTACTGGCGTACCCATTAACAATGTTAACAAACTAGGATGCGGTTCGCCACACATACCTGTTGCATGTCTTAAAAATTCTATCATATCTTTTAATTTACAAAACTTATGTAATATAATTCTTTGCCCCATTTATGTTTCTTATCAGGATTAGTTCCTTTTTTAATTTTATATTCAGGAGATCCTTTTATCTCTGATAACTTCTTTTCACAGTCTTCAACTGATTTAAAGTACCAAGACATTGTATTACGTATCATTGATTTAGTTTCATCGATCATCTTTCCATTTGATCCTTTTACTTTTTTACCTGTAACTCCTTGAGTCTTTTTTACATTATCTAAATGTACTGTTAATCTATAATTTCCTTTCATAATCTATTTATTGTTTTTATTATTGTTATTAAAATATGTTTTGAAAAATCCGTTTAGGAAAAATAATATTCCTATTGGCCAAACTATTATTGCTATCATTCTACTTTCATTGTTCCATTCTGAATCATCTGGTATTTCTATACCATGCTGTTTCCAATGTTTCTTGGCATGTTCTGATGCCCAATCTACTATCAAAGTAAATACACATCCTATTGCAAGATACCAGACAATTATATTTAATATACTCAAAATCATTTTTTCTTCTTTTTATCAAAGTTTTCCATGTCCTTCATGAATTTCTTATACCGTTCTACTCTTTGTCCTTCTTCTATTGCATGCCTACCTAATAGAATTGTTACTACTATAACTGCTAATAATATTAATGTTCCCATATTTTAATCTTTTAAAAAGTTTGCTAATTCATCTAAATTACCAAAAAACATTTCTAACCATGCCTTTGGATATGTTTTCTCACCATCTTTATTTCTTATTGTAACACCTTGGTTGTATGCACTTCTGTATACTTCTTTTGCTAATTTGGTATCACCTAATGTATCTTTTTTCAAATACTTTTTCAATGTAATAAACCTAGGTTCAACATGCCATTTCCTTTCCATATCAGATGCTGAATAAGACTTACCTGTCTTTAGTTCTTCCTCTCGAGCCCAATGGAGACCTGTAGCCCATTCCTTTGCATCAGTTTCTATATCATACATAGTTGCAATATCATCAACTCTTGCAGTATGATACTGACTACCACTTGAATCTTGAAACACTCCACCTATTCGTTTAGCGGCTGCTTTTAATCTAGCTTCTCTTTCTTCTCTGGTCTCCATTTACGCTACTTCTAAAAATTTACTATTCATTGTCTTTGCTAAACTTACCAAGTTATTAGTATCAATAAATTGACTATCCTTACCATACATCTTTTGGAAAGATTCTTTCTGACCATCAAACCCTCTACCACCAATAAAGTAACTCAATACTTTGATGCCTTCTCTTCTCATCTTAGTCACTTGCTGTCTAGTATGCAATAAAGCTGATTCACCTCCATAGTTATTGAACCATGGCATCCCATCACACATGTTAATAAAATATGCATCCTTACCTCTAGTACCGCTAATCAATTCTTTCATGATAGCTTTGAAACATAATCCTTCTGGAGTAGTACCACATGCTCTTACCTGAGGCATTATTCTTGCTAACTTATTGATATGGTGCTTTCTAGAATCATATATGATTCCTATAACTGGCATATACATATTTCTATTACCACCTACATTATCGGCTGCTCTGAAACTAACTACTACATCCATATTCTCAATCATGCTACATGCTTTTGCAACGGCCATGGTTGTCTTCATTGCTTGACGTAATCTATTACCATTCATTGAACCACTATTGTCAATTGATATATGAATAAGACCTGGACGATAAGCAAATGATTCTATTTTTTCAAATATACTTTCATTACCATAACCACAAGATGCTAACATTCTATTATCAATCTTACCTGTTCTCAATCTATTGAACTTAGTATTCTTTTCTTCTGCTCTAACTTTAAGTTTCTTACCAAGCATCTTACCTAACACAATACCTTCTTTGATGGCCAATTCATTTTCATCGGTGCTCCAATGATTTTTTGACCACATTCCATCAAATTGATTTGAATCAATTAATGATTGAGTTACATCTCTAACAACATATACTTCTTGAGTCTTCTCAATAGTCCTTCCATCCCATAACGCTTGATTGAATTCTACATTCTCAACAGATATACCTGACTCTTCCATAGCCTTCATTGACTTCTCATCTTTTTTAGATAACTTCTTTTTCTTAATTTCTTGATTTAAGAACTCTTCTTGTTTCTTAATAGCCTTCTTAAGTTGCTCATGCTGTCTTGGAGTCATCTCAGGCATCTTAGCTCCTCCTTGTTTAGCACTTTTACCTTTTACGGCTTCTTCTCCTTCTGCTTTAGAACCATCATCATTTATATTACCATGTTCTCCATTACCATCTTTAGCTTCACCACCATTACATTCATGGCTTTCTTCTCCATCACCTGATCCTTCACCATTACATTCATTGAATGGATCATCTTTAGGATCTGGTTTTGGTAATTGAGTTTCAACATATCTAAATATTTCAAATGCAACATCTAGTGCATCTTGACTAGATTCTAATCTATCAATATTCTTAAGATCTAATATATTCCAGATATGTCTAAAATTCATAATATCTAATCTACGATTTGGATTAGTTATATTACAAATACGGAACATATAAGATTCCCAATCTAAATTTGTATACTCATCTGATTGAAGTCCTTTATCAATAATCTTAGCATTGAAATACTTATCATATAAAGCTTCATAGTAACCTCTATACCCAGGAGCTGCTTTATACACATAGTTATCAATTCTTCTATCCTCAACTATGTTCAATAAATCTTGAACATATTTCCTAATATAATTCTTAGTTAACCATTCTTGATCTGATTCTGGTCTACCTGAATAATATTTTTCTTTAACCATATCAATAATATAAGTTGGCATTTTATCTTCTAACTCAGCTAACAATTTAAAATCTGTTAATTTAATATGAGAACCTTCATGTAATGCTAATCCTACTGCCGAATCAAATTCCTTATCGGTTAACTTAGCAGATATATTAACTCGCTTACCATCGGTGTAACTATCAGTACCACTAAATTGTACTGGAATACTTTCACCTGTAACAATACTAACAAAGTTAGCAATTGCTCTACGGTAACCTGCTAATTTCAATAAATCTACTTTTGGCTTCTCATCATAGTCATCAAAGATACTATTACCTGAAGAAGTAAAATCTTCATCTAACCAGAAGCTTGAATTTGACCAATTATTAAATTTCATATTTTTTATCATTTTTAAGTTATTTTTAATCCTTATTATCTAATTTCTTATATAATAAAGATAAGAAAAAAATCTCGTAATACCAAATCTTTTGGCAGCTTTTTTACTAAAAAGTTTACTTTTATTTAGCATATGAATCATAATGAGCTCCGTCTTCAAATACTTCTCCTTCTACTTCTGCAACCATTCTTTCCATAAGTTTTCCAACTATAGCCGGATCTTTCATATACACATCTGCATTTTCAATAAAATATTTTCTTCTAGCTTCTTCACCATATAATTTAGGATCTAATGATCGTTCATATTCTAATAGTAAATCTGTATTTTCTTTTGTCTCCTTAGTTCCTCTATTAATTGGAGTATAGTTTTTATATTTCATTGAAAACTGGAATTTATATCCTCCTTTATTTTGTTCTTTCCAACTACCATCTGGTCTTTGCCATTTATCCATTTGTGTAAAAAATACATCATGCGGTATCATAAATACTTTCATATTAACTACATCACAAATTCGTAAATAATCAAATCCATTTCTTTTTTGCATTATAGATCCTATAGCACCGTATCTGCCTCCATTTGTTGCTTTACTAACTGTTTTATTTTCTATTCTCTTTTTCATTTTTTAATTTTTTTAAGAAAGATGGGGGGTGCCTCTATACGTAATCCTATAGTCGGTGTCGATTTTGTATTTGGACACCTCCCCGTCCCTCAAGATAATAAATAAATAATTAAACTTCTTCTTCTACTTCAACGCCTTCTGCATTAAAGATATCTTCTTTATCAGTTCCAATATACTTTTGAACCAATTGCTTTATATAAGTTCTTTCTGAATCAACTCCTCCATCATTATCAAAGAAAGGATAAATACAAGCCTCGGCTGCCTCTGGTAATGTAAATCCATCTTCTAACAATCCTGCTATCTCTACACTTAATCTAGTACTAATAGCATTGGTCAACTTAGGAGCTTCATTAGTTATTTCCTTTCTAGTTAAAGAAGCAATTTCAGCAATTGTATTTGATTGCTCTTCAGTTATACCTGGATGCATCATTTTTAATAAATCTGCTTCTTGTTCTTTATTCAATGTATCCATTTCAATAATAGTAAACCTATCAACTAATGCTCTATCCATTGCTCTAGTTGCCGTATACTCATTACCAATATTAGCAGTTGCAATAAAACTAACTCCTTCAGCAACTTTAATAGTTGGAGCATCTTCATGTTCATCTAATCTTAAATATCTTTGACCATAATCTAATACCGTCATTAATATGTTCCAAGCTTCAGGATGGGCTCTAGATATCTCATCTAATAATATAACTGCATCCTTAGTCTGGATAGCCTTTACAAATGCTGATTCGCTAAATGCAGTTCCTTCTTCTTTCTTAAAATGAGTATTACCAATTAAGGTTGATCTAGGATCTTGAGTAGCACCTAAATTAAAATAGAAATGAGGTCTCTTTGTAGCCTCAACTACTTTCTGAGCTGCTAATGTTTTACCACAACCGGAAGGCCCTGTCATCATAATGTTCTTACCCCTTACTGCAGATCGCATAAGATACTTCCATTTCAGATCTGAAATCTTCATTGTATCAGGAATAAGTTCTGGTGAATTATGAATAAATGCTAGAACTGGATCTGCATCTATCTTTTGTGAAGCTTCAACTTCTTTCTCGGAAGGAGCTTGATCAAAATACAATTGTATATCTTTACGGTAACATTTACCATTCTCTTGATTATATACAATACATTGATCATTGTCTAGAGCCAATTGTAACATATGGTCTCTAACAACACCTCTTACTACTTTGCCGTTTACATCAACAGCTACTAAATTTCCGTTCTTAACTTCCGGCTTTAAAATTTGGTAATCTTTCATCTTTTATTTATTTAATTATTATTTATTTTTTATATATATAAAAATAAGAAAAAAAACTCGTAATTCCTAATTTTTTACAAGCTTTTTTTCAACTATTTTACTAGGCAATTAACATGCTAATTGGACAATTATAACTTTCTAATCTATTATCTTTAGCTGATATCTTACATCTCGTTCTATTAACTTTTGTAATGATAAACTTCTGACCTCTATGTTTAGGTTGATTAATTTCTACTTCTTGTCCAACTACTAAAGAGGCTCCTGTAATTATTGAGGCTATCTTTTGCTTGGTTTTAACCATGGCTACAACCATTGAATTCAATGTTTTTAATTCTTCTACACTTAATTGACCTAATTTGCTTTCGATACTTTTTAACATAATTTTTACTTTTTTTTTAATTTATTTAACTTTTATTATCTAATTTCTTATATAATAAAGATAAGGAAAAAAAGTCGTACTACCAAATCTTTTGGCAGCTTTTTTTAAAAAGTTATTAAGAATTATTTGAAATATTGTTCACGATCATGGTGTGAAGGCCAACCCAAGGCTATGCTGCAATCGTCGCACACCCAACGTAGTTCAGAACCGTTACCTACCTGTACCTGTCTTAAAACCTTAGTTTTGTGATTGCACTCTGATTGGATGTTATTGATCTGTTGTTCAATATTCCGCTTGTCAGAAAGTAGTTTTTCAACCTTCTTTTTGTTGGCATCCATATCATCAATAAATATGGAGCCGCTGAGGGTACTACTTGTTTTTGACCCCGAAATTGAGTAAGGTAAATTCATATACTCCTGATGAAAAATCTAGGTAGACTTTGAATGCTGTTATACGTCCTAATCTAATCCATATTAAAAATTTATCATCTTGTTTATTACCTTTTCTCCAACTGTTAATAAAATTCATATTTTATCCTCTTTTTAATAACCTTCATGTTTTTTAATACCGCCACCGCAAGGATTACCTACTTCGCAATAGTAGCAGTTATAACATAACATTCTCAGGTTCTCTTGTTTATGATTTGTTTTATCACCATCAATCCAATCTAATAGTAAAGGAACTGTGTAATCTGTAATTCTTCTTTCTTCATATCCACAAGAACTACATTTTTCTTCAAATATTCCATTCCTTAGTAATCTACCTTTTAGATTATGATGGTTGATGTCTCTATGTTTGCCTTCTAATATATCTAGAAGACCATGTTTACCACGCATCCTTGGACCTGTTCCTTTCTTTATTCTAGCTCCTCTTTGATTTTTGTGGATTTCAAATAATGTTTTACCAGTTGATTCATCTTTATATAGCTTTGCATATTTCCTAAACGCTTCATATGATATCTTAAGAAAGCGTGCAGCTTCAGCACATGATTTACTATTCTCTATAGCATACCGTATCTGAGACTCTGTAATATTAAAAGCCGGACGACCTTCTCCTGGTTTGAATGGCATACTATCCTTTTAATAAAGTCTTAGCATTATCATCTACCAAATTTCTTTTTGAATAATATTCATCACGTAATTTTTGTCTTCGTGATTCAATATATTCTTTTTCATCTGGAGATAATCCTGACCAAAATACTTCCCAATCACCAGCCTTAGTATTCATATACTGAGCAAATATTTCTTCTTTACTTAGTTTATGTTTAGGTTGGACATCATATTTAGTTAAGATTTGTCCTAACAGAGTAGATGTTTTAGGTTGTACTTGTACATTAGCCTTATCCATTGCTTCATACCATTCTTGCATTATTATAGCTACGTAATCTTTGTTTTTCATAACTTTTTCCTTTTCAAATAAATATAATTGTGTCATAATTAATAACTCTTTTAAAATAATACCTCCATCCTCCGGGTTATTTGACGACCTTTACCCTTTTTGGCCGGTGGTTCTGGGGACTTAATTAAGCCGCCATTGCCATTTCAACTTGTTCGCCAGTTAAACGTGATCTTCATTATACCCTTACTTACTGTCAATTCCATAACATCCCCATATCGTATTGGTGGAGAATATCAGATTCGAACTGATGACCTCTTCGGTGCAAGCGAAGCGCTCTAGCCATCTGAGCTAATCCCCCATAGTGGAGATGCTGGGATTCGAACCCAGGTCCATATAAGCAGCTAATATAACTACTAACGATCATTTATAAATATACTAATTTCTTTTCTTCTTAACATTAACTTTATTATTTCTATTTTTATTAAGATTAACTTTATTGTTCTTGTTCTTGTTAATAATAACTTTATTATTGTTATTAGTTCTATTTGGCCTATTATTATTCCAATTTGGTTTATTAGGTCTATTAGGTCTATTATTCCAATTAGGTCTATTAGGTCTATTTGGTTTATTAGGTCTCCAAGTTGGCTTATTAACTGGCTTAACAATTATAATATGTGTTGTTGTATTATAACTATATGGTGGACATGTATTATAATAATAGTACCATGGATAGTAATGTGGTTTACCATAGTAATAATACCAACCACTGTTCCAACCCCAATAAACATCTAAAGTTCCATTAGGTTCCCAATATGTTAATGATGCATGTTCTTCTCTTAAATCAGAATATTCTGCATCTGATATATAATATGTTCCAGCACAACCAGAAAATATTAAAGCTATACTACATACAACTATAACAACTAACCATTTTAGTATTCTTGTTTTTATTTTATTCATATACTTCTGCTCCATTTTCGTTATCTTCAAATACTGATACATAACAACATTCAAATTCGTCCATAATTTCTTTAGCTAACATTTCACATGACTTGGCTCCAAACTCATGCGTTCTTGATTCTGGATTATAATATTGATGTTCCAACCATTGTTTAATATCTCTACCAAACAATATAAACTCAACATCTCTATCATCATGATTAACTACTTTCTTTGCGGTAATATACCATTTATGCCTATGCATCGATGATAAAAATCCTACTTCAGGAAATACTTTATCAGCGGCTGGCCAATTATGTAATCCTTCTATTTCTATTTTTGCTATAACGTTTGTCTTCATATTAATAATATATAAAATTTATTTCAAGAATCCAAATGATCTTGAACTTTTGTCCAATAATAAGATGTTGCATCTTTATCCATACCTCTTGGTCCACCATTCCAACACCTGGCTATTTCTTCTGCGGTTGTTAATCCATAATGTTTACAATAGATTTCAAACATTTGAATTGATTTGTTTCTTAACCATCTATCATCATATGTAAATCTATCTGATTTACCTTGCCTCTTTAATATCCTATTTACATCATCAACCATTGTTCTTCTTATTTGTAAACATCCAACTGCATCTTCGCCGGCACAATAAGCTGAATCATCATTACTACTTTCAACCATCATAAGAGCTGATAACAAATGAGTTTCATTATAAGTTATATTATGGTCCCAGATTTCTGTTTCCCATGTTAATGTATCTATTTCACATTGCATGCTATCAATAATCGAATGTAGACTATCTGTTTGGTGTTGCATTTCAAATTTAAGATCATCTATTTGGTTTTCCATATTCCAAGTAGATGCTAACCATAATGATGCTATACCAATTATCATTAATACTGATGCTACTTGATCATACGTGTACTGCTTTTCTTTTTTCATAATTTTTTATGTGTTAGTTTAACTGTTAATCCTGACTTTGTAAATATTTCATACATAAAATAAGGTTCTTGGCCAAGGCCTTCATAGACAAGACATTTACCAGCCGAATGTGTTATCATCGCACATTGTTCAGCTTGATATGTATTATGACCTAGAACTGACATAAGTACTTTATGTACATAATCAAATTCGTTTATGTCATCATTAATTAGATATAAGTAAAGACGCTTCCTTCGTGGTCGCCTCTTCTTTATATTCCCAGTTAATTTCGATGTCGCCATATGTTGTTGTTTGTGTCCAATAACTTGTCATTTTTTAAACTCCTCTGAATGTTCTATTTTTGTTATATAAGCATTATATTTACCTATAAACTTTTTTGTAACTTGTCCTCTATGTTCCTGACCATAAGCTTCTGCAGCCTCTATTGGTCTTCCATTATCATCAAATATAGTAACTAAATATATATTTTGTTGATCAGCTGGTGATATCTCTGCCACGTCTATCGGATGGCTTTCTATTTTCCAATTCATGTTTTGTAACCTCTTTTTGTAATTTAAGTAATTTTGCACAACGCTCATATTCTTCCCTTTCTTGAAAATAATCCATTAACTGCTGGATGAATTTAATTTTCTTTTTTGACTGAAAGCTATTAGGCCATGGGTCATTTTCTGATGTTAATACATCATATGCCTCGATCAATGTTAAATCCAGATAGTTGTCCATATTAATCTTAAACTCTTTTGTCATATATTAATATAATAAATTTTTTGCAATTAAACAAGTATTTAGGCTGAAAATACTTTCTTTTTACCACCTTCATAGACGTATGCATGTCCTTCTGTAATTAAGGTCTCATTTATGTTCATTTGCACCCCATTTGCATCCTGTATAAAGATTTCTCCAAGTACTCTACCATACTTACCTACGCCGTATGACTTGAGTCTAAAGTAGCCGGATTTGGCTGATACTTTTTCAAGTAATTCTTTGTTTCTAGCTTTGGCTGCTAGACCCATTTTCTTTTCTGCAAGATCTCTAGTTCGGCTTTCCCAAGTATCTATTCCTTTATATCGGATTCTTTTCTTAACCCAAATATCAAAACCTACATCAATAAGAGCATCAATAGTATCACCATCTACAACTCTTTCTAGTTTTCCTCTGTATATATACTTATCCATTATGAAACATCCATTATATCGCTTGCATCAAATTTAATACCTTTGCGTTCTACTTGTTTACCTATCTTATCTAACTTGGCTGGATCATATCTCATTGGTAATTTATCTTTGATACCCATAGATGATAATAATGCTTCAGTTGCATCAAATCCAATTTTAGATCTCTTACTTACATTTGCTGTTACAGGTTTATCATATAAACTAGTTCCGTAAAACCTTTGGTTCTGTTCAACATATATTATAGACATTCCTTTTATATTGAATGGTTTACCTGAACGGTCTACATGTCTTACAGCTTCATTTAATATATCTTTTAGTTTGATCATAACCCGTACCCTATTCTTCCTTTTTGTTTGAAATATCCTTTGCCACCACCACTATAAAAATCTGATTGAGCCTTTCTATCTTGTTCAAATGCTTTATTAGCAGCTGCTTCATTTTTTATTACATCTTTAGATAGTACTGTGATAATAGTTTGCATAGTCAAGTTATCTAAATCTCTCCATGTTCTGATATGACGAAGAAAGTCTTTGTTTGGAGTAGATAATCTTTTTGGATCTATTTTTTCATCACCAAACCTCTTACCATTATACATACTTGAAGCATATAACATATGGTTTCCATCTTGTCTTAAAGATAATCCTAAACTACCAAAATGTTTTATACCATGTTCCCATTTGAAAGAAAACCCACCTGTACCATTGGCAAATCTAAATTCATCATATTCAACTTCTTCAATACCAACTAATTTTTTTATTTGCTTCAATGAATCATTTAATGCGCCTTGATCAAATATCTTTGTTTGAGGTTGTTTAGCTTCATTAACTGATTCATTATGTCTTGTTGTGAATGCAATCCAATTGGTTCCACCTAATCCCATTATACCTCTTGGTGCATTTGTTGAACGACCATCATTATCATACTTATATAGTTTTTCAACTTGTTTGATAATCTTTGCACGGTCTCTATAGTTTGTATAAGTAACAAATAAAATATCTTTATGAGGTATTATGTTTTCAACAGATTTAAACATGTTTGGTTTTAATAACTTCTGAACTTGTTTAACATGAACCTTAGTCATCTTCTTTGGTGCTTCTGATAATACTTCGTTTAATATGTCTTTTAGTTTTTTCATCTTAGTAGTTTTGATCATATTCATCTATTTCAGCCATTACCATATTAAATTCAGCTCTTAACTCTTTATGCTGATTTTCAAGCGCTTCTATTTCTCTACCATATCTATCTGCTTTTGGACCGCCTCCTGGTTCTGCATCTTGTTCCATCTCACCATATGCCATTTGGATTTCTTTACTTGTTTCCATCATCTCCATTTCAATATCCATGGCCTCACCTCTCTTGTTCATTATCCAACTATATGCTTCATATGGTGTTTTGAATTTAGGTAATGATTCATCTATCTCACCACCTTTAGAAACATGTTTATCAAGTAAATGTGATAATTTAACAGTAAACTCTGTATTATCTTCTGATTCAATTTCAGTTAAACCTTTAATCTTCATTTCCTTTTGTAAGTCAAATATTCCTTGATGTAATGAATCTACCTTTTTCTTTAACTTCATGTCCTTGTTAGTTAATTGCTTGATTCCCATTGCATGTCTAAAGTTGAACATTGCATCATTTATATCTTTGAATGCTTTTGTAACATACTTCTTATA
>Ga0181403_1000015_pt1 | contig 38039 bp, 38 predicted proteins | sample 26SPOviralmetaG_FD_130132 | JGI IMG/M metagenome (GOLD analysis project Ga0181403, IMG submission 130132) | Marine viral communities from the oligotrophic San Pedro Time Series (SPOT) site, San Pedro Channel, CA, USA - 26 SPOT_SRF_2011-09-28 | ecosystem: Environmental > Aquatic > Marine > Strait...
GCCTAATGCCACCTTCTGTGTCTTTTAGTATTGTGTAAGTAGTGTTACCTAAATCTATTGCTTTAACGAAACTTGTGTTATAAATAGCGTTTATAGAACGTAAATGTCGGCTAGAATTTATGACTGTAGTGTTATTTATTTGTAAAGTGCTATTTACAGAGACTACGTTGTTTTGTTTAAACTCCATCAAAACGTGTTCAGAGTTGTAAGGCGATGGCTGCCCTGAGCCTCTATATATTTTTAAAGAATTGCTTTCTGATGATGACCTTGAAGAGATTGCCCAATTTGCGTTCGTCCAACCTACATCCGTTACCCTATCGCCAAACACTAAATCTGCAAAAGAATCGCCATCGGAATCTATCCTTATACTTGATCTACCTGAGAGGAGCGTAGGATTTCCAATTCTGACTTTGCCGCTGTTGGCGCTGATATCCCCTGTGCTTGCAATAGCCCCACTAGCGATAGTGCCTGAGAAGGATGCATCGTTGTTACTTGCTAAAGTTAAAGCGATATTGGAAGAAGTTGTACCGCCCGTATAGAACCTCATGGTGTCGCTTACAACAGCAATAACGTTTCCATTTGATGTGCTTGAGCTATCTCCTATAACTATTCCTGAAAAACTATCTGTGCTAAGAACTTTTAACGGATAATCGTTGTTTGTTGAAATATTTACCTGTCCGCTAGAAACTGATCCCTTAATATAAACTGACCCTGTTTGAGCAGTTATAGTCATTAAAGTATCAGCACCAGTTGAAGCGAACCTAAATTTTGGCTGTGTGGTATCTCCATAATTACCCATATTTGGTATATGGAAAGACATTTCTCTATTGGCAACGCTACTACCTCTACCGATCATATAATAATTATGAATAACCCCATTCGTGGCACTACCGCCTAATGAGATATGACTCCACTGATCTGAGCTAGTGTTGACTGTTTTGATTACACCTGCATAAGAATTAGCCGATCCAGCCGCAGTCGGAGTAATACGTCCACTAGAGATTGTGCCGATGTTCGTTAGGTTCCTACTAGAATCTATAACTGTGTTTGATCCAACTCTATAACCATTAGCCCTAATAAAGCCAGTATAAGAGCCTTCACCAAGAGTAAAATCAGTATCATGGCCTGTATAGCCAAAGAATGCGGAATTTGTACCGCCAACCGAATCGTGCAAAATGTAATACGTGCTGGCTCTTAAAAAACCACCGAACTGTGCGATGGCTGATGAAGTATTGCTTTGGATTGTACCGACTTGTAACTTTACATATGAAGATGTGGCTGTAGAGGCGTTAATTTTTGCTGTTGGTACATTGGTAATATTTCGACTTGTATCTATTACGGTTTCGGTTCCAACTTTATAGCCATTTGCTCTCAAAATTCCAGTGTAATCACCTTCACCCGATGTTACATTAAAATCATCACCTGTATATCTTATGCTTAACGCATCAGCAGATCCCGTTGTTTCATGCAAAATAAACAACTCAGATGAGCGTATAAACCCACCAACTTGCATCAAGGCGGAAGATGATGTGTTTTGAATCGTGCCTACCTGAAGTTTTACAGCGGCCGCAGTAGATACGGATGGGCTTATTTTTACAGCACCATTAAAAGTGCCTGTTGTAGTGGTGAGCGTAAAGTCTGATGAAAAAGAATTAGAACTGCTAAAAACAAGACCTTGTGTATCAGTGCCTCTTATTCTTGCTTGGTTAGTTACTACTCCACCAGTATTAGACCTAAACACGATAGATGGTATTCTACTTCCAGCAGAGCCATCAACATCTTCAATGATGAGCATACAATCTTCATCACTAATATCTGAATTTCCAGTGATGTGTAATCTTGCGGCTGGGACAGTGCTGGCTCCAATCATAACTTTTTGATCAAGCAAAGTGTTTCTTGAGCTATCTATTGTTAAAGCCGCTTGCCCTGCGTTTGAAAGAATAAATCCTTGACTTGCCGCGTTTAATTTAAGCCTATTCGTGTCTCCTCTTAGCCAATTAGAATTATTACTTCCTACAGAACCAGCAGAACCCATCGTAAGACGAACATCTCCATCGCCTCGCATCTCTATATCATTAGTGCCTGCAATGGCTAAAGCTGTGGCCGTTGCAGTTTGATTATAAAACTCAAGCTTTCCATTTACGGTTTGTCCATCAACAATTTTCCATTCTTGATTTGTAGAGCCTGTTTTTTTAATGTGAAATCCAACAGTAGAATTAGCCGCAACTTCTGCTGATACAAGAGTTGTTCCAGAAGATTGGATCGCCATCAAGTTAGGCGCAAATATATTAGTAAGTGATCGGTTTTCTTCTGCTAATGATATATAAGTACCAGATAAGCTAGTATCTTGCATTGAGGGAGACCAGCTAGAATCATTCTCACAATCAACCGTTACAAAACCTTTACCAGCAAAAGTCGTACCATTTATTATTATTTGATAAGAAGTATTACTCACCTGTTTAGCATAGACAGCAGTTGCTAAAGCGCCTCTACCTTCTTGCCACCAATGACCTGATGCATAAAAATCATTGCCATCCAAAGCTGTTTGAGAAGAGGAGTTATTTGAAGTACGCAAGAATATATGTATTCTGCCGTTTTGATTGTTGCTGGCGTTATAACCATTACCTCCATTGTAAACAAGGTGCAGAGTGCCGCCAGTTTGATTTGTGTTAAAGGTTCCCAGCAAACGCATTCCGGTACTGCCTTGCGTAAATGAGCTTGCATTTAACCCCTTAAAACTATTTGCATAGATACCGGCTGTGGCTGTTATAGCGCCACTAGAGATAGTGCCTATGTTCGTTAGGTTCCTACTAGTGTCTATTACTGTAGTGCCACCAATTTGAAAATTGCCGCTCTGGACATTTAACGTGCCACTTGACCCAACACTTACTAAAGTGCCACCGTTGTTTCTTATAACTGTGCTACCACCATTAGCTTGAGATATATAGTTATTGCCAGTATTGTTGTAATTTAAGTGAGTAGTATAAGCCGCACTACTTGTTATTCTAAACTCAGACGCAGTTACTTGTGTAGTTCCTCCCGCGGTAATTCCACCACTAGAGATTGTTCCTGCAAAGGTGGCGTTTTGTGAGCTATTTAGCGTAAGCGCATTTGTTGAACTTGCGCCTGTGTAAAAACCTATTGACCCACTTGCATGTGTGGCTTTCAACGCAATCATATTTGGCGTTGAGACATGGTTTGGCCCATAACCAATTATAAACTTATTATCAACACCATCTGAACCAATTAGTCGCATTAGAATGTGGTCGCCAGAAGCGTTTGATTCAAACTTATGACGCATATCAGTATCTGTCGCGTTCATAAACTGCGTACTACTATTTGAAGTCACAGTTAAAGCACCACTAGATATAGTTCCTACTGAGGTAAAGTTCTTGCTGTTAAATTCAATATCAGAACCACCTGATCCAATTGATAAATTATTACCCCCATCATTTGTAAGAATGCCACGAACTCTTAAAGCGTTTTGTACATAAGCTCCACCTGTTGATGATACATAAAGATAATTAGCATTAATTAAAACTACGCCATCATCTCTAACTTTTAATAGTTCTGTATTGGCTGAATTTCTTGCAAGAAAACTGTTCGTTGCACTTGTTGTCCCACTTCCTTTAGTTGTAATTGCACCTGATGAGATAGTTCCCGAAATATCAGTGTTACCTGATTGATCAATTAAAAATGTTTGCGTTATTGTGTTTGCACTGTCATCTTTAAATTGAAATTGCAGTTTCCCTGTAGAAGAACCTCTAATTGAGTAAACATCATTAGAATCAGAAAAGGAATTGGAATCTGTAAACCCTAGCGTTGGCGATGTGTTATTTATGTAAATATCTTCAGAATCAGTGCCACCAGTGATTGTTAATTCTGTTGCTGTTATTTCACCACTATTGATCGTGCCAATATTGTCTAGGTTTCTGCTGGCATCTATTACTGTGGTACCTGCAATTTTTAAAGCTCTATTAGTGCCAGTTATATCTAGCGCGTCATCTACTGTCACTGAACCGTTAAAATATGATGTTCCGTTATTGTAAAAATCAAAACTGTTATGTACAGCAGTAGACATAACCGCAAATTTTCCAGATACTGCTCCTGTTGCTACAGTTAAATCTCTGGAAGAACTTATTACGCCAGTACCAGCAATACTAAGAGACGGAACATCTACACCGCCTGATAGGTTTTGAAAATAGGCGTTCGTTTCATTTACATAAAACTTTCGTGATCCCCCTGCAATTAAACCAACAGCATTTGTTGCAACGTAGCCTAACCCTGTGTCTGTATCACCATAAAAAGTATACTTAGGAGCAGAGCTTGATGTTGTACCAGCTACGGTCGCTATCCCTGTAATATTAATGCCGCTGGCATTTACTCGCATTTTTTCACTTGCAAGATGATTTAAAATTATGTCATTGCCAATCTTTGACATATAACCATCAGCACCAAAATAATGCTCAGTATTATCTGTGCCAACATTCTCGTTTAAATTAAGTCGCTCATGCCAAACTCTTACAGTGTAATTGTTGGCGTGATAAGTTTTTACGGAAGGTACACTACTACTAACTAAAAACTGTATGTGATTTGAGGATGTTCCAGATTGACCAGTTACATTTACATACCAAGTTCCATTCTCATTCCAAAATACCGCTCTTGATGAGTTGTCTGTACCAGTGCCGTCAATATGACCCGTGAACCTGTAGGCTCCACCAGTTTCTAAAGATGATCCATCAGCATTCGTTAGAGCACTGATATTAGTATTGCTAACTGCGTAAGCCTTAGTCCAATATTCTGCACCAAGATTTCCACCGACAGTAAACGAGCCGCCACCAGTTGCCACATCAACATTGGAAGAAAAACTACCTGTTGTTATATTTTGCAATGCTCTGCTTGATGTGATTAGTGTAGTACCTGCTCCTGTGCCACTTGCAGGCTTAAGAGCAAGACCAGATTTAAACATTAACAAGCCATCAGCCAAAACCCTAAGGGCTGTTTGATCGCTTCCTAAAGTAAATACATCTGATCCGCCATAAGCGACTGTATCACTATGATGATATGTTATAAGGCCATGTTGAGCATCACTTGTTTGGTCAGTAAAACTTATTTCAGCACCAGCGCCATTGGTGGTTGTTTTAAGAGTTAAAGCATTAGTATCAGCAGTTGCAGTAATAGCAGAACTAGATATTGTCCCTGCTGTTATGTTTCTTGATGAATCAACAAAAGTATCATTGCCAGTGCCTATTTTTATGGTGTTAATATATAAAGTGTTCCATATTCTATTAGTCAAACCTAGATCAGAAATAGAAGTAACATCAGGTCGCCATGCACCATTAGCATTATTAGCGGCATCCCATCTAACCAATCTTGCAGTGCCAGATGAGTTTTTAACACTGAGTATAATCTGGCCGCTATTATCTTGGGTATTTTGTATAGTTGCAGGGTTAGCTGTAAAGCTAAGAGAGCCACTGCTTTCAATAGCTCCACTATTAATAGTGCCGATGTTAGTCAGGTTTCTACTGGATGTAATAACTTCTTGAGTCCCTATTTTTAACCCACCAGAGTCACCAATTTTAAAATCACCTGATACCTCAACATCACCGCCATTGTTGTATATTGCACCGCCAACACCTAAATTATTATCAACAGATAACCCTAATCCCTTTGTAATAGAGACAGAGCTTGGGCCACTCATAATAATGGTTCCGTCATCTTTTATACTAAGCAGATCGTCTGGAGTGCTTGCGCCATTGAATACTCTAAGTGAATATGCGGTAGAGCTTGTTCCAACTCCTGATATTGTTGCTGGTCCACTAGATAAAGTGCTTGAGAAGTTGGCTGTAGTTCCTGTTAAACCTCCAGTTAATGTTCCACCGCTGAGAGGTAAAAAGCTACCTGAAGGTCCGTTAGCAAGTACATAAGCCTTAATAGATGCCTGAGTTGCCAATGCTGTTGCGCTATTGGATGACATATTATTTTCATTCAGAATATCCGTTACGCTTACAGATCCAGTTCCAGATAAAGAATTAAACTCTATTAACCCACCCACATCTAAACTGGGTGCAGTTACTTTATGGCTAAAATCAAATTTATCGTTAGTTGAGTCCCATAAAATAGTTGCGTTAGTTGTAGAATTAACCGCATCCTGAATGGTGATACCTGCACCATTTGCATTGCCTGAAGAGTCACCAGTTGAATAATTTAATGTAATATTTTTATCTTTAACATTTAAATCATTAGTATCAACAGTTGTGGTTGTTCCTTGGACGGTAAGATTACCTTCAATGGTTAAGTTATCTTCAAAGGTATGATTGCCTGTAATTGTACTGTCAAGGTTAATTGTGACTGCCCCAGAAGCACCACCGCCATTTAAGTTAGTACCTGCTGTTACACTTGTTATGTCTCCAGCCGAAAACGCCTGAGTAATTTCTTGATTGTTCGGGTTGTTGTCAACAACAGTAAAGCCAGTTCCACCGTTATCTTTGACAGACAAAGTGCGAGGCCAGTTACTAAATACATTGTTTAAATTTGTGTCGTAACTTGTGTCTGTAGTTGATAGCAAAATTCTAAAATAAACAACACCAGTTGAATATGTCGCTGTATCTGATAATACACGCTCACCATCTGCGTTTAGGTTAGTTATGCTTGCATGATTGGTAATGTCTACCTCTGCTGGAGTGGCAAAGTTAGTTGTTCCTGATGGGACGTATGCAACAGAATTAACACGGTAGGTTGTTGATGAAGAGCTACCAGTAGTTACTTTAGTAAATGTTTGTGTCGCTAAAGTAGTAAAGCCGCTAGTACCAGATGTAGTTGATTTTGATAATGCAAGCGTAAAGTTGTCTGGTATATCCGCAATAGCATCTGCTACTGAAGCCGCTGAACCTCCTGTAACTGATCCTGTAGAAAGGCCAGAAAACAAGTTTGAAGCTTTTACGGTAATTGTAAGTGATGAGCTTTGTATGAGAGTGACTTTAAGAGCAACTAGACCACTGCCAGTTAAGTTATAATAACCGTTGCTTTCAAAGGTAGTTAGCCTTGTTTGCAAGCTTGAAGCAATCTGTGAGTAAGCAAGGTTAGTAAATCCATCAGCGCTAAAGTATGTATTAGCATTACCATCTTGCAGTAACATACCTTTTGCAGTAAGCGTTCCATCTTTGTGTATCTTAAAATTAGCTGATTCTGGTGTAGAGCTACCGACCCACATACGGTGATCAGAAGCGGCACTTAAATTAATTGTATCAGTGCTATTAGTACCAATAGATATAGATGGAGAGGTTCCAGATACGGTTACTTTTGTAGCAACCAAATTACCTTCCATATTTACTCTAAATGGCGCAGATAAAAATGTACTGTGACCTAAATATATACCATTTGAATCAGCTTTAAATATACTGTTGCTTGATCCTATAGATATAGTGCCGCCAGATAGCGCACCTGTAAACGTACCACCTGCCGCAGATAATGAGCCTGAAAAAGTACCAGTTACGGCTGATAAAGCTCCAGCGAATGTACCGCTTGCCGCAGATAAAGCACCACTGAACGTACCGCCACCGTTTATAGTTAGAGTATCTACGCCATTCCAAGATAGCTTATCTTTTAAGCTGAATTTACCATCTTCCCCTATGAAAAAAGCGGTGTTTGCGTTGTTATAAACGCCAGTAGTATTAGGCGCTATAGGAACTGATATAGTGCTTGTAGCAATCTTAACTCCACCGATAAAGCCAGTAGTTGCAGATATATTTCCAGATACAACTAGACCGCCAGCAGTGTCATACCTCATTCCGTTTGTGGCTGTACCGATGTAGATACCTTCTACTCTTGATCCTACATCTGGATCAGTAAAGCCTAAAAAGAATCCAGCCGTTGTTGCATCTTCAAAGCTAGATTTACCAGCTCTTACAGAGCTATCTGCGGCCGCTGTTAATGTTAAATTGCTGACAGTTGCGTTGTTTGCTCCAAGGTTGTTTACGGTAATGTTGCCGGCATCAATAGTTCCAGCGGTTATAACGGTTGCATTGAGGTTTTCAACATCAGCGGTTGTGGTTTTCTTGATTTTAGCTACTGGGCTTGTTGAATAGGCTGATGCGCTTCCATAGATGTTTATAGCTCTCAGCTTAAAATAATATGAGTGTGGCGCGTTTGGTGCTTCAGTGTCATACAAAAGACCGTGAGACCTTCCTATAAGAACAGTCTTTTTCTTGGCTACATCACCGTAGTAAGTACCGACAAGGTTGCTGGTACTTGGAGTGAATCCAGTAGTTGTTCCAACATGAACCTCAACCGCCCTTAAATTGGTGTTTGATGGGTTAGTCCAACCTAGCTCTACGTTAAACGGCTTGTCTACTGTAGTTGTGATGGTGCTGGCAAGAATAGCGTTAATAGTGTCAGGTTGCGCTATTGTAATATTTACAACGCTTGAGTAATCACTATATATATTATCAAAAGAAAAATGCCGAACCCTAATGTTATAGGTCAAACCAACCTTTACGTTTGATATTTCAGCGTTTATACGCCCTTTACCTGCTAGGGTGGCCGTTTGGTACTCCGAATCTCCACTGGCCTTAAACTGGATTTCTGTGCCTTGTATAGCGCTATCAACAGCGTTAGACCAAACCGCTCTTATGTTAATTTTGGCTGTTTGGCCTTCCACATTAGTTATCTGTACTGGAGTGCCTATAGTTGGAGGACTTATATCAACTTCACCAATAACAGATTGTGATGCGTTAGCTTGAGGAGTTGAGTATTCACTAAAAACAAAACCAAATACACTTGCATCTATTTCTTGCAAGCTGAGACTTGTTGCCGCAAATATCTGTCCATCGTTCTCAAGGAACGTCATAGACATATTTTGAATTTCAAAAGTTTTGTTTGTGTAGCCTAGCCGTTCATTAGTCAAATATATCCAATCATTTGGCTGTGCCTTCATAAACTCAAGAGAAGTAATTAAATCAATTGTAGTTGCTTGTCTTTGATGATTTAAGGATATTCTCTGCAACCTTTGAGCGGTAGTTTCTGAGGTTGTAAATGGATATCTTAGTTCAAGAACTCGTTTAAAATTAGCACTTGCCTCACCTGATGGAGTATCAGCCGCTAAGAATGCACTTGAAGTAAACTGGCCTATTTCAGAGGCTTGATAGTTATCATCTTTGTTTATGTATATTGATTTAACAGCATTAAACAATTCACCACTTTGCGATTGAGTTGTTATGCGTGGGGGTGCTAATAGTTTATCATCTGTAATGGTTAAAGCTGGAGTCTGAGATGCTCCAGCAAATAAATTAAACTTTCCATTTGTATAAGTAAGATTACCAGCACAAGCGGTTGTAATTGCTTCTATCAACCCTGAGCCACTAGCCGAGAAGTTTGATATTCCGCTAGATGTATATCTTCTTTCTGTTGTTGCTGGATTTCCACTGCCATCAACAGTAAGCGTTACCAACGTATCACAAAGATTGGCGGCAGATGAGAATCCACCTCCACTCGTACCGTCATTAAGCTCTGAATCTAAAGCCTTTAAGCCATAGGTTGTATCTGTTAAATAATCTCTTATTTGCAATGCTGGATTTTGGCGCTGTGCATCTGTTGTAGATATAGCTCCATTGCCGCTATTAGCTCTAGGGTCCCAGATGTTTTTACCTCGCATAACAAACCATATCTTAGGTATGTTAGGCATTTTTTCAGGGTCATAAACTAACTCAAGATAGAAGTAAGTACAGCCTAAAAATTTAGCTGTAGAGGGATATCTTGTTCCATTATTAGCGGCCGCCAAACCATCAACGGCAGTTTGCGAACCATCATGAAATGTAAACCTAGCAAGGCTATCCGATGAAAAACGGTTATCATTTTCTGCGTTTTTATACTTTGTATTTGTTACCGTATAAACAGTCTCGCCATTTACAGTTGCCGAAGAAAAAGTAAGCTTGGTCTCTCCAAAATACATCTCATCAAAGCCATCACATGGATGACCTGCAACAACAATGGTTGTACTAAGGATGGCATTCTTCGTGCCGCGAGTATCCATCTTGACGAAAGTACCGCCAACCCTAGCTGTACCGTAAATTATTTGTCTGGGAGTGGCTCCACCAAGCCCTGTTACCTTTGTGCCAAAATTACCTGCACTGGCGCTAATACCTTTATTGGTAAGCATTCCTATGCCACCAGCGACTAAAGTTCCCACAAAAGTAGTTACAGCAAATGCGCCTAATCCCATGCTCGTTATAATTGCACCAGAACCAACCGCGCCAAAAGCTGAAACCTGTAATATTGCTCCAGCGGTATAGACTGTTATAACTGCTACTGCAACAGCAATAATTGCTGATTTAATTACTTTAGCCATTTATTCTAAATACCTTTATCGCTAACTCGTTTTCTCTAAAACTATAACCACCATCTGATGGACTTAAGATTGCATACCCATCGCAAACTCCAGTCACCTGTTTGTCATCTACTTCAAATACAACAATATCACCCTTGGCGATGTACTGCTTGTCTATTGCAGATAATCCCTTGAGCTTTGTACCTTTTATCATGCTTTCTAATAATGTATTACCATAACTTTCTATTGATTGTTTTGCAGTCTCTTCATCTTTCCAACTTAACTCATCAGGTATCAAACTCTCTCCTGTCATAGCTTGAAATGCCGCATCTGCAAAAGTTACACAATCCCATTCACCCCATTGAAAATCTCTATCTTTATTTTCAACCATGAACGCGTGATATCTTTCTTCCCAATCTGGTAATTTTTTTATCATGCTAATCTTGTTAGGGCTCCTATATCTCCAAGATTATCAGTAGAACTTCCGCCCCCTATGTTAGAACCTCCAGTGCTTCTACCCCACAAAATATCTGTATCTTGCAGTTTTTCAACGGCATCAAAGCCAGTATCACCTGTGCCAGCTAAAGCAACTTGAGATTCTCTGGTATATCGGTAATTACAGGGGCGCTCTAAATCTAACAATCTATTTTCAGTTATGAGCGTTATGGTTACTCCTTCAGTTGGAGAATCTGAAATTGAAGTAGATGTCATTCTGCCTTTGTATAAAGTCATAACCCCATCAACGTGATCTGTTCCTCCGCTTACGAAAGCAAGCAACAAAGTAATCGGTCTATTCTGGTAGCTCTCAGAAACAGCATAACTAAGCACAGTTGCATTCATTCCAGATAACTGAAACGTAACACCTGCACTTTTTAAATCGTTTGAATCTTCAATATCAGATATTGCAAGCAATGTACCAGCACCAGTATAGGTTTCTGAGTTAATAACTAAATCGCCTGATCCAGAATGCAATAACAAGGTGCTTGTATCAAACTCTGCTTTAATTGCAAAAATAATGTTTTGATGATCTTCAGCTAGCTTTATAGCCGCTTTTGCATCTATACCTGCTCTGGTAGCCATTACATAACCTCAATAAAACTAAATACTATGTTGTAGACTGAATTACGATTAGCGCTCCAATCTACGTTATTGGTATCAAGTCTAAACAACCCTTTATTAACTGCCGTTGCAATGCCAATAACATGATCATCAGTTAAATCTTGCCTTAATTTTGGCTGTACTGGAATGGAATACAAATCGCGTGTTGCATCTGTAACAACTGCATCTCCAGTAGCCATAACTAATTGTTTAATAAAATCATCTTTTCCGCTGGTGGATGCGGCCGCGTAAATAGCTAAATAATCACCTGCTTTTACTGTGCCGTTGACTGTATTTCCAGATGCTCTTGCGCTTATTGCTTTAGCGCCCTTTATATTTTGACGAACCTTACAGCTTGCTGTATTAGCTTCGTTAGTTAATAACTTATCTACAACAACAACCGTATCGCTTGTTCTCGTAACTATTTTAAATGTATCGTTATTTTCCTCATTGTTTGCGCCAGAAACAGTAAAAAAATCTCCAACAACAAGCCCATCAAATATTGCTGTCCCTGCCGTTATGGTGTTTATTGCAAAGCTAAGAGCAACAGAAGCCACATTTGTTCCGCTATTTACCCTTACATCAGCCAGCAAAGTTTGACCGTTATAAGTTCCTTGCGGATTCTTGCCATCAGGGTCAACCATTTTAAAGTAGTTTTTTTGCCCTTCTAAGGCCGATAAAAAAGACTGCCACTCTACTGCCTGTGATCTACGCATTGGCGCGAGAGTGACTCTCCCTGTCCAGTAATTAGCTTCATAATCTTGAGTGCGCGTTTTCCCTGAGAATGGAGATACAGTTACGCCCATAGTATTATTTAATGAGAAATCAGAGCTTATAAACCCTACATTCGTAGGCACATCAATTATTTTAGGCACTTCCCAATAACCCCTTTCTGTAGTTTCCACCTCTACGGCTGGCATCTAACACCGCGCTTTTTGATACCTCTGCTATTGTTGGCATCATTTTGTTTATCTCTGCTCTAACCGTACCCACAACGCCAGTAGAGAAGTTAAGGCTTTGGTTGACAACTATAGTATCACCCCCACCCATAGCATTTTTAGTATTCATGTTATTCATAACCCTGCCGCCAGTATTCGGAATAATTAACTCAGGTCCACGCTCTCCGACTAAAGTTGGAACTCCTTTTTGATAGGCTCCACCACCTGCGTTTCCGTAGACAATATCCATGGCGCTTTGAGTGCTCATGCCGCCACTACCGGATTTTTCCCCAAGCGTAGGAAATGCATTTGATCCTGATAGCTTAAATACTGAATTTAATATTTCATTTACAATCGCCATTTGCAGGAAAATAGAAATAATTTGCGATACCATGTTTTTTGCAAAATCTTTAAACGAACTTAAAGCGCTCTTACCCTCCATTAAGGCGTTGACAAAATTAGTAGTGAAAGCATTAGCCGCATTTGTTACTGCTTGCTGTAGCTGACTTCCTAAAGTTTCAGAAACATCTTCTGCTTTAGTTTTAAGCTCTTTAAGATCGTCATTTAATATTTTTAAAACTTCACTTAACTTCATACCGCCAAGCATTTCCTCAAGGGCATCAGGGTTTTCTACAGATAAAACACCTATTCTTTCTATTATGTTCTTAAGCTTATCTGCTGGGTTTATAGTTCCTTCAATAGCAGATTGTATATCTCCAAATTCTTCTGCAAATGCAGACTCTTCTGCGGCAGTCCCTGCTTCAGTAATTTTCTTTTTCATTTCTGTTAATTGATTATTTAAAGTATCTAATACTTCTTGAGGAGCCAGCCCTGCAAATGCTTCTTTTATTTTTTCTGCATCACCACCTTCAAAGATAGCTTGCATCTCTGCAATTTCAGCCGCTAACTTATCAGTAGGTAAAATAGTGCCCTCAGCAAGCGAACTCAATACTTCTCGTCTTTTTTGAGCCGCATCTTTTATTGCTTTTAGTCTAGCGTTTTCTGTAGCTTCTGCTTCCGCTTCATCTTTGTTTCTTTTTTGCTTTGCTATCTCATCTTGTTCTTTTTTAAATTCTTCTTCTAAAGCAAGAATTTGATTGTTTCTATCCTCTATTCTTTTTCGTATTGCGTCTTTTTCAGCACGATTATCTCTGTTATCGCCAGTTGAAATTCCAAAGAAAGTTTCTTGATCAATTGCGTTAATTAAGTTTTGATCTTCTTTATTTGCAACATCCAAAGCAATTTGCTCTTGACGTATGTTATTTGCATCTAATTGAGCTTGGCTTTTACCTGTAGCCATACGCATAAAGAAATCATCAACTTCTTTTGCCGCACTGCCCATACCTTCAGCAATAAATTTAAGTGCCGCGCCAACTCCAAGCTCAGTAAATATCGTGTCAGCAAGCCCAGAAAAAGCATCATTCATGTTAGATATTTTTTGCGTTAAGGTTTCCATTTTGGCATCTACCGCACCACCAAACCTTTCGCTTAACCCTTCATTAAGGGCATTCATTATCTTAGCCGCACCCTCTGCGGTTACACCCATCTCTGTAATTTCTAAACGTGTAGCCCCTAACTTTTGACGTAATATCTCAAATACAGGAATACCACGATCAGAGATTTGGTTTAATTCTTCTAAACCTAAACCACCGCCAGCCGATCTTTGGGTTATTCTTACAAGAGCTTCAAACGCTCCAAGAGAATCAATAGTTACAGATGCCGCATCAGCAAAAGTTTTAAACATCTTTTCAGATGGCTCTATACCTGCTGATCTAAGCTGAATAAATGCTTTGGTTAAATCTTTTATCTGGAAGGGACTTTCTGTGGCAAATTGTTTAACTCGTCTAAATGCTGATTCCCCTTGCCTGATAGAGCCAAATACAGTATTTAAGGAAAGCTTTAGATTTTCAAACTCCATTCCTACCCTTGCGATAGGAAGTACAACAGCACCGATAGCCGCTAATGAAACAGCCAGCGCTTTAGCTGGACCCTTAATTGCTTTGATAGCTCCAGATAAACCGCCAAAACTTTTCTTGGTTTGATTGGTTTGTTTTTTTGTCTTTGCAAGGGCTTTTTGCAGTGATGCTGTATCTGCTTTAATCCTTACGACAAGTTCATCAATATTAGTAGCCATTAGTCAGGATATAACTCCATAAGTTCTGATAGCCTGTCTCTTTCTAACGGTGACGAACTGCTATCATTTGCGCCATTAAACTCTTGGAATCCAGCAATGGCTGAATAAATTTCTACAGGTGACATATTCCAGAACTCAGAAGGAGATATGCCAACCATTCCTACGCATATCTCAAAAAACCTTCGCCAATTTATGGCTTCTAGTTCGTCACCTAATCCTTTTTTGAGTCAGATTCCTCTGCCTCTGGGTCACTCATCGTTGATACCAGCAGGGTTGCTACTGCGCTACAGGTATTTACAATCCCTGTTTCTTGGATTAGTTTTTTAACATCCTCCATATTGACATCATTGCTACCACCTCTTAGCGCATACAGCAAAACGACAGCAAGCTCACCAATGCGAACGTCTGCTTCAGATAGCCTTTGCGTAATTGCCAAAATGCCCTTATCAAGCTCTGTTTCAATCTTGATAATGGCATCAACGGTTAAGCGACAAGAGTAATCCTTGCCTCCTAGATTAATTAGTATCTGACCCTTCAACGGATTTGTCATCTGACTTTCCCTTCTTTGTGGTTGCTTTTGCAACGGTTAAATGTAAGACACCATCTCTGGAGTCAAAACGGCAATCCGCAACACCATGCTTTTTGCCGTCAATCGTAATCTCGCTTACCTCTTTAAAATTTTCAGGACATGGACACAAAACTTTATCTCCATAAACAAGTCCATCAACTTTATCAGAGCCTATTGTAATTTTTGCATTAACTACAGACATTCATCACCTCCGCTATTATGCAAATGTAATTGCACCAGCCGATTCAAGCGATACTGAATAAGTAGCTTCGCCATTATATTCACCAGCATATTCCAAAGATGTTATTTGGAAAGAACCAGTAAATGTTCCAAGATCAGGAACAATAACTTGGAAGTTCTTAAATACTGCGCTTCCACCAGTTTGACCAGCAAAAGTTGTTCTCATCAATACTTCAGTGGTGCTATCAGTAAAAACACCTGAACCAGAAACAGAAACACTTTGAACGCCACCACCAGCAAGCAATGTTCTTTGCCCAGCAGAATCTTTATTTGTAGCATCAACAGATTCTTCGTTCATCGTAATTGATGTGGATCGCAAGCCGCCAACGGTAGTATATGTCGAGCCTGCAGTGTTAATCTTTAGTAATAGGTCTAAACCTTTTTGTGCCGCCATCTAAATTCTCCTATCAATTTCTTGATTATATTAACCTAGCATAATTGCACGAAATCTCATTACTCCATGCCTTGTAATCCCATCTGGGTCTCTGATTATATCACTGAACTCAAAACGCATATTAATAAAATTTGAGCCTGTGACAGACAGACTGCTATCATGCAACAGAGTATGCACCCTGTCCATAATATTTTTTGCTTGCAAACTGCCGCGATACCTACTCCAAACATCTATATTTACAGTAACTTCTGAACCAGTTTGATCTTTCGTGCTGTAATCTATCGCTGTATCTTCGCCTAACTGAACATAGGGGTATGGAGTTTCTTCAGGAATGTCATCAAATACACTAGCTCCAAGAGTGCTTGTAAGGTTGTTATCCGTGGATAGCTTTGCGTAGATAGCTGTTTGTAATGCAAATTGATTAATGCTCATTTCTTAGACCCTTTTCTGCCGAGCAAACCTTGACGTATAAATATTTTTTTTATTTTGCCAGCGCTATTATCTAGTGCAGGTTGCATAAATGGCCGCTTTGACATACTTCTAGTGCCATACTCAAGAAACTTAGAATAAGAAGCGGCAGATTTAACCTCTCCTACAGCAGTTTTATTTTGTTTGTAAGAAGATGCGCTTATTTGAGAGATTAAAAAACCAGTATCAGTTGCAGGGGCTTCACCAGATGCAGATTGTTGATGTGTTCTTCTTGGATTGTACTTTTGAACAGTAGCACCACTTTTTGATCCTCTGGCAATAGAGTTGATAGCTTCGTTCCGTACCGCATCAGCCGCTAGTTGAACCGCAATTCTAGCGTTTTTCATTGGGTTATCTTTCAACTTTTTTGTAAGTTTTGCGATAAATTGTTTTTCATTAACAATAACAACACTCATACAGCGACACCCTCGCTGGCTTTGATAACAAGGTATTTGTTTCTCTCATCAAGATTTATTACTGAAGTTATAGAAAATAACTTGGAGTTGTAGCTAATGCGGTGCTGAGTAGTAATTCCTGTCGTATAACGCATTGTAAAGGCGTATAAGCCCTTTTCATCTATTACCCCTTGCCCATACTTGGTATTAGCAGAAAGTTGCTCTACGTTAGCGTAAACAGTTTTGTACGTTGACCAAGCTACACTGCGGCCTCCACCTGCATCAGTGGTATTCGCAACGCTCTGGATGACTATACTTTTAGTCATTGAGCCGACTGAGGCTCCAGAACTAGCCATTATCCTGTAGCCATCAAGGTAGAGCTACCAATGCCCCCATGAATCACATAAGGGTTGTACAGCTTTTGTATCATAGGTGGCATGGAAAGAGTTTCTTGGTAATCTTTCATATCACCCCTCTGATCAAACATATAGGCGATATGCATGAGCATTCCAAGCTTTAAAGGCTCTGGAACGCTTGATGCGTTTGCGTAGCCTACCGTATAAATAACCTCTATAGAGTTTGCGACTCTTAAGGCAGTCGGGAAAGTTTCGCCTGTTCTAAGCACGATTCTTGATGGCTCTCTTGCTGTATCAACATAATAACGAGAATCAGCCATTGTGGTAGGTTGATCGCTATCATTGAAAGTTTTAAGGCTGGTAACTGCTGTAACTGGACCTCTTGGCAAAACTATGTAATTTTTATAATAGTTAAGGTAGGGACCTGTTCTCATTCCTTCCCACAACGGATTATTCATATCTTCCGTTGCATCCAACAAAAGTTGCAGTGTTTGAGTCATCAAGCCCCTGTGCGTAAACTCTTCACAAAATTTACGCGCAGTTTTACCCATCATTAAAATGAGTGCTTGATCGGCTGTATCAGTAGCTTTTAAATAATTTCTTATTTCAGCTTCGGATAATGGCTCTGCTGAAGGTTGAGTCTGTACTATTAGCCCAGCCATGTTTCACCTCTTTAATGTTCGGTTTTTTCTTCCTCTTCAAGTTTGGTAATTACAGCCATATCATCACTAGGCAACATCTCTGGAAGTTTTGCTTTGTGCATTTCAATAGCCGCATTTATATCACCAGCTTCAAGATTCATTTGAGCAAGCTTGTTTTGAAGTTGCTGGACGTGATTAATAACAATCCCTGCCTCAACACTAATTGATTCTACAGGCCACTCTTTTTGTACGCCTTCATCAGAATTAACGTATGTAAAAAATTGTGGTTTTGCTTCTTCTTTCATAACAGTTTCTTTTGATTCACTCATTTTATAGCCTCTGCTTAGTTTATCCCCTGCTGGGGTTTTGGTTAAATGCTTATAGTATCAAGTGAACTTTGCAACAGCAAGGCACACAATAATAAATGGATATACACCCCACATCATATTTTCAAGTCGGTCAAATCTAGCCGCACCATCTTCAAGGCGTTTTTCTATATTCTGGTATCTTATGGAGCATTCTTTTTCGTGTGCTTCAAGTCTGCTAATAGTTGATTGCTTCAATCACCTTCTCCATAAGTGTAATAACCGTTTTCAAACCATCCTAAGTAATAACTTAAAACAAAAAATCCAACAATAATAATTACAAGAAATAAACCTTTCCACGTATCTGGATCATTCCAGTCATCCATAAGTATAAACCTCTAATTTTTTAGATTTACCTTTTGCCTCTATAGATGGAATAGATTGTAGCTTAACTTTAGCTTTATCAGCAGTTGCAGAACCAATCAATACATCAACACCTGCGGCTTTTGTACCTGACTCAAGCCTAGCCGCAACATTAACAGCATCACCTATTGCTGTATAGTCAAACCGTTGCTCTGACCCCATATTTCCTATAATTGCCTCTCCACTGTTGATTCCTATCCCAATTTGTACTGATGGCAAGCCCTTAGATGCAAACTCTTTGTTAAGTTCTCTCATATTCTCTTGAATCTGCATAGCGCACTCTATAGCCCTATCCTCATGACTATCTAAATGCAAAGGCGCTCCAAATATTGCCATCATTGCATCACCAATATACTTATCAACCATGCCATCACACTGAGAAACCGCTGATTGCTGGGCTGTAAGAGCTTTATTCATGATAAATGTAACTTCTTCGGGCGTTACACTCTCTGAAAGAGCCGTGAACCCACGAACATCAGTAAATAAGAACGTACAGTAACGCTTTTCACCCCCTAACTTGAGTAAATCGGGGTTTTCTTGCAGTTTTTTAACTTGCCTTGGGTCTAAATAATGCTCAAATTGTTTTTTTATCTGCTCTTTTAGCTTGTATTGTTCTTTGTAATTTAGATAGAACGTAACTGATGCAACTAAAAATTCAGAAAGAGTTGCAAACGTAACATCAACCAACATTCCTTTACTGATAAAGTAATAACCAAGCGCCACCGTACCACTCATTAACCCCAAAGAAGATAGAACCCCAAGGTAAACCCCTAAATAGTTTATTACGGTAAACACTAACAGCATACCAACAGCTAAAATAACGACTTCGTATAGCATTGATTCTTGAGGAATCATTGGCATTTGTTTGTTGGATGCGTGAATGATGGTTTCTGCAAGAGAAGCCTGTATCTGATGAGGGTAAAGCAATCCAACAGGCGTTGATACTTGCGGCAGTATGCCTTTGGCTGTAGTTCCAACAATCACAACCTTGCCTTGCACATTCATTGCATCCAAAGATGTTGCTTCTGGAGCTACCCAATTAACCCATACGCGGCCTTTGCTATCAGTAGGTATAGGGTTTAACTGCTTAACTCTAACTTCTTGAATGCCGTTAGAATTAGTTTTAATGACGTATGTTCCTGTCCCTGTAACCGCTTTAAGTAATTGAGTGCCAAAACTAGCCATCCAGCCATCTGGACTACGCATTAAGAGCGGCATTCTACGCAATAAAAGATCGGCTTCTAAGGTTGCGCCAACAATCCCTTGCAATGAAACATCTCTCAAAGGCTCTATATTCTGAGTCACTCCTTTAGCAAGAACACCGCCAGCATCATCACCCAATATTACAGTCCCCTCTGTTTTGGGTATTTCCTTATAGCCATTTGTTTCAAACATAGCGATGACACTTGGTGCATAAGAAAGCGCCTCTGCAAACGCTTCATCACCCCCAAATCTATCAGCCTCACTAAATACAGCAACCCAAGATACAGATACCGCACCAGCGTTTAACAGATCAACGTGTATTTCAGCTAATCGTTGCCTAGGAAAAGGCCAGCCGCCTTCTTTTCTGATATCTTCTTCGGTAAGGTTTAGCAGTACGATGTTCCCTGTTGGCTCTTCTTGCTCAACAAGGTAATCAAATGATCTAAGCTTTATGACTTCAAGTATGGCTGGCTGATATATAAACAAGGAAAAACAAAGCGCAAAAACAGAAGCAATAATAATTTTTTTCATTAGCCCTCCTGTAATATGCGGATTGTAGATTCACCACCGTTTATTTTAATAACATTAGATACGCCATCTTGAATAAGTATTACTGTGTAGCCGTTAGTGCCATCTAAATCTATTCGGGTTGATTCGCTTACGCTTCTACGCAGACTGACAGTTTGGCCTGTAACCAGCGTTGTAATTTGCGTTTTAACATCCGTTCCCAGCGTTGTGCCTGTAATGGTAACTCCAGAGACTAAAGCCAGCTTATCATCTTCCTCCTCAACAGCTAACGCATCTAATATATCAAGCAAATCTTCTAAGTAATTAACATCTAAATAATTTATATCAAGCTCGGTAAATTCTAAACTATCATCTTTTAAAAAATCTTCTGCTAAATAATCAATATCTAATTCGTTAAAATCTAAAATGTTTGCGGTAGCAATAATTTCTTGCTTTTTAATTATCTCTTCTTCTTCTGGGGGTGTAACAATTAGCATATTATCAATAAACTCAAGCGAGAGGTCTAAGATAACGGGCTTGGATGGGTTGGCCTCAAATACAGAAACGGTAGTAGCCTCATAGGGCTTAGTCAAAACAACAATACCAGTAGCCGTTAAAACCTCTATCTCTCCGCTAGACATACCGTATTTATCAGGCAACAGAATAATTAAACTGCGGCCAAGCTCGTCAACCGTAGCAGTAAAGTCAGTGCCTCTAATAGCAATATCAGCGGTAGGCGTTTTTAATGATATGTTTCTTTTATCAATCTTATCTAGCTTGCCACTTATAAACCTTGCTGTACCCAAGCCAAACGTAAGAGCCATCTTAGCCTTAGAGGGGTCTGGGTCATATATGTACTCATCAATGGTAAGCTTTGAGTGTTCGGTAAGTTTTACTTGAGAATCATCAAGAAACGTAATAGCCATGCGGCCGTTAGTGGTAACAGCCTCATCATTGGTTTTTACAGAAAAATCTAAATCCGCATCATACTGTAGAGATGCACTGGTTGCGCCAGTTCGTTTGATTTGGGCGTACCCACTTACCTCAGATACGCCACCAATATCAACAGCCTGTGCTTGTACCTTGATCGTTTTGAATGATACAGATAGAAGAAGTAGCGTTACCACCAACAGTCTCAAGTTTGAGCCAATCATTATCTAATGTACTCAGTTGTTGAATATTAAACGTCCGTTGCCCACCTGTATGGTCTAGGTAGAAATACCCACCTGATGAATTATTTGTTCCTGTGCCTACATAAGTAAGGGTGTTATCAGAACCATCTATATCAACATAATTAGTAGCGCCATCAATATTAATTGTTGATGTGATAGTGTTGTTGCTACCCTGAATCGTCCAATCTAAATCTAATGTTCCAGCAAGTGCGGTTGTACCTTGGTTGAGAGTAAACGTATTACTTGAACCTGTAACATTAACTTGATGGTTAGAGCTATTCGCTCCATAGGTATTAGTTGGGTCTACCTGTATTGTAAAAGCGTTTGTTGATCCAGTGAATTCATAAAACCCTGTAAAGCTATCCGCTGTAATATCACCAAAAAACTTATTAGTGTTTCCAATTTGGTTTATATCAAGCGTCATCCCTGTACCATCAAGATCAAGGGGCGTTAAGTTCCCAGCAGTAGTGTTTAAACCACCGATGAGGTTAGATATACCTAACTGCTCAATATCAAAGTTTGCAGTTGTACCTGCTTGGTTTATATAAATTTCATTATCAGCGGCATAAGATAAACCGCTTACCAATGCTAACAATAAAAAACTATTCGTCTTTTTCATAAGTCCAAAATCTCCTTTCATAGCCGATGTTAATTAGCTCTAAAACAGCCCCTTCTATGCTTTTCATAAGGGCTATCGTAGTGGACTCATTGCGCGAATTACCTAATTCTATTTCAACAAGCTCTGTTCCCATCTCAACGAATTTAAAAACATCGTCAGATTGACCGTAACTAAATACGGTTTTTTGACTCATTACTTCTATAAGTATTTCGCCAGTTGCTACTGATACCATACGTAGTGATACCGTTATGTTATCTTCTCTAAATTGAACGCTTTTACCTATGCCTAAATATCTAGCGCCCATTCCTCCAGTAGACAGATTAGTATCATACGCTATAACTGCTCCTTCTAGCAAAACTCCAGCGAAAAGCAGTGGCGGCACGTTCTTATCTTCTCCACCAGTTGAAAGTTGCTCTCTTGCTGATCTAATGAGTTGCCTTTCTTTAGTTAAGTTATCTAACCCCACTCTTTCAACAACGCGAAAAAAATTACCGCCTGAAGCGTGTTTCAATGCACGGATGAGAAGGGCGCTAGGTTGCTGTGTAACGGCAGTTGAGAAAAGCGCGAATGAGCTATTACTTTTCCGCTGGCCTGTCTGATCTGTAAATGCTGTTGGATATACGGCTACTACAGGCTTAACTGCTGGAGGTTTTACATTGACGAGAGCGTTTGATTGCAGTTTTGTAATATTAACCACATCTTCGCTTTTAAATCTTTGCTTTTGGGTATCTTCAAATTGATCAATAATTGAACAGCTAGAAAGAAAAAGAACCGATAGGCAAAGTAATCTCCGTAGTATTTCCATCTGCATCCGTAATAATTAGGGTTATGAAATCACCATCAACAAGATACTCAATAATGTTTCCTTCAAGCTCAAGTATTCCGCTGGTACTCATTGTCTCACCAAATAGGTTGTTGACTAACTGCCTACTTAGCTCTGCGTATATTCTTGATTCTAAATTTCTTATAAAACGTGCCAGAGTAGTATTTTCTGCATCTCTCTCTAGCTCCTCTTGATATGCCTTTATTTCGGCCTTAATATCCGCTTTACGGTTAAACTCTTGGTTTTCTATAGTAAGGTAGTGGCTAGAGGTGTTTATGCCGTTAAAGCTAGGGGATTTAAACTTATGCGTTATTTGATCAGCCGTTGCTGACATGGCTATCCACAAAATGCCTAGAACTAAACCTTTAATCTTTTCTCTGGTCATCTCTATCTGCCTTTGCAAGCCTATCAGTGTGCATTAACTGAGGCACTCCCAATATAGTTTTGAGAAGTGTATCTTGTCTTATTATTTCGTTATCTACTGATCTTACCCTATCAATAAGCGCAACCAATATACCATGTTGAGAATCTAGCTTACTGCCAAGCCTTTCTTCAAGATGGTTTATTTGCTCAACTAATTTATCATCTAGGGTGTCTACCTTAGTTTCAAGCCCATCAATAATACGATTAATTAACTTCCAGATAAACAATCCCAGACCAAGGGCGGCCGCAATCGGAAACCCCACGTCATTGATGAGGGTAACTGCATCTTCAAGCATGAATTATTTTTTTGCTTTAGGGCTTAATAAAGCAAACTTTTTAATCATAGCGTAACCTTGAGATTTCCAGCCTTTACCCTTTGGGGCAGGGATAGAATTGCACACTATGGATGCTAAAGTTACGAATGATATAGCCAGCAAATAAACATCAATTAAATTGCTCATCAATATTCCTTCTATGCCTTTTTAGGCGCTGATTTTTTCTTTGGTGCGGCTTTTTTCTTAGGGGTAGTTTTCTTTGCTGTATAAGCCTCATTTACATCTGGGGTAGATGGATCATCTGCAATGAAATGGCCTTTATCATCTCTTGCTCTTTCCATATCAGAAGTATCCTGAACTTTTATTTCCATCGCCCAGCCGTTTGCTTGAAAAGAATCCATCAAATCTTCTTTCCATGAAGCATCAGCAGTGACAACCGTTCCAAGCTCATAAAGCTTTACGCCTCCAGATTCTTCAGCCATTCCAGCTTTAGGTACTACAATTTTGTATTGCTTGCTCATAATAATATCCTCAAAAGATCAAGGGGGTGAGAAACACCCCCCATCTCTATTTACAAATTACGCAAGGCTATAAGTGCTTGCGCCACCAGCATGATGCGGATGACCTTTAACTACGTTGATAGACAAAGGAGTACCATTTGAATGGTTTCCTGTTCTTACAACGCTAACGCGGATGTACTGCTTACCACCGATATAACCAATCTCAGTAGCTTGCGGAGTTTCAGCGTTATCATCAAGAGTTAAGAAGATGCCGCTTGTAATAGATACATCGGTTACTTCGCTCTGTACGCAATCAGTGAAAGATGAATTATCATCACTGTGCTGAAGTTTAAAGTCATACTTCAAGTTTGAAGCCAAAGTATCGCCCTCAACGCCAGAAGCAACAGAAACCATTGCTCCTTCAAAGCCTTGAAGATCAACACCAGTGCTATTAGTAGTTGTAGCGTTACCACTAGCGACTACTGGAGCAAGGCTCTGAATGACTTTTAAGTTATTGCCTAAATCTCTCATGATCTATCTCCTAGTTACGCAGAAACTTTCTGCTTTACGATTGCTTCTGGAAGAATGACCTGACCACCAACACGTCGACGAGCAATATAACGAATATTACCAGTTTGCGCTTGAGTGAACGGGTCGCGGAGTACGGCCATAGCCACACGATCAACTACTAGATAACCTCTACGGAAGTCACCAAACGCAACAGGATAGTTACCTGCTCCTACGGCTGGCATATCAGTAGCCTCAACATACGGATGACCTAAGATAGTTGCGGCCATGTTTCCAGCAAGTGACATACCTGCTTGGAATACATACTGACCAGCAGTATCTTTTAGCTTACGAATATCAGCTAGAGTATTACGGTTAAACACGAAAGTACCGTTACGGCTGTAGTCACCCTTAATAGAGTGAACCAAAGCAATAAGTCCATCGCCAGTTAGAGCCGCACCTGCTCCAGAATTAGTCTCGCCAACATCGCTGTTAGTCAAGATTCCTTCTGGCTTGCCTACAGCATTACCAGATACAAAAGCTGTACCTTCTGCTTTAGCAAACTGCTCAGTGAACTCAGACTGCATTTCTGCTTCTAGGTTAAATACTGAATCTTCCAAATCTTGCTCAGAAATATCAACCAAGGCATACATCTCATGCGCTGGTATCTCTTCTAGGCCAACTTGCCATCCAGTAGTTTCTGAACGAGTACCAGACTCAGATACCCACTGCGCGGCAAAAGTGCCAGTACGCTTTGGAATCTGAATAGAACGCTGTCCAGTGTTTCTTACGCGAGAAATAGAACGGATTGGAGAGATTTCAGTAATTGTCTTGATAAGCTCTCGCACGTACTCTGGAGGAGCTAAATATCCACCAGTGGTATCGTTAGATACAGTAAGTGCTTTCTTCTCATCAGGAGTGATACCTTCCATTCCTTTACGGCAGTATGAATCAAATGCCGCTACACCTTCGTCAATTTGCTTTGCAGTAAAGCCAGAGTTGGGTCGACGCATAACTGTTTCCATGCGATCCATCTGCTCTTTAATGCTCTCTTGGGTTTTTTGGCTTGCCTGAATGCGTTGATTAACATCTTCATACTGGTCGAGCTTTGCTTCAATACCAGCGATTTTGTCATCAAGCGCAGAATCAGAAACGCCTTTTTCCATGTTCTCTAACTTCTGGTCATAGCTTTTTTTGAACTCTTCAAAAGCTGTACCCATGTCAGATACTAATGATTTAACATCTTCACTCATTGGATTTCTCCTAATAGGGTTTTGAGTTTTCGGGTTAGGTTTTTGATAGCATCTACATCAGGTTGCATTTGCTCTTCAGCATCACGCTGAGAAAAAGCATCCTGTACAGCTTTTGCGGCCATCTTTGCTTCTGAACGAGATAAGTTGAAAGCATCACGCAGTCCGTTCTCCCATTCTCTGATAGATAGTTCTTTTGCCTTTACCGCATCAACCTTGGCCTTCGGGTTCATTGGAAAAGTTACAACAGATATCTCCATCAATTCTACTTCCTTGATAACCCTTGTTTTTGTTTTAGGGTCATAGGATTGCCCTTTAGGGCTTGTTCTAAAACCAATGGATAGGCCATCAAGAGCGCCCATTTTCATCAGTTCATAAGTCTCACGACCAGCTTGGGTTTTCATAGCCAACCTACCGCGTACTTTCAATCCTTTCTCATCTTCCTCTATAGACTCATATACACCTATGGGCATATCTGTTTTGTGTTGATAGAGGAGTTTAACGCCTTTAGCGCCTGTTCTTTTTATGCTTTTGGTAAATGCACCGTTGACGATTACATCATTGCCAAGATCAGTGTTATTGAATATAGAACCATAACCTTCAAATACGCCATCCTCTTCTTGCTCTTCGCCTAGTGCGCTTATCTGAGCTTTTATCTCTAAGAATTGCTCTGATGATTTATCATCTTCATCATCTGGTTTTTTATTAGGCTTATATCCGCTTACTTCTCTTCCAGTAAGCTTAGTGTATTCATCATGGGTTTTGCATGGCATATATACAATCTCGCCATCTTCACCATGGGAGTGAGTGCCAACACATCCAATCTTTTTAGCTCTGGCTTCAGCCTCTTCTACAGTAGAGAATACATCTTCCCTCACTTCTTCTTTGACTTCGCTTTCTTCTATGTGCGTATTAAGTGCATCAATACAAGCCATTAGATCATCAGATTCAAGTTCTTCTCTTATCTTATCCATACACCGTTCCATTAGATTGTTGTTTTGCAATCGGTTGATCGCTTGAGAATCTAGGCATCTGCATCTGAGACACTTTACATCCAGACATATAGTATCACAACCATTTTTTAAGGACACCCCCACCAGCACGAAAAGGGTTTAGCCCAAAGTGGGCTTGAACTAGAGGTTGTTGTGTGCTATAATAAACATACCAAGCAAAAAAAGGGCTTGGATTCTTAAACAATTTAACTTATAAAAGGTACTTGATATGCCAAATCATCATACAAACAAAAATTCATGCTACGTTACTTTTAGATTAGAAGGTCAACAGTTTAAAATGATGGATCATGTTCACAAAGAGTTTGGAGTTAATAAAACCAAACAGATGGAATATCTATTCAGCCACTTCTTAAATTATCTTGCTCCTGAGAATAGTGATAAAGATTATTCAGAGGAGTACATTGAATTAATGAGTGATATGATAGAGCAAGAACTTGCTAATAAATTAGCTGATTTTCAAAAGCGCAAACCCTTCAAGGGAACCGCATTAGAAGTTAAAAAAGAACTATCAAAGCACTGCTAAACAAATTAGCCCCTTCGGGGGCTTTTTTTCGTTCAAAATGTTTCCATTTGCAAACTTTGTATGCTATACTAAACGTATAAACAGAAAACAAATAAAAGGTGCTTGATATGAACTACGCAGTAGCCAGAACCCCAGCAAGAACAGAAGCCAACATCAAGAGAGAGCAAATGCTTGTATCAGCCCTCCTAACCGCTGGCTTAATTATTTCGCTAATTATTTTGATCTAAATGTTTGCAATAGTAAACAAACCTGCTATACTAAACGCATAAACCAAAAAAAGGAAAAAAAGATGAAAACATACATAGGCCGTTTTGTTTCTAACAGTGATAGCACTTTTGAAGTAGCTGTAATTAAGCGTACAGAAAAGTCTGTAACATTCATTCACCCCCATACTAAAGAAACTAAGAGAGCAAAGATTCACAACTATAACGGTGAATTTTTTATGCCTTTTGGTAACTATTCAATGGCTCCGATTATAGAGCTTTAAATTCAACCAAGCCCTGCCCCTTCGGGGGCTTTTTTTTGGCATCAGACATCTTCAAAGTCATCTGGATCAAAATCATCTTCAACCGAATCTCGGATGTCAGTGTAGACAACTACGCACCGACAGTTGCATACATTGGCCGCACCGCCTCGCGGATCACCAGCGTAGCCCATAGGGACACCCCCTATAATAAAATCTTCATCCATAGAGACAACCTGACCGTTTGCTTGTCTGTGAGTTTCTCTTGTCCGACTACCGCTTGTTGCAACCCACGTCTTACGCATTGATACACCATAACTATCGCCAACCTGCTTATGATAGCTTTGATGTGCAAAACCTGCCGCACTGTGTGTCTCAGTCCTTGCAATGAGTGCCGCCCGATTCTTGTTGATTGGCCTAAACTCTTTTCTTAAGTCCCTTGCTATCTGATCCAATGTAAAATCACTTGCTCTCAGCTTCTCTATCCGACTGAGTATAAGTAAGCCTTGAGTTCTTGATATACTACTGATGAATGATTCTCTATTCATAAAGTAAAGGATAATAGCTTCCTCAAAGGCAACAGACCTGCCAAAAAGAAAAGCACCATCATCTTCAGCTTTCTGATCTATCCGATTGTATGCTCTATCGTTATAATCAAAGACGGTTTGAAATACTCTGCGTAACTGAGCTTTGACAACTGCGGTTAGCTCAACCTCTATATCTCTGACTAAGATTCCACTGTTGATAGACTCGCCATCTTTTATTTGCCCAGCTACGATGTTGATTGTTTTGTTAAAGCTAGTGTTTAACTTTTTCTGAAAGCCGCGACTGAGGTTGTCTCGCATCCTAGCTTGCTGTACTGCATACCGCCTAGCATTGACAAACCCCTGCCTAAAACCAAACAATTGCTTTATCTGCGATACTACACTCATAAGCCAAAACACCTATTTTGGGGAATGCCTAGGCATAGGGTATCCCTTTTAAACGCCTTAGAACGCAATTCTGAGCCTCGTTTTTTCTGATTTTAATCTTTTGAGCTTAATGGATGCCCTTTTGGGAATAAATCAGTGTCATGCTTGCCGCCTCTAAATTTGCCTGATGAGAGTGCCGCAAGAAAACTATTGACTCTTGCGTAAGCCCATTGCTCTGGACTGCTTACGTTTGGTCTGACTGATTGAGGGTTCGTCCGATAAGCTCCTACTCCACGATCAAAGACTGCCTCCAACATTCTAAGCGTTGCTCTTTTCGTTTTGTTATCTCCGTGCTTTTCGTTGTGCTTCTCAACCTTGCCTTTTAGACCTTCCCTTACTGCTGAAGATACAGCCTTACCTTCTTGCTCTCTTTCCATCTGGCCTCTTTTGGCTCTTGCCCAAGATTGCCCAGCATCTCCACCCCATAAAGCCCAAGCAATTCGACCTGCTGATGGGTAGCCTTCTTCTCCTTGGCTGAAGCCTTGACCTTGCTTATCCACTTCATGCCTAGAAAAATAGCTGTGCATTCTGGTAACTGTATCAAGGGACAGCCTGTCACGATTAACTAGCTGGTTGGCTCTAGTCACGCCCACTTGCGTACCGCCCCTGTTGTGCTTTTTTCTCCAATCAAGACCTCTTTGAGCTTCTTGTGCCATAGCCTTAGATGGAACGGTATCTATATCAGATAAGGCTTTTAGCTCATCATCATAAATAGCAAAATCTTTTGCATCATCTTCTTCTACTGGCTTGTCTGGCAAATCTTCATTGAGTGGGAACAAGCTGGCATTGACTAGCAAGCCATCAGCGCCATCAACGGAATTAAGACCTAGCCTTTCTCTTGCCTCGTTTCTCGTCATGATGCCAGCCTCTACAGCACCAATAACATTTTCATATATCTTTTTTCTTCTCTCAGATAAAGCAGGGATATCATCAGTGTTGAATTCAAATTCAATATCATCCCCAAACTGCGGCATCAACCATTCGTTAATATCTGACTGCACTTTCATTAACATAGGGATGATTGTTTCCTCATACAGAGCTAATCGCGCCTCTGCTACATTTGAGTAAGTTTGTGCATCTGGAACGCCAACCAACTGCGAGGGAACGCCAAAACACATAGCAATATCGGTTGCGCTCATGTGCTTAAGGTTAATAAAGTCCATATCTTTAGGTGAAAGCCCCATCTCTTTCCAATCAAAATCACCTTCCAGAAGCATGGGTCGACCTGCATTTGCAGTCCCTTGGAACCTATTATTTAAGTCTGTTAATAGTTGCTGTCTCTGGCTTTCTGTTAGATTGACCGCAAAGCCCTGATCATCTTTAGGTTTGAATATAACTGCACCTGATGGCCTTGCTCCATTGTTGAGCAGGTTGATGTTGTGCTTGCTTGATAGGTTGTGTTGATCTACTTCTACAGCGGCCGCATTGAGTGGAGACATACCATAGAAATCATCTAATGGGTTCCATAACTTCACTTGCTTGAGATCGCTAAAGCCATTTTCTTGGTCTACATCGTAAACTGATTCTATACGGCCATTGATTATATATTCGTACTTAGATGGCATTGCTCCTTTGCCGCCTTCAATCTTAATTCTATCAGGACGTAAAAGATGCAATTCTTTGGGAATGTTTGCCATGCCTGTGATTCTTAGCATATAGCTATTGCCAGATAAAAGAAGATATCCAAACAAGGCATTCATAAACTCGGTATAGCTTTGCAATGGGTTAGGTCGACTCAACAAATCCATAGCTGGGTGAGCTTCAAATTCATCTCCATCTCTGCTTACAATTCTAAACGGTACAGATGCCGCGCCTTTTGATATTTCATTAACGCACCTGTAGACGATTGCGTTTTTCATGTAGCCTTCAGCGGCTAACTCATCATAGGTGTAATTTTTAACTGGATCAGACCCTACACCAAAGTAACCAACCATAGACGAGTTTTTGACGCTAACTGGTTGTGCTTGCTTTCTAAATCTATCAAATATAGCCATTATGAAACTCTCCAAGCAATTTCACCGCGTGATTTGCTTATTTCAGTTAATCCCCAAACCAAAGCATCAAGCCTGTCTGGGGAGGGTTTTGGCCTGTCACCTGTGTAGGTACACATCTGATTCTCTAGCTCTGGGAAAACTCCCAGATGGTGGACTTTGCCCTGTTCGTATAATGCTGATATGGGTTCTGCTCTAAGCATCTTGCCTCTGCTTGCGTGAACAGACCTGTACCTGCATGATGTATCAATACTCCTTATTAGCCTCTCTACCAAGTCACCGCCATTATTGACTTCTGCAACTATTAGATTAGCCTCCCATGTGTAGTATAACTCAACTGAAAGCCGACCCCACTCATCTGGGCTGTGCTTTCCTGATTTATCGTCCAACAGATAATACTTGTTCTGTTGATCTTTTCCTACTACTACAATGCCAGTTTCATCAGAATCATCGTTTGCAGTTACCGCTGGATCAAGTGCAACTACAATTTTAGTAAACTCTATTTGGCTGTCTTTTGGTAGCCTAGCATCATCTATCATTTTGTTATTCCAGAGCGCCCCTTCTAAATTATCAAGCACTTCTGCATATAACTCTTGACGCCCTAGGGTAGTCCCTTCGTACTTCTCTTTCAACATTGATAACGTAGATTCTGCTAGATTGGCCTCGTTCTCAAATGTGCTTCCTGTGGTTACACGAACATCATCTCTGTCTAATAGCTTTCTGATGAGGGGTGTTGGCCTTGGCGTTGTAGTAATAACGCACTGAGGGTTATCGCCTAGCCGTAACGCAAACATAAGCTGATCAAATGTTTCTGGGTATCTCCATGCCGCCAACTCATCGCACCAAGCCCTGTGAAACTGTGGACCTCTTAAACGATCTGGCTCCGTCGCAGAAAAACCAAATATTTTAGAGCCATTGAATAACCGTATCTCAGATGCAGATGAATTGTAACCTTGTCCCCTGCCTTCAAGCATACAGCCCTGCGGCAAAGTTTTTAATATTCCTGATACGCCACCAAAGGCAACGCGCCTAATATCTCCGAATGTTGGCGTGATTACTGCAACTTGCACCTCTGGGTTGCGTAAAGCGTAAAGCATAGCGTCTGCCGCGCCTGTACGAGTCTTTCCCCACCCCCTGCCAGCCAATATGAGCCATATATTCCAATCGCCTTGAGGCGTTAATTGTGTCGGCCTAGCGGTACTCAGCCAATCAGTGTAAAGGCTTGCTACCGCCTTGTGACCTTGCGAACGCAAGCTCGTCAAGTTGCTCCATAACTCTGTGGAAGGCTTCGGGGTTGCTGACATCTGCTGATACCTTTGAAATTTCTTGAGCCTGACCTAAGGCTAGTTTCCCTAATCTTTGGGCGTTTTGTGCTACGTGTGATGCCTCTCTTAAATCTTGCAAAGATAGAGCCTCAACATTGGGGTTATTCTGCTCATCTTGAAAAGCTTTTTGCAATTTACGCCCAACCCTGCCAAGCATGGCTTGAGCTATCTGTATAGATGAGTCATCCAGCCTTTTTGATTCATTAACCATTTTTGTGATTCTTTCCTCATCCAGCAAGGTTTGTATCTCTGTTTGCACTTTGTTTTTCTGAGATTGCCAGTTCTCTTCGTTAGAGTATTTATATAGCGTTGTGCTAGATACCCCGTGCTTAGATACTAAGGATTGAATTGTAGGGTACTGCCTAACCCCCTGCTCATCAGTTACCCCATGAACAAACTCATCCCTTATGGCTAATTTTAACTGCTCTGTTAATTTATGATTCATAGCTCAACCGTTACCGTTTTTTACGTCCTTTTCCGCGTCTGCAAATTCTTTTTTAATTCGTATCTGGTGTTTGGTTACCCAAGCCTTGTTATATTCTGTATCAGCAAACAGCTTAGAAAAACCTGTTATATGCTTCAATCTAAGTAGCTCATCAGGCTCCATTCCTAGATGGTTGCATATTTCCTCATCTTTCCATCCGTTGTCAAGCATAGAGAAAACCATATTGGACATACCGCTGACTGAGTGCTGGCCTCTAGCTCTGTTGTGTCTAACTGTTGCGGCCATTCTTTCGTTGATATCTTTTTTGATAACCACTATGGGAACTCTCCCTCCAGTAGCATCAAATATATCTTTGTTATTTTTACAGGTGAAGTATCTATGGAATCCATCAACTATGACGTACCTCTCTTTTTCCTCATCGTAAATTGTAACAATAGGCTGAGTGTAACCATCGTGCTTAATTGAGGTATGTAGCAGTTTCATCTCTTGCCCTGCCACTGAGTTAGGGTTGTAATCGTTTGGCTCTACCAGATCAATAGAGACCCACTGTACATCGCTTATAGGTTGCTTGGGTATATCACTCACTTGGATTGCCTCTTTGATGGGGTTTTATGTACCTTAAATCTCTCTCTGGTCTATTCCAGTTAATTTCTAAACCTCGCTTAAATTTCAAGAAATTAATTGTCTCTGGCCTACCTAGAAAATTAGATATTTTTGCAAACTCAAAATCATTAGCCAGAATGCCAAGGATTTGTGATTTGTACATTTCATGGATGTTATTCATGTCATGGAATTTCTTATCCATCCAAACGTGTTTCTTATCTAACTTTGCTCTAACGGTTTCATCTTGGATAAGGTTCTCACAAAGATGGTCTCTGTACTCTCTCCAATCCTTAAACATAAACGGTAATTCATTAGCCCTAAACATATCGCTTTTCTTCATGTGCTTGGCTTGGTTGATTCCTTTTAGCCTTTTTGTAAGAGCATCCCAAGTATCGCCCTCCAACTCATGCAGGTAGAAAAGCTGGTCAACTGCTGTTTCATGATGGAGATTACTTACGCGCATTTTTATGGGTGATATGCCGTACCTATAAAACTCATCGTATATTTTGCAGTAATCCCATTTGTGATCATGGATAGCCTTCCATATATCCGTATAGCTCCAATCGTACAATGGGTAAAAAACATAATGCCCCTGCTTCTCATCGTAGACCTTGCCATAGGTTATATCTTTATACGTTGCGCCATTAGTCAAACCTGCTCGTCTATTCGGGCTTTCTTCTGCTCTTACACCCCCAAGCAACGCGACAGATTTACCAGCGTAGTGCTTGGCTAGATATTTAGGAAACATATTGTAGAAGCGATCTGTACCGTAATCATTAACCTTAATGCTTATCGGATCTTTTTCTCTCATGTGTTCTTCGTTTAAATCCCAACAGTTTAGCCAAGGGTAATCCATCGTTGTCGCGTTGAATAATTTGATGGGTACTTGCAACCAATGTGGATTGACTTCAGGCCGATACATAACCCTTTTGACGTAATCTACAACAGCTTGCCACTCAGCTTCTTGATCAAGCATCATTACTGTAAGGGGTAATTTACCCTCTTTTTCAGCAACAAGTAGTGCCATTTCGAGCGTTACGGTGCTGTCTTTGCCTCCACTGAAGCTGACTACCACTTCATCAAACTCTCTGAACAAAAAAGTAATTCTTTCTACTGCTTGATTAAATACGTTATCTTTTAAAAAGATTTTCATCTTTTTGTTATTTTTGTTGTTGCGGCAAATTGAATGCTTTTTTTAATGCACTCCATCGGATCAAGCAAAACATGAGAGTCAATTGATACTGCAACATTCCAAACTGCACTATCTTTTTTATGCAAAACTTGATGAGGGCTATGGGTGTCTAATATATAAAACACTCCTCTTTCTAATAAAAGCTCTGTTTTATCAATTCCCCTTACAACAATTCCATCATCAACGCGAACTTTAAGGTGATGACTGTACCTTGGATAACCCATATCTATGTGTAATGGTGTACCCTTTCTCACGCCAATCCAATGTGGATCATTTTCTTTAATATATTTACCATCGTTGTTCTTAGACCTTCCCCAAGTTTGCAACTTGTACCCCTTTGTTTTAAAAATTGATTCAAGTTCAGAATCAGAAGGGATTTTAACCATATTAGGTATATCAATCTTTGCAGAATAAACAACCGGATTAGATCTTTGCCATTCCTTTAGCTCAACTTCCCATTTTACGTTAGCCATTTATTCCATCCTCAAACGTAAAAGACTGCCTATTGGTGCTTGCTCTTCTTGGATCAATTTCTGATTTTCCTACCCTGTGATCAACGAGACTTGGAACATGTATCCAATATTTTCTTTTTATTTTTTTAAGATAATCGCTCACCATCGTATCGTATGGATGAGATTCATGATTAGTTTTTTCGTACTTTTTACTAAATGCTATAATTCCTTTGTTTATTTTTTCTGGAAAATACGTACATTGAGACATACAAAATTTATTGTCCCACCTACTGCCAATGCTCAAATCTGCTTTTCTCATGCTAAAAAATTGTATTATTTCTTGAGGTTTTTCATTAACAGCTAACATTATTTTTTTTCAAAATTTTCAGTTATCCAAATATCATCTTCAATATTAACGTGAGCATCATTGCCAGCCATCTCAAGAGATTTAATCCAATTTTGCATTGCCCCACCAACATCATCAAAACAAACCTCTACCGATGGGATGCACTTCTTAACATAATCAGCATAATGCTCTCTTCCAGCGCAAGTTCTTAAAATATATCTCATAACACCTTCCGATTTATTATTACTGCATCATTCGGGTTTTTATCCATTACCCAATATTTATATCCGTTATAATTAAAACAAACATAAGGCCAACCACGAAACATCTCAGTTTTTCCAAACTCTCTTATCTTATGAGCGCACTTGATAAACAATGTTGGATCGTCCCAATCTTTCTTTCTTGTATAAAAATGAGGGTTTTTAGGCATTGTTTTGGCAAATATCCAATCATGCTTTTCTAGCACTTGAGATAATGCTTTGACTTGAACTTCTGGACTAAATGCCATCAAAAGTAAACGTCTCAGCACAATACGGACACATAACCTCCGTCCCTCTTGCTGAACGATCTCCAGTAAGCCTATCCATGTTATCTGACATTGCTGTTTCGGCTTCGTTTATATCTCCTTCGCTAACATCTGTAAATGAGGTAGTCGGCTGTAGGTTTGGCTCAAAATCTAAAGAAATACTTTCATCAAAACCTATCAGACTTAAATCAAATCCAGAATTATTAATTTCTTTAAGCTCTGCAAAATATAAAGAGCTATCCCATTCACTACCCTCAGAAAGTTTGTTATCAGCAATAACGTAAGCTTTTTTCTGAGCATCAGACCAACCTGTAGCAGTGATACATGGGACTGTTTCCATGTTTAAAGATTTAGCCGCAAACAATCGACCATGTCCTGCCAAGACAACCTCTTTTTCATCAATCAATATTGGCACAGTAAATCCCCACTCTCTGATGCTATTTGCAAGTTGAATTATCTGCTCACTGCTATGAATGTTTGGATTTCTATCGTAAGGAATTAACTCGTCGACAGGCATTTGCTTTACATCTTTGGCATGAATTGTAGTCATCTGACACTCACTTTTTAAGTCTAAAACTCATTGTACATCATGCGCTTTAAGCTGAAAAGCCCATAAAGAATAAAAAAAAGTACGATTTGTGCAAATAAATGTTTGCATTTGGAAACATCATGTGCGACTATAGCTTTGTTGAATAAATAACTAACTTAATAAAAGGTGCTTGAAAATGTTGAATTTACCAAAAATTAGCAATAAGAAGTTCGGAATTGAAGTTGAGTTTGTAGGCGCTTGCCCTCGGCAGGTTGCTAGAGTTATTAATGAGGTAGAGGGTGTTGAGTGTTCATTTGCTGGTTATACTCACCTTACCACTAGCTACTGGAAGGTAGTTTCTGATTCCTCGCTTAACAGTGTTCGTGGTTATGCTGGAGAATTGGTTAGCCCAATTTTGCAAGGCACTGAGGGTGTCACCGAGCTGTTCAAAGTTCTTGAGGCTCTCAATTCTGTTGAGGGTGTAACAGTAAACCGTAGCTGTGGTTTACACGTTCACCTAGATTGCCGAGAAATGAACGTAAACGAAATCAAAACTGTATTTTCTCGTTACGAGCAATACGAGGAGCAAATTGATCTTTGTATGCCTCGCTCACGCAGGGGCAACCCTCGCTGGTGTGCTGGCACTAGCATGGTTAAAAATAGCATTAAACGTGCTACTACTAAGCCAAATGCGGCTAGAGCGGCTGGGCGTTACTACAAAGTAAACCTAACTAACATCCACACTCGCGGCTCTATGGAGTTTCGCCAGCACAGCGGAACCACTGAGTTCAAGAAAATTGTCAACTGGCTCTCGTTCCTCATGCAGTTTGTTGAGAGCAGTATTGAGATGGCCGCAAGTTCACGCGCAAAACGCCCACCTGCAAACCGTGCTTATTCTCAAATTAGAAATGCTGTTGAAAATGCTGGTGGCACGATGGTTTGGAATAGATTTGCTCAAGCTTGGAATATTTCCATAGGAGAAAATGCCCAGCTTATAACAAACCCAGAGCTTAATGAGTATCACACTGGAGAGCTTCTTACTGAGGCAATGGCTAACAATTTTCTTGAGCGGTTCAATTGCTACGTTATACCTAACCTTCAGCGCCCACAGGCCACACCAAACATTGCTGAAGATACAGGCATTTACCACGGCATTACTAACCAAATTCAAGATTACCTTGCAGAGCGCAAAGATGAGTTGGCATAAACAAATTACTAAACCAAAAGGAAACATCAAGATGAACGTAATAACTGAATACTTATATGGAGCTTATGGCTCTAACCTTAACAAAGATCAAATGAGCTTCCGATGCCCTAATGCAAAAGCTGTCACCAGCTATGAGCTTAAGGGACACGCTCTAAAATTTAGAGGAGTTGCTGATGTAGAGGAGGCATCAAGCACCGACTCAGTACCCTTGGGTTTATGGAAGATAACGGATGAGTGTGAAAAGAGCTTGGACAGATATGAGGGATTCCCTAACCTGTACACCAAAAGGTTTATCCAAACAAAACATGGGTTGGTTATGATTTATGTTATGGTGGAACAACACACTGTATGCCCTCCTAACAGCGGATACCTAAATGGTATAGCAGTGGGTTACTTTGACTTTAAACTGGATAACACCCTGCTTAAAGACGCTCTAACACATAGCTACTCGCACCAGAATAACTTGCAACGATGGAGGCCAAGACAGCTGTAATTCAGCAAGCCCTCACTCTTATGGATTGGGGGCTTTATTTTAGATTCCTCAACGTCACCTGTTTAGACCTTTCTGTTTCCCAAGTAGCCTCTGATATTCGCAATATTCTTTTAGCAGTTTCAGCTTTGACTCCAAGCGTTTGCACATCCAGATACCGTTGCTCCCAATCTTGATGCGTTCTTACCAATCCCTCTGCCATAACTCCAGATGCTTTGTTCCTCATATGCGCCATCTTGATAGCCGCTTCCCATGCTTTAAAGCTGGCCTCTGATTCTGCTAACTGCAAAGATGCCTTTTCATAATTGGATATTGCTTGCGACCATATTTCTAAGCATTGGTCCACTGGATCAGACAGGTTTTTTGACTCTGCAATCCGTCGTTGATCTAAAAGATGAGA
>Ga0181403_1000016_pt1 | contig 37144 bp, 50 predicted proteins | sample 26SPOviralmetaG_FD_130132 | JGI IMG/M metagenome (GOLD analysis project Ga0181403, IMG submission 130132) | Marine viral communities from the oligotrophic San Pedro Time Series (SPOT) site, San Pedro Channel, CA, USA - 26 SPOT_SRF_2011-09-28 | ecosystem: Environmental > Aquatic > Marine > Strait...
AAGCAAATGCAGATGCAGGCTGTGACGCAAGAGCAGGCGCGATTGAACGAGTTGCAACAACAAAGAATGCAACAAGCGAAGGCGCAGTTCGTGGAGCAGCAGCGGGAAATACTCCCCGACCTAATCCCCGAATGGAGAGACGCAAAAGTGGCAGCAGAAGAAGCTGGCCAAATTCGCGACTTTCTTCTGACATCCGGCTTTGCGGAGCAGGACATTGACGAAATGAACAGCGCGATGGTCGTTAAAATGGCCAGACTGGCAATGTTACAGTCGCGTGGAGCAACTCGAGCTGACAAGGCAAAGGCCAAGCCTAAGCCAGCGAAGAGCGGCAAAACGCTACGGGCAGGGTCACGCGGCACGCAACCGAAACCGAAGAGTGGTGCACGACAAGCGCAACAGCGCGTACAGCAAACCGGCCGCGTGCGTGACGCAGCGGCTGCCATCAAAGCCTTATTGTAGTAGGAGAATACACAATGGCAATCGTAGCTAATACGTTCACCTCGTTCGACGCGAAGGGCATTCGCGAAGAGCTTTCAAATATCATTGCGAATATTTCGCCAGAGGATGTTCCTCTGCAATCAAACATCGGCTCCGAAAATGTGTCCAACACATATTTTGAGTGGCAGACGGATGAGCTTGCAAGTGCTCAGAACGTGCCAGTCATTGACGGCGACGACGTTTCTTCTTTTGATTCAACAGCTTCCACCTCAAGAGTCGGCAACTACACGCAAATCGCGCGCCGCACAATGATCGTGGCGGACAACTTGAGCAACCAAGATTTGGCCGGCCGCAACGACGAAGTGAGCTATCAGCTCGCAAAGCGTGGCTCCGAGCTGAAGCGCGACGTCGAGTTGGTTTTGACTGCTAACTCAGCCAAAGTTGCCGGAAACTCCAGCACAGCGCGCGTCACTGCCGGTCTCGGCGCATGGATCGCGACCAACACCAACAAAGCTGGTGACGGAACAGACCCAACCGCAGTAGACGGTTCCGACGCCCGCGGCGACGGCACGCAGCGCGACTTGACCGAAGCAATGGTCAAAGACGTAATGCAAAAAGCGTTTACCGAAGGCGGTCAGCCATCCGTGCTGATGGTCGGCCCTTACAACAAGACTGTTGTATCTGGCTTCGCCGGTATCGCCGCACAGCGTTACCAAGCACCGTCAGATGGCCCAACAACCATCATCGGCGCCGCTGACGTCTATCTGTCAGACTTCGGCACACTGTCAGTGGTTCCAAACCGCTTCCAGCGTGAGCGTGACGCATTCTTGCTCGATCCAGAGTACGCGTCCGTCTGCTACCTGCGCCCGATCCAAGCGGTCGATCTTGCTCGCACCGGGGACGCCGAGAAAAAAATGCTAATTTGCGAATTCGGCGCAAAAATATCCCAACAAAAGGCTCATGGCGGTATTTTCGATCTCAACGTAAGCTAACATTGGTGGGGCGGCTTCGGTCGCCCCAGCTACTGAGGAGTGGGCAATGAAAAGACTTTTTAGCGAAGACAAACTGACCGGGATCAAGAAGTTCTGGCATGTGACCGACAAGGGCGAATATGTGCTCGAGACAGTTCAGCAGATGGACGCTATTCTGGACCAGAACAAGCGCGAGTTTAACAGCGCGGACGAGCGGTGGGGCGAGAAATTAAACAAGGTGGCAACTCTGCCACTTTCGGTGTATTATCAGCTCAAGCGCGAGGGCATTGCAGATGATCCTAAGCGACTGGCAAAATGGATGAACGACCCAGACAATCGGGCGTTTAGGACGAGAGGCGGTAGACTGTGAGCATCACAAATTATGCTGAGTTGAAGTCAGCAATTGGCGACTTCCTAAACCGCGATGATCTGACCGCAGTTATCCCGACTTTTATCTCTTTGGGAGAGGCGCGGATTGCTCGCGACTTGAACCATTGGAAACAGGAAAAGCGCGTTACTACAGACATCGACGAGCGCTATGAGGATCTGCCGAATGACTGGATCAGCATAATTCAAGTGCAGCACACCGACGGCGGTGTGATTTCGTCTGCGTCATCGTCCGAGATGGCAGACTACCGCGCGCAGAGCAACACCCCGGCGAAACCTCGCTACTGGCGATTGACCGCCAACGAGATGGAGTTCTACCCGATCCCCGACGCGACGTACAACATCACCATGCTGTATCGTGCACGCATCCCAGCCCTGACCGACGCAGACCCATCAAATTGGCTGCTGACTTACTCGCCAGACGTCGTCTTATACGCCGCCCTAATGCAGTCCGCGCCATACCTGGCTGACGATGCGCGGGTGGCGGTCTGGGGCAGTATGTACCAGTCCGGCGTCGAAGCCCTAAACAACGAAAGCGCTCAAGCCCAAGTAAGCGGCCCGCTTAGCATGAGGATCCCACGCTAATGACAGACAATACTTGGACCCAGCGAGCTGGCATGACCAGCGATACGGATACTGACAATCTGGAGACATACGCCGAGCAGGCCGAAGCATCAAAAGTCGCCGCGGCCGCCTCCGAGACGGCAGCCGCCGGCAGCGCGTCCAGCGCGTCCGCCAGCTCGGCGACAGCGACCACCAAGGCCGCCGAAAGCGCGTCGTCAGCCACACAATCCGCGTCCAGCGCCACTGCGTCCGCAGCCTCAGCCACACAATCCGCGTCTTCGGCCACCGCATCCGCCGGGTCAGCCGCCACTTCTGGGGCCGCGCAAACCGCAGCGGAAACCGCGAAGACTGGGGCTGAGACTGCTCAGGCCGCAGCAGAGACAGCCAAGACTGCGGCTGAGACTGCCGAAACCAACGCGGCCACCAGCGAAGCTGCTTCATTAGTCTCAAAGAACGCTGCGGCCACTAGCGCCTCTACAGCCTCCACAGAGGCATCAAATAGCGCTAGTAGCGCCACCGCAGCGGAAGTATCAAACGTGGCCGCTGGCGTTGCTAAGGTTGCTGCTGAAACCGCAGAGACCAATGCCGAAACAGCGCAGGCCGCAAGCGAAACAGCAAAGACTGCTTCTGAAGCTGCAAAAGTGGCAGCGGAAACCGCTGAGACTAACGCATCAACAAGTTCTGCAACAGCTACAACGCAGGCAGGCATTGCAACAACCAAGGCTGGCGAGGCGGCAGCATCCGCAACTGCAAGCGCAAACTCCGCCACGGCATCTGAGGCCGCAAAGGATGCGGCGCTTGCTGCTCTTGATAACTTTGATGACAGGTATTTGGGTGCTAAGGCGTCCGATCCTACAGTAGACAATGACGGTAACCCGTTGATATCAGGCGCTTTATATTTTAATACTACAGACGATGTTATGAAAGTCTATGAGGGTAGCCAGTGGGTTGCTGCTTACGCTTCTCTATCAGGCGCTTTGCTTGTTGCTAACAACCTGTCTGATTTGGCCTCTGCTTCTGCTGGCCGCACAAACCTCGGACTTGGAACAGCAGCCACTACAGCCTCGACTGACTATGCCACAGCAGCGCAAGGCGCACTCGCTGCCTCAGCTACACAGCCGGGTGACTTGGCTACAGTAGCGACATCCGGTGCTTATAGCGACCTGTCTGGCACTCCAAGCCCATTTGACCCCAGCACGTTAGCGACAGTAGCGACCTCTGGCGCTTACAGTGATCTGTCTGGCAAGCCAACTCTTGGCACTGCGGCTTCTACGGCAAGCACAGATTATGCCACAGCGGCCCAAGGCGCACTCGCTGCTTCAGCTACACAGCCGGGTGACTTAGGAACAGCAGCCACCGCCGCCGCCACAGATTTTGTTGCGGTCACTGGCGACAGCATGACGGGTAATCTGTCCTTCGGCGACAACGACAAAGCCATCTTTGGTGCTGGGTCTGATTTGCAGATTTACCATGATGGGGATAATAGTCGTATAACCGAAAGCGGGACTGGAAACTTAAAGCTCCAAGCGGATAATTTCTATGTTTTAAACGCAGCAGGTAATGCAACTTCATTTGAGTCTGTTGCAGGTGTAGCGACACTATTTTATAGCAATAGCCCCAAACTCGCCACCACCAGTAGCGGGTGTGACATCACTGGGACTTTGACCAGCGATGGGTTGACTGTGGATGGAAATGTTGGGATTGGGGTTTCTGATCCATCTACTTGGTCTTTAGGCAAAGCATTACATATTGGCGTTAAGGAAAACAACTTGTGGGGTGAGGCTGACTACGCTTTCCACATGAACCAAAATGCTTACTACAATGGCGGCTGGAAATATACGCATACAGATCAGGCTACCCGATACAGTCAAGAGGATGGACAGCATATTTGGAATTATGCTGCCTCTGGTTCTGCTAATGCTGCAATCTCTTGGTCAGAAGCCGCTAGGCTGGATGCGAGTGGGAATTTTTTGGTGGGTCGAACCTCTACTAGCGATACCGTTGTTGGCGGCATGATAAGGCCAGATGGTTTTGTGCAGTCCACTAGGGATGGCAACATTGCGGCAGACTTTAACCGTAATACCTCGGATGGTGACATTGTTCGTTTCTCAAAGGGTTCGTCACCTGTGGGGAGTATTGGGACTACATCTAGTGACCTGACTATTGACGGCCCATCAGAACACACAGGTTTACGTTTTGAGGCAACCGACATAACACCACGCCACAATGGTTCAGCTTCAAATGGTGTTAACGATCTTGGAGCAAGCTATGCACGTTTCAAAGACCTCCACCTGTCTGGCACAATTAATAAGACCGCTGGTTCAGGTACATTTGCCATAGAAACTTCTGGCAGTTCGTCAGTAAACCTTAATGCTAGCGGCAGTATGAAGTTTACTGTTGGTGGCAGCGACAGTCATCAATTTGTAAACGGCTCAACAGAAGCCATGCGCATCGACAGCAGCGGTAACTTGCTGGTGGGTACTACTGCATTTAACCCAGATAATGCAGGTATTGGCGCAAGAGGTTCTGACGGCCTTTTGTATTCAACACGGAGCAATGGCGCACCTGCACTATTCAACCGTTTGTCCTCAGATGGCGACATTGCCTTGTTCCGCAAAAACGGCGTAGATGTGGGGAGTATCAGGGCCAATGGAACTCAAATTGCATATTCGGCTGCATCTGAGGGTCTTCTAAGCATAGGTTCATTTAACTATTATCGCTGGAACACTTCGGAATTTGAGCCAGTAACAAGCAATAGTCGTGACTTGGGAAGTAGCACATACAAGTGGAAGGATGGCCACTTTGGCAGCACAGTAAACGCAGCCAACTTCAACACCACCTCAGACGCTACCCTAAAGACCAACGTAGAGACACTGACAGGCTCACTGGATGCAGTAAAAGCAATGCGTGGTGTCTCATATGATTGGATTGAAAACGGCAACTCAGAGGTCGGTGTAATCGCTCAGGAAGTAGAAGCGATCGTGCCAGATGTCGTTAGCACAGATGACCAAGGCATTAAGTCGGTCAAGTATGGCAACATGGTCGCCGTGCTTATCGAAGCAATCAAAGAACAACAGGCTCAGATTGACGAGCTTAAAGCTAAACTAGGAGACTAACTATGGCTGTAACTTACACATGGACTATCGTAAACCTTGAGCGCAACACAGCAGATGGTGGCGTGACAGTAGCGCACTGGCGGTGCGAGGGCGTTGATGGGGAGGCCACAGCTTCTTCATACGGGACATCTTCATGGACACCGGACGCGTCTGCCTCTGACTTCGTTGCATTTGCTGACTTAACGCAAGACGCTGTGCTTGCTTGGGTCTGGAACACTGTGGTTCGCGCTGACATCGAACAGGCGATTGCAGATAAGATCAACGCTGAGTTGAACCCAACGACTACCGCTGGGGTTCCTTGGTAATCTAAACGCTAATAGTGGAAGGACACGAAGATGGCGATTAAGGTGAACGGCACAACCGTTATTGATGACAGCAGAAACCTTGTAAACATTGCGAGTGGTGCTGGAGGTGGTTTTTGGAAGTTTATATCAGAAACAAACGTAACAAGTTCGGTTTCACAGGTTGAAATTTCTTTGCCAACTGGATACGATGTATATAGGTTAATAGTTAAAGACCCCTTCTTTAATAGGGCTACTGGCACTTATGTTACTGGGCAGTGTTATCTTTCCACAAACAATGGCTCTTCTTATTCTACACAGTATTATCGACAAGATGGTTCATCAAGAAGTTCTATAACGTGGTACGAAAGCTTTAAGCCTGACGCAACCAATCAATCGACCAGTAAGCTTCATGCTTATTTTGACTTTCATCTCAAAATGAACGACAGCAATGGGCCTTTTATAATGACAGCCTTTAACTCTTGGAAGGTGCCTTGGAACAACGCACTTTCGATAAGCCAGATTCAGACCAACAGTGAGGAGTTTTCGCACTATTGGTTAGAGTCTTTTACTAACAGGGTTAACAAAATAAAGTTTGATGGAAATAGCACTAACACCATTAACCAAGGAGACTTTATTTTGTATGGCGCAAATGACATTGGATAAAAGGAACTTATGATGACTTACTATAAAATGGTAGATGGAGAGAAAATTCGTCTTACAGAAGACGAAACACAAGAGTTTCTTGCTAAAACTTCTGATAGCAGCTTTGACGCCCAAAGTATGCGAAGAATGAGAGACCAACTTATATCAGAAACAGACTGGTGGGCTACATCCGACCGCACGATGACCGCAGAGCAGACAGCATATCGTCAGGCTCTCCGTGACATCACAGATCAGTCTGGCTTTCCGATTGACATCACATGGCCCACGAAGCCTGAATAGAGCACGCCACCTGCGTAAGTATTAGCGCAGGTGGCATCACATTAAAAATGAGTGTATAATCTCCCAAACGGCGGAGCGGCAGAGGACCAGAAGCATGGCAAATACAACAAATTATTCTTTTGTTCTACCGACCGTCGGCGGCAGCGAGGACCAGTGGGGTGCTAACCTAAATGCCAACTGGACCAGCATTGACACGTTGCTCGGCGGGGCAAGCGCCACAGAGTTTGCAATATTAGACGGCGCAACAGTGTCAACCGCAGAGCTTAATAAGCTGGACGGGGTGACCGCAACGACATCCGAAATAAACATTTTGAGTGGAGTGACGGCGACAACAACTGAGATCAACTACTGCGACGGCGTAACCTCCGCCATTCAGACGCAGATAGACGCCAAGGCGCCTATTGCCAGTCCGACATTCACTGGGGCTGTTGGCCTCGGGGGGTGGACGATAGCGCAAAGCGGAAGTGACTTGGTGTTTTCTCATAACGGAACAGCGCGGCTTAAACTGACCAGCACTGGCGCCTTAACGGCTGAGGGTGACGTGACCGCGTTTGGAGATGCGTGATGGCTCTACAGACATCTGGAGCAATAAAGTTATCCGAAATACAGTCAGAGTTTGGCGGCACTAACCCGGTCAGCCTGTCAGAGTATTACAGCGGCGGGTCGTTTGTTCCGGCCGGCACCTCTGGTGTCCCGGCGTCTGGAGAAATTAGCGTTGGCGACTTCTACGGCGCCTCCAATCAATACTCTTTCAGCATATCCAGCGACACTCAGAGCGCAGACATCCGCGCGCTCGCAGTGTCGGATGGCTGGGACGGTCAGACCCCCTTGGTGGCCAACATCAACGCGGGCACCACTCTATACTCTAACAGCACATCGACAGGCGGGGCTGTTGTCGCCGGCAGCTTCCCCGGCGGCCTTACAATCGTCAATAGCGGCAACATCACGGGCCGAGGCGGTGGCGCTGGGTCTGATGGCGGACCGGCGTTGCAGGTCACCACAAGCGACACCGTATCCATAACCAATAACTCTGGCGCATTTATAGCTGGCGGTGGAGGCGGTGGAGGCGGCTCCCAAGGCGGCGGTGGTGCTGGCCAAGCGGCGCCGGGGCAAGCTGGCGCGGCTGGTGGCTCATACACGTTCTCGCAAGGTATCAGCAGCTACGCTAGCGTCAGTTGCGAGGGCACGCCTTATACTATACCACTGTCGTGTACTGTCACCGGCTCTGGCGTTAGGGGCGCTGGAGGCAGGCAGGGCGCCTCCGCGGGATCTGGCAATGCCACGCTCGGGAATTGCACGACATCTGGAACCGTCAGCACTCCCTGCGGCGTGCTTTCATCTGGCAATAGTACGCTGATAGGCGGCACTGGCGGACTAAATCCGGGCGGAGAGGGCGGGTCTATACTTGAGGCGAGCAACACGACAGTCAGCGGAGGTGGTTGGGGTCTACCAGGTGCTGGGTCGGGAGCTGGCGCAGGCGGCGCTGCTATCTCTGGGACAGCCACGCTGACAAACAACGGCACAATTTACGGAGCGACATCCTGATGGCACTAATACCGCTCAAAATTCCTGCGGGAATGTATCGGAACGGCACAGAATACGAAGCCGCAGGTCGCTGGCGGGATGGTAACCTCGTCCGCTGGCTCGGCTCATCCTTGCGTCCGGTGGGTGGTTGGCGTGAGCGCACTGCAAGTGCGGTATCAGAAAAAGCTCGCAGCATGCACGCGTGGCAGGATAGCAACGGCTCTCGCTGGGCGGCTATGGGGACTTATAACAATTTGTACGTCACAAACTCTGCCGGCACTGTCTACACCATAACACCGGCAGGCTTAACCGCCGGCACTCAAGACGCGGCTATCAACACTGGCTATGGGTATTCAACCTATGGGACGTCTTTCTACGGCACAGAGCGGCCAGACACCGGGAATTACCAAGAGGCGACCACATGGTCTCTAGATAACTTTGGAAACTACCTTGTTGCGTGCAGCGTAGACGACGGCAGGGCATACCAGTGGACTGGAAACACGGCGACAGCGGCTACAGTAATACCCAATGCGCCCACCAATAACCTTGGCGTAATTGTAAGTGAGGAGCGCTTTTTGTTCTGCCTTGGGGCGGGCGGAGACCCGAGGGTTGTCCAGTGGTCCGACCAAGAAGACATCACCACATGGACGCCATCAAGCACAAATCAGGCCGGCTCTCAGATACTGCAAACAGCCGGACAAATCATGGCGGCACAGCGCGGGCGTGGTCAGACTTTAATATTCACTGACTTAGATACGCACCGCATGACATATGTCGGGGCGCCATTTGTGTATTCGACTGAGAGGATTAGTACGGCGTCGGGTCTGGCTTCCAGAAAGGCTGTTTCTAGTGTGGACGTCGGGACATTCTGGATGGGCCACAAGTCGTTCTTCTTCTACAACGGGTCCAACGTCCAAGAGCTTGAGTGTGACGTAAAAGACTACATATTCGGGGACATAAACCGCTCGCAGATTAGTAAGTGCTGGAGTGCATCTTTAGGCCAGCAGGGAGAAGTCTGGTGGTTTTACTGTAGCTCTAACTCAAACGAAATTGATCGCTACGTCAGCTTTGATTACAAGCAGGGCTACTGGGCTACAGGTGAGCTGTCACGCACATGCGGCGTCGACCGCGGAGTTTTTAGATACCCACTGATGATGTCTCCGGGGGGTACGATGTATGAGCACGAGGTCGGCCTAAACTACGACGGCTCCACAGTGTTTGCGGAGACTGGGCCGTTCTCAATTGGCTCAGGCGACAACTTAGTCAAAGTCACCAGGCTGATCCCAGATGAGCTGACACAGGGCGACGTCTCAGCCACGTTCAAAACGCGTTTATATCCCAACGGGTCGGAGACGTCTCACGGGCCGTTTGCTATGGCAAACCCGACGTCTGTTCGCTTCTCTGGTCGTCAGGCTCGAATGCGCGTCGAGGGCGCGCGCCTCGCTGACTGGCGGGTGGGTGTCATGCGCGTCGACGCAGTTGCGGGCGGCAAGAGATGACGTCTCCAATTCCACCCAGCGTCGGACCCGACATATTCGACTGGGCGCGGACATTCTCTACATGGACGAGGCGGGCTTTAACACAGCTCGTCTTTAAGCCATCCGGCGCAGCGGCGGTTGAGAACGGCACGCTTCTCTGGGACGAGGCTGAGGGATATCCTGTCGTGTCTAAAAATGGCGAGTGGCGTCAGATTGTGCTGGAAGATGGTCACGCAAATTTTATTAAGACGGCGGACGTCACTGCGGCCTCAGCAAACACTGCATATAAGTTGACCTATGACGCGCCTGTCGGCAACGAGGGTATCACTCAGGGCACTCCTGCGTCGCGGATCGTATTCGAGGAGGGCGGAGAATACGTCTTGTCATTCTCAGCGCAGATCTCATCCACATCGAGCAGCACAGTTCACTTCTATTTTTGGCCCAGCGTGAATGGAATTGCAGCCACTAATGGGGCGATGACCACTGCGCTACACCAGAACAACGCAACTCTCGTGGTGTCGCGCACACAAATTTTTGAAGTGAGCGCCGGCGACTATCTTGAGGTCAATTTCATGGTGGACAGCACTCAGGGGTTTTTGAACCACACGGCAGCGGCGTCGCCAGTTCCCGGCATTCCGTCGTCAACTCTGTCGATCACGAGGTTACATGGGTGAGGCTGGCGTAAATATGGATAACGTGGTAAAGTTGCATCAAGACAATGTTGAGGTCATTCCTGCCGTTGCAGAGGACATCGACCACGGAATTGAGATCGGCATGCCGTTTCTGGCCGCCAGTATAGAAAGAGACGAGAGAAATGTCCCTGTGGAGCGCGTTTTGGCAAACTTTCGAGAAAGACGGTCCGTTATGTGGATCGTTTATATTGCGGGTGAGCCTGTCGCTGCGTTCAGCACTGCGGTCATGCAGCACCCCATGCGTCAAACTCTATTTATTGAGCACTTGGGTGGCTCTCGAATTAATGAGTGGATGCAAGAGGCTCTGGAGGCGATTGTGGAGTTAGCGCGCAAAGCAGAGCTGAGCGGTATTGAGGCAGACGGCCGCCTCGGGTTTGAGAAATATTTAGACAAGTGCGGCTTCTTTAAGAAGACCTATGTGCACTTCGAGATGGAGCTATAAGATGGGCAGCACAACCAAGACCACGGAAGTTATCGACAACACCACCGAGGCGACGATGCCTCAGTTCCAAGAAGACTTCCTGCGGAACGTCGTAATTCCGAAGGGCACCGAGATCGGCACTGCCGAGTTCACGCCATATGAGGGTCAGCGTGTGGCCGGGATGACCGACTTGGAGCGTGGAGCAATACAGGGTTATGGCGGGCTCGATACTGGCGCTGACGCTTACGGCGCCGCCGGCGACGTTTACGCTGGCCTCGCTGGTCGCACACCGCAAGATCAGGCGGCGCAGATCGCGCAGTACCAAAACCAGTTTACTCAGGGCGTCATCGACCCGACGCTGGCGCTTATGGAGCGGCAGCGCGGCAAGGACATCGTCGCAGAGCAGGGCCAGATCACTGGCGCCGGCGCATTCGGCAACACCCGACGAGACGTGTTTCAAGGCGAGCGCGCAGGCGAATACGACGCCCGCATGGGCCAGACTTTGGCGGGCTTGCAGCAGCAGGGCTTGCAGTACGGCACGCAGCGTGCAGCAGCGGAAGACGCTCTTCGCATGCAGGCGGCTGGCCAGATGGCGTCGACCGCCGGTGCAGGCTTGCAGTCTCAGCTCGCTGGCCTTGGGGCGCAGCTCACAGCAGGCTCGGCAGAGAGAGCGCCGCAGCAGGCGGAGCTGGACGCGGCATACGAGCAGTATTTGGCGGGCTTACAGTTTCCGCTGTCGCAATTTGGCGCACTCACTGGCACCGCCGCGGCGATACCGGCGGGCTTCGGGACGACCAACGTGTCCGGCACATCTATGGGCACCAGCTATCAGGGCGGCGCGGGGAATGCGCTGGCGGCACTTGGCTCGTTTGGCCAGGGGCTCGGCGCTATGGGCTACAATCCGCTTAAGTGAATATGAAGGGCGAATGAGATGCAGTTAACACAATTCGACATTGATGAGCTTGCCCGTCAGGGCGTGGATGTCACAGGATTGACGGAGGGCTACCCAGCAACCGACGACATGCGCATAAGGCTTGGCATACAAGACGACGTCGATCCCGGAGCGCTTCCAGATCCAGTTTCCGCTGCTCAGGTCGCAGAGGGCATGGCGACCACTCTCGATCCGCAGGCTGCCGCACTAAACGCCGGCTCTATGGACCCAGCGGCCGTGGCGGGAGCTATGAACGCTGTGCCAGCGGCGGCTCCGGTAACTCAGGAGCAGTTGACCGCTCCAAAGTCAGGCGGGTTGGGCGACATGCTCTTCGGGCCGCAGGAGGCCACGGACCAATTCAGCAATTTGAACCGTCAGCAGCGCATGATGCTGGCATTCGGCGCCATCAAGGACGCCGGGTTTGCGTTGCAGGGCAAAGAGGGCAGCGCATTCAGTAGCACCCTCAAGGCGATCAACGACCAGATAGATATGGGCCGCAAGGCGAAGGCGGTGGAACAGCAGCGGGAAATAATGCAAAGCGCTTTAGGCCCAGTCGCAGGTGGAGAGACCTTCGATGGGAAGCGATTAAAGCTACAGCAGGCACTTGCGGCTGGCGCGATACAGGCTCCAGAGTTTACCGCAATGATGGCGGAAATTGCGAGGCAAGAGCAGGCGCAGGCCGCCGCTATAGGCGGCTCTTCTCAGGCAGCCACTCAGCTTGAAGACGTTAATAGGTTGCTCAATTTGATTGATAGCGACCCTAAAATGACCACAGGCGTAATGGGGTCACTTCTTAGTTACATTCCCGGAACAGCTGCTAATATTGCTGAAGGTTTAGCCACAACTTTAAGATCAAATCTTGCTCTTGAGGCGCTGAAATCTCTTAAAGCCACAGGCGCAACCATGGGCGCACTTAATGAGAAAGAGTTTAACGCGCTGGAAACTCAATTAACCAATCTGGATCTGTCTAAGGGGCCAGAGACGGCTAAAATAGCTTTGAAACGCATTCAGACAACGTATCAAAACCTCATAGCTGACGCGTTTAGGGACGCCGAGGAGCAAGCGGCCGCTGGTAACCCTAATGGGCAAAGGGCACTTGATGGGTTGCTTAGAATATTTGGAAGCAAGCCGTCGTGGACCGCGGACGCGGGGCCAGTGGTTCCTTCGGGTGGATCAACAGATCCCGCTGAGCCACTTAGCGACGAAGATCTGGACAACCTCTACCCGCCAACGACAAACTAAGGGACTAATATGGCTTCCACATCAGCACAGTTGAGAGACCAAGCGCGGCAGGCACATGCGGCTGGAGACAGCTCCGCGGCCGCTCGCTTTATGGAGCGCGCAAGAGCGGCAGATGCGGCAGCATCCGCCATAAACATCCCCGAGGGCTCTACGCTGCTAAAGCAATACCCGGACGGCGGCTACATCACGCAAAACCGCAAGACGCGGCAGATGAATTATGTGAACCCGGAGGGCGCATATGTATCCGCGGATCAGGGGACCATAACCAGCATTATGCGTGAGGGTGGAGATTTTAAAAAAGTTGTGGGAGGCGAGATGTCTCGCGATGTTGTTGGCGAGGGCTTCACTACACTGGCGAGTATGTTTGGCAAAGGTCTTCCGTTTGCTCGCGGATACGTTGAGCCGGCTATGGCCGCAGTGAACCCAAATATCAGCGAGGAAACAATCCGAGCAGCCATAGGGTCTCAGGAGGCAGAGCTTCCTGGCTTGACCGCTGCTGGTCGCCTCGCGACTGGCGCCGGCGTTGGAATAGCGTCTGGCGCTGACCGCTTAATAAACGCGCCCACGCGCCTTGGGCGTGCCGCTCAGGGTGTCGGGTACGGAACCGGCATAGGCGCCGCTGAAGGTGCTGTCGCAGGTTACGGCGAAGGTGGCGCGGAGGAGGCTAGACAGCAGGCGCAAGTCGGCGGCGTATTTGGCGCTACCGCTGGAGCTATTGCCCCGATCATTGGCTCAATCGCCGGCGGAATTAGTCGCCTAAAGGCGGAGATGCCTGTTCGGTCTGAGATCAGCAAAATTGGCGCAAAGGGTGACGCGCGAAAACTAATCAAAGACGCAGTGGAGGCTGACGGCTTTGGCGCCACAGCCGCGGCTAACACCCCCTACGGTAACTTGGCGACCCTCGGCCCCAATATGTCAAATTTGCTCGACGTAGTCGCAAACACTCCGGGCAAGGGCGCGGCGGTGGTTCGATCAAACCTTAACGAGACTTCTCTGGCAGCGTCACGAGATTTGTCGACCACGCTGGATGATGTGCTCGGGCCTGTGACTGCCGGCAAGATTGGCCAGAAGGCTGACATTATGGCTGACACAGCCCAAGCGCGCCGTGAGCTGTACGGCAGCGCATACACGTCTCAAATAACCCCTGGTGAAGACGCCTCAGACGCTGTGCTTGACCTATATACTCGCGTGGCCCCAGAAGACTTAACCGGCGCCACCACGTTAATGCGCGAGGCTGGCGGAGAGTTTGACTATATGGTGCCGACGCGCGTCAGCGAAGAGCAGGCGAATAAAATACTGAAAAGTAAAAACGGCGTCGAGATAACATACGACGTCGACGGCAACTATATCGCCATGCGGACGCCGACTGTCGAAACGCTGGACTACGTCACGCGTCGCCTGCACAGCCGAGCCCAAGAGCTCAAGAGGTCTGGCGATATCGAGGGGTATCGCTCCAAGACTGCTCTGGCTATCCAAATGCGAAACGCGCTTGACGAAGTCAGCCCAGATTATGCAGCGGCGCGTGCGGCTGGCAAGGATGCCATCGACCAGAAGATCGCCGCAGACCTTGGCACCGACTTGTTGAGCCCGTCAGTGACGCGCGAGGAAGTGCAGATCGCCTTAGATGTCATGGGGCCGACCGAGCTGAAGCAGGTCAGGACTGCGCTGAGAAACCGCCTTGATGAAATTGCTGCAAACGCAAAGGTCAATCCATCCAAGCGGACTGACGCCGAAGTGGTTGAGGCTCTGGCGCAACTTAAAGCGATGAATACTCGAGCCGTGGCAACAAAAATGCAGATGGTGCTTGGCGATGTCGGATTCGAGAAAATGTCGAACAAGATCCGAGAAGCCAGCGACGCCATGATGATGGCCGCCTCTGTCGCTCAAAACTCCAAGACGGCAATACGCCAGGCGGTGCAGAAGCGCTTCGAGGAGCTTATAACTCCGTCTTTCGGTGAGCGCATCGGCAAAGAGGGCATACTTAATGCGCCAGCGTCAATGGCGGCTGATGTTGCGTTGGCTGGAGGCGGCCAAGCGGATCGCATACGCGCCGCTCAAGAGCAGTTGGCTCCGGTCTTATCCCGCCGCATGACGCCAGACGATCTGATGCGTCAGGCTCAAGCTATGGAGCGCGCTGCTCCGGGCATACAGGCTGCCAGAGAAACTGGCGAGGCAACAAGGTCGACAGTTACGAGCGGCCTGCTTGGCACAGGCATGTCGGCGCAGGCAGCCGGCCTTCCATCTCCATATGAGATGCTGACCGGCCCCCGCTAACCACTACTTCTTCGCAGCTTTCTTGGGCGCAGTCTTCTTCGGCTGCGCCTCAAGCGCGTCTGCGGCTGCGCGGTGCAGCTCGGCCGCTTGGTCTTGGATGATGGTCGCCGCCTGCTCGCAAAATTTGAACAGCGCCATGATGTTTACGACCCGGTGCGGGTTATTAAGATTGCGCACCAGCTCTTTGGTTTGATCGTCCAGCATGTGATCCTCCATAAATGTCACTCTGGCACCCTATAACATTTTTTCGATTATGTGAACATTTAGCACTTGCAAGGGTGTGCTGTTACCCCTATGTTAACAATATAGACAGAAACAAAGGAACACGGAAATGACATCATACAGCTTCACCCCCGCAGAAACTACAGGCCGCAACGCCTTTGACACTGCCACAAAATTTACATTTGATTGCGAAAGCAATCGCGGTGGTCTGTATCGCGTAAACGCAACAGTCGGAGACAGCGGGTCAGCTACAGCTCAAGTCTTTCGAGTTCGCGACGGCCACGACGTATGTAGGACAACACGCCTTGGCAACACAATCCACAAACTCGCAGTCCAGCACGCTCTGGCCGCGGCTATCGCATAACCAACCGGGGCCACGCGCCCCCACAAACTCAGAAGGAGAGCATTATGCTCAAAGAAATCACAATAACTTTTACCGGCGACTACCACGCATTCGCCGTTTTGACTGATACATTCGAGCAGGCATATGTGCCTAACTCGGTCGTGTCAGCAGCCAACCTCGAGGTCGGCCGCAAGTATCGCGCCGGCGTCGTTGAAAACCGCCACGACAGATCCGGTCAGACGCCGTGGTTTATCACGTTTGCAGAGGCGGCCGATCTGGACGCCAGCAGCGCCTCCGAAGATGAAAGTGTATTTTCTCCACTGCGCGACCTGTTTGAAGAACAAGTCGAGGAGGACGAGGTGGAAGATGACGCCCTGCCCGAGCTTACAGTGTCTGACATCGTCCGCGCCGCTGTGCCGGAAATGAGTGGCGAACCATTTATCGCGTCCGAGCTGGCGGCTGTTGCTGGTGTTGAGAATAGCGACGCCGGGACTGTGCTCAACAATATGTTCATCAGCGGTGACATTTCCTGCGCTAAGGTTTTCAAGACAAGCGGCCAGTCCAAGGCGTCTCAGACGGTCTGGTGCACCGACGTGCGGCGGCTGCTCAAGTGATGCCGACGAAACAAGACTGGGCGATCCTGATCGCTTGGACATCACTGTGCGGGCTGTTGATCGCCTGCACAGTGACCGCTAATGTTGAAGAGCCAATGCGCCCCAAGGCGCGTCCAACACACTGGGAGACCACACATGACTAAACTGACACGCGCGGAAGTCTTGGATACCGCCAAGGAATACGTCACCAAAGATCGCGCAGAAGATCACGGCGACATGGAGGACAACTTCATGACCATCGCCGCATTCTGGGGCGAATTTCTTGGGCGTGAGATATCCCCATCTCAAGTGGGCATCATGATGGTGCTACTGAAGGCCGCTAGAGCCAAGTCGAACCCAAAACATGGCGACAACTATATCGACGCCGCCGGATACGCCGCCTGCGCCGCGGAGTGCGCCACATGATGGACGAATGGATCTGGACGGACCCGAAGCGGCTGGCGTGCCCAGAGTGCCATGGGGAGGGCACTCTGGAGGAAACCAGCTTCCTGATGCAGTCAGCAACCCGAGACATCGGGGAGCCAGTTATCGAAACTGTGCTTTGCGAACATTGCGGCGGGCTGGGTGAAGTTGACCCGCCCGAAGATGAGGAGGACGAAGATGCCGAGCCCGTATGATCGACGTGAAATGGTGCGGCGCATCAGAGAGTGTGCGGAGTTCGGGCTGTGCAATATCGAGATCGCTCGATATCTGAATATTTCGGCATCGACTGTGCATAATGCAGTCAGAGAATTTAACATTGACGTAGTAAAAAGGAGTGGGGGTCGTGGACACAAAAGTCGACAGATTATTGAGCCGGATCGAGCGGGTGACGTCGGTCCTGATGGAGCGAAGCAAGTTGCGCGGCCAGCCATACGTCCAGCAGACAGCGGAGGAGCTATCGTCGTTGCTCGAGGCGTTGAGGCGAGCTTTAAAGGATCCAGAGCTTTGACGCCGCACCAGAAGCTGGTCCAGAAGCTAAAGGGCGTGACAGACATCAAGGTGGCGCGTGAGATCAAGCTGGGCCACGACATGCTCGAGTTTGAGAAGCGCATGCACATGGAGCAGCCGGATAAACGTGGGCCTCTCCCAGTGGCGGAGAGGCGGTCATACAAGGAGACGCACCGCAAGGCCGGAGTGGAGGCTGAGGAGCGCGCTGAGCGCGTCGTGCGAGACATAAATCGCCTCATGGATATGTTGGACGATGAGCTAGTATTTAGCGCCACTGAGGCCGCCGCCATGCTCGATGAGAGCGTGCCGCGGGCCGCGTGCTACCTCAAGCGCATGTGGGAGCAGGGCAAGTTGCACCGCCGTCGCGAGTATATACATATCGAGGGGCGCGTAAAAAAGCAGTGGCGCTGGATGTTTTCTAAAACGCCATTCACGTTTGACGACTGCTTCGAGGAGGTTTGGGGATGAGTGACCGAAAAACGGAGGCCAAGATCCACATTGCTGGCTTAATTGGCGCCGGCATCGGCTTCGGCGCGGGCGCTCTGCTTATTGCAGCGATGGCTGGGCTTATGTGTTGAAGTCGTGCGGGTGGCCGTTGATTTTGTATGTTGGCACATTTGTAGCAACGTCATCCTAGGCTAAACAACTAGACCATTCCCGTGGAAAGTCGATTTTACTTGTGATGATAGCCACCCGCTCAGACCTTCTATTCAAGCTCGATCGAGGGCGCAAGATACTATTTGAAGCTGTCGAGCACTTTCTGCATCGACGGCTTTTCATTTATAAACTCTTCCGTTGATACATATGTTGTAACGGTAGTCAGTTCATTACCCCGGCGGAAAACTACAGCGCCCAAGTTGATGGCCACAAACGCAAACACGTCTGACGCACCTACGTTTCTTTTCGGTGTGTGGAATTTGTATTTTTTGCTGTTACTGCACATCTTACTGGCGGTCTTAACTTGCAAAGTGAGAGTGCGTGTATCCGTCTGTATATACGCGTCGTGGTCTTTTATCTGGCACAACGTGCAAGTGTACCCGGCAAGTGACAGGCGGGATAAAGCTAAATGCTCTCCCGCCCTACCCACTGCGGCGCTGGCTTTCTGGTCTTGTGCAGGCACTTGCTTGGCTTAGACAATAATTTGAAAGTGGGGTCCATCGATAAACGGCGTTTTCCCGAGTGCCCTGCGCGTGTCGACATAGCTGTTGTATGCCTCCTCCATCGTGCCATCCCACTTGGTGATGTCGAATGGATATGCGTGACCCTCAGCAGACCATGCGCCGCCCCAACACACAGAGACGCCCACATCTTTAGCGCCGCGCTTCATGGCGTCGGCGATCTCGTCATAGACAGAAATTTCCCAGCTCGCCCTCGAACCAACATAGGCCATGAGGTCGACTGCGAGACCCTCGATGTGCTTGCTCTTCATTGTCTTGGACGCGCCACGTTTAACCAGCTCACGCTGCTCGCCTATTGTGCGCAGGCCACATATGACGCCGAAGTCTACTTTGGTGTGCCCGATTGCCGATTTAACGACTGACACTAAACGCTCGTCGACGCCCTCGAGGCGGTCGAGGCTGCGCTGAGATAGCTTAAAAGTCATTATGTTGTCCTCTTTTTAGGCGCAGGTTTAGGTTTTTTCTTAGCCGTCTTGGCAGCCGCTTTAAATGCACCGGCCGTTGGCGCTCCCGGCGCACCGGGATTGCGCATTTTCTCTCCGCTTCCGGCTTTGATGCGCGCGCGCTTTTTAGCAATATTTGAATACAGTCCCATTTCATTAACTCCTCTTCGATTTGGTGCCGCTGCACTTCCACCGCTTACGCGACAGATTGAGCGGACTGTTTGGATCTTTAGCGGCGCTTGGAAACTTTTTCTTCTGCGCCGCAGAGCGCGCGCAATACGCGTCGCCCTTCTTCGTGCCGGGCTTGACCCGAGGGCCGCCGCCCTTCGCCTTACCGGCTTGGCCGTAGCTAACTTTGCGGCCGCTGGCCGTGACTTTAACGCGGGCTTTGCCCTTAGATGGTGTAGCCATTATTTCGTTAACCCCTGTTTCTTTTCGTAACTTCTCAAGCCGCCAAGCCCGAGCATGCCCATCATAACAGTCATTAAGCTGCCCATGTCAAATGACGGAAGCTCTGGTATTTCGACGCCCGCAGCGGTTACGCCAAACACAATAAACGGCTGCAACACGAAATGATAGGCAAACGCAACGCCGCAAACCCAGCCGATGAATGGACGCCAACCACCCTTGAACACTGATCCAGATGCCGCCTCGGCCCTGTTGATTTCGAGCTGGCCCTTTGCCAGCTCCTGAGCGTGACGCTCAGACATAGTTGCGATCTCGTGGGCGAGTGCCGCCTTCTGATCCTTATCCTCAATGAATTTATCTAAAATGCCCGTCACGGGGCCAATGAGAGCCTGCAACATGGTTAATCCTTTTTCGCTTGATAAGCGTTAGCCCCGAAGAACGCGCCCAGGATTAGACTGGTCGCCGGGAAGTAGATTGTGGCCATTGATCCGAGGATGTCAGAGGCGGCATCCAATCCGAGATAACTGGAGACGATCACAAAGAATGGATATCCCAGCATGCCAGCCAACACCCACCAGATCATCTTGCGAGACTGGTCGCGCTGGGCGTTGTCATCCTCGATCCGCATCCTGCGATCCTCAAGCATCATCGCCTTCTCTTCCGGGTCGATCACGCCGTTGCCGTTTAGGTCATAGTCGCTCATGGCGGCCTCCTATCTAATTGGATTTTTAACTAGGTCATCGAAAGCCTTCCAAAGGTCTTCGATTTCCATGTCATATGTTTCGAGCTTGTCACCAATTCCATCAGTGACAGTTGCGCCCTTCTCAACCGTTGATCGCAGGTCCATGAGTGTGCGCTGCTGCTCAAGAATGTTGGTCATCTGCGTGCTGATTTGCGTGAGCTGAGTGTTCAGCCCAGCCACGTTATTTTGCGTTAACGTCTGCTCAATGGCTTGTATTCGCGAAGTCGCGTCCAGCACCTCGATTACAGACGCCTCTAATCCATTGAACCTAGAAATCGCGTCATAGCCATACCAAATGCCAGTAGTAAGGCCAGATAAGACAGGCAGAGCAGCAGCAATATACCAGCCTCGAAACGTGAACCCGCCAGCTTTGATTTCCACGTCTTCCATTTACGGCTGGCCATATAGATTTTGAGCATGATCGTATAACTCATCTGCTGTTTTATTGTTTGACGTTGTGTATTGGGTCCATCCAGTACCTTCGCCCTGCTCGCCCCAAGTTATGATATATTCGTTGGTGTCGAATACAAAATCAACAGATGTGTACTCTCCAATCACAATGTTATTGTCAGTCACATATGTGTCGATGCTGTTAGTAAGAGCTGCGTTCTGGCTTGCTGCAAAGAACGCGCCAGAGATCTGAGCCATACCGCTGACTGCGCTCAATGCTTGGTTATAGTTGTCAATGTGATCTTGAGTGATCGTGGTGTTTGCTAAAACCTCTTGCAAGGCCAAGCCTTCTGGTCTTGTGTCAGCCGTAGCCGCCATTTCAGACACCACCGACACAGTCATAAGTGCAGCACTAGCCTCAGCCAACTCGTCAACGCTCATGCCAAGCTCAAGCATTGCGGAAGCATACTCAGCATCAAATAGCTCAGACGCAGTCTCAGCTTCCGAAAAGTCCATGGCCAGCACCAGATCGACCGATGCTTGATAATTTGCCAACATCTCATTAGTCACGATAGCTTCATCCAAGCTATTGTTAGCAATGATCTGACCTGCGCCAGCCATATCAGTCGCTGCGTAAGCCATCAGAGCTGCCAGCTCCACTTGCTGTTGGATCACTGTCGCTGCGTCCTGAAGGTCGCCCACTTCCGTTGTTTGTTGAGCGTGTACGCCGGAAACGCTCAGAGAGAGTAGGGCGATTGTTGTCAGCCGTTTGAACATTTGGCAGTTCCTTTAAGTCCATTCTGAGAAACGCATCCCAGAAGCTCTGATCTTGTGCGTATCCTACCACATAAATCTCGGGATTTAAACGCATGGCCTCATATGCGTCTCGGCCTGTCAAAATTCGCGCTTCAGTTACACTATAGATAGGGCAGGGCGTAGATGACATGGCCATTGCCTTAAATACATGAGGCGCGGCGCACATCACTGACAGGCCGCTAATCTGCAAGCCAAGGCCGTGCGGCTGCGGCTGGCCCATGAGGCGAGCATCTTTGCGGCGGTTGCACTCTGGGTCTTGCTCCATGTTGCCTTGGGCAATGCCAAATAAGCTGACCTGTATGCCGCTAGTCTTTGGCATGAGGCAACTGTCTTGTCCACCCGCACCCATGACAGCCGGCGCACTCGCAGTTGGTGGGGGCTGTGAACCCGGTGAGCTACCGGGACCGTTGTAGGTGTTCTGATAAGTCTCGTTGGTGTTATTGCTTTCGACGGAGCTGTTGTTGTTGCCCGTGTTGCTGTTGAAGTCGCCTTCAACGCTCCCGTCTTGGGCATAGCATAGAGACCCGAGCAAGATCAGGGATATGGCAGCGCATCTGGTTCGCATTCCACCTCCAGAACATCTCGGACGTTAGCATCGTCACACATAACCCGAAGGCCAGCGTCATGAAAGCCCATCGCAGCCAATGTTTCTGCATTTTTTCTAGCCTCACAATGCTCGTCCCCCATGCAAACCGACGGCAGCACAAGAGGGCTTGGTGCTTTAATCTCCGCGCAGCCGAGCAGTAGAAGTGCTGGGAATAAGCGCATCATTTGCGCTCAATCAACCTGTCTATCTTGGCATCGAGGCCGTCGAGCCGGTGCATTACGCGGTCCATCTGGGCGCTGCTCTCGCTCTTGGTCACATACTCTTCGCGCGTGCGGTTGATGAGTATTTGCAGGCGCGTCACTTCACTGACCCAGCTCTTAACCCAGAAGCCGACCCCAGCAATAACTATGGACAGAAGCCCATTCCACATAACATCCATGTCCATTTGCGTGTCCGTATTCTAGTTTCACCTCACCTTAGCACACCGAAAACAATTTTAAAACATTTCGGCCGGGGGCTTGTGCCCTGACCATTGCGCTGTTAACACTGCGTTACAAATGGAGGGCATCATGTCTAGAGACTTAAAGCAAATCGGTCCAAGGATCCGTGAAGATATCGCCTTGGCACTCAAAGAGCACAGCCGCAACACCCGCATGAGCGTGTCGCTGCTCGTCGAGCGAGCGGTCGCCGCAATGCTGGATGAGGCGGGGGTGGATCTTGATTACGATTGGAATTGATCCCGGCTACCGCACCGGCGGAGTTGCGCTGATTGGTGAAGATTGGGCCGAGGTGCACGACCTGCCGGTTTACACGGAAGGCGGCGTCGACGTGATTGCGCTGCTCGACATCATCAACAGCGCCGGCCCTGTGCAGCATATTTGGCTGGAAAAACAACAGGCTATGCCAAAGCAGGGCGTCGTGTCAGTGTTTAAGCTGGGGTTTGCCTATGGCCAAATCATCACGACTGCCGCCCTGTCTGGCCACCCGTACAGCGAAGTGCGGCCCGCTAAGTGGAAGTCGAGCATGAATTTGCCAAAGGATAAGGACGCCGCCCGCCGTCAGGCGCAGCAATGGTTTCCTGATTTAGCGCTACGACTGAAGCGCAAGAAGGATGAACACCGCGCCGAGAGCTTACTCATAGCGGCGTTTGGGAGAGGAGAGAGATGACTGTAAAATTTGACATGACCAACGAGGAATATCACCTCGACCCGGCGCTCAGCGCCAGCGGGACTAAGACAATCGCCATGCACGATCTGGCGACGTTCAAGTATGCTGAGCGCAAGGAGAGCACCGCATTTGACGTCGGGACGGCCACGCACACGTTTGTGCTGCAACCCGAGCTGTCGGGTGATGTGTGGTGCGGGCCGGAGACGCGGCGCGGCCTCGAGTGGAAGCAGAAGAAGCACGACGCAGAAGAGGCGGGCGCGCTGCTACTGACCGAAAGTGATTACAAGCTGGCCGTGGATATGGCGGAGGCTGTGCGCGCAAACAAGGCGGCGGCGGAGCTACTCAGCGGCGACCTTGTCTGCGAGGCCAGCGTGTTTGCAAGGCATGAGGGCACTGGGGTCGACATCCGCTGCCGCCCAGACGGATGGCGCCGGGACATTGGTGCGTTGGTGGATCTCAAGACGACAATCGCCAGCGACCCGTATGGCTTCGCAAAGCAGTGTGCTAACTTTGGTTACCACATACAGGATCAACACTATCGCATGACAATGGAGGCGGCGGGCTTCGAGATCGACCGCTTTGTGTTCATTGCGGTGGAAAAGACAAAACCACACCGTGTCGGTGTGTACGAATTGGACCATGACAGCCTCGTCGAGGGGCGACATGCGTGCCAATACGCCTTCGAGAAATTTGCGAGGGCGTCATCAACGAATGAGTGGGGCTACGATTTTGGGGACTTGAAAACGATCCAAATTCCGCGCTACTCATTTACATTCAGCCAAATCGGCTAGGCAAACATCGTCAAGGAGACACATTATGCCAATTTCATTCGGAAGTTCAGAGGGTTCTGGGAGTTCACTATTTATTCGGGCCAACCTGCCGCAAAATCGCTGGTGGGTGAAGACTGAAGCGGGAGACGAAAACATTGATATGTCGCGCGGGTTCGCGATGGACATCAAGAACGTCACATTCGGCTGGCTGATGATCGACATCGGCGTGCGTGACTGGCAGCCGTGGCCGTCGCCATCTGAGCAGATTGCTCGCCCGTCTGAAAACCACAAGCAGGGGTTCGAGGTGGACTGCTGGCTCGGTGACGGCCGTCAGGCGTCATTCAGCGGCAACTCGTATGGCTTGGGCCAGTTTATTGCTCGAGTGTACAATGACGCCGAGGCTTCGCCTGACTTCGCATCCAAGATCCCAGTGGTTCAAGTAACCAGCTCAACGCCAATCGTGATCGGCAAGGGCACGTCGTATGACGTCGGCTTCTCTATCGCCAAGTGGATCAACAAGCCGGAGAACGGCGCGGAAGTAGCGGCGCCGGTTGCGGCACCGATCACTGCACCCGCACCGGCACCCGCTGCGGCTCCGGCGTCGGAAACAGAGTTCGGCTTCTAATGACGCTGCCGCCTGCTTCGGCGGGCGGCAACACTTTTTGCGATAGGGGTGGGAAATGAGTGAAAGATATTTTAGCAAAGTCGCGGAGAGCGCAGTGGCCGACGTGGCCAATGCAATCAAGGGAAGCCGCAACGAGATTTTAAACAAGGCCGCGTTTACGCTCGGGAGGCACGCGCACATGGCCCCGTCAAATCTTGATGCGGCGCTGGGCGAGCTACACAGCGCAGCGAAGGCGATGGGTTTACAGGAACACGAGATCCGGGCCACCATTGGCTCCGGCTTCAAGCGCGGCGGCGACAATCCGAAGGAGCTCGAAAACTCCGACGCGATGCCGTACACGCCGTCCGAGTTTGACCGCCTGATGGCGCGCCTGGCGGCCAAGGAGGTGCTCGTCCGGGACGACGAGACCCGCGCAGACAAGATGCGCAAGGCGAAGGACATTTGGGAGCGCGGCGTCGCAATTTCGCGTGAGAACATCGACGCCGTGCGCCCGGCTCTACTCTACCTCAACTCGCGGGGTCTGAGGGCCAGCACAGCCTCGCATGCGGCGCGGTTCAACCCGAATATATACGACGGCCCCGCAATCATGTTTCCGGCGCTCGATCCAAGCGGAAATGTGTGCGGTATCCAGAGCGTGCTACTCACGCCCGAGGGCCAGAAGCGCGAGCACAATGGCATCAGCAAATACAGCCGCGGCGTGATCGCCGGCAACGTCATGCGGATCGGCAACGAGCACGACGGCGGCTGCATCATTATGGCGGAGGGTCCAGAGGACGCGATGTCAGTGTATCAGGCGGTCGGTGACGAGGCGACAATCGTCTGCACGTTTGGCAAGGCCGGCATGTCCACATACTCTGTGCCGCGTGCGTCCGACGTGACGATATGCGCCGACCCGGATCTGGACGTGGACGCGGTGGCCGACGTGCTCCGCGGCGACGGCAGCACTGACGTGCACGTCGTGCGCTTCGACATGCTGGGCGTCGAGGGTGTCAAGGACGCCAACGACTACCTCCGCGAGACGTCCGCCGAAAAATTGCGTGAGGCTCTGGCACTAGCAAAGCCGGTCGCGCAGGTGCAGGCCGAGATCGCGCAGTCTGAGCGCAGCTACCCGACGCCATACGATCCGATCGACCCGGCGAGCATACCGGCGCGTCGCTGGATATATGGGCAGCATTACATCAGGGGCAACGTCTCTGTCTTGGCCTCGGCTGGCGGCGTGGGCAAGACGTCAATGCAAATCGTGGAGGCTCTGGCAATTTGCACAGGCAGGCCGCTCCTGGGTGAGCCCGTGCACGAGCCGTGCAACGTGTGGATCATCAACCTCGAGGATCCGCTGGAGGAGATGCAGCGGCGCGTCGCCTCCGCGATGATGCACTACAACGTCACGGCGGACGAAATCAGGGGCAAGCTGTTTCTGGATGCGGGCCGTGATCTCAAGATGATCTTCGCCAAGCAGGACCGCGACGGCATCTCAGTCGACGAGGAGATGGCGGACTACATGGTGGCCAAGATCAAGCAGAACGAGATTGGCTGCGTGTTCATCGACCCGTGGGTCGGCGCAAACCACATTAACGAGAACGACAACGTCGCAATGAACGCCGCCGTCTCACTGGTGCGCAGCATCGCGGATGAGACAGACTGCGGCATGGGCCTCGTCCACCACATACGCAAGGGCAACGGCGACGACGCCACGGTCGACAGCATACGGGGAGCAGGCAGCCTTATCGGCGCAGCCCGTGCGGCGCGTGTCATCAACCGCGTGTCTCAGGAGGACGCGCTCAAGCTGGGCGTGTCCGAGACCGAGGCGCTGGGCATATTCCGTGTAGACGACGGCAAGTCAAACATGGCGCCGCCGGCAGCGAAGGCGGTGTACAGGCGCATGGTCGGCGTTAAGTTGCCAAACGGGGAATATGTGGGTGTGGCCACGGAATATTCCATGCCTGATTTATTCCACGGGGTAAGCGCTAAGGACGCCATGAAGGTGCAGCGTGATGTCGGGCTGGCTGCGCAGAAAGGTGACTTCATGCGCCAGAACACGCAGGCCAAGAATTGGGTGGGCAATGTGGTGGCGCTGCATCTTGATCTCGATGTGGACAAGAAGCACGAAAAAGCTAAGGTCAACGCAATCGTGAAGAAGTGGATCGAGACCGACGTGCTGCGCATTGAGCGTGAGAAGGACCAGCGAACCGGGCGTGACGTGCCGGTGGTGGTCGTAGGCGAGTGGATCACTGGGGAAGAGGCGGGCGTGACCTGATGGACGACTTGGATGCGGCATACGAAAAGCTGTTCAGCAGTGACGCGATGGATCGCATACTCACCGTCCTGTGGTCCGAGGATGTCGGGGCGATCAACATCGAGTTCGAGCCGGGCTTCTTGCAGCCGGAAAATTTGGAGGAGCGGAAGCGCCGCACCGAGATACTCGTGAATGCGATGTGGACGATCGAACGTGCGCTGCTGGTTATGGATGACCAGCTACTGAGGAGCGGCGATGATGACGTGGTGCATTGATGCTTCCACACCTTCCACACTTGGGGTGTGGTGGAGTGTGGGAGGTGTGGAGAATAAGGCCATTTCACTCTCCACACCACCACCCGCTATTGTATAGCGTGGTGTGGTGTGGTGTGTGGCAGTGGTTTCGATTGGGTGTGGTTAACATTAGGGCGATGGGGAGATGATACATGGCTAAGAAGGTGAGTGGCAAAGCGAAAGCGGGTTACGCTAAGGCGAGGAAGGATAGAGGCACGTTTGAGACTGGCAATCAGACGAAGCCGATCTCACGTCAGGTCGATGGCCAGTTGTTGCCGCTGGATCGCAAGGCGCGGGAGAAGACGTTGAAGTGGGGAGACACACTTCCGTCGCTGGTGTCGCCAGAGTTAGCTGGGCGCTTTGAGGCGGCGTATGACGCGCTGCGGATCAAGATCGAAGAGGATGACGTCGTGGCCGTGCACAAGATCGCCACGCAGCTCATCCGGGCGTGGGACGTGCTCGAGGCAGAGGCAGAGGCTAACGGGCACCAGCCGGTCGGTCGGCACGCCTACTGCATCGAGATCGCGTCTGGCAACATTGTGTGCATTGCGCTGCATGATGCGACTGGAATACGGCGTGAGCATCCCGACTGGTTAGTGTATGATATGGTCGACGCAGCAATCGTGCTGGGGAATAACTTTAGCAGCGAGTTCATCGCGAAGACGCTGGAGAAGTTCCCGGACGCAAAGGTCACGCGGTGCATCGGTCCGGCGAACAGCACGTTCGACGCTGAGCTGGGCGACGAGATACCGTTTTGAAAGGAGAAGTCTAGATGGGTGCAATTGGAGACGCTAAGATAGCCGCGCTGGAAGCGGCAGGCGAGGACGAGATCTTCGGCTTGATCGCGGACGGCATGAACGCGTCCGACATCATCAAGCACTATGACGTGGGCTGGAACCTGTTCCACAAGTGGGTCGCGTCGGCTGAGGGTCGTGCGCAGCGGTATGACGAGGCCAAGCAGATGGCTGGTCACTATTACGCGTCGCAGGCGCAGAAGATTGCCGATCAGACGCACCAGCTCGAGGCGAGCGTGAACAGCGCGAAGCTGGCGGTCGACGTGCTCAAGTGGAAGGCGGCTAAGGCGTCGCCCGAGTATGACACGAGGCAGCGCGATGTCGCGATCAACATCAGCGTAAATGACTTGCACGCGCAGGCAGCAGCTCTGCTCAACGAGGTTGGCGGTGACATCATCGAGGGCGAGATCGTCGAGGATCAGGATGGCGATTGAGCGCGAAAACGCACACCGACGCAGCGAAGCGTGCGCGTGCACGCGTGCAACATCGCGGCGACGAGGTCAAGCAAATGCGCCACAATCGGGCACGCTGACGGGTGTAAATGTGGCAACATTAAGGCAAATGAGGGGCAAAAGAGCTAAGTCGTTGTTATTGTTGCCAACATTATTTAACATAATACGGGTTATGCGTTTTAACTCGATCTCGGGGTCGATTTCGCTACGAAATGCGCGTTTTGACCCCCCCCTTCTTCGCCGCGGCCGGGTGCAAAAGCTCATGACCTAATCACGCACCCGCGCCGAAAAAATTTCACACCACCACGAACAGGAGTGTTAACAAATGAACGCCACAACGCCAATCGACAACCCCTTCGTCAAACTGATGCGGCGCTACCGCGACGACCCGGTGCGCTTCTCCCAAGAGGTGATCGGCATCGAGCCGGACGAGTGGCAAGTTGAGCTTTTAGACGCCGTCTCTGCCCCCAAGATCCGCCGCATATCCGTCCGGTCTGGCCACGGTGTCGGCAAGTCGACGGGCGTCGCAATGGCGGCCATCTGGCACGTCTTGATGCGCTACCCGAGCAAGACGGTGGTCACGGCCCCCACCTCCGCGCAGCTCTTTGACGCGTGTTTCGCTGAGATGAAATCCGTGGCCAAGCGGCTCAAGCCCCCGTTTGACAATTTGCTGGAGGTGAAGTCGGACCGGATTGAGCTGAAGAGCGCCCCGGAGAGCACGTTTATTTCGTGCAGGACGTCACGCGCTGAGCAGCCCGAGGCGCTCGCCGGTGTGCACAGCGAGCACGTTCTGCTTCTGGCGGACGAGGCCAGCGGTGTCCCGGAGGCCGTGTTTGAGGCTGCCTCTGGCTCGATGTCGGGCCACAGCGCCACCACGGTGCTCACCGGCAACCCGACGCGTAACACTGGCTTCTTTTACGACACCCACACGCGGCTGCGGGATGACTGGTACACGATGCACGTCTCCTGCGTCGAGAGCCCGCGCGTGTCCGAGGATTTCGTCGACGACATGCGGAAGCGGTACGGTGAGGACAGCCCGGCGTTTCATGTGCGCGTCTTGGGCAATTTCCCGCCATCTGAGGAGGACACGGTGATCCCGGTGTCTCTGATCGAGCACGCGTTCAACAACGAGGTGAAGGTGCACGAGGACACGACTGCGGTTTGGGGCTTGGACGTGGCGCGGCAGGGCGGCGACAGCAGCGTGCTGTGCAAGCGGCAGGGTCCGGTGATCCACCCGCTCACGGTGTGGCGCAACTTGGACCTGATGCAGCTCTCCGGCGCCGTTAAGGCGGAATATGACGCCATGCCCCCGTCCCGGCGCCCTAGCGAGATCATAATCGACAGCAACGGCTTCGGCGCGGGCGTGTTGGACCGATTGCGTGAGTTGGGTCTACCGGCGCGTGGCTTGAACGTGTCGGAGCGCGCGGTGGCGAAGCAGACGTATTTGAACCTGCGCGCTGAGCTGTGGTTTAGGTGCAAGTCGTGGCTCGAGGGTATGGATGTGTCTCTGCCACGCGACGACGCGCTGTATGCGGAGCTGGCGGGTCCGCGGTATATGTTCACGTCGTCTGGCAAGATACAGGTGGAGAGCAAGGAGAGCATGAAGAAGCGCGGCATCCGCTCGCCGGACCGCGCTGATGCTCTGTGCTTAGCTCTGGCCAATGACCACACGACGATGGCGTTTGGCACTGCCTCAGCGGGGTCGTGGGCGAAGCCGCTGAGGCGTGGTATTCGCGGGGTGGTTTAGGCGTTCTCGACCTGATCGACGAGTAGCTGGCCATTCTCGACCCACTGCTCGAGCGTAAGGTCTTTGAGTTTTCGGTGGTCGATTTCTATCTGGCCCAAGACTTCGTAGTCGTCATATATGTCTTTTTTGAGGTACGAGAAGACGAAGCCGACCTTGTGCTCCCCGTAAAGCGCGTCGCGGTGTTTTACGCGCTCCAGCACGAGGTGTGGGCACCCGATTGCGTCGAGTATGATCTCGCGCGTGAGGCGCTTTGGCTTCATCGCCCGCTTGATCGGCACCGCCATTCTGGGCGGTGACTGCGGGTATTCTGCGCCCTCAGCCCGCTCGCGCTCGATGTAGCGCCTGACGTTAATCTTGGCGATCTCGCACTCGCCGTAGGGTATCTGATATGATAGCTCTCTAGCGAGCTCAAGCGCCTCCTTAGACTTCTCCTCGGTGTCGGCGGTGATTGCGAGGTACAGGCCCAGCTCGACGGCTTCCCGCGTGTTTTTTGGTGTGTTGTTGTGCATGTCCGTTCTCCTTTGTTTCTGTCTATACTGTTAACCTAATGTTAACGCCTACCCATTACAAGCCGTAAAATGCAAAAAACTGGCCTCCCCCACAAATTTTTGTTATCATGCCCTTGTTAGCGGCTACCTCCCACCCGGCCGCTGAGCTTTTGGCTCCCCCGCGCGTCCATCCTCCCATGAGCGCGCGGGGTTACGTTAAAAGTGGTTTGCGTGTATTATGTGGGGAAGGCTGACGAGAGGACGGGGTCACATGGATTTCAAAACAAGTTGGGGAATGCTGACCGGCAAGATCCCAAAGAGTGAAGAATACCATCAGATGACCGCCGCCAATCAGGCGCATCAAGTGGCATCGCAGCACGACGACCCCGGCGGCAACATCTACAACGCCATGTACCAGAACGCGTATAGCAACTCTCTGGCGAACAACATGCCCAACACGGCCGCCCAGAACAACGGATCCGGCGACCGTCCGCGCAGCTCGTTCCGCAATCCACAGGCCGGCGGCCTACTCAGCTTTTTTGGCGGAGGCAGCCGCCTCGGCGACCAGCCCATGACGCCTCAGCGCTTTTTAACGAATTTTATCCCCGGCGTTGGAATACTCCGAGGCATTCAGCGCGCAACTGGCAATCAGCCATACACCATGAACACCCAGAGCGGCAGCGGCGCCTACGACCCCAGCAAGGTTAACGCAATGATTGCGGCATCGCAGACACCGCAATCCGCCAATCCGGGAAGTATGTCACGGGCACAGGCTTCAAGCCCTTTAGCGGCACTCGCTAATGTGCAGAAAGTAGCAGCGACGCCAATGCCGTCCACATATTCCGGGCTTCCAGCGGGTATGGAAGCTCAATACAGCGCATCCCCGACACCTCTCTTAGCGGCGCCAGACATTGGCCCCGCGTTTCCAGCAAGTACGTTTGGAGAAGTTGTGCTCGACCCTGACGCAGACTTGGAGCTTGAGGCGTTCACCGGCCAGCCCAGCGACCCACGGTATATGCCCGGAGGCGAATTTGACGCGTTCATGGAGCACACCGGCAGCTTGCCTGCTTTTGCTCCATACCATAATGACCGCAAGAAAATGATGGAAATTTTTGAGCAATACCTAAAGACGCAAGGGGGAGGAAACTAATGCCGGACCTAAACTTCCAATCCCTCCTCGACGCCATCCAACGCCAAGAGAGCAGCGTAAACCGCGACGATCCAAACGAGGTCACAAAGCCTCTCCCATTGGTCAACCCGAAAAGCGGCGCACGCGGCCAGATGCAAGTGGTGCCCGGCGCCGCAATGAAGCCGGGCTACGCGGCACAGGGCGCGAGGGATGTGTTTGATATCGCTGAAGAAATGTTCGGCCAGAAGTTTGAGCGCAACGAGCAGACCGCGAAGGATCTGCTCGACATCCCCGAGGTCAACCGCGCCTACGCCGAGACATACATGCGAGCCATGATCGAGCGCTTCGACGGCGACATCGACAAGGCGGTGGGTGCGTATAACGCCGGACCCGGTCGCATGCTAGACGCCGACGGCAAGTATTACAACTTGCCGCCAGAGACGCAAAACTACATTGGTAATGTGCGCCAATATTACAATCAGGCGACTGGCGACAACTACGGCATCACAGTGTCACCGACGCCACGCATGCGCCCCGGCAGCGTAAGGCCGAAGGCACGCCCCGGAGGATTACTCGGCTAATGGATCTACGTTACTACGTCCCACCAGAATTACGCGGCGCCTACGACATGGCGAGCACCGCCGGCAGCGGCATCTACAACTTGCTGAGCTCCTTCCAGAGCGACCCAGTCGGCACGAATAAGGCGATAGGGCGCGGCATGATCGAGGACGTAGTCGGCGTCGCCACCGACCCAGTGGGCACGGTTAAAGACTTCGCCGGGACAGTTGGCCGGGGCTTGACCTATACCGCCGCCGACAAGTTGATGGAGATGTTTGGCGTCGAGGCCAAAGACGCAGAGCCATATATGCTTGAGGCGTCAAACAAGGCTCTGGCGTCCGACAGGGCTGCCGCTTTAGGTTCAGTGGCGTCTGTAGTGCCTGGAGTTGGGCCCGCCATTCGAACTGCCAGTCGCTTAGAGGTTGATCCAAATTCGATGGGCTCTCTGCTCGGGAATGTCCGGCTGCGGCCAGAGGTTGGAGAGACTGAGATTATGCGTGGCTCAGATTACTTCGAGCCTCCTCGGGCTGGCGGTGGTCGCGCTAAAGACCCTGCGCTGTTTACCCCGTTCTCGCAAAACGTAAAGCAGAAGACAGCCCCATATAATTGGGAGGTTGAGACGAGTTCTGTAGATGCAGGCTACACCGCTCCCACATTAATTACGCCTTCAGAGATGCAAGGCACAGATATGTATTTTCTAGCTGGAGATCGCACGGCGGGCGGCCGGGAAGTAAGTCGTGTTGGCCAGTTAAAATTGCAGCGGCCTGTGCGATTAGAGGCTGGCGGCGAGTATATGGACACTGATGATGTGTGGGCATCTCATTCTGGCGTTATGAAACCAAAGCAAAACGTGTTCTCAAGCCCAGAAAACTTAGGTCGTGATATTCGCGTCGGATTTAGCCCAATGGGCGAGAGGTCAGGTGACTTTGCAAAGCATCAGGGTCAGCTCTATTCTGAGATGTTATACTCTTCTGAGATGCCGAAGAAGACTGTTAAGCAAGTCAACTCAGAGCTAAAGTCTATTGTCGCAGACTTTAGGCAGAAATCTCTCAAAAGGCAAAACAAGCAGCGAGAGAAAGATGGCCTCAAGCCACTCACCCGCGTAAATCTTTCAGATATACCAAGCGTGGATAGCCCGGAGTTTAGAGATTGGTTTGACACTCAATCCCCAGAGCAAGTCAGAAAGCCATTCCTTCAGAGAATGGATAAGGCTGACATGAAGGGGCTAAGCGGTTTGCCGGATGTGGGTGAAATGCGATTTGCCGCTACAAACCCAGATCTTGTGCAATCTCCCAGCTTCAGCTCCGGGTATCGTTTTGCCACTCCCGATATATCCAGAGGCCTTCTGTCTGCGGATCATCCCTCATACGACACTAAGCTATCGAAGAAGTCGGGCACAGGGTCTCAGACGTTTGGCGTAGATGTCCCATGGACTATCTCAGCTCGCGACACTGCCCTGCCAAGACTGGCGCAAGCCGCTCTTGAGAAAGGCACATTTTATCCGGGCCAAAACATGCCGTTTTCTGGCAGATCCTACACGCTGCCGTCAGATCAGCGCGTCTTCACGATGAACCCGAAGACGATGCAGGCCGGCGATCAGCAGTACGTTGACGAAGCATCCACATATATAGATCGCTTTAATCGTGGCGGAATAGAAGACGCAACTCGATATGAGATGAACCTGATCGAAGCATATTTGAGGGGGCTTTAAAAATTGCGCTCTTGCTCAATTATATCTTCAATGATCTCCACCACGTTTTTCGGCAAATCGCCCTCGCGGTCTAAGAGCATAAATGCCAGTGAGTATATGCCGGCGCGAAGCGGATCTGTCAGATCCAATTCGCCATCTGTATTATTTTTATCCATAGTGTTATCCTCCCAGTTGAAGCCTCAACAGTTAACACAGTGTTAAACAAAGCGCAAGAAGGGCCATAAGATGGACTATGAAGCAAATAAAATGGCCTCCGAGCTTGAGGCGATGTTGAACCCGGAAGTCATGGACGAAGTCGAGTTGCAGGGCATCGTCGGTCGTGAGATCGAGGACGCCATAGACTACATCGACAACTATGTCAGCCCGGACCGCGCCTTGGCGACCAAATACTACCGCGGCGAGCCATTCGGCAACGAGGAAGAGGGCCGCAGCCAAGTCGTCAGCATGGACGTACGGGATACCGTACAGGCGATCATGCCGTCACTGATGCGCGTGTTCCACGGATCCGACGAGAGCGTGTCATATATTCCGACTGGCCCCGAGGATGTCGAGAACGCGCAGCAGGCAACAGACTACGCAAATTTCGTGATGAACCGCGACAACAACGGCTTTCTTGTCATGCACAGCGCGTTCAAGGATGCACTGATCCGCAAGGTCGGCATCATCAAGTGCTTCTGGGAGGACAAGACCGAAGTCGAGACTTTCCACATGACTGGCCTCGACGACGCGGCTTTGGCTGCAATTGCCGCCGACCCAGCCGCTGAGATCACCGTGCAGTCGTCCGAGACTGTCGGCGAGCCCCAGATCGACCCCATGACCGGCGAGTTTATCATGCCACCCATGGTGCACGACGTCACAGTCGAATATGTGCGCCCAGACGGCCGCGTGCAGATCGAGGCAGTCCCGCCGGAAGAGTTTCTTATCTCCCGCGAGGCCAAGTCGATTTCAGAGGCGTCATACGTCGGCCACCGCCGCATCATCACAGTCTCCGAGCTGGTGTCGATGGGTTACGCCGAAGAGGACGTTGAAAATCTGGCGTCGGCCCACGACGACATGAACACGAACGTCGAGCGCCGCACACGCAACCCGGCCCTGACCAACGAGATGAATGCGCGCAACGACGACGCAATGCGCAAGGTGGCCTACACAGAAAGCTACATCCGCGTGGACTACGACGGCGACGGCGTCGCTGAATTGCGCAAGGTCTGCACCGCCGGCGACGGAAACAAAGTTTTGCGCAACGAGGCAATCGACATGGCGCCGTTCTGCTCATTCTGCCCAGAGCCAGAGGCGCATGACTTCTTCGGGCTTAGTGTCGCAGACGTGGTCATGGACATTCAGCGCATCAAGTCAAACGTCATGCGCAACACGCTCGACAGCTTGGCGATGTCAATCCACCCGCGCATCGCTGTGACCGAGGGCATGGTCAATCTAGATGACGCAATGTCGACCGAAGTCGGCTCGATCATCCGCCAGCGCTCCGCCGGCCAGATACAAGTCTTGTCGATGCCATTCGTCGGCCAACAGGCGTTCCCAGTCATGCAATACATGGACGAGGTCAAGGAGGCCCGTACAGGCGTTTCTAAGGCGTCTATGGGTTTAGATGCAGCAGCGCTCCAGAGCAGCACTGCCGGCGCTGTAAACGCCACTGTGGCGGCCGCACAGCAGCACATAGAGTTGATCGCCCGGATCTTTGCCGAGACTGGCATGAAAGACTTATTCAAGATCATCTTGAAGCTAATTACCACGCACCAAGACCAGCCGCGCATGGTTCGCCTGCGCAATAAATTTGTGCAGATCGACCCACGCGCTTGGGATGCCAAGATGGACGTCTCAGTGAATGTGGCCCTCGGACGTGGCACTGACACCGAGCGCATGATGATGATGCGCCAAATTGGTGAAATGCAGAAAGAGGCTCTGGCCACAATGGGCCAAGTCAACCCGCTGACCGACATTTCCAAGCTGTCAAACACGCTCAAGTCTATGACAGAGCTGGCGGGCTTCAAAGACACGTCGCAGTTCTGGAGCGATCCGGCTGACTTCCGTCCGCCGCCACCAGACAACAAGCCAGACATCAACGAGCAGCTCATCCAAGTGCAGATCCAACAGATCCAAGCGGACATGCAGAAGAAGGCGGCCGAGCTACAGCTCAAGCGCGAGAATATGGTCATGGAAGACGACCGCAAGCGCGACGAGCTGGAGGCCGAGCTGTTCGTGAAGGCGGAAGAGTTGCAGGCGAAGTATGGCACGCAGCTTAACGTCGAAAAGATCCGCTCCGAGCTGGCAATCAATCGCGAGATCATGCGAGGTCAGGTTGACGTGATTAAGGAGGCCGCGCGTGAAGAGTAAGCAGCAAATCATCGACGACGGCCGTCAGGCTGAGCGTCTTCTAGGTGACACCGATCTCAACCGCTTCATGGACGAGATCGAACAGAATTGTTGGGCGGAGTTTAAGTCGACTGCGCCCAGCGACAAGGACAGCCGGGAGGCTGTTTACATGCAACTGCGTGGCGTTGAAATGGTTCGCCAGACGCTGCGCGCAATGGTGGATAATGGGTCTATTGAGAAAAAGAGAAAATAGGCCTATAATAGGAGATAAGCTATGGCAGATAACAACACCCCGCAAGGGATTGGGTTGTCAGAAGCACAAAATGCAATCAGCGCCATGATGGCACCCTCGCAAGAGGACAATGCTCCAGAGGCTGATGCGCTACAGGTCGAAGACACAGAATATGTGGAAGAGGCCGAAATGTCGGATGACGCAGGCGAAGAGCAATCTTTTGACGCAGAGGCCGACGATCTTGAAGGCGAGGAAATCGAGGACGAGGACCAAGACCAATCTCAAGAAGGCGACATCCTCGCGGCTACGGTCGAAGTGGATGGCGAGGAGATCACGGTCGAGGAAGCCCGAAACGGTTATCTGAGGCAGAGAGATTACACCCGCAAGACGCAGGCGCTGGCTGAGAAGACGAAAGAGGTCTCCGCAGTTCAGTCTGAGTTGGACCGGGAACGTGCACAGTATGCTGAGCTGTTACCGCAAATTGCGGAGCAGTTGAAGCAATCGGTAGAGGCCGAGCCAGACTGGGATACTCTGTATGACACGGACCCCGCTTTGGCCGCGAAGGCTGAACGGCAATGGCGGAAACAGTTAGAGCAGAAGCAAATGCAGATGCAGGCTGTGACGCAAGAGCAGGCGCGATTGAACGAGTTGCAACAACAAAGAATGCAACAAGCGAAGGCGCAGTTCGTGGAGCAGCAGCGGGAAATACTCCCCGACCTA
>Ga0181403_1000022_pt1 | contig 36204 bp, 28 predicted proteins | sample 26SPOviralmetaG_FD_130132 | JGI IMG/M metagenome (GOLD analysis project Ga0181403, IMG submission 130132) | Marine viral communities from the oligotrophic San Pedro Time Series (SPOT) site, San Pedro Channel, CA, USA - 26 SPOT_SRF_2011-09-28 | ecosystem: Environmental > Aquatic > Marine > Strait...
CACAATAGACCCGCTACCAGTTCTAATGTCTATACCAGAAGAAGCAGAAGTGTGGAAAATCTGCATGATGCTTGCGCTAGGGTGTGTTATTACAAGACCACCTGTAGTTGTAATATTACCATTGACTTCTAGTGGGGCTCCGGGACTACTAGTTCCAATACCTACGTTGCCATCAATATAAACATCGTTTCTAAATCTAGCGGTAAAGTTTTGTATGTACTCTCCTATAAATTTCATTGAACAATTATTATAGTCGTAAAGTTAACTTTATCATTTGATACTTTAATATAATTAATACCTTTGCTAAGCTTTATTCTTCTAGTATCTAAGTACAACTTATGTTTTCTACCGTAATTGTCTACAACTAAAACATCTACGTTTTCATTAAAGTTTATATAATCTTTCGTTGGGTTTGGATATGGTGCATACTTAGTTCTTTTGTACATATCTATGCTAACAGGACCAGTCCAACCCTCTTCGCAATAGTTGTATAGCTCGTAGCAAGTATTGTCCCAGCTGTCGTCACAACAGTAAGGATCAACTTGTATTACCCACTCGAAACAAGCATTAGGTAAAGTATAGACATCACCAACAGCGCAACCAGCAGAATACTCACACGACGAGTCAGGTACATTAACAAACGGATCGTAGTTAATAGCAGACGGATCGTTGCAGCCATACACAGGGTAAATACAAGAGCCATTATCAGTATTTGCAAGAGCATAATAATTTAGTGCTGTACTATCAGTACAACCGTTAATAACTTCAATACAGCTACCGTTGTCTGTATTACATGTGTCACAGTAATTAAACGCTAAAGGATCAATGCAACCAAACACAACGGATATGCAGCTACCATCTTCTACATTCGCATTAGGATTATAGTTAAACGCGTCGTCGTCCATGCACCCTAGTACTACTTCAATACAAGATCCCTCAAGCTCTACATTTGCTTCAGGATTATAATTAAAAGCTGTAGTGTCCATGCACCCAAGAACAATTAGTGTTTCGCAAGAGCCGTCGTCAAAGTCAGCCTCTTCGTTATACTCAATAAAACTAGGGTTAGTACAACCAGCTATATAATAACAGCTACCATCATCTGTATTAACACTATCATTGTAATTTAAAGCTGTTTCATCTATACAGCCATATGTTTTTTCTATACAGTTATCGCCACAGCCAGGTTCGCCATATAAAATAACAAATGGTGGTATTGGATTTACAAAACCACCTTCTATTTCTATAGCTACGTTTTCTTCAGAATATAAGCTGTAACCACATTGTACAGCTGTAAAGTCTGATTGTTGTGTTATATTAAACTTAACGCCTACAGGCTCTGATATACTTAAATCAAAAGTAAACGTAGTATCAAAGCCATCATCTAAAGTAAATATACCTAAGAAGTTGTCGCCTTGAAACACTTGTAAATAAGATCCAGCCCAACCATTACCAGCTAAATCTGTAAGTCTTAGTGTATGAGTACAGCTGTCAACTAATATATCTGTATTAGCTATGCTATCGTAGTTAAATGCTTCTGCATCTGTGCACCCGAATATCTTTTCTGTAAAACACATGCCTGTGTCTACAGTAGCTTGTGGTAAGAACTCTACAAAGTTATCGTCCATACAACCAAACACAGGTGGTGGTGGCGCGCAGTCTTCTAATGTAAAGCCGTGGAAAGCAGCAAAGCCAAAGTCAGCAGAATCTGCTTGCACTAAAGTATCACCGCAATGCACTACATAGTACGAACCATCTTGACCACCCCATAAACTACCAGCAACACCATCTCCATACTGATCAGCTATACTAAATATATACTCGCCATTAGGTATACACAATTGTGTTACTTGAGGTGAATAATCTACTATGTCTATATAAGGTCCACCTGAAATAATAGTGTCTTCTAACTCTGTAATAATAGCCCAAGAAGTTTCCTCTGGATATTGATCAGGATTAATAATTATATTTACAAATGTACCGTTAGGACACTGTGCAAACGCTATGTTAATACATAGTAATAGTGTTAATAAATACTTCATTAAAATTTACTTATAATTAATTCGTCAATATATTCTTGTATCTCTTCACGAGTAGCAACCATTTTAAAACTAAGATCTGCTTGAAAGCGTTTTACTTCTTCACCTTCATCAAACACAATGATAGTAGGTACAATAGCAATAGCATATTTTTTTTGTATTTCTTGATCGTCTATACTTAAACTTTTTTTACCAGCGTCTGATAATTTATCGAACCACTCAACGTCATTGGCTTCATTCCAACCAGCGTTAAAGTGTATTACTTTAACTTGACCATAAGCTACACCTATAGTAAACGCTGCTATAATTAGCAACGCATACAAAAATTTAGTAAATTTATTCATTACTTATAAAGTTTATCTTCAATTTTTTCAAGAGTTACTTTAATCTCTTGAACATCTTCTTGAGTGTTCATGATAGTGTTACGTATCATCTGATCTTTCATGTCAAACTCCATGCGCGTAACCTCTGGGTCTGGCGCTAATGGTAGTTCTTTCGCTTCAGCTATTTCAGCTTGTAAAGAAAACCACATACCTGTTCCCATCACTAACACTACTCCTAAAGATATAATAGTTTCTAAACTTAATTTTACTTTTGTGTCTTTACCTATTTCAGTTGCCATTGTTAAAATATAATGTAGTTTATACCTGCTTTAAAATCGTACCACTCACGATTCCAATATTTGTTATACTTACCTTCAGCAAACACGCCTAAGTTTCTGTTTAGCTTATAACCAAATATTAAGCCGCCAGAATAATCGTACCATTGTTCGCCGTCGTTAAAATTGTGGTATGAAAAGCTACCGCCATCATCATAGTGATATGGCATTAAATTTGCCCAGCTGTGTAGCCAAAAGTTTTTGGTATAATGGTAAAAGTCAAAACCAACAACAAGACTATACTGCCATTGATTGTCTAACTCGTTACGCTTTTTATCTACATAGTTTTCTAAAACTGTAGGTATTACTATTTGATTCCAAACGTCAGAACTTGTAGCTACTACATTTCCATTTGGATCTTTATATTCTGACTCATACACGTCTACGCTATAACCCTCTTGTATAGCTAGCTGTGTATAGTGTATATCGCCTGTAGCCATAGTCCACTCTTCTAGCGGATCATAGCCATATGGCTCGGCTAGTCTTTGAACCGCACCTAGATTAAATGATAACTTCTTGTTGCCAAGTAATCGTAGTCTTTGCGTGCTTTCAAAATATTCAATGTCTGCAAAACCATCTTTAATATATTCTACTTTTGTAAACCACTTTGGCTTAACATATCTTAAAAAGTGATGTTGATCAAAGTATTCTACACCTTCTTGTCTTTTATAATCAACTTCAAATAAATACTCAAACGGAGATCGTCCAACGTTTGCGGCGTCTGAGAACGATGTTTCGGTACCATCTTTAAACGGCGTACTACCTTCATATTGAAATCTTTGTATTTTACGTATACCCATAGTCAATGAGTAATCATAAGGCGTTAATATAGTATCGTAATCTAACATGCTACCATCAACAGAATATACATCTTGATCAGACAATGATGTACCACCGTTTGTTGCTACATAAAACGTAGAAAACTTAAATGCTTTTTTAATTTGTGAGCAACACTCTTTTGGCGAAGCGCAAGATATTAAAAAAACTGCTATTAAAATTATATACTTCATAAGTAAATTATTACATATTAATCATGATAGTAACAAAGCCCTGACTTACTATTAGTTGTCATGCCACATCTTTTGCCATCTGATTTAATTTTTTTACACTGTTTCATTTCGCCAGACTCACTCTTTTCTACTTTTTCGTGTACAGTACAAAAGCCACCTTTAACAGGCTTTCTTTTACATCTTTTTCCAGAGCTAGTTATAGCAGCGCAGGTAGCTTTTTCACCTTCTTCTTTTTGTTTTTCTTTATTAGCTTCTACTTCAGCTTGTTGCTCTTTTTCTTTTTGTATTTTCTTTTCTTCTTTTTTACGAATCGTCTCTTGCTTCTTCTCTTCTTTTATTTCAGTCTTAACGTCTTCAACAGCTTTTCTTCTTTTATCTAAAAATACTTTGTATTCATTATCTTTGCCTTCGTTACGTATAACTTCTTCACCAACGTTTAAATCCCAACTACTCCAACCTAATGATAAGAATAGTCTTTGTAGATTTGTATTATCTTGATTCATAGCTTCGCGTAAGTTATCTATTTTACGTATAGCTCTAGCCATAGGTATGTTTGTTGTAGCTTCAACAGTGTTACCAACAGCTAGCCACAGTGGATTATCGTAGTCTAACAAATCCATACGTTGCATAACTTCTTTATTAAACTTCACTGTTTTACCCGCGCTAGATAATTTTCTAGCTTTAGAACCTAGTGGTGGCGATACTTGTAAGGCTTCAATAACGACCTCGTTATAATCAGCTCTATAGCCTTTTTCACTTTGTTCAATGTATTCGAGTATGGCATTTTTAACGGTAGCAAGAGTAGCGCCAGCTATACCAGAACCTCTAAGTATAGAATCTAGCATACTGTTAACCACTCGCGTTTGCTTAAGTTCCTCTTTCTCTTCATCGTCTTCAAATGCCATAGCAAATAAAGCGTTTTGTAACGATGCAAATATAAAGTTTTGTACAGCGCCATAATAAAGTATACGTGATATATTAGACCTCCAGTCGCCCCTTTTATTTATTAAATCACCAGCTGCTTTTTTAATAAGTCTATTATACTGCATTGGTGTATTAGCAAAGGCAAGTATTATACGACCTAAGTTTGAAGCTTGTTGCTGTGATATACGATCAGGTCTAGCAGACTGTTGTGTTTCTTCTGCTATTTCTTGAAAGTCTAACATAGCCTGAGATTCAGCCTCCGCTTGACTCATACCTTCTTTTAAATATCTATTAATCCTGTTTCTGTAGTATGTAGCACCACCGGAAGCAATAGCAAAGCTATCTGCTATTTGTGTTGGCGTAAAACCTATTTTTAATAAATAACTCAAAGCTGCTTTAGCTTTGTTTTTAGCTCCAGCTACAGCACTAGCAAGTTCAGCTTCGTTTATATTAGTGGCAAGCCCAGCTCTTCTATTTTTCAAAAAGCTAGAATTAAATAAAAAGCTAAAGTCAGACCAATATTGTTTTTGATTAGCAAATGCTCTACCAGCTTTAAATATATTATTATCTTCAAAGTTAATAAAGTTAACTGTAGATAACGTTTGTAGCACGGCTGATCTAGCGTTAAAGAACATAATAGCACCAACAGAGTTGTTAACCCAGTTGTTCCATTGATTCTCAAACTTAGAAGCACCTCGTCTACGATTTTGTCCGCTTTCCATACGATAAAGTATATCTTCTAAAGCAGATCTAAAATCACTACCGTAAACAGCTTCAATTTTATTTAAGTTTGTTTCTGAGAACGCTATATCAACATTGTTTTTCCACTCAGCTAAAAATTGTTTTCTACTAACTTTATTTACTACGTCTTGAAGATCTTGAGCTATATTACCAACGTTCCAATATTCATCAGGCGCTATATAACCTTCTTTTTGTTTTGTTATACGACTAACAGACTCTGCATAAGCAAGTGCTTGAGGATCTGATTTAACTATATTTATTAGCTTTGATTTAGCTGATTTTGATAACCCTGGTATTTCGTGTCCAGCTTTGTCGAACAAATACACACGTATAGCGTTGTCTAGAGTAAAGCCCTTTAGTGTTGTGAGTTTACCAAGCTTTTTCTTAACGTCAGGAAACTGTTTGTTTATAGCTTTATACTCATCTCTAATTTTTTGTTTCATCTCTGCCATTTCACGGTCAGCTCTAGCAAAAGGCTTAACTAAAGCTTCTTCAAAAAACTTTATATCAGCATCACCTTGAGCGCCTGTGCCAGCAAAGTATCGTAATAAACCTGTAAAGTCTTCAGCTGAAGGCGGAACAAAAAGCTTAAAACCACCTACGTTTTTACCACGCTTCATAGCTTCAACTCTTGAAAACGTTTTAAACTCACCAATACCTTTTGTTCTTTCAAGCATTTTGTTAAATTCTACGCTGATTCTCTCACTTTTTAGCGTTATGGCTTGCTGAACATCAGATTTAATATCTAATTGATCTAGGACGTTCTTAACAGCTTTTACGTTAGGCAGGGCATCATCAACAAAATACATATCGTTGTAACCTTCCTCGAACTTTTTAAGCATCCACTCTGCTTTGGCTTCGCCTGTGCTGTTACCAAGACCTGTTATATTTGCTAAAGGTATTGTTAGCCCTTTAGATTTTAGCCAACCGTGTATAGCTTCAGCAGACTGTTGAGGTCTAGCTGTCAATACATACATGTTTTCAGGACCAAACTTCTCTAGTCGGTTTTTAAACTTAGTTAGTAGTGGTCCATTAACTCCGCCTCTAACATTTACAAAATCTGAAAAGTCAAAGTTATAGCCTTGATCTGCTAATACAGGTCCGTCAATAGGCCATCTACCTGAGCTTATCTTTATTTCTTCATCACCTTTTCTAGCTACTATAAAGTTTTCGCCATCAATAATTAATGTCTCATCAAAGTCAAACGTAGACATACCTCTAGCTGACTTTAACGTTGTTGATCTAGCATTTAATACAATTTGACTATTTAGTATATTGTAATTAAACTCTTGTTCAGTGTCAGTTATTATAGAATTAACTCTAGCCCACTCAAATGTTTTTGGCTCAATAGCTTTTGTTTTTAAATCAAAAAGAGCTGTGTCCCAAAAACCTAAAGTTTTACCGTTAGCATATCTGTTTATATCATTGATATTATCTAAATTCCAACCCGCTTGCATATTTGATTGAAGACCAGCCTTAGTTAATCCATTATCTGTAGACTGTGGTATTATTGCCACATGATAATTATCAAGTAATTTTTTTAAATCTTTTTTACTTACTTTACCGTTTATGTAAGCAGCCATATAACTTGCTATTATTTTTCTAGGTATAGTATGCTCATATCTAAACGGACCTTTTATATCTGCAGCTGGAACATACCTTACTGGCGCTGCTTTAGCTATTGCTGTATTCATGCCAGCGTTAGCCATAGACATAACAATCATTGCGGCGTCGTTTCTACTTATTTTTTTGTCTTTTACTAGTTTTATTAAAATATCAGAAAACTCTAACAAAAAGTCTTGCTCAACTTTAGCTTTTGAAGATATATCGTTGTAGTCTAAGTTAGCTTTATTTCTCATGTATGGCCCAACAGTCTGTGAGTTAGACTCTAAAAAACTTACATTATCTTGAGCTACATCTTCATTAGATAAAAAATTGCTTTCAAAGTCATTAGTACCGTCAAGCAAACCGTATCTTTTGTCAAGCTTTGTAACTTTTTCAGCTATTCTAGTTTTATATTCTTTTATTTTTCTTTTATCTCTACTTGTTCTTTTATTTTCTGGTTTAGCTAGTAAAGCGTCTAGTTTTCTTTGTGTTTTGCCAACTTTTAAAACATCAACACCTATAGCCACAAGATCTGTAGAACCTATTTGAGAAGAAGTAGTTAAGCCTCTTAAAAATCTATCAGCTTTACTTCTACCTAAGACTTTAATAACTTCAAGTAAAGCTTTTCTACTATTAACTATTTGATCTTTATTACTAAAGTCAACCATATCTTTATCTAAATCAAACACGGCTTTAGCGCTTGTTGATTCAAACTCAGCGGCTGGTTGCGTCTGTTCGTTAAAATAATCTAACAGTGTAGTTTCATCTAATATACCTTGAGACTTTCTTATAACAATCAAGTCGTTATAATCTCCTAGTATTTTGCTAATATCTTCTTTAACACCTTTTCTTTGGCCGTCAAAGTTATAATAATTTTTACCTTTTGGAAAAACAAATTCAAAAGCTTCGTCAAAGTTTACACCTGCTTGTATTCGACTTAATAGTTCATCTAATTTGCTCGCTATATATTTTTGACCAAAAACATCTAAGTTACTTATTCTTTTACTAAACAAAGTTATATCTTGATCTGTATTTATCCTAGCTTTTAAAGCTTTAATGCCAGCTTCACCACCAATAGCTTTTTTAACTTTATCATTTTTATTGACTACAGGGAATACAGCGTCTCTAGATATGTTAAAAGCTAAAGCTTTTGCTAAAGCGTTTTCTCTACCTCTCTTTGAAAAGAACTGTACAAACTGATCTTCATTAACGTTTGTTTTCTTTTTATATATATTGTTTCCAGCTTCTAAGTTTTGTACTTCAAACGGCTGTATTAACCCGTCGTTTATAGCTTGTTTTATTACTTCTGGGCCTTGGTTAGTAGAAACTAAATCTGCAAATATTTTGTTTGTTTCGTTTTTTTCAAGCTGAACAAGAGTAGCTGTGTTAACAATACGCATTATATCGTTTTTATGCTTTCGTAGAAACTGCTCTCTACCTTTAACACCTTTACCCATCATAGACTTTATCTTTTTATAAAGAGCGTCTTCAACTTTGTTTTTAAACTTTTGCGTAAACTCAAACTTAGATATATCAGTTATATCAGATTCAATTAATATTTCTTCTACTACATTTTCTATTTCTGCAGCAAAGTTATCGTCAATGCCTATAGCTTTTCTTGAGTTATATTCTGTAGCTTTCTCTAATAAAGTTTGCTTTTGTTTTTCTCTAGCTAATATAGCATCTATGTCTTGATCGCTTTCTATTTCTATGACTCTACCAGTTTCTGTTTCTGCATCTAGCGCTACAGTTTTCATGCCTAGTTTTGGAAACTTACGGTCTATAATACCGTCTTTAGCCATAAGCCTAGTGTTTATCAAGCCAAAAATATGCGAGTTTAAAGATCTTATATTGCCAGAAGCCATACTTTCGTCTAGCCAAGATCTAACAATGTAAGGTATACCGTTTTCGCCAGGCTGTATACCTGTAGTTAACATGTCAAGTATATCATCTTTTAACAAGTCGTAGTTTGTAGCCTTGTCTCTTTTGCTTAAATAGTTTACTTCAGAGAAAGTTCTCCACACAGGGCCTAACGAGCTTCCAAGCCAAAGCTTTGAGTCACCTAAGTTGTTCCAGTCTTTAACCATTTTATTAAAAACTTCTGGTTGATTTTCTCTTATATTAGTTAAACCTTCAGCGTCTAGCGCAAACAAGTCAGCGTTTTCTAAGCCTAACATTTGCAAACCTTCTATCAAAGCATCGTTGCTATCTTTAAATACGCCTTGTTGGTTTCTACTAGATTTTAAAGTAGACTCTTCTTGTAGTTTTGTATCTGGAAAATTACGGCTAGCAAATATTTCTTTTATTCTTTGCTTTACAACTACGTCATCACCTTCAAGATTAAGAGTGCCATTTTTAATTTTTGTAGCTAAACCTATTAAAAACTTAACAGCATCTTGTTCGCCTGCTAAATCTATGTTCATGCCTTTCTTTTTAGCGCCGTTTCTAACAAAAAAGCCTAACAAGCCAGCAAATCTACTATCATCATTTAAATTTACTCTACCAGCAGCAACTTCTTCAAAAAATACTGCTAAAACTTCTTGAGGTTTTCGTGGGCTATTTATATCGGTAGGATCAAATCTTTCTGCATAAGCTTGTACTCTTTCAAAAGATTTTTTATTGTTTACTTCAAGCCACTTCATAACTTGATCAGCCATATCTTGATAAACTTCAGGCTCACCACCGATTATATCAACAAAAACTTGATGTTTAAGTTCATGAGTTCTTATATCAAGTCTATCATCTAAAACCATGTTTTCTATTACAATCAAAGACTTTCTACCATCTACAGTTTGTAAATTAAGGCCATGACTGCCGTTACGTAGCGATTGTATATCTTCGTCTCTTTGAGCATTTATAGCATCAGCATTGTTTGGGTCTTGCTGTATTTTAGCCTCAGCAACTTTATTTAAATACACTTCAGCTTCATCTACGTTATTAAAATCTACTAAAGTTTTACTTAGATTAGTTCCTTTAGATCTATTTAACTTTATGTCTGCTTGTATTTGCTCGTAATTATATAAATATCTAGCTCTTTCTTCTATTTTAGTAGGATCTACTTTAGTACCCTCTTGTTCTAATTGCTGCTCTGCTAAATCTTTAATTCGTTTTACTTCAGCTTTGTTTTCTTTTTTAGTGCTGTATAAAGCCCAGTGGTTGTTAAAAGTTTTAGACTTCTTAAATGTTTTTATACCTCTTTCTGCATCAATATATTCAGCTTCTATAGCGTTTAACAGATCTTGTTTTGCTTGAGGATTAGTGTCAAAACTTTTGTTATTGTACACGTCAATATAGTTAGCTCTAAGCTGAGTCAATCTTTGTATACTTTTTACTAAAAACTCTGACGCTGCTCCGTCAAGTTGAAGTACTTTTGACTCAACAGCTTTTATCTCTTCGTCGATTTCGTTTTGCAGATCTGTAGCTCTTTGAGTGTTTTGAGATATAAGTTGATTTTTTCTTTGTTGAATATTTTCAGAAGTAGATCTAAGGCTTAAACTTCTATTAACTTCAAACAACCTATTAATCTCAAGCTTTTTATTAGTTATGTTATTATATTGATCGGCTGTTGAAAAATACTTTAAAACTTGTCCTTTTATAACAGGCACGCTAGCAAAACCTGTACCGAAGAAAAGACCAGAGAACATAGCATGATCTACATTTTCCATTAAATCTATACCATTTATTCCGTTTTGAGTGATTATAGTTAATCCTTCACCAACACTTTCAGCCCCAGCTCCAGCTATACCTTTAAGTGATTGATTTACTCTCCACTTTTTAAACTGACCTTTCATTATAGCAGACTGCACAGAGCTTCTACCAAGACCTCGTAATAAAAAGTATGTAGGTAAAGATCCAAAAACTACTTCAGCACTACCATATCCTAAAGAAGCAAAAAACTTTTCCATGTCACTATATTCTGCTCTAATTTTAGGATCTAATTCTTGAGATGTCATGTTAGAATATTGTTCACCAAAACCACTCATACCTATAATACCAAATCCAGCGCCGCCAGGTGCAGCTAAAGCAAGAAATATAGGAAGTTGATTAGCTGTTTCTTGAGCAATAAAAGTAAAAAAGTTTTCAGCAGAGTCAAAAGCATTATCAAAAGCTACGTCTTTTTCAAATTGATTTCTTATTGAGTTGTAAAGATTTTTACGCTCTATAAATTTTTTATCTTCCTCAAGAGTATTAGCCCCAGTAAAAGCACTTAGCCCATAGCTAGCTCCACCCAATAGCTCTGCAGTTCTAAGACCTGTAGTAGCAAAAAACTTGTGAACTCCGTTATAATTTCTTTTTAATAAATCTAACTTTAAATCTACACCTTGAGCTGCATCAATGCTTGTGGATAATTCTTCTTGTAGTTTGTTGTAGTGACTTATATCAATACTATAATTTTTTTGTAAATCTTCAAGCTCTTTTACTAGATTTGCTGGTATAGCTCTACCGTCTTGCAAAAACAAAACATCTTCATCTTCTTCAATGTTAAAGTTGTAGTCTGGATTTATTATTTGACTATCTATTTCTTTTAATCTTTTTAGTTTATCACCCTCTAGCAGCTCGTTTTCTAAAACGTCGCGAAGTTTTATTTTAGAAGAAAACTGGTTGGCAAATTCTTTTGCACCTCTATCTAGTAAAAATTGATACTCTTCGCTGTTATCTATTATATCGTCAGCTATTGCTTCTCTTTTAGCTATTATGTCTTCTTGCATTAACTTTTGCACTACATAGTTTTGAAGCTGCTCTACCGTAGCTTTATCACCAAGATCTTTTTTAGCTTGAGCTAATTCTTTTTCATAAGGTGTTATTGTTTTTGTTGTTTGAACACCACCCGCACCAGATAATATACCTGTTGAAGTTTCTGTTACTTCGTAAGGTTTAAATATATCTTTATTAGTTATTTTTCTAGGATTGCTTTTACTTTCCGGCTTGCTAAAATCAAAAGCAGGGTTATCAATTAAATACTTTTCTTCTATGCTTTGCTTGTCTATAGCCTCTTCTACTTGAGCACTAAATATTTTATATTGATTAATGTTAGACTGAACGCTCTTTTGATACGCTTGCAGTTCTTGTGTTCCAGAGTGTTTATCTATAAAAGAAGTAAGCTTGTTAAAAGTTTCTTCTTGCTCTCTAAAAATATCTTCAGGAGCAGTTGAGCCAAGACCTATTCTAACTTGAAAAGCATCAGACTCAGTTCCATCTGGAGCTGTAACCTTTATCATATTCATGAACCTATGGCTATCATCTTCTAAGCCACCAAAAATACCACCTCCAACAGTTCTAAATATATTACCTGTTGTTTCAAATTTAAAGTTAGGATAATATATCTCTAAAGCTTTTGCGACATCACTATCTGTTTTTTCAAAAAGACCATATCCTATTACGTTTCCTTCCTCATCTTTGTCTTTTAAAAACTCATGACGCTCAAATCCAGACGCCGAAGAAATATCGTCCAAGCTGGATGCCATATCTATTTCCGACGGTGCAGGCGCATCCTCTTCCACAACGTCTATCGGCTTTTCCACGACTTCTTCTTCTTGTACAACCTTAACAGCCGTGTCGCCATGTATCTTTAAAAAATCATTTAATCTGTGCGGAGCAACGTCATATAGCTGCCCGTCTACATTATATCTTTCCATAATTTAATTGCTAAATTCCGTGTTAACGTTAGTTTCTTCTATAGATTTACCTACAGTACTACTCGTAATGTCTTGTTTTTGAGTGAGGTAGTAATAGTATTGCTCACTAGTTCTAGCGTAATAATTAACTAATTCTTCACGTATATAATCTCTAACTGTCTTTATAATTGGCTGTCCATTTGCGTTAGTGCCAGCAATTAGTTCAACATCCCAGTCTCTAGTGTCAGTATCAAATAAAGCATCTATAGCCTTTTGATTCATCACTACAGGCGCTCCATCTTCACCTATAGCTAAAGGTTTACCTTTAAAGTATTTTTCAAAATCTTGGTAAAAAGATGTATTAGAGTACATGTTGTACGGCTTGTCATGAATCCAAGATAATAATTCACCGTCAAAACTTACGCTTTCTTCATCAGGAGCTATAAGTGTATTCCAAAAAGTTTTATTACCATCTTTATTGAAGCCTAGATTATCGTAATTGTTTTTACGAATCATCGTATGGTAATCGTTTATTTTTTGCCCTACGTCTAATTCAACTTTTAAATATAAATCTTTGTTTAGATCGTCAAAACTTATTTTCTCTATTATTGTAGGATCGTCTAATCTTGCAACATTAAAAACAACTTGACCATTTTCATCTAACTCCATACCAGCAGTTTGACTCATGACTTGCTTTAAATAATGCATAGTAGTTTTTGAAGAGCCTTTTGAGTATAGATTATTTTTAGAAGATGTTCCCCACTCTTTTTTTAAGTTTGCAAGACGCATCTTTTCCATGTTTAAAGTTTTAGTGCTTTCAACTAACGAACTTATTTTACCCATAGTTTCTTTGTACCTCGTAGAGTACGGATTAAGACTTAAAGCAATATTTTTTTGCTCTGCTATCTGCTTCTTTAAATCAATACCAAAATTTGTAACGGCTTGTTTACCGTTCATAAAACCGTTAAAACCTTCTAAGTCTACAACTTTTGGAGAAAAGTCTTGTAATTCTTTTTCAACCTTTTTTTCAAGAACTTTTAGCGTGTTCTTTCTAATAGTTTCAGCTGCTTTAGCTATAGCGTCAGAAAAACCACTAGCTTTTTTAGTGGTATCTCTAAATCCTCCAGCTGCAGCAAAAGCCGCACCATATAAACTTTTCATTGGGCTACGCATTTTACCTGGACTTTCTGGCGCTCTAAATATACTTCTATCTGCTGGATCTGGAGGTTCTGGAAGCGAATATTCTATACTGCCGTCAGGATTTTTTATTAACCCTGCTTCATCGCTGTCAAATTTTTTATCTGCTTTTCTAAATTTTCTAGCCGCTTTATTTTCTTTACCTTCGCTTAAAGCTTTAAAACCTTTGTCAACTTTATTTTCTCCTTTTCTATATTTTCTCTCTGCTTCTCTTTGAAGCGCGGCATCAGCCATTTGCTCAGAATACAAACTAAGCGCTTCATTGGCAGCATCAGCTAAAGCGTTGTTACTACTTTTTATACCACCACCAGCGGCAGCATAAGCCATATCTCTTAAACTTGGCCCTGTGTTTCCTGCGTCTGCCATACTTATTTCTTTTTAGTTCGTTTAACTTTCTTGATTTTAGGGTTTTTCTTCATAGTAGCTGGACTTCCGCCGAAGTATTGCATACCAGCGCCAGCTACAGTTCCAATACCACCCATGATCATATCGTTAGATTGATTTAATCGATCTTGTTGAGCAGCTGTCTCACCCATACGCATGCCTAATATAGCTTCGTCTCTTGCTAGTAACCTTTGTTGCATTGATTGTTCACCCGCAGCTCTTTGTGATTGTACGCTAGCAGCACCTTGAGCTCTCATACGTTCGTTAGCAGACTCTTGCTGGCCTATGCTAGCTGAAGCTCTAGCGGCATCTTGTGTAGACTTATTTGCCATAGCTTGAGCAAGGCCCGCAATACCAGAACTACCAGCGGCGCCTTGAAGATTACCCATTATATCTGCTTGAGCTTGTTGATTTTGTCGAGCCTCAAACTCTGCTTGCTGTGTATTTACTGTTAGATCTTCAAAAGTATTTTCTAAATCTTCGTATGGATTACTTATTTTTTGATCTTGATAATCTTTCAAAGCGTCAGCTTGGTTATCTTGGGCGGTTTCTAAATCACCTTTAGCTTTCTTTCTTCTACCTAAGCCAATACCTATTTGAGCTAAACCAGCTGCTGCACCTATTATTGCTACTGTTGCGAATGACATATTATTGTTTTTTAATGTATTGTTCGTATTCTTCGTAGTCTTTAGCTACGTTGTATTTTTCTAGTTCTATTAAGTCTTGAGTATTGCTAGGATTTGGATGTATATTAACGAATATACTATCTTCAAGAGCTAATATAACTCTTTTGCTGCCACCAGATGAAACTACGTAGCATGGAGCTTCGTATTCTTCTATTTTATCTTCTGTAGCTACACCAATACAACCTTGTAGTAAAAACCAAACATGTTCTCTTTTATGTATCTTGCCTACAACAGCGGTATCTTTAGGCATGTACATTTGCCTAACGTAAACACCATCTGCAAAGGTATGCTCTAGTGGCGCTAGCTTATTACCAAGACCATTGTTATCACCAGCCACTATATTTTTATCGTCAGCCGCGGACAACAAGTCTTCTTCAAGCTTTTGTATTTTACTTCGCATAGCTAATGCACGCTCAGTCTTTTGTAATTCACTCATTTAATTAAATTTATATGTTTACTATTACACTTATTTGCTACTTTCAAATACGTCTGTAGCTATGTTAAATAGTTCTATACTTTGCTTACTGTCGTTTTCAAACTTTATCTCTGCAAAATACCCTAGCATGTGAGAGTTGTTAGCAGAGGCCTCTTTGCTAAAGAATATAAAACTCCCATCACTAGGAAGCGCAACTACTACATCTTGGTCAATAACTATCGTACCACCACCTGAGGTCCTATTTACAGCTGTTATTGTTCCAGCTTTTTTAATAGCATCGTACGAAGATACAGTGTCTACGGGATTGTTCGTTGACTCAGCGTCAGCATAGTATAGCGTGTCACCTATTTGTACAGATCTATTTATCGATGTATTAAAGCTATATGTTACTTCAGATGTTGCCATAATTAAATGCTAGTTGTTATACCCTCGGTAAACTTACCGCCCAAGGTGATAGTTGTTTGTTGATTGTCAAAGTCGCTAGGAGGGTTTATCGCTATCGTTATCTTTAATGTTATTGGCCTACTGCTACCGTCATTTATAAACTCTTGAGAAACACTCACAAAACTAGAGTGAGACGCAGGCTGTACTTGTAGCGTATTAAACCCGCCGGCGTCGGTAAACCCTTCAGCGCCCGCCACTGTAGAAGAGGCAAACTTTCTGTTTGTACCAGCGGAAACTTGTATCACGCATATATTGTTTGAAGTATCAACGAAAGGCGAGCCTGTTGTATTAACGCTAAAAGTTTTAAGCTGAGAAGACCCTGTTTGTAAGCCATTGCTTGTACCTATTGAAGTATATTGATCTCCAGCTGTTACACCGCTGAAGGATATTGTTGTGTTGTTAGATATTGTATCAGCTGAGCTAAGCTCAAACGTAGTAGCGTTAGTTATACTAGCTACAGTTTGACCAGCATCTACACCTGTTCCAGTAACGTTATCTCCAGCGCTAAAATTACCAAGAGTGTCACTTGTAACGCCTGTGCCAACCGGTGATTCATCTACAACAACTGTAGCGTCGCTAGAAACGGCGCCGTTAACTAAAGCTGTAGACTCTATAAAAGGAAATACAGTGTTAGCTGAATCATAAAAGTTGATGTTAATGTTAGCCAAGTGATTATCTACAGGAATTGTTCTAGCTTTACCTTCGGTTCTTTTTATAGGTATTATGTACTCTAAGTCTGAAGACAAAGTAGTATCAGCAAAAACTACAGACATTTTAACAGTGTTAGTAGGGTCGAAAGCAGTGCCATTATCAGTGAATATTACAGAGTGCAGTGGCTTATCACCTCCAGTGCTATTTAAAGTTATACTATTAGTTCCATGTGTAAAAGTAGTTCCTGAAGCCGCGTCGGCAACCGAGCCTGCGCTACCGTTTCTAACAAAAAACTCAGAAGCTGCTATACCAACACCTTCTGTAGGAGATATAGTTAAAAACGTTGAAGGCGATTGAGAAGGTGTAAAAGTTATTGTTCCCGTTGAAGTGTCATTGCTATTGGCTATAGAAACAACACCATCCACGCCAAAGTTGTTTGCCGTATAGACGTTAGTTTCACCAGCAACGTCTGGTGCTTCGTCGGTAGTCACTTTTATGTGATAAACTGTTCCTGGCGTAGTGTCGCCTACCTTGACAGTTGGAACACCATTAGATCTTGCTATACCTTGAACAGAAAACTCTTGTGAATCAATATTTCCAGAAGCTGCAGTATCAAAAGTTTTATTTGTAAAAGAAGATGTTACGCCTTTAAAATAGTTAAACCACTTACCTTCTTTGTTTATAAACTCTAAAACTTTTCCACTTTGCAAGTCAGTTTCTACAGAAGAAGCAAACCAGCCTTTTTTAGCAGAGTTATTGTAATACTGTTGGTCCACAAAAGACAAAGTAGCACCAGCACCAACCGTAGTAGCTACATTAGCTGTTAACGACAAAGCGGTACCACTTATAGCTGCTACAGTACCTACTTCTACACCAGCACCTACCAGTACGGTTTGGCCTACGGCTATAGCATCGTTTGATGCTGCTAGCGTAATATGCGCGCTAGATCCACTACTAACCGCGCTACCACTATTAAGAGCGGTTGTGTCTGGCTTTAATATTCTAGACTGAGTACCTTCATATTTTAAGTATTGAAAACTTTTAACAGAGCTAGGGGCGTCGTTAAATATAGTTGTTACCGTGCTGTTGGAAAACAAACCTTCAGTTACAACAACTCCAGCGGAACTAGCTCCAGTTGTATTGTTAGATATAGTTATAACGTTATTACTTATATTAGTTATAGTCGTATCGCTAGGTATTATACCGTTGCTAGTGTAAGCGTCTCCAGCGCTTTGATTTGAACAGAAAACAGTATCACCAACAAATATATTAGGATTTATTGGGCTTTGTAAAGTTATAGTACTAGCGCCGCCAGATATTCCAGAAGCTGTAAATGAGACTACACCATAGAAACTATTTCTTATAGAGCTTAATGAGTGTTCGTATATATTGCCAAATTTAAAAGTGTAATACTCTCCGTCTAAACTTAAGCCTGATTCAGGAGCGTAAGATCTAAAGCTTGACCAACCGTTAGATTTTTCGTTAAACGAAAGTGTATTAACAGTTTTAGTGAGACTAGAAGATGGCCTGCTATGTATTGATAGATCGTACTCACCTAGTCTGTCATTAAAACTACCTATACACGCTCCAGCATCTTTTAAAGTGTCTTTAAAATAATCAGACATGCCATATTCAGATATTGGCGTTAGCCCGTCGTTAGATAATCTCAACACTGCGCCTCTAACTTTATCTGTAAAATATACTCTATAACCACTTTGAACTATAGACTCAGGGTTAAACGCTACGCCAAACTCTCCAGAGAAAGGTATAGCTGTGCCAAGCACCGCTGTATTGGAAGTTATATTTGTGTTACCATCAGCGTTAAATAAAGCGTTTTTGTTAGCTAAAACCTTAATAACTTTATCTTCACAGAAAGCAACTATATCGCTATCTCTAGCCACTAAGCCTTGTATGCTACCATATATTGGGTTTAAGTCTTTTGTTATTGGCTCTGCCTGTATAAATTCATTTAATCTATTTACGCCTGAGGTAGAGTTGTATATTCCAGAGAATATAAAACCGTGCTGTCTTTTTTCTTCTTTGTAGTTTTCAAACACAGTGGAAGCTTTAACACCGTTAGCTAGAGTAGGAGCGTTGAAATCATCTCTTATTCTATCAGACTCTACGCCGTTACCAAAGCTATAACAATTAAACCAAGATAACACTACGTTGCACACTATGGTAGGATCTACAGCGTTAGCGTGTGTAAATCGTTTTATAAATATCGTAGCATTGTCGTGGCCGTTGGCCGAAGATCCTGACGATACACCTGGGGTCGTATAATCATCGTAGGAACCGGTGCCATTTTCAAAATGTATTTGAGATATATTAAAAGAACCATCTTTTTGCTTAAAGTGTAAGGTTCCTAAATAAGCGTCTTCTTGAAAGTCAAAAGTAACGGCGCCACCATTTTGCCTTTTAAAAGTTAAGCCCCAAGCTTGCTTGTTGTGATCGTAAACTATAGTATCAACAAAAGCGTCATCGCTAGAACTTAACCTTACAGATCCGCTAGCATTAGCTACATAGTCAAATCCTATAACTTGATCACCTGGGTTAACCCACTCGCATATAGTGTCTTCTGTCAGCTCTATAGGATAGCATTGACTTGCTTCGTAATACAAGTTGATGTCTCTATCTGGCGAAGGTAGTACCTCAAAAACAGCTGGATCAGAACTTGTGCCTGTAGCTGGAGAAGCATTTGTAGTTATACCACCACCTGTTCCAGAGGTCAGTGTATCTATATCTTTAATCTTAACAAAAAACTTACCTTCTTTTTCTTGAGTGTTAGCGTCTATTTCGTCTGGAGCTTCATTAAATATATCTAAAACTTTTATTTTGTTAGTAACAGCCGCATAAGTCATTGCGCTGCCTCCACGCTTCTTTTTTAAAGATATAAAATCACCTTCTTGTATTTTGTTTCTATCTGATGACTGAAAAGACAATATAACAAAATCTTGGTTTGTCTCACCTTCTGATACTCCGTAAGACCTATGCAAAACTAAATTGTAATACTCGTTAGAAGTTTCTTTAACATATATCTTATAGTGCGTAGACCAAGTTGGCGCTTGTGAGTTTATAGTTGTAGCAAGCTTTAGTTGTTGGTCAGATAAATCTATAGATGAGGTAATAGAAGTGTTTCTGTCTATTAGCACGGAGGTTTCTCTTCCGTGAGGACCTTTGTAAATCACACCAACTTGATATGTTCTTTGGCTTTTTATAGAAGTTTGAGGCTGACTAGTATCTATAGCCGCAACATTTCTAATTGAAAGATCTATACTTGGCCTTAGCGGCTTTGGTGAGCCGTCACTAACGTCAATTTCACCGGTGAACAAATCATAAGCTTGAGTATAGTTTGCGTATATTAACCTGTTAGCGCTTATAGCTTGAGCTTTAGCTGTTTTAGGAACGTTGTCGTATGATCGTAAAAGTTGATTAGAGGGTATTGTAGAGCCAAATTGCTCTGAGTCCATAGTTATACTACCCTTGTTAACAGGAGTTACCCAGTCGCTATAAGCCGCGTGTGTAAATAAATCTTCGTTTATAAAACCTGGATTATTAAACTCTTTATCATTAGATGAATCTGGAAGTAATTTACAGCCTTTTATATTTCTAACAAAATATATATTTGTAGATACATCTTCTTTATAAAATATATCTACACCAACAGCATCAAGAGGCATGTTTTGAGGCGCGAAGTTTTGAAGCTTTAATAAAGCAACATCATTTTCCATGCCTTTATTAAAAGCTTCTTTAGAGTCGTAGCTGTAAGCTCTTGGTAAAAACGCAGGATTTGAAAAAGGCGAAAGAGACGAAACTTCACCGTCAGCATAGACGTATCTATATGCAAATCTAACAAAGTTTTCTTTAAACAGCTTTTCGTCTTCGCTTTGTATTCTATCTATGTTGTGTGCTTCTTCAACGGTGGGTAACGCTGACAAAGGATCAACAAAAGTAATGCTAGTTACCTGAACAGTTATACCTGGTGCTGTTCCACTAGGTGTTGTGCTAGTTATAGTACCTCTAATACCATGCGAATTACTACTACTATCTAGAACAGTAACATCGTCACCAATTACAAACTCATGAGTAGCTGTTGTTGGTATATTTATTTCAGTACCTACCGTAGCGTTCTTAGCGTTTGTACCGCTGGCCCCAAGATTTATATTGCCTGTAGTTATATTAGTAGTAGATGAAAATATATCTGTGTCTCTAGCGTCGTTAGACATAAACAGTCTTGGCGGCATCAGTGGAGCTGGCCTAATAACAGTAACGTGTTTTTCTGTCATAGGCTCATTGATGCCCGTGCTTTCTGACGAAGGATCATAGCTAGTGTTCCAAGCTGTAGACTCGAGCGTAGAAGCACTAGTTTTAGGTATTTTTAATTTAGTAGTTGCAAATATACCTCCAAAACTAGTTTGTATACCACCAACATTGTGAGTACCTTTTATGCTTCGCAGTATGTTTATTTTCTTTGGCTCGTTTCTACCGTCTGTAAAAAACAATAAACCATCAAAAACATCTATAGCAGTTATCATAGAGTTAGAAGGCGTTGGAGAAAGAACGCTATTGCCATTAGCGTCTGTATAAGTAGCTTCTTGACCTGAAGTAAAATTTAATATTCTAGGCTTTTTAAAAACCAAAACAGCGCCTTCGTTGACTTGAGCAGACGTTAGCGCCACATCTTTATTAAACGTAAGTCTAAGTTTGTGATAGTCTGAATCACTAGTGCTATTGGTCAAAAATCTAATAGTAGCATCAGTAACTATCACGTTGTCATAAGTTCCAGACCAGACGCTATTACCGCTTGAGTTTATAGCATCAACTGTCATACCTGGTTCTATACCGGTAAGTTTTTCACTTGTTCCGTTAGCAAAGGTTACAATTTTAGAAGAAGTAGAAAACGCTGCTACAGAAATTCTAACTTCATACGCATCGGTAAATACAGGTATTATAGATTGACCTTCAAACCTATAGTTTAAAGGATTAGGTGTTGCTTCTATAATAGAGTCTGATCTAATACCAGTATATATAGTATTACCATCTGAGCTTGTACTAGCTACAAAACCAGCGGCGTCTTTTACAAAGTAGTATATTCTGTCTTCTGTAGTATCTTCTTTAGATCCTACAACTTCAGCCGGAGGATATTTGTAAGTTAATCCATCTGAATTTTTTATACCCGCGTTTAAATAACTAGATCTATCAAAACTAAATCTTCCGCCGTTTTTTGTGTTTTTAGGTCTAAGATATACTTTGTTGTCTAAAAACTTAGTGCTCAGCAAGTTTTCAATAGCGCCAACATCAGAGTCTTCTGAAGTTGAAACGCTAATATTCATAGCGTCTCTATATTCATTGGGCGGCAATAACCTTTCGTCAAGGTCTTTATTCATTTTGCCTTTAATAAAACTTCTATTTAATTCAGGCATGTATTAGTGTTTTATATGTTTAGCTTTACCTCTTAATTGTTGTACTATTTCCTGCAGCTTAATATTTGATAATCTAAGCTTAGCAGTTCTTTTTGTAGCAAAAGCTTCACGTCTAAATCTTTGTATTATATATTCTTGAACATTAGCTCTAGTTGAAAGTATAGCGTAAGCTATATACTTGTACATTGCTTCTTCAGCAAATTTATGCACTTGCATTTCAGCGTCTGTACCTAAGCTGTCGCTAATATAATCTAGTATAATTGTTTGACCGGATAAGTTAGAGCTAAAGTGTATTTTACCTTTTTTCTCATCTATATAAAAGCTACCGTTTACTTGAGCTTCACTTGGATCTATACCGTAGCGCTGGCCAACAATATCATTATATATGTCGTCGTCATAATCGTAATTAGCTGACTCATTTTCCGCAGGAGTTTCTCCTTTATAGGCGGTCCAAGTGTTAGAGTCTGACGTTTGTATTTCATCAGTGCTAAGCGTGTAGCTACCGTCAGCTCCTTGAGTTATAGCATCTGGATTGCTAGTAAGTCTAGTTGGATATATTACTCTTTTAATACCAGCGCCGTCAGAAAAAGATAGCTTAACATAGTTAACATAATCATGTGGTAGCACCATCTGCAGAGTTGCAGGTACTTCTATTTCTTGCGCTTTAGTAGATTTAAAAACATCAAAGCTAAATTCTTGTAGTGCTCTTTGAGCATGATAAGCTACGTCAGCTCTTCTAATTTTACTTATTAGCTTTTCTTCACCAACGTAAGCTAATATAAATTGATTTATAATATGCTCTAATGAAGTAAACTGATAATTCCCGTATTGAGTATCATCAGCTGTGTTTTGAGTATTATCTGCTCCTTGATAATAATTTCCTGTTGTTCCTTCAAATAATCCCATATTATTGTGCTATTTGTACGTTTCTATTATCTTTGTCTTTACCCGCTGCTATACCTACTAAACCTGGTTTGTTTAATAATATACCTGCAAGTTCTAGTATTTTAAATACTAATGTATCTTCTTCAGATGGGTGTAGTTCAAAGTTTACGGTATTAGTTGAATCATGTAAAGGATATTCGTTACCGCCAGCAGACTGTGGCACAACAACATAGTTCCAATAAGGCGTAGTAGGTTTAGCTATATAATTACACGTAACATTAGATGTAGAATAGTTACCGGTAACACTAGCTGGAAAAAGTTTTATAACTGAGTTTGATTTGTAAACGTATACAGGTCGAGACTCTACAGGTCTTAACAAAGCTGTACGCTCCATCATGTGTAAATCGTTAATCTCTATGCGTTCTACTTCAACATCGTAAGTAGTTCCACTTTGATTAAAAAATACTGTACCTAGTCTGTGTACAGCTGTCGTTGTTGGAAGTGTTAATTCATTTGTATTTGCAACAGCAGACATTGCAACTTTAAATTGTTGAAACGGTGCTATTTTAGCAGCTAATGTGTCTACCATATCGCCGTATTCTGTAGATACACCTTTAGTTAGTTGTGCTTGATCTAAATCTGCAAAGTAGTTTTCAAATACATCTAACTGCGCTTGTTCTGCAAACAAGTTAAATTCTATCGGCGTAATATAGCCTCTTTGTTCTTTGTTAGCTATTGCTAAAACTTTTTGATATACCGTGTCTATACTTACTGCCATTGTTATATTTTTATAGTTAAGCAACCACCCCGTAGAGTGGCTGCTCTACTATGTGATTAATTTAATCGTTTTTCAATGTTGGAGTAAATCTCCATGCCTTCGTCTGTTTTAAACCAAGCGGCTAAAGCAGAATATGGGTGCTCATCAAACGGTACGGTCATAATTTTTCTATCGTTAGATACCCACGTAAAGTGACGTTGATCACCTGATAGTTTTATTATGTTAGCTTCTACAGCTTTAATACCAAAGTTTCTAAGCATTACGTTGTCGTCCGTAGTGAGTTCTAAGAACAGTTTAGGATTTTTCTTAGCAAACAGTAATAAATCTCGTTTAAGCTCTTTAGAACTTAAGTTAGCTACTTCAGATCCTTTTTCTACTCTCATGATAGCTTCGGCCATATCAATATCCATGTCTTTAGCTATCATCAACGCTTGTACTTCAAACTCTAACCAATCAAGTTGATTTTCTGCAACTTCAACAGGTTTATGTTCGTGAAATATTTTATTTCTATCTGGGTGATATAAAGATAAAAACTTTTGTAAAATAGTTTTTTCTTTAGGAACAAACAAAGATCCGCTTCTAAAAACAATATGAGAAAGTCTTTGATCGCCTTTCATCTCGTCAACAAAAGGTGTTATTTGATTTTCACAATATTTTACTTCTCTTTCGTAGCCTTTTTCTTCATCAAACCAATATACGTTTGCAGATCTAATAGATCGAGATAAAGGCTTTTTGTTTCCTTTTAAATAGTAAACTCTATCTTTTATCTCCCACTTAGGTTTTTTAGGTTGAGGTTTTTCAATAACTACTTCAACCATTTTATTTGTAGCTTTAACTTCTGGTTGTTCTACCTCAACTTTTGGTGCAGCTTTTGCTGCGGCTTGTTTCTTTGCCATAATATAATATAATAAAAAATTAATAAAAAACTACCCCACCCGAAGGTAGGGTAGCTTAAAAGTGATTTACTTCATTAACATAAAGTTGTTTGCACCTTGTACAATTAAACATCTTTCTGATAACATGTGAATCTGCATTGCGTCTAAAGCAGATGTAGCAGCTCCAACTGAACCAGTAGTCCAAGTCTTCATTCTACGATCATCTGTTTGAGAAGCTCTGTATCGAACGTGTAAGAAAGGACGCTTAAGGTTCTTTCCTAATTGCTGATCGTATACAGTAGAAGTACCAGCAGGAATAATGACTCCACGGATAGCGTTAGCGCCAGCCGCATCATTAATACCACCACGAGTAGCTTTATCGTTTAAGTAACGGAAGTCAGGCTTATAGAAGTCGTAAGATCCTCTACGGAAACCAGAGAAGCCTAAGTTCAATGCCATATCCTCATCGTTTTCGAATACTCCGTAAGAAGTACCACCAGCACCATAAGAGTTCATAGAAGCTAACATATCGTCAAATGCTAAAGATGTAGCACGGTTAACGAATAGCATGTTTTCTTCAATAGCACCTTGTTTGTCAAACTCTGCTAGTATAGCGTCAAACTCAGCTAAGTCAGTAGCAGCGTTAACACCAGTAACACCAGAAGTTACGTTACCTCTCTTTTCAATAGCAGAGAATAAACCTTCAGTACCAACGTTTCCAGCGCCAGCTGAAGAACCATCGATAAGGTTACTACCATCAACTTGAGAATCAGCCAAGTTTAACTCAGACTCTATCATTGACATTTCTAAATAGTCAGTGAAACGAGCTCTAGTATCAGCTTCAGCTTTTAAGTACCATAAGTAACCTGATTGTCCTTCTTCACCAGTAATTTCAACCCAACCAATTCTAGATGTATCAGATCCTGATACTTCGTAGTAATCTTTTAAAATAATTGGCTTGTTAGAAAAAGTTTTGAACGAAGGCTCGTTAGCACCTCGTCTATCAGTGTCAACACCGTTTTGCCCAGCAGAAGTTGTATAGCTACCACCTTTTCCAAACTCAGAACCATAAACTAATATAGTAATGTTTTCAGCGTCTGTCGAAGTAATACCAGCAGTATTCAAAGATGCAAAATCATAAGGTAGCACGTCTATTTTGTCAGTTGTGTCAGTAGCTTCTACTAAACACTTAGTAACACCTTGAGAGTTAGCAACGATAATAGTATCGTTAACTCTAATACCGTGATTTGAGCCTATGTCGTTTCCATCAATATCTTTTTCGATTTCGATTTGACCACCAGAAGCAGTACCACCTGTTGCACTTACAACTTTTCCTTTGTAAGATAAATGTAAACGACCTTGTTCAGACCAAATAACTTGATCAGAAGTCATCGCTTCTTCAGCTCCAATTTTTGATAAGAAACCTGAAATAGTTCTCGGTCCGAAAACTTCAGCTTCTTTTTCCATTAGATCTGGTAAATATTGTTGAGCCCAACCCATGTCTTGGTTGAAGTCTAAATAGTTTGTAGCTAGCGTTTGGGGCTTTGAAGCAGGAACGCTATTCAAACTATTACCTGGAGTAATTGCCATAATAAATAGTTTTTAAATTGTTAATTTCTTTTTTTAAATTTAAACGAAGGCGTGCTATCCTCCATCGCTCTTACTTTAAGTCCACCTGTGCTTTCATTACTAAAAGACTGTCTAGCATCCATGTTTACATTTTTTGCGTTAGCAACAGAACTTTGTATAGCATCAGCTTTACCTTGTTCGTAAAAGTGTCTAGCGATAACGTCTGGATTCATAGCAGCATATAAAGCTTTGTGGTAACCTTCAATGTCTTTAATAGTATTATCTTTGTTTAAAAACTTATTGATAAAATTATTAATATCACTTTGGTTCCTCGCAACTTCATTTGGATTAGGTACTTTAACATTTAATTTTTTACCATCAACATTGTATTCAAAACCTTTGAAATTTTCGTTTAAAACTTGATTAGTTTCGTTGATAAAATAATTAGAACGTTCTTTCGCTAATTGCTCCTGCGCTTCCGTTTCTTCGTTATATTGATTAAAGAACTGTATCGCTTCTTTCTGCTCAGCAGTAAGATTTGATCCAGCTTTAATCTCATCATAATACTTAGACTTTTGCCCGTCTAAATAGGCTTTAGCCTCTGCAACCTGCTCTTTTAAGGCTATTTTTTTTCTTCTAACTTCTCTCTCTTCATCAAGCTCTTCGTCGAACTTAAAGTTTTCTTCCATGAGAAATTGTCGTTCCTCAGCATCTAAGTGAGGTTTAGTTGTTCTATAATATTCGTCAAGCGCTGTTAGATTATCCATTTCTTCGTAGTTTCGGTTTAACCTAACATAATCTTCTACGCTTCCGCCAGTATCATTTACAAAATCAACTAGCTTTTGTATATTTTCTGGTAATGCCTGACCAGTAGCAGCTGCTTGCCCTATGGCTTCGTTCGCTGCTTCTACAGTGTTGCTTACTTCTTGTTGGACACTTTGTTCGGCAACTTCTTCATTTGTTGCTTCGACGTTTTCTTCGCGTACTTCTTCGCTAGCTGCGGATTCGTCGCGAACAGGTACCTCATCTGTGTTTTGCTCCTGAACGGCATTTTCTAATTCATTTATTTTGTTCATATCAAGAACAATAGTACCATCATCTTTATAAGACACTGGAGACTCTTGCTCTACTACTTCTTCTTGTGGTTGCTCGTTTTGCGGTTGCTCCACTTGTTCTTCAGCAGTCTCTACGCTTTGAACTTCTTCAACGTTTTCGTTTTCTTCCATAATATATAATATAAGTTAATAGTTATCTAGGGTCAAAACCACCCAGTCCCATGCCACCTCCAAGTATATCATTACCTGATGACTCAAACTTTTTAGGTGGTGCACCTGTTTTTCTTTGCTCTATAAGTTCACTTTGCTGACTAGCTTGTATTCTAGTTCTTTCATCTTTACGATCTTCTTTTTCTTTTTCTTTGTTACCAATAGACTGTAAATCCATTTGTTTTAATCGCATGTTAATTTGAAACTCATGATCCATAAGCTGCTTCTTAACATTAGCTTCGTGACTTATTATTTGAGTTTTAGCTTGAGTACGTATTTGTTCAAGCTGCGCATTCATCTGCGTCATGGCTTGCTGCTTCTGTACTTCTGCTTGAGCAGCAACTTGCTGTGCCTGTGCGTTAGCTTCAGACTGTGCTTTTATATTTTCTTGCTGACGTTTTTGATCATCGTCAAGCTTTTTCTTACGTCTGATCTTTAACATTTGATTAGCAAGTCTAACGTTTCTAATCTCACGCAGGTCTATAGCATCAGACAAGTCTATACTGTTTTGCTGTAATGCTTGCTGTATGTTATTTTCTAATAGTTGCTTTTGCTCATCATCTGGCGCAAGCTCTATAAATATACCAAAGTCATACAAATGTAAATTAGCCATCTCTTCAAGCGTGCCCACATTATGAGCTCCAATCGCTTGAATAAACGCATCTTTTGTAGGTGAATATTCTATTATATCAGATATTCTTAACGATAAACTTTCAGCCACAGATTTAGTTAAAAATAATCCCGCTTGTAGTATATGCCTTGTTGCTGTGTTACTGTTTGCAGCTGCTAATTTTTGCACTCCAACTAAAGCATCTTTTGAAGGCGTACTACCATCTCTAGCTTCGTTAAGCCCGGTTGTATCACGTATCATCTGCATATAATAGTTGTATGTACCTATTAAGCTTTGCATCTTAGCACCACCATTACCACTTTGTATCTCTTGTATTGGTACACGACCTGGATTACCTTCGCCTAGCTCGTTCATTGATCTACCAATAACACTACCTGTTTGGAAGAACATATTTAAAGCTTCCTGCGGATTATAGTTTGTACCGTTACCTAGGTCTATCTCAGCTAAACCATCAGCGTCAAGATAAATACCATCAGGTATAAGTCTTGACATAACTTGCTGTAGTTTTAAATGCGTAAGCTGTATCATATCTGCAAAACCAGTTATACGACCAACTAAACTTTCTATACGACCGTTGTACATACGCGGAGCTACAATAGAGTAATTCATTTTAACTTTATTAAAATCACTCTTAGGCCTCATCATGTTGTCAACTTTTTGCCATTGTATAAGCATGTCAGTTCCAACTATAAACGCGCCCTCAAACAAGCACTCTACAGTCTTTTGCAGCTTTGTAAAGTTAACTTGCACATCTTTAGGTGGGTTGAAAGTATCATCTTTTTCTATAACCTTCATGGCGCCAGTAGCAGTTTCTTTAACCTTGTATACGTTGTTCATATACGTCTTGTAGTTAAAATATAAAACTTGCACTTTGTTATTGTCTGTCTCCCTACCGTAAGAATATTTTCTAGAATATCTACCTGATGTTTGATTGTTAGAATTTAGTATCTTTTTTATTTCGTCTTCTTGTAGATCTGGAAATTGCTTTACAAGCTCGTTAATAGGTACATCTTTAACTTCACCAACGTAGTATATATCATCAAAGTATGGTGAGTCTGTGTATGAATATACTAAATCAGCTGGATCAACATATTCTACTACTACGCCTTCAGATCTATTAAAGTTTGTTTTTACAGCTCCAATACCTAATACGGTTAAGTCATAGTTAACTCTTTTTCTTATAAGATCATAGTTACTACCATCAAGCAGTACGTTTATAGCCTGTTCTTCTGCTAGCTCTACGGCTTGCTTATATGTTAGCTGCATGTGCAACTCAAGTTCTTCTTCTGTTTCTGGTAGTTTATCTTCTGGAACAGTTGATAAGTCTACGTTAAAAGTCTCTTTGTAAAACTTATTAAAATCTTTAGTACGCATTTCATCTAGCATACGCTGCATGTAGTCAGTACGTTTTTGCACGCCGTAAGGATCTTGTGAATAAGCTTTTATATCAAAAGTTCTTTCACTCATACCGTTTACAACAATATCAACAAACTTAGGTATAATAGGTACAGGCTTCCAGTCTAGATTTAAGTAGCTTAAGTCACCGTTTACTGAAAGCTCATCTTTGTATTTTTGTATACCTTGTTCGCCTCTAGCGTATAATCTTAGTTTATGAAACGTGTTCTTGTTGTTGTAATATCTACTACTAGAATAATTGTTACCCATAGTGTTCGACTCAAACCACTCTTTTTCTATAGCTTTTGCTATTTTTAATCCATAGTCAGGTAACATTTTTTCTAAGTCACTTACAGCTTGACTAGGAAAATAATTTTTATATACTGATTCAGCCATATTTAATTTTTAATTATTGTCGATGAATAACCATCGTTTTTATATCTAGCAATATTTATATTTACTTTTGGTCTTTCTATTTTAGCGTTTGGCGCGTATAAATGTCTGTTGCAAGCCATTATAGCTAGACCAGAACTTATAGATGCATCAAACTTAGTTCTTCTATTTATATCAAACTTAGCCCAGTCGTTTAACGTTTCGTTAAAATACATTGACCCATATCTTCCACTTTCTATATGACCAACATGATCGTTGATATACATTTCAATAGCAGCAGCGTGAGCTTGTTTTATGTCCTCGCTAGAGTTAGGTATACCACCTACTTCTTTTTCAGCAACAGATAATTTATTCCAAACTTTATCAGGTCTGTTCATACTAAAACCTCTATAGCCTCTACGTCTCAAGTAGTATAGTAATCTTGGTTTGTTGTTTTCAGCTAATATTGGCATGCCATAAAATACTAGTGCCATTAGCACATCTTCAAAAAACATTTCAGCGGTTTGTGGTCTAGCTATATATTCTAGAAAAAAAGCGTTAGCTGGAGCGTCTTCCATAGAAAACTTTGTTAATCCATGAAGAGATCCGTTGGATCCTCTACCATCAACAGTACCGCTAATATCATAACTATCGCAGCCAAAAGCGCCCATATGCTCATTTCCAGGATATTTTATTCCGTTCTTAATTATAACTTTATTCTGTAGGTGTGGTTGTGGTGTCCAAGATATTTTAAACCTACCTTTTGGGTTTGGGTGGAATATTACGTGGGTATCTTTAACTCCGTTGGCCCACTGAAAATTACCAGTGTTAACAACTGCAGAGCTAGTTATTCCTTCGTTGTAATCTATTTGCTCGTATATTTTAACTAAGTTAAATATACTGTTTTTTGTTTCATCTCTAAACGCATGCTCTTCAGTTCTTGGAAACTGTCTGTAAAACTCGTTTAACGCGTCTTGATCTGACTTTAATCCTTCAACTTCGTTTTCCCAGTGGCTAATAACACCTTGATCTATTAATTCACCGTGTGGTCCGTGTACATCATCGCTAGGGTTATTAAATGTAGGTTGTCCGTATTCGTCAATAAATCCTTCAAAGTTCCATTCCATTGGCATAAACAAAGAATATAAGCCAGACTTTGTTTGTCCATTTCTATTTCTACTTGTGACGTCTGAGTCATTGTATAGTTTTTTAAAGTTATCACCACCTTTATCTAGCGAGTTACTTGTAGAGCCCATCATACACTTACCAACTATACGAGCACCTAGCCTTAAACAAGTTTTAGTTACTCGCCAGTTGTTTAGAATATTATCAGGTCTTTCCCACTTACCACTTTCATCGTGAACTAGCAAGTTAAGTTTTTCACCGTCATAGCTGTTATCACCAGTGTTTTTCCAATCAATAGTAGTGTCAAGTCCAACCAGCTCTTCCTGCTTTTCGTTTGCAGTAATTTTTTTACGCGTAAACTTACTTGCAGGAACCCTATAAGCAAGCTCACTTTTAGGTCTGTCCATACCGTCTTGTATCGGTTTAAAGAAAAACGGATAGTTGACAGATATTGGTACAACTTTATCGGTAAACATCTTTTTAGCATCAGCACCACTTTTTGATAGTATTCCATATCTAGCATCACTCGATATTGTAGCTAAGTTAACAGTTTCAGCTGAGCTCATGAATGAAAAACCACTACGTCTGTTTTTTAAATAACACATACCGTAGCATCTATTATCAGCTTTACAAGCTTCCCAAAATATAAAGAACAGTCTGTTAGCTTCTCTAAAATCTGGAGCGCCAACGTCAATTTTACTCCATTGCAAATACATATAGTGGCTACCTGTTATATACGTAGGTTTGTTGTTGTTGTAAAACCAAAAACCTTCTTCTCTACGTTTAAACTCTTCGTCGATATAGTCGTACCACTGTTCTTTTGCTTCTTCTGGATAATTTCTCCAGTCAAATATGTTTTTTAATTTACTTAATTCTTTAGGATAGTCTACTCTTTGCCATTTGTTTTTGTCGAACATATGCACTGATTTCGGTTCACTCGGCAACCCAATTCGCAAACCTTGAATCTCCACCACTTGTCCAATTTTTCCAGTTTTGCTAATAACGACAATATCGTTTTCTTTATCATATCCATATTTCCATAGACGTTTTTTGTTAAGTCGACTTATAGTAGTCCTCTTAACTGGTTCAACAATTTTATATAGTGCTTGCTCGTACATTACTTAGATCTTCCTTCAGCAAAGCCTTTAAACACTCTTTCTTTTTTTTCTTCAGGCTCTTTGCCTTCTAATATATTCTCTTCTTCTTGTATACGGTTAAGTATTTCAAAAGCGTCGAATATAGCTAGCTTTTTTGTAGCCGCAGCATTTTTTAATCTATCTGCAGATACATCATCTTCGCTGTGAGTAATAATCTGTTCTTGAGCTACCTTTATTAGCTCTTCAACAGCTTTATGCCCAGCTTGGATTATACTCTTCTTCGTTTCCTTGATATTCATATTTAATTGTAATAAATTTAGAATAAACTCTATATAGTCTTTCACTATCAATAACAAACTCATATTCTGAATTAGGCGTAAATCCTACGAGATCACCAACATCATGTAATCCATCAGAGTATTTAACTATACCAACTAACGGCTTTTCTACGTCTTGAGAAAACTTGTCAGTTGACTTTATAGGTTTAACAAAACAAAAGCCCTGCATTGGTTTCCAAGACGACAGTTTAAGTCTACTCCAGTTTGCTACTTGCTTGTAAGCAAATATTTGATCTTCACTTACAAAGTATTGATCTTCTTTAAAAAAGCTTTTACTGTTTCTCTCTTTACCTCTAGCATCGTTCCATCTTCTAAATACGTTGTGATGAACAATAACAGTATCACCTTCTTTTATATCTGTATCAAATGCTTTAGGAGTAGCTAAAACTATAGCCTCTCTGTTAACGTGCTTGTGATCAAATATATCTGTATTAGTAATTAATGATTTATCGCCAACACTCACAGTGTTATTATATCTTTCACCTTTAGGCTTTATTATGTAGTTATACGGCGGCTTCACTAATACTCTAAATTATACTCAACAGATACCGCCATGTTTTTATTAAAGTCTTTCCAAGGCATAACATCTTTATTTTTTTTAATGTAAATGCTATACTTTTCTTTTTCTTCAACTATATCACATATAGTATGACCTCCGTAAACCTCTTGTCCTACAGAATAGTGCATAGCATCTATTTTATAATCTTTACCTATAGTTATTTTACGAATCAGCTTGCTCATCTTGTAAGTATTTAATAGCGCCATCGCTTATGTTAATATCGATGTTACCATATTCTTCTTTTAGTTCTTGCTGAATTTTGCCGATTACTCCCTGAAGCTGCATCACCTCATGTAGCATCGCGTGCTTTTGTGACTCGAGCATACCAAGCTGTTGTTGGCCTTCGTTAATAGCCCTAACAACGTTTTGCATTTTGCTAAGTTGTTCTTTAGTAATTTTTTCTGGTCGAAGGTCTTTCACCTTCGGTGTTTTTCTTTTTGCCATTTTATTTAATTTAATTAGTTAATATTATCTACAGCCTGCCAACCCTGACACTCTCCCATTAGAGTCAATAGTCATTGCTGCGTAGCCGCCACGGCCGTCACTTACCTTATACTCACCTGCTTGCAATAAATATCTATCGCTAACTCTTTTTCTTGCGTAAACTTTATCTCCAACTCTTGGTACAGGACTAGCTCCGCCAGAATAATAAACTCGAGTTACCGAGCTAGAATTAACAGCACAAGCATCTCTACCTTGAACAGTACTAGACGTCACCGTGCCATAACCTTTAGCAGCAACAACTTGTCTACGTCTCTTGACTATAACAGGTTTGTTTTTACCTCTAGACTGCGCTTGTGTATTTGCGTTGCCTAACGCCATTAAAATCCGAAATAAGCGATTATACCTCCATCAGTGTCTGCAGCATTTAAGCTAACTACAGTCCATCTTCCATATATAGTCATACCAGCTGGAAACTCTATACTAGTGTCTACGGCTTCACTGTTTCCGCCAGTGTTACCGTTTGTAATACCAAAATATGTATTATTACTTTCAGTGCCACTATATACTACAGAGTTGCTAGTGTCACAAGTTAACTTATCAAAAGTAGTAGCGCCAAGCATAGTTACAGCTACTATCACCATGCCATCTGGTGGAGTTAAATCTTCGCCGTTGTCGTTGTGCATGTGAGCACTACCTAACTGACCAAAGTTATAAGCTGTTGCAGTTGAATTCATTCCCATTTTATTTTTCTTTTATTTGTTCGTTTTTCTTTGAACTTCCACCGAAGAAGAAGTCTATTATTGTATTTACTTTAGCACTCATAGCGCCAAATATAGTTGATATAAAGCTTATTTCAAATTCACCTAAGTTTATAGACTTTGTAACAAAGTAATTAAACATTACAAACGTAATACCAAAATACGCTACAGTAAACAACGTTGCTAATACTTTTTGTATAATAGCATCGTCTTTATACATATCACGCGCAGATTTACGATCTTCAACTTCTTTTGCAAAAGCTTCACGCTCTGCGTCAAGAAGCAGCTTTTTAAGAGCAAGCTTTGCTTCGTCTCTCTCTTTGTCTGTAGTAATTACTTTGTCAAGTATACCTTCAGCATTATCTACGATCTTACCGAATAAACCTCCTACTAAATTATTTATCATTACTTAGGGTTTGAAAGATATAAACGCCCACCTGCTTTAGGTCCTTCGACGTACTCTACGTATTTTCTGTTAGTTCCAGATTCTACTTTAATTTTACTTAAATTACCTTCATCAATATTATTAGTATTGATTTTCTTACCGTCTGCGTTAAACAAGTTTTCAGGTATACCAGCGCCAGTGTATTGACCTTCTTTAGTTCCTTGTCCAGGTCCTTTTTCTTCTTGCATCTTAGCTGGTGATAATCCTGGCAACAACTTGTCTTCAAGTCTACTCATCTTATCGATTTTTCTTTGAGCCTTTTTATCTTTACCTTGCTTATTAGCTTTTTCAGCTTTATCCTGAAGCTTGTTCATGCGGTTAATTATTCTGTTTTGTTTTCTTTCGCTAACTTCTTTAGCTAATTTAGCCATTGAAGCGTTCTTCATTTTAAATGCCATAATATTTAGTTTGTTTTGTATTAAACGTCCCCGCCTTTTCTTTTTGTATTTTTTCTAACTCTATTACCTGCTCTTGCCTCTATCACTTTTTCAGCTGCAGCTTGTCCAGTTCTTCTTCCTTTTCCAACGCCAACTGTAACACCTGCAGCTTTTCTTAATCCAAGTCTACCACGTCTATTAGATACTCTTTTTATAGATCCGTCTTTATTATATTTAACTTTAGTTGTGATTTTCTTTTTACCTTTACCTGTTTGTAATTTTATCTTTTTTACATCTTTAAGATTAGTTGTGCCAAATTGTTTACTTCCATCACCTGTTGATAAATTAGCTATACCTTCTCCTTTTTTTGGTTTTCTTCCTTTAACTGTTGCGCGTACTGTTCTTTCATCAGTATTATCATAAAATTGATCTGTATTAGGATTATACTTAAGACCAGGATAAACTTTTGAATCTCTCTCTACGTTTTTTCTAGCAGCCGTTTCATTATCATCGTTAGGATCATCTCCTAATTTCATGTCTGATGTTACTGTTTGATTTTCAATTCTGGTCTTAACTACTTCTTTTTGCTCATCTGTTAAGAAATCTTTTTCATTTTTTGAAAACTTAAACTCATCTTTAGCTTTCATAGGTGAAACTCTATTGTTGCCAGCTTCTTTAGCTAGTTTAGCCATCGAAGTATTTTTCATTTTAAACGCCATAGTTATTCTGCTTTTTTTGCTCTTTGCTCCCAAGGAAAAACCATGCTACCTTCTTCGTGGAACTTACCGTTATACTTTATTTTACCGTCCTTTCTTGGATATGTTTTACCTTTGTATCTAACGTAATCATCTCCGTATGACAAACCTATTTTAGGATCTTCCATATCTTTTAAATGTTGCTTTTCATGGCGTATAGCTCTTTTTTCAAGAGCACTACCAGGCTTTACATTTTTATTTATAAATATAGATCCATCTAAGTTAGCTTCAGCTACAATACCTTTATCTAGCTTTTTTCTAAATATAGGTGTTGTTTTTGAATTTTTTATATTTCTTTTTTCGTTACCTAATTTAAACGCCACGTTTAGTCTTTTGTGTTTTTCATTAAATCATACTTATCTTTATCTAATGTAGTAGAGCCTGTGCCAGCGGAAAAGCCATCTAACATAGCTAACACACCCGATGATCTAGCTCCAAGCTTTAAAACTTTACTTCCACCTTTAATAAGGTTTTTTAACTTTGAAGCTACTCTTTTCTTTTCACTAGAGCTAACAGTCTTTATACTTTTAATTTCTTTAAGTATTTTCTTACCAGCTTCGGTACTAACATCTACTGTGCCTCTTCCTCCAAACACTGAAACTTTTTTTGGAGAAGTTGCGGTACTTAGCTTAAAAGGATTGTTCTTTTGTTTATACGCCATAATCTATCTGTTTGGATCTTTAATCATATCATCGATAGCCTTATTAAAGACTTTATCTGTATATG
>Ga0181403_1000025_pt1 | contig 35794 bp, 46 predicted proteins | sample 26SPOviralmetaG_FD_130132 | JGI IMG/M metagenome (GOLD analysis project Ga0181403, IMG submission 130132) | Marine viral communities from the oligotrophic San Pedro Time Series (SPOT) site, San Pedro Channel, CA, USA - 26 SPOT_SRF_2011-09-28 | ecosystem: Environmental > Aquatic > Marine > Strait...
GCACCAAAGCCAGCGCCAAATGCTACAGCTTTCCAAAATTGATCTGGTCCATAATCATGCCCTAAAGTTTTATACCAATCTTTAACTTTAGTTTGTATCAATGCTTCTGATCCAGCTCCTACAATAGCTTGTTGCAAAGCTAGTTGATACAATTTGCCAGGGCCATTACCAAACATAAGACTGCCAATAACTACTGGATCTTGTACCAGGGATCCACCCTCACCCAATAACCTGGCTACTACATTACCAAAACTAGGTGATCTTTCTGTTATCTCTTGATTTTCTTTTGCAGATAACCTGGCTTGTTCCTTACCATTTTCTAATAATTTTGCATGGTCAAACTCGCCAAATAATTCTGGATTGTCTTTTATTATTTTAGAAAGTTCGTTAGCTCTTTTCTCATAGTTTGTGTAACGGCTATCATTAAAGATACCCATTTGAAGATAAAATCCTGGATTAACGACATTATCTTTTATGCCAAGTCTATCTCTATTTTCTTCTATAATATCGACATATGGCTGCCATTGCTCTTGCATAACAATAGATTCAGAAACAGACGTATTATTATATTCACTAAATTTATATGAAGCTTTAAGGTTTTCCATAAAGCTAGCTTCGCCTTTACTTACAACAGTACCAGCAACAGTATTTGCACCAGAACGCTGTTCTTCTTCTTTAGTATATAAAAAACTCATTGAGTAAGGCCATAATATTGCAAGGCATCAAGAACAATCTCGTTACCATTTTTATCACCAGCAATTAGGAAATCATTTTCACCAGGCGTTCCCCTGGCTAACTTATATCTACCATTACCAACAGCGTATAAATTATATTCTTCGCCATTAATATCTTCTAATAATTTTTTATCTATATCAAAACCTTGCTCAGCAAACTTTGCTAAATCTATTTTATCAATCATAGTTTCAAGCTGATCTGCATTTAATTGTTTTGGTAAAATTGTTTGATGACCATTTACATCATCAACGCCACCATTTTCATTTTGTAATCCCAGGGCAAGTTTTGCAGCTCTACTATATAAACTTGGTCTAAAAAACTGTTCTCCAGCATCAGTTGCTAATTTATTATAAATCAAATCTGTAACAGACTTAGATGCGCCCTGGACTTCTGGCGGCATAAATAATAAGGCATTGCCAACAGTATTACTGTATTCGCTTTGTGTATTTATATTTGTAACTTCTGGAGCTTTTACGCCAGCGTTTTTTAGATCCAAACCTTGCATGGCAATTTTTGCATTATCAATTAAACCAAGCTTCATAAGACCGCCAACATGAGCTAGTTCTGCTGCGCCTTTTTGAGATAGTTCAGTTAATACATCCTGGGAGTGCCTACCAAACCCACTATTAATTTTATTCAAAACAGCAAGCTTTGCATCTGAACTAGATCGGCTATCTTCAAAAAATGCTTTTAAGCTATTAGCTTCTTCATCTTTTAAAAATTTAACTTTAGATCCATATTGAGCTGATACAGCTAAAGCTTCATTTATTCTTTTGCCTACACGAACTTCATAGTTACCAGACAAAGATCTATCACCAGGATTCATTTGTGGATCAGCAAAATTAATAGGTGTTATTTTTGTATTACCAGATCTTTGAGCAAAAGTAAGAGGATCCCTTTTAAGTTCAGATCTCATATTTGTTTCTAAAGTTTTAAGATCGTTTACTATTTCTGTTTCTATAATTGAATCTATACCAGCTTCGCCAACACCAGGAATACCCTCAGTCGAATACTTTGTTATTTCAGACGATAAATTATTTAGATTTGTTTTCCTGGCTACATCAAAAATTTGTTTTTTTAATTTCAAATTGTTTGCCAGGACAATCAATTCAGCGCCATCTGCACCCATTGATTTAGCTTTGTTTTCCAATCCAGTAATACGTTCAATACTTACAGTACCGCCTTTGGTTAAAATTTTGTTAACGTGTTTTAAATCAGTTTTAACTTCAGCTGCTTGTGTTTTATTTATTGCTTTTAATGTATTTATATCAGTTCTTAGATTTCTATTTATTACCCTGGCTTCAATGGTATCTATTCCATCTGGTGTGTTTTTCTCCAGGTTTTCTAAAAACTTTTCTTTACCCTCTATTGTGGAGATTGATTGAAACGTATCTGTTATAGAATTTTTTAGAATATCCTTTTTTGCAGCCTGGCTTTTTAGAGCTGTTTCAGTTGCAGACATATATCCTAAATCTCTAAGTTTTGCATAAACTCCATTTTTACCAAATAATTCATTTCTAGCTTCTGCCTTTTCTGCTTCATTACCAACAACAGCTTTGTTTTTTAATTGTTCTATTGTTGATAAATAGATAGCCGCCTGGTCATTAATACGTCTATTAGATGATGTAGTTCTTACAGATATATTCTTATTAGTAAAAGTTGTATCGGCCTTTACTAAGAAATCTTTGCGAGCAGCATTGCTTGTAAACTCTTTTGATAAATTCTTTTTTAATACATTAGATTGCGTCATAAAAAATGTATCACTTGACTTAGGATCCATAGTTCTTGCTTTTAATGCAGCATCATTTAATCCCTGGTTGTATTTTAATACACCACTGGCAATTTCACTTTCATATATGTTTCTTTTTTCAGCTTCAAAAAAAGCAAGTTTCTTTTGTTCAGCAGCCTTAAATTCTTCTGTTTGTTTTCGTTCTGCCATCTGCAAAGCGTTTAATGATGCAGTTTGTCCAGCTTCCCCAAGCCTGGTAACAGCTTGCGCAGTTTGTGCAAAAGCACCAGGATTAGCTTGTACTGATAATCTACCAGCACCAGCATTAGTTGTTCTGGCTGTTTGTCTTGTGTAAGTAGGTACTTTCATTAACCGAACCTCGTCTGAACGCCTTGTCGTTGTAGATTTATATTATTTTGAATTGATTGGCGGTTAAGATCAGCGCCAGCTTGTATATTTGCAGCTGAGGAAAACCCTCTTAGTAAACTTACGCCAGCATTTATATTGCCAGAAGCCCTAGCTGTAGATCCATATAATCTATTAAGACTAGCTTGCATCCTATTTTGTACTGCACTTTGTTCTATTTCTTGAACGCCAACGGCTGCATTATATTTTTTTATAGCTATTTCTTCATCAGCTTGTTTAGCATTAGCCAGGGCAATCTTTAACGGCGTACCACCCTCAGCAGAAAAACCATTATATCTAAATGCCTGGCTGGTTGCATCCTGGAGATCAGAAAATTCTTTTTGAAACCTGGCAATATCAAGTTCACTTGCTATCTTTAACTGGACCGCATCTTGCTCATCAGCTAAAGCATTACGCTCATTTATATCTGCATTAAAATTATTAGCTGCTTGCTGAGCTTTACCTACTGCTCTTGCTCCATTTGCTGCAACTATTGATGAAACTACAGTTGATGCTATTGCTGCTTCAATACCCATTAAAAAACCTTTGCATACCTAAAATAATCGCTACCATCTGGACCATATTTTCTCATAAGGCCCTCATTTTCTAAACCAATAAACTGCGCAAACCTTTGTGCTTCTGGCCAATCTGCTCTTACAGCTGATTGAATACGAACAAGCTTTTGTTCCTCAATTAGAATATTTAAATATTTAAAAACTATTTTTACTATTGGTCTTACCTGGTGATGAACCTTGTCAGTAGATAAAAACCAAACCTCGGCCACACCTGGCCATAATTGTTTTATGCCGCCACAACAAATTAAATGACCATTATTGATGGCGCTAAAAGATTGACCTGGTACACACAAGCTTTTTGCAAAATCTAAATACTTACTTATGTGATGCGGCGCACCTTTATTCATTGTGCCATCAAGAATTTCTTGGCCATGTTCTGGCTTGTAATCTGCAACAATCATTGATCGAAAGTTTGCAGCCTTGGGAATATTGCAAGTATAGTTGTAGGTAATGGCTGGTTTTGTTTAACTACAATAAAACCATCATTGTCAAAGCCACCTCTAAATTCTACTTCTTTATCACCACTAAACATAGATAACGCTGAACCCATAGCATCTGCGGAGCTTCTAAAAGGTATTCTATCTATTTCACTTTCTGAGCTACCTACCTGGATTCCAACAGTTCTAAATAATCTTAATGTTATATCGTGTATTCTTTTTATTTTACCCTGGGCCGTTCCCTCAGTACCGCCAGCATCAACCCTCATAGTTTGCAATATTGAATCAAATCCTATTCCTATATGTGCTTTTGTTGTTGTTCTATCTAAAGTTATAGCTCCAGAAGATACAGTTTTGTTAGGATGTGTTGCGCCATTAGCCAGGATAGAAACACTTTGGCCCTCTAAATGATTAAGACCAGATATATTTGTTGCCGCAGATCCAGTATATGTTAATCCACTATCTACAAAAAAAGCATCTTCAATATCAGTTCCAAAATCAAATGCAGAAAATGTTTCTATATATCTAGCTGTTGCACCATTAATCGTTCTTTTTACAACCAGGTAAACATTATCTTCATCTAAATCACCAGGTATAACAGCAACACTTTCGACAACAGAATTACCAGATCCAAATGATCCACCAATTATATGTTCATGCCAGCCGACAACATTTTCTTCTCGTCTGTATGTCATGCCAACAAAACGGCCATCAGTTAAAACACACCAAACAATATTATCTGGCTCTTGCTGAAATGCCATTTCAGTAATACCGCTATCAGTTATATGCTCAGCTAATACTGTTAGATCTGGAGCCTGGTAACTATCTGAATCAAAATTATAAACTAACTCTCTAACTTTTCTTGATGCTCTTTGTACAAACATCGTTACATTACCAACCTGGATAGGCTGTATATTTGCGGATCCATAGTTAGCCTGGCGTTTTATTTGCGCATTAGTTGGTGATAATGGCTCTGCTGCACCACTTGCACTTACTGCAAATTCACCGCCGCTAGTACCTACAATCAAAACTCTACTTGATGTTAAATACCTAATAACATTTACCTGGTTAGATCCTATTGTATATGTCAAGGCATCATCTGCATCTATACCATCTGCAAAATCTTCAAAGCTGCCACCTACTGAGAAAAACAAAGTTTGTGGTTGTGATGATGTATTTGCAAATACAAGCCGCTGTTCAAAAAAAGAAACCGCTGCTGGATGACCAGTTGTTGCGCTAAACGCTCCCAGGCTAAAATTATTATCAGCAACAATATCGCCGTTCAATGTTACAGATTGTCCAGCTGATTCATTTACTAAATCTATGCTAGGTGAAAACAACATTGTATCAGCAGTAACCTGGACAATTAATGCAGAAGATTTATTGTTTCCGCTAGTAGATGCACCAGTTATTGTAACCTTTTGACCAACTTTAAAACCCTCAGTAATAAAACCGCCAGCTGTATCTGTTATTCTATCGTTATGCTCAAGACCAGTTGCGCTTGGATCTCCCTCAAAAAATGCAATAGTTGAAACATTATAACTCGGCATAAGCTCAGTTCTGCCCTCAGCATTTTCCTGGACCGCAGCTGTAACAGTTGTTGCATTTGTAAATGCAGTTATTTTTGCAAAACCATCATGTAGTTTTATTAATCTTCCAACATCAGTTGATGCAAATAAACTGGCGCTTGCGGTTACTGTAACGCTACCAGTTCGGCCATTGGCTGTTAATGTTATATCGGTTATGTTTGGATCTTGCATTGGTCCTCTCAGAAAATTTACTTCTGAGATTGTCCAGGCGGTATGACTTGTCCTGGTTATTTTTTGTACTGGATGCGATGGATGTACCAGGTACATAACATCTGCGCTTTGTGTAAACTTAATCCCAGATACCTGGGCGGTTGTATAAACTGTTGATACCTCTATTGGATTTGAACTACCATCGACAACTGTTCCACCATCTTTATGTATTCTAAAATACTGATCTCCAAATTCTAAAATATATGATTGCTCAACATTAAATTCAAAAGGTATTAACCTGGTAAAGTTTGCACTTGCCTTAACTGTGTTGACATACTTTGTGCCTGGTCTACGACTAGCACCGCCATGAGGATGTATGATAAAATTTTGTAATTTTTTACATCCATTAAAATATTTATTTACATCAGTTCTACCCTCTAACCTGGGCGATAATTCACCAGCTGTAAAATTATTAAATGGAGGTGAAGCCTTAGCCATTTACAACCTCGCATTAATAAATGTATTTGCTGCTAATACTTCACTATCCTGGATGCTAGCAGTATTTGTTGTATTACCCTCAGTTGCATCGACAAACCTCGCTTCTTTTAATTTATCTCTATACAATGTTGTTAGTTGCGCAGATAAACTAATACTTCCAGATAATGGATAAGCTATATCAGCTGCAAGAGCAGCCACAATAGTTTCTAATAATAGAGTATCGTATTCATTTGGATCAGTAACCTTACCGACAAAAACTAAATTAAGTGTACTTTCATCACTTAAAATTTTTCGGCCCTCTAATTCAAACTTAATTTCTGGATCAGATAATTTTAATACTCGCAAACAAAAAGGATCAGTAGGTAGCGTAAATTGCTTAGCATAAGTAAAACCTGGAGCGCTTGCATCAGCTGCTAAAGTTTGCCTGGTAATTAAACTATTCCAGGGATGAGATCTAAACACGCCATCTCTTACAAATTCATAACGCTGGTTACATATCCTGGCAGCTTTACTATCTTCAGTAAGCGAAATTATATTTGATGCGCCTATCTGATTTAAAGCTGAGTTACATATATCTACTACTGAAGCCATAATAATTCCTATAAAAAAAGCAGCGCATTGCTGCGCTGCTCAAAGTTTAGTTTATAACGTATTCAATAATGAATGACATTGTACCAGCAGTACCGCCAGTTGCATTAAATGTTACTGCAACATAGTAATGACCGCCTGGATCTGAGGAATCACCAGCTATAGTGTAAACCTCTTGACCAGCAGTATTAATATCTGCGGCTTCAAATCTTACATCAGTCATAGCAGCTGCATCAGCAACGGAGCTTGCAAAGCAATCTTCGTCTTTGACAACGCCAGCGCTGGTATATAAGCCAACATTAAAAGTACAGCTACCGCCAAAAGTATCAGTACCTATCTTTAATGAGCTTATTCTAGCGTGAGTTGGTATGGGAGCTAGCATAACAATATCATTGTCTGTGCTATCTCCAGCTGCTAGTTCGATAGTGCCTTGAGCAATCCTAGTTGTACCAGTTAACAAACCAGCATCACTCATTGTGTATGTAGCTTCAAAATTGCCTACGAGATCAGAATTTAATGTAGTCATTTTCTATCTCCCAATTAAGCTGATTCATCACAAAGGACAGAAACCACTTTAGCTTCTTCCATTCGTGTTGCACCAAATGTTGAACAATAAAAGACTTGAGTTGAGTAGGACTTATCTGCTCTCTCATCAATCTTCGCCATTACGTCTTTGCCAACAGCAAGCTTTACTCCATCTTCAGCCCAGGCAAAGCAAGTTCTGATATTGGAAGCTACCGCTAACCTGGTAGACATTATGAATTTAAAACCCATAAATGTATCTACTTCACCAGCAACAAGCGCTTTCACAGTATTAAAATCGCTTGATGTGATCTGTGTAGTACCAAGTAAAGCTTCTACTTGAGCTGGAGCTACGGCAATATATCTTGGAATAGACGGATCAACAGAACCCTCATCCAAAATTTTCTTTGCGCTTATAAGCTTAGCTATTGTTAGATCGGCTGATCCATGAGCAATAATATTACCAGACAACATAGATGTATCTGAGCTTCCGCTGGATCCAGTTTTGGCTGTACCAGTTGCAGCAGTAATAATTGCATCATCCATAGCTCTACCCATAGCTGAAGCAGCTGCTTGAGCATAAGTAGATGTAGGATCAATCAACATTCTTATTTTGTCGGCATCGTCAATTAGATCGGCCCACTCATAAGAATCCATTGTTACCATTCTTCTTGAATGGGGTGTGTCAAGGATCTGAGTATCTTGATGCCTTGATGTTCTTTTGACCGCAGCGGTTGCACCTACCTGGTCAAAAAAGGCTTTCTCACCAGTTACAGATTCCTCAGATACAGAACCACGGAGCAAAGAACCTCTTTGCTGCGATAATAACTGTACGTTGGAACTGAACTGATTGACGAAAGCAGTAGTGATTTGTGAACTCATTACTGTTCTCCTTAGTTCATAATTAAAATTAAAACGCTACCTGGGGATCCAGACGTAAGGTTATTTGGTTTTGCGAGGGCCTTTGCTTATCTCGACTATCTTAGTTGGCTTATCTTTTGGAGGACCATTAGGCTTATCTCCCTCATTACACCAAGCTAAATACTTATTAGCTCTTTCCATTGGATCATCTATTATTCTTCCAGATCCAGTTTCCAGCACCATTCTTAAAACTTCTAATCTAAATTCTTTCTCAAGCACTTAACATCTCCCTATATTTCATAACTTCATCTACATAAAATGTATGCTGAGGATGTTTTGCATCCCAGTAAGGTGTATCTTGTGCAGTCATTTCAGTAATTTTACTGTTTATTTCTTGTGGTCCAATAGCATTGCTGGTCTTAACACCCTCTAAACTATCCTCACCAACCTTGTTAGTTATAAACTCACCAACATTTACAATCATTCTAATAACATCTGGATGATCGCCAAGCCGCCTACCATCAGCAAGCTGTATTTCTGCAATCTCATTGTTACCAAATTGAGTTAAAACACCATTGCCGACTTTCATTCTATCTTCAAAAGCTGGTCCATATTCCCTTTGCAGCTCTTGCGATGCTTTTTGTACCTCAGCTTGTACGTTTATTTGCTCAGTATTTAGCTGATTATTGGTTTGTTCATTAAATTTATTTAATATTAATGTTGCCTGGCGTGGTGATAATCCAGCTTCGTGAGCTGTATTTTGAAACCAGGTTAACATTTCTTCATTTTTCACCTGGTCATCTGGTATTGTTGCAGCCAGGTTATAATCTTTTGCATCCATTGGCCTACCAAGTTTTCCATATACAGCGTTCCAATCATCATCGGTAGCGTGTTTACCTGGTATAGCTAGTTTATCTGCACCAATCATAGATTGTGCATGAACAAAACCTTTAATTAATCCTGGAACATCCTGGATTGTTTCTAAAGATTTATGATCTTTTATTTCTTCTGGGATTTCTGAGCGCCAATCAAATGCGGCTGGCTGCGCAGACGGAGCTTGTCCAGCATCTTCAACGGCTGGAGCTTCCGCTACCTGGGCTTCTTCACTCATGTTTCTACTATGTCCTCTCTTTTTTGTTGTTCAGCCAGCATTGCTTTTATAAATAAGACTACAGTTCGCTGGCCCTCTCTGTAGGCTGTTTCGGTTGAATCTGGTGAGAATGTAGATCCATTAATATGATACCTGGCTTCTAAATCTTTTAAGATTGTTTCGCCGTCTTTACTGTTAAATAAAACTTTATAAGCAGCTCTTAGCTCATCAATGCTCATTGTGTTGCCTTGAGTAATGGCGCTGCTGCACCAGCTGATTCAGCGACTTGCTGCGCCTGGTCTAATTGTGCTTGTTGTGCTTGTTGCGCCTGGCGTTGTTCTCGGATCTCGCTTACATCAGCATCACCTCGAACTGCTTTTGCTGGAACTGATAAAGCATTTATTAAATGTTTAACCAGGTTATCTGCATCAATATAATCAATTACGCCAGGATCTACCTGGGCCAACGGCTGCATTAATTCAATAAACTGTAACGAGCTTTGTACATCGCCAGCTCTTTGCGCTTTTGCTAGCGGTGATACATACTCAATATCAAAGTCTTGGCCCTGGATAATATCTGGCGCAACCTTAAATAAATTTTTCCTGGCTAAAATATTATAACTCCTGGTTATTAATGGTTGTAATAACTCAGCTTGCAATCTTCCTAATACTGGCCCTAACAATCTCATCTTTTCTTCAGTACGCTGCACAACCTCGGTTGCTGTCATCTGCGGTCCTTGGCCCAGGATTAACTGGTCAACATAAAAAGCTGATTGAATTGCTTTTCTGCGCTGTTCTTCCATGTTTAAACCAATAGGATTATTTGCACCTATGTTTAGCGGCTCTAATCTATCCCTTGTACCAGACCTATAAAAATTAAGGCCGCCAGGTACAGTTCTTATGGGGAGTATAAAACCATCATCTGGAACAAGAAGTGGAGGATCAACTTGTTTTTGGGCGGCCCTAATCGTTACTTCTGACATTTTATTAAGCATCTTAATATCTGCCAGAGCGGTCATAGCTGGTGATCGGCCATAACCTATTTCAAAACTTGCTTTTAGAAATCTAGGAACACAATAACAAAACTCGTCAAAACCACTTTCTGATAAAATTGTCTTATCTTCTGGATCTAAATAAACTGAAGCTACTGGTTTATTACCAGAATCAACTCTAGTTATATCTCTTTCATCCCTGGTATAGACGGCGTGTAGCAACGTCATCATTTCATATGGTTTTTCTTCTGACATCTTCAGCATTTTTGCTGATAATTTATCTGCACCAAACCGCTGTATAACAGCTCGCAACGGCATTTTAAATTTTCTATAGACTGTATCTACACGGCCTTTATCATTTTCTGTTACATAACATTCAGAAATATGCCTGGTTGAAAATCCTAACTGAAACTCATCATCATCTTCAACGAACATAACGCCAGTACCAAAAGTAATTAGATCGTGGTAAAGTTCGTGTATTTGTTCATTAAAGTTTGACCTGGCAAAAGCAGCATACATAACACGCTCAACATCACCAAGCCATTCTCTAGCTTCGTCATTCATATTTAGATCATCATTGCGATACTGTAATGAAAACCATTTAGTAGACATATTGGTTAACATTCCATGCAAACTAGCTGCAAGTAATTCAGCAGCCAGGCCAGCTGTACCATCCATAATAAGTTCTGATCTCTTATCACCTGGAGAACGAACTTTGTTTATATCAGCTTTTCTTGGCACAACGTAATCGGCTACTTCTTGCCAGTGAGTTTCCCAGGTTGCCCTTTGGTTTTCTAAAGATGCAAACCTTTTGACAAGTTCATCCGCTAGTTTTTTACTCATACTAACTTCCTAATAATGTTTTTCTTTGTACTGGCGCAGATCCCAGGATGCCTTGCGGCGATGTCTTTATCCCTCGCCCTCTACCTCTACTACTCATGGCATAAAGTTTTGGTGCAAGTGATGCACCTCTTACCGCTGCACTCGGCGTTATTCTTCTGGCTGTTGTATTCGATACACCTTTAACAGCTGCACCTGGCCTACCAGCTAAAGTTCTTTTTTTAACTGGCTGGTTATTATCATCACTACCAGTAGGAGGATTAGGATCACCCTCTGGCGCACCAGTATAAACTGTACCACCAAACAATCCAGATCCTAGAGTACCAACAACATTACCGCTGGATCCATAAACTGGACTAGCGCCTTGCTGCAAGCTTGCTTGTGTTTGTTGTGCGCTTATCGAACTAATTAATGATAAAGTTCCAATACCAGGAACTAAGGCATCAGTTAGATTACTACCAGTTATGCTATCACTTTGTTGATTTGATAAAGCTGTACTGCCAGCAAAATCACCAAATCCCATAGACAAACCAGATTCGGACATTTGCGCCTGGCTTTGTGCATCTGTCATTCCAGCCATCATGTTTTCTTCTTCTGCCTGGTCAATCGTATCTTGACCGCCAGGATCGCTTGTTTCTGCGCCCATCAGTTTTTACCTAACAATGATTTATATTCTATTGGTGCTTCAGTTAACAAACCTTGCGATCCAGTTAAAATGGTGGATTGTCTGCTAACTCTATTAGCTCGCTTTCTTTTATCTTGTACTTCATCAACGGATGTAACCACACTATCTGGCACAACATCCATAGGCGGTGCTGGCGGTGGCGGCTCTACTGGCGGCGGCGCTGGCACTTTTGGATTTAAAAATCCCATTATATTGCTACTCCCAATGGATTATAATTACTATCTGCTATAGCTTGCGGCGGTCTATCAAAACCTCGGTTTTCTTTTACACCTACCGCAAAGTATCTCCAGGCATCAGCTGCATGGCTGGCCCAATCATGTACTGGACTATTCCTAAAAGTTCTTAACCTATCATTATAAGCACGATGATACTGGCGCAAAGCTTCAAGACCAGCCTTGCAATTTACTTGGTCAAACCAACAACGGCTGAGAATAAGTTGCGCAGCGTGTATGCCATCTTCAACTGGCAGCTTCGGAACAACCCTAAAATTAATCCCCAAATCGTATGCGATCTCTCGGCGGCTTTTACCAGAGCCAAGCTCTCTAACTTCAATATCATGCGGCGCATTCTGACTTCCATAATGATAGCCTTTATTCGTAAGTATCTTCGCATAGTGTGGTAATCCCTCATTACGAGCTTCGTAAAAATCTATAACATGAATGGCCCTACCAACATTTTGAGTAAACCAAATAGCTGTACTATCACCTATACCAAGATCCCACCAGGTATCTACTTTGTGCGCCTGGTCATAGGGAACATTCCCTATGCGCCCACTTTCCTGGGCGGCTTGTAGCTCTTTTCCAAAAATAGCTCCTGGCACATTAGCAACCCAAGAACATTCAAATTCTTGCTCATACTGGTCCTCGGTCATCATCTGCTTGGCCGCAACCAATTCTTCTTTATCAACTATCTCAGTTTCACTAGCCTTGTAAACCTGGGTAAACCAATCATCACTATTCTGCGCAGCTTCATATAAATCAAAAAAAGCATTATGACCTCTAGGCGTTCCAATAAAAAAGGCCCAGCCTTTACGATCAGACAAAGCTGGTCTTAAAACTTCTGGAAATAAACTTTCTGGCATATCAGCCATTTCATCCAAAACGGCTCCATCTAAGTAGATTCCACGGAGCGAATCATAATTTTCAGCACCTAACAGCTGGATCCTAGATCCATTAGGTAAATCACACCTCAGCTCAGTTTCGTGAAACCTAACCATTGGAACTTTACCAGCAAACTGCTTCAAATAATCCCATGCCACAGCTTTTGCCTGGCGGTATGTAGGCGCTATATAAGCGTACCTGGGATTCGTTTGTGCATTAAGTATTGCTGCCCTCAGTAAATGGTTTATGGCCATCACAGTCTTGCCAAATCGCCTATGACACACCACAACTCCCCAGCGATTCTTTACCAGGGCATTATGCAGTTTTGCCTGGAGTGGTCTAGGTGAATACGGAATCTCGATGTTCATGGCTTAGACACTCTTTCATAGGGATATTATAGATATAGCAAGCGGCGGCTTGTTCTGGGGGTATTAGGGGTCCAAAAATTGCAAAAATGCAGCCATATCGGTTAGATACCGCTAACTATTTGTAGGCCACACAACGATTACAAAAGATCCAGAAACAAAATGTCCAGGAAATCTGCCAAATAATTTCTCGTGTGCGAGAATACTGCCAAACAATACCTACAGAAATACGCAGTTCCTAGTTAATCTCCAGATTACCATTCGCCCAGGACAAAGTAACCTGGCCATTATTCTCAGCTGCTTTATCTTCTGCCTTATCCCTAACTCCCAAAGGTTGCATCTGTCTAATATGCTTATCCATATGATCTGCTTGTAATCTTCTTCTTTGTACTTCTGCCATTGCCAGCTTAGGATCGTCTGGTAAAGCCATGTTAACCAGGTCAAGTATCTGATCTCGCATTACCTCACATTGCAACGCTCTAGCCTTACGATACATCGAATGAGCATCATCATTCTCTTGTACCCATCTAAGTACAGTTCGCCAGCTTGGTAAGCTCTTAGTATTGTTGCATATCCTGGTTAAGCTTTCGCCCTCAGCAATACGCTCACAGATCTTTTCCATCTGCGGTTTTGTAACTCTAATCTTTATGATCTTAGCCATTGTCCAGCTCAAAAAAAACCTGGCATTATCTACCAGGCGTTAAGTTATGTAATCTTATCGAAAACACTAATATTTTTGATTCATTTAGTCAAGCAACTTGATATTAAAAAAATAATTTAAATTTATTTTGTCATACCCCTTGACTTCTAACGTCAATAGGCCCATATTAGTCATGGAGGTAAAAAAACATGATGACAAAAAAAAGACTTGTTCATGGAACACCAATCACTCCCAAAAGATTATTACCGCAGCTTAAAGGCAAAAGCTTCTGTGTCAGTTATATGCACCCAGAACAGCTTAACGAAGCCATTGAGCTTGTTGGTGATGATGAAGTATTGATCCTGGACAACGGAGCTTTCACTGCCTGGAAGAAAGGCATCACTCTTGATGCTGCCTGGTGGGATGGCTTCTATGCCTGGGCTAATGCTGCAATGGACAAGTGTCCTAATGCAGTTTGTGTGATTCCAGACGTTATCAATGGCAACGAAGCTGAGAACTTGCAGCTTGTAGCTGATGCCATCAAAGGCAACAAAATAAAATATCCAGAAAGAGCAATGGCCATATGGCATATGAATGAGAGTTTTGAGCAGCTAGAAAAGTTATTCAGAATTTTTAACTTCATTGGTTTTGGCAGCTGCGGCGAAGTAGACATCGCCAAGAACAAACCAGGCAGCGCTTACATGGCCAAGATTAAACAAGCCTGGGCGTTTATGACTTACTGGCAAAAAAAGTATGGCATAGACAAACCTTGGATCCACATGATGAGAGGTCTAGGCGTTCTTCACAAAATTGGTTTTGATAGCGCAGATAGCTGCAATATCGCCATGAATCACTGGAGAAACAAAAACAATGTTGTTCACCATGTAGCTCAGTTTGCAGACAGACTTGAAGCCAAGGTCAACAACCAGGAATTGAACGAGCTTCCCTTGTTCAATGTAGCAGCTTAACAACTAAGGAGAAACTATGAGCGCTTTTATCGTAAACCCAAAACACATTGCTGCCCTTGCAGCTTTCACTAAGAAAAATCCAAGCCACTTTTATTGCTATAATCCATTTACAAAAAAGCATATATTTGATGGCACTCCTCCTGGTAAACCAAAAGTAGTAGCTAAGATACTTGCTGAAGCTAACGTCAAGAGTGTTTACGAGCTTGATAAAAGAGTTTTCGGAGATAAGTATAAAGCTAAATACCTTGAGGATCTTATGTTGTTCCCAGCTGATTGTGTCAAAGCTTTAGAAAATATAGGCACTAACGGCCACAACTATTACTTGAGCGATAAAGATATATTCAATATGGCTTGCTGCCTTAACTATCAAAGCTGCGAGGTAGACGGCTGGATAGAAACTGATGCTTACTGGATAATAGAAGCAATCAAACAAAGCGCTGCTAAAGGCATGGCAAGTGATGCTAAAGTTAGCTGGGAATGGAAAGCAGCCTAAAGCTTATAATATAATCTAACCAGGGCATCCTGGTATCTACGTTTAACAATCCTAGGATCATTTAGTCCTAGGATTTTTGCTATCTTAGTCCACTTAGGACCACGATCACGAAATGCAGCTGAGTGAGCTACGGCCCAGGTAAGCTTTCTATCCTGGTCATCCATCTTAGTTAACGCCAGGTCTATAGCTTTATCTAACCTGGTAATCTGATCTGGTGTAGCTTTTATCCTAGTTACACCCATAACATTGTAACCATAACCAGACCATTCAGTTACATAATCTGGCCAGTTCACCATCTTTTGCTTACGAATTGCACCAGGTAATTTTCTTTCAGTTTCAGCAGCTTCAAAGAATAAATCATTTAACTGCGCAATATCCATTACTTGCGCTCATTACGAAGCTTGTCATCCATTTCTCTAAGCCAGGTAAGCTTATCAAATATAGGAATATGATCTAAGTTTATAACTAAATCCTTGTAAGCATCTTCTGAATATCTTTTTTTTAATTTACCCAGGACACGCCTTTGCAATTCATCTATGGGAAACTTTGCGCTGCGATCTACTGCTGCTGCATAAGCTGGATTTTTTCTCTTAGCTGTTAACTTAGCTAAGTTATTAATCTTAGCTAAGTTAGCTAAGTTATGTTTTTTATTTAAGGAATTATTAGGATTGCTAAGCTTAGCGCTAAGCTTAGCACCTGGCTTAACAAAAATTTTACAGTCATCTGGATTCATCTGTCAACCCCCCATGAATAAAAAAATAATTGCCGCCATCCAAATTGTGATCTGAGTTGGCTTCGCCGCAATCCATCCTGGCTAATTTATTTTCAATATGAAATTTTACAGCATCACTTGCATAAAACTTTTCACCTGGTTTTAATTTATTTTTAAAACTTAAATTTAATCGTGCCGCCAGGTTTTCATATAACTCCTGGTAATCACCTAGCTTGTCAGCTCTATCTTTTAGTATTTGTGCAGCTGCTTCTGCATACTGGTGAGGATTCATCTAACCACCCTATCCATGTAATCTACTTTTAATTCTTGAGCTTTCCAGGCCAACTTTTCAGCTGTTTGCTCAGCTTGTGAAAGCGGCCTAGATTTTTTTTTCAGTTCTTTACACAACATTCCTACATGATTAGCGCCAGTTCGATTTGGTTTTGTCATAGTTATTTCCCCCTTAACTTTATTAATCCCTCTAAAAATTCATGCACCTGGTCAACAGATCTGCACAGCTGCCAGTAACAACCAGCCAGCTCCAGCTTGTCTGCAATATGTACCTGGTTAGCTGTTGCCTTACCCTTGCTGCCCTTAACCTCAATAAATATTGATAAAGATGCACCAGACAAAGTTTGATCGCCTGGTACAAATATTTCTATATCTGGCCAGCCTGGTTTAGTTCCCATACGTTTTTGTTTAACTTTAAATGCAACATGTCGATTACCCTCATTTGGTGAATGATGATAAATAGATCCAGGCGGCAGCATTAAATCTAGCCATTGTGCGATTCGCAGATGAACTCGATCTTCCGAATCAATTTCTGCGGATGATAAAGTCATTTGGCGTCACGCTCCCCATAGTTACTTCTAAGATCAAACTTAAATGCCTGGCACTTGGCGTGAGCGCTTGCTTATGCTGCTTTGGTAAGCACCATCTACGAGCTACAGTGGCCTCTTTAAAACCAAGTTTTTCAGCTAATTTTTTGTAACTTAAATTTTTATCTAATCTATATTCTTCTAATGTCATGACTGTAGAAGTATCATAGCTTAACTTTTAAAGTCAATAATATTTATTAATTTGACAATAATGACGATAGCCGTCATAGTAACACTAATATAAATCAAGTAACATGACTAAATTACAACATTTAGTGGGGGATCATTATCTTGATTACTATATTTAGTTATCTTTAGTTACAATTTAATGTGATTTTAGAAATTCGATAAAGTGATTTAATAGAATTGAGGTAATATGATATGAACGTAGTACGATTAAACAAAGAACTAAACAAAACGAGTACACTAAAAATGCCTAATAACCTGGATGCCATGATACGCCGAGCTGGTCTGCTAAATAAAGAAGTTGCAGAAAGAAAAGGAATCCGACCAGAAACAGTATCAAGACATATAAGCGGCGCATTACAATTCTCAATAAAAGATGCTGAGGAATATGGAGTGATTTTAGGCTGCACCGCCCAGGATGTATTGTTTGTCCAAAACGCTGTGCCTTTATTTGGCACACTTGATGAAGATATTGTAAAAGTAAGATCTATTACTGATAAAGGTATATCTTATTATGTACCCTATCCATTATCTGATGATAAAAGAATTGTATTAGCTGAACATACTGAGCAAAATAAACGCTGGGCCAATGGTAGAATGTATATATTCAGTAATTTATGTATTGAAAAACAAGCCGTAGATGAAAACTGTTTTATGAGATTATCTATAATGAAAATCAAAGGTGAGGATCTTGTCCGATTCGGTGTTTGTTATCCAGAACCAGGCGGCACTTTTTCAGTTGGATTTAATTCTGATACTCACACGACAACAGACCAAGGCAAATCAAGAACATTAACAGAAAATGATATAAGGCGTGGATTACAGCTAGTGTGGGCCACACCAATATTGTCATGTATATTCCAGCCAGATCTATTAGATATACAAGAGAAAAAATAAATACGATCAACCCTCTTGACTTAATAAGTCAATCAATTATAGGATCTTCTAATTAATATTAGGAGATCTCATGGGATTTATAGAAACACCTGGTTATGCTTCACGATTTAATTATTTGTGGCATAGCAATCCAAAATCAAAACTACGATGCAAAGGATTTTTTGACAAAGTTCATGTTAGACCAGCTTTGTCTGATGCCTGGGAAACTTATAAAGATATTAATATTAGCCAGCATTTAAGAGATGATGCCTGGACAATCATAGAAAAATTTGAATCTAAATTAAATGGCCAGGACAATGCAGCTATGGCTGGTGGCCGTACTGTTCAAGAAGCTACTGATGCTATTCTTATAGATGAAACTGATCCTGGCGATGCTATCGACCAGGCAAAACAATCATATAATAAATACAAAGCTCGCACCTGGGATGATGGAACTGATGTTGAGAAAAAAGGTAAGTATATTGATGAACTAGAATCAGTAATAAAAAATGCAGCTGCTGGTTTGCGAGAAGCTATGACCAGGGATAATCAAATTACTGGTGAAGTTGAATACATAAAAAATTTACCTGGTTGCGAACTGCCACACAATACCAGGCCAGATTATAATAGGCGTGGAGATCTAAAAACTAAATGGTCCAGGTTATCTAAAACATCAAAGTCTGGTTTTGCAGCTGCAAGCTTACCTAAAACATTAACTGGTCCTTTTGAACAAGCAGCTTTGTACCAGGTAGCTGGTTTCTGGGCGTGTAATGGCGGCCTACCTCCTTTCCTGGTCTATGCTAACGCCTCAGACTATCGAATATTTGACCAGGATAACACACCAGAACTACAAGATGACTACCTGGCAGACGTTGTAAACACTATTAGTCGATCTCATAAAGCTACAGAAGAAATATTAAAAGTAGCAAAAGATAAAAAACATTTATTCAAGTTAGTAGATCCAGACTTTACTAATATTTGCTGGTCTGAACCACCAGTTATTATTCAAGAAGCAAAGAAACTATGGGGGATCAAGTGAAAGATCCCTGGTTATGGATAAGTGAGTTTATTGGCGCTCTTTTTTTATTCGGATTTTTTTATTTTTTAATTTGGATTTTAGCCATTTTGTTTCCAGGAGCTATGTAGATGCAAGATATATTAGACACACCACCAAACATTCATAAACACGCCAGGGAAACTGAGCAGCTTGCTCTTGAGTTCATACTACCAAAAGTAAAGAAGCTGCGCTTGAGAGTCCTTAAATCAATAGCAAGCGCTGGCTGGACTAGAGGTAAAACTGGATCTGAAGTTGTAAATGATATTGACGGCTACATTGTATCAGTAAGGCCCAGGATCACAGAACTAAATGAGTATGGATTAATTATACCAGGTGAAAAAAGAAAGAACGCCAGAGGATCCTATGAGCTGTCCTGGTTGATAACAAGTAAAGGTAAACAAGTTGCGGAGATGAATGATGAGTGAACTAAATGAGTTAATGGATGCAATAAATAATATTAATAAAACAAAAGGCGTAGATCTAAAAGGTAAACAATACACTACAGTTGCTCAGCGTTTAGAAAGTTTTAGAAAACATTTTGGTTTAAAGTATGCAATCAACACAAAAATAGAAGTTGATGATGGTCAAAAAGTAATTGTGAAAGCTCAAATATATGACCTTGCTAATACAACAATCCCAGTTGGCGAGGGATATGGAGAAGAAATAAGAGGTAATTCCCTGGTTAATAAAACTTCAGCTTTAGAAAACTGCGAAACGTCTGCAATAGGTAGAGCTTTGGCAAGCCTGGGATTGCATGGCGGACAATATGCAAGCATGAACGAGATAGAAAAAGCAGAAAACAATGAAAAAAATATAAATGAAAAAAAACCAAAAGAAGAAAAGAAATTAAGCCTGGATGAAACAATAAAGAAAACTGAACAAGATAGAAAGGATATAGCTGATGGCAAATATACACCAGAAACAGAAACAAAAAGCCAGGCTGAATGGGAAAAGATACACGCTAATTATATGAGAAACATAGACGAACTAAAGAACCAAAGTATGTGTATGCACTGGTTCAATAGACACAAAGACGTTCTTATTAATATGCACAAAATAGTTCCCAGGATGTATGGGGAGATTGAAGAAAACTACACTAAAAAATTAAATAGTTTCCAAACATAGGAGTTAACATGGGAAATGCACCACAATTTAGCAACACTAATATGAAATTTGTACGATCACTATCTTCGTCTGAAGAAAACCCTGGTCAAAAAGTTAAGGTAAGTATCTGGCTTAACTTTGATAATGGCTGGGATGAAGATGCAAAACGACCTTATCCACCTACACCAGAACAACAAAAAGATATTGAGAATATACATAAACAAATAAAAGATTTGGGAATGGAACTATCTGTTCAGCTGCAAGACTACGATAGCAAAGATAATATAGCCAGGACCAGGGCATTTTGTAACGATCCTAACTATCAATCTAGTAATGAGGTAGCTGTAAATGGTTTTGACGATATACGATAAAGCTTTATATGATATGTTTGAAGCTTCACAAATATTGTGGGGACCATGCAAACGTAAAGGATCTGAGTATAATAGAACAATTAGGATGTGTAATAACGGCGCTATTGATTATATACTTGATGGCGGTAAGAGATACATTACCAGGAAAACTTTAGAAAATTTTATGGGATCTGAGGAAGCATTTAAAAAAGCTCTACAAAATCTTAACAATGTTGTAGAGCTTCATCCTAGTAATTAGAAGTTTATGTTGGCTATCTGTTGTTGTAGCTTTTGTTTTCTAGCCAGGTCTTGCATCCAATGGCCATAAACATTTTGTGTAATCTTAATATCACTATGGCCCATAAGGTTTGATACAGTCCATATATCATCGCCAAAGTATTCTAGCATTTTACTAGCATAGTAATGTCTTAGATCATGCCACCTCATATGCTTTTCACTAATACTTTTAACAACCTTTTGCAGCTGCTCACGCCAGTAAGTTCTGCCGACCATTGTATTATACTTAGTACCAAACACAAAGTTTGTACCAGCTGGCCTACCTTGTTTTATATAAAGCTCTTTAAGATCTTTTAGTATGTTAGCTGGTATAGGCACTATTCTATTTGATGTTGTAGTTTTTACCTGGCCTACTCCGTGTTGCTCAACCTCACCATTAACGACAACCTTGAGCTTTGCGCTTCTTCTTACATTAACCTCAGACATTTCAAAGTTAATATCTTCCCAGGTCAAAGCTCGCTGCTCACCAGATCTAAGACCAGTACCGCAAGCAAACCTATAAGCTAGCCTAATTGATTTAGGTAAGTGGTTATCTATCTCATGGATAAAATCAGTAGATAATTTTTCTATCTTGATTGGATCAGTTAATACTGGTTTTTTAAATTCAGCATCTAACATGGGATTTTGTGCCAGGCAGTTTCTACTTTTACCGAAAGCTAAAAGCTTATTAAGACATGATCTCATTTCTTTTACAGTCTTATAAGATCTCTTACCTTTTTTACCACTGTTAAATAATGTTGGTAATATATAAGTTTCGCAATGCTCGACAGTTAAATCCCTGGGCCTAAGTTCGCCGACAGTTTTACCGCCGACATTTATTGCAAGCATTGTATCGAACTGAAATTTATATTTATCAAAATAATCTGGGAGCGGTTTGCCGCCTTTCATATTTTTATATTCTCTGAAATAAAAAGTTCTAAGAGGATCATTATTTTTTAATCGCTGATCCCATTCATACTTTGTGTCCTGGTCTGGAAACTCACCTAACAAATCTTTGATTGTCCAGTTGTCTGAATCCTCAACCTTTTGTTTTTCTAACTTTAAAAAACCATCAAGTTCTTTTTTAGCCTGGCCAAAAGTTGCATAAAATTTTGTGCCACCACCAAAAGATCTCAAATCTAAACGCCACGAACTTTGATTAATTCTAAGTTTTTGTTTGTCTTGTTTTATATATTTATTGTTCATTAATGTTACTCCTTATATATTATACATATAATGAGCATGACTTAAAAAGTCAAGGTCCTTGACAATTCGAAACGACAAAAACCCCTAGCGTAAAAAAGTTTTTGTTTCGCATTTGTTTCGAATAATTAAAAACTACAAAACTTTCTAGCAATATCAATGAGTTAAGTGGTGATCCCTACGAGATTCGAATCCCTATGAAATCATCTCCTTGTATCGCTGAGTATCGCTAATCGTTGCTCACACTATGATTATACATAGGATGCAATAGCTGTCAACACCAGGACATAGGTTTGTTTGTTTCGCAAATTGTTTCGGCGAAACGAAATGTACCGCTATGCACGTATTTTTAAGGAATGGATAATATGACTAGGATCGTCATATCTTATATAGATTGCTGGCGATTTAAAGCCGCTACAGATTCAAAAGTAATTCCAGGTTAAATCATACCTGGGATTTTATCTTTTCTTTGCTGTCTTAGCAGCTCGCTTAAAATTCTTGGCTGTTGGCGCACCTTTTGTACCAGGCTTGCGCATTTTTTCTTTTGATCCAGCAGCAATTCTTTTTCTCTTGGCGTGAATATTTGCATATAGTCCAGGTCGTTTTGCCATGATAAAATTACTCCCTATTTCTTTTTCTTAGACATCATTATTTTTTTTTGTAACGTAGGCGGTAATGTTTTTTGTTTTTTTGTTAATACTTTTTTCATAGGTTTCTTTTTTCCATATGCCATTTAAGTTTTCCTTTTCTTATTTTTATTAGCAAAGTTTCGTGCAGCTGCTACAGATCCAAAACCCCATTTTTTTAATGCCAAAGCTTTCCTGGTTGGTCTGCCTTTAGCATCTTTCATAGGACCTTTCATTCCAGCGAACCTTGCAGCAAAAGATATTCGCCTGGGATTAGTGCCTTTACTTACTGGAGCCTTAACACCAAAATGTTTTCTTCCAGCAGCATTTAATCCACCTTTTGGATTTTGAAATTTTTTAAGAGTCATCAATTAAACCTTTGCGATAACCATTTTTTCTATCAAATGTAAGTAATTCACCTCTAGGATCATCAGCTATAGAACAATGCACCCAGCCACTATTACCGCCAGTAAAGCACTCAAGGATCAGCTGATCGTATTCCAGGTTATCTTTTATGTAATGACAAAGATCCCAGTTAGATACACCAGGAACTTCAAAGTCTGCTGCCTGGCCTTTACAATGCTGGCTTTTCTTAGAGCTACCTATAGCAATAGATAATTCTGGACAACGATAACCAGAACTAACAGTAAAAGGTATTTTGTAATGATCTCTTACTGGTTGCAAAATCTTCTCAGCCAGGATCTTCATGTTATAAATTTCATCTGCACCAGGATTATTATTTATATCTCGGCGTTCAGCTGTTTGACTTTTAATTAATTCTTTAATTGAAAAATTATTTGATAACATCATTTTGGCTAAAATCTCCAGGTCTAATCATACCAGGACAATTAGTTTCATTGCTCCTGGCGTATCTGAGAGCCTTATTTTTTCTTGAATTTGTCCAAACCTTTTAATCCAAGGCCAGCAAGGATCGTTACATACAAAACATTCTGATACCAATCTGGTAACTCATTTAATCTTTGAAAGCCTTGTTGAACTATATCTTCCATACCAGGAATAAATACCAGGATAACTGGGATCAATACTATTATAGTTATGATCTCATCTTTGTATGAGTTTTGTGTACTTTGCGCCATCACAAGTTCCCACTTGCTATCATGTGTCGCAGCAGTTTTCATAACCTCGGCTTCTGCTTCAGCTTTTGCTTTAGCTACAGCTCCCTTTGCTTTGGTCTGTTCTATCTTGGATTCCATAAAGCTGGATGCCAAGGATGCAAGCGGTGTTAGAAATTGTAACATAATTATTTCCTATCCATCCAGGAAGATACGCCCATATATGTACCGACTATACCAGCGCCACTTATATAGAAAAGTGATGAAATCTCTGCAAGCGCTTCTACTCTAGGTATAGGGATAAAGAATTGTGCAGCTGTAAACAAACCCATGCCAATCAACGTATATCGAGCCATCCTGAGTTGTGCCAAATTTTTTCTTAATTTACTTTCATTCTCTTTAATTTCTTTTGCTAATTTTATTTCCTCATTAGTAATCTCATCATTATCATTGAGATCATACTCATCAAGAATAGAATTTTTTTGTAATTTTTTTGCCATCAATAAACTCTTACTCTTTTAGGATCTACTTTTGGTACAAGCTTACACAAACACTTGTATTCCCTAGTTCCATTTTCTGTTTCTAATTGTTGACCGCTTAATTCTTCAGAATAAAATGTGCAATCTTTTACAGATTTAAAATATATAGATCCTTGTAATGCTCCATTTAAATAGCAAGCCAACATAAATGCGGTCATTTTGCTATGCTCCTTAAACTTTCCATAACTTTGTCGATTGATGGCTCTGATCCATTAGGATTTAATTCACACTTAAAATTTTTTACACAACCAATTCTTACATCCTGGAATGACAGTTCAAATGTTTTGTTAGCACCTTGATAAATACAAGCAACTTTACCTTTGTAAACTTTCTGTTTTTTTAATCTGCATAAGACTAGCTTTGGCTCTTTTATCAAACCTTGATTAATCTTTTGTTGCCTGGTTAATTGTTTACTTTTGTACTCATATCCAAAAGCTTTAAATGTAACAACTAATCCAATAACAAAGACAGATATTACACAAAAGATAATCCCCATAGTTTGCAAGGTATCAACTATCTCTTTTTGTTTCTGTCTGGCTTCTACTTTCTGTAATCTTACAGCTTCTTTTGCTTCATTTATTCTGTTGGCTCTTTCAGCAAGTATCTGATCCCAAGCTGTAGGGCCAAACCTAAGATTAATTATCTGTTTTAATTCGTTTCTTTTTTCTTCTAATAGTTTTCTATCAATAAAATCAGAAGCACTGGATTCAATGCCAAACTGTTCTTTAATACCCATGCCTTTGAACTGTTGCTTGTTCATTTGAGATTCACCCTCAAAGAACCCATCTATCTGTTTAGCTATATCTTTTATATCATTGACTGTACCTATGTTGCTCTTTATGAAATCTACTGATTTTTGCACAAGAGCAATCCCAGTTAAGATCTCTGCGACAACCATCTTTAAATCTCTTATATGTAGTAGTTAGTTTTTTAAAATAATGCTTATGAGTAAAGCTATTGTTGTTGCAGCTGTACCGATTAGTACATTCTCTAATCTCTTTGTTCTATTAAGAAGCTCTATAAATCTTTCCTGGGAAAGCGCTGCTAGTGTATCTAGTTCAGCCTTAACAGATTGGATGCTTGGTTTAGCCATTAACTTGCCTTTGAATTTTCCATTGCTTTTGTTGTTTCATCATTGCTAAGTGATGTCTTTAATGCTTGTAAATATTGTTGCTGTAATATATTGGCATCTTCAAAAGCATCTTTGAGATCATTGCTCTGCTTCTGATACTTGGCAATCTTGCTTACTAATCTTAATTGCTCTACAGATAAATCTTCTTGATTGTATTCCTTGCCATCAATATTGATTACGTTTGATTGTTCAGTCATGTTTTCTCCTTAACCTGTAAATGTATCTGCATCAGCTATTGCTTTATCAATAACTGTGAAGTCCTCTTTATCCCAATCAGTCAATGTCTTTTGATGTTTGAGATAACTTACACTACGAGCAACTCTTTCTTTCTTCTCGTCATGTGTCATGTCATGCCCAAAGTCTGCATTTGTCGCATCACTGCCTTTTGCATGAGTAGCAATTACAACATTGATTGTATCTGCTCCATCTAAACAAGCCTTATGTGCTTGTGCTATTTCTTCTGCTGTTCTTGTCATTTTATTCGCCTTTTAGTGTTTTAACGTCTTCTTCTAGTGTCTCAATACGTTCCATTGCTTCTTGTAGTGCTTTGACTGCTTTCATGTATAGTATTGAATATTTGACTGATTTAGTTGTTGTGTCACCTGCAACCAAATCACCTTCTTCATTTTTAACTAATTCTGGATTGTCTTTTACAAGACCATTCATTCCTGCTGTTTCTAGTTCTTGTGCAACTACACCTAATCTCCAATGTGCATCACTATCACCTTTAGCAACATCTTCTTTCATTTTATACTTACGCACTGTTAAGGCTTTGATGTCATTCCATTGTGATGAAGCATCTGTTATTTGCTCTTTAAGTTTTTGGTCTGACAATGCACTATAGCTGTTGTTGGTATTTTGAACATCTCCATCGCTTTTTATTACTAATCTAGTTGCACTAGTGTCAGCACAGAATAAAAAATAATTTGAATTATTATTTGGAGCTCCACCAGAAAAATGAAAATAAGCACCATAAGGATTTGAATTACTATTTTCTATAAAGGCAGTTATATCTCCAAGGTCTTGATGAAGAACATGAGATGTTACACCTGACATAGTTCTAGTTGAATCACTAATGTCAGGTGAAGCGTTAGTATATCCAGTATTGTTAATATAGAATCTTGGATTACCATCACCATCTGATAACACAATTCTATTACTTAATGTTCTTATGTCTAATCCATATTGATTGCCATTGTAACGACCCAAGATAGTGTTATCTCCACCAGATGTTATAAGTGAGCCAGATTGCTGACCAACACAAGTATTCTTACCTGAATCCATAGCTGTACCTGCATCTTGTCCAATTAAGGTATTTAACCCACTATTTTGCAGTGCATCACCTGCACTTGCTCCAACTATCGTATTCAAAGTTCCTGCAGTTATTGAAGAACCTGCATTATATCCAATTGCTGTATTGTTACTATTTGAAGATGACGTAAGGTTTTGTGTACTTAATGCATTATATCCAATAGCAGTTGACCTACTACCTTTTGTATCAGTGGATAAAGTACCCTTTCCAACTGCCACATTGTAATCTGCATCAGTAAGAGAGTCACCTGCATTTGCTCCAATTAGCGTGTTTTCAATTCCTGTGCTTAATAATCTACCTGCAATTTGCCCTACAGCTACATTACTACCATCTGCACCTGCATCTAAATCTCTTAATGCTTCATAGCCAATGGCAACATTACTTCCGTGACCATTCTCAGAAGATAAAGCTCTTGTTCCCAATGCAACGTTGAAACCCCCACTTGTTAATGCATCACCTGCTTCTGACCCAATTAACGTATTGAATTGTCCTACACTAACTGCTCCACCTGCGTTGTATCCAACTGCTACATTGTGAGTATCTGTTGCAGAAGTAAAATTTTGTGAACCTAAAGAACTTTTGCCAACTGCTACAGATTTTGAACCTTTTGTATCAGTTGTTAGTGCTTCATCTCCAACTACCACATTATAATTACCACCACTTGTTATTGAGTTACCTGCATTGACACCTGCTCTGAAGTTTGATGTTCCACTTGTAGATGATGCAAGATCACCAGTAACAGTTAGATTACCAGTAACATCTAATGTGCCACTAATATCAGCATCAGTAAGTATCTTGGATATGTCTTTTGCTCTAGTCATTGTTAGACCTCTTGGCTTTCCACGAATTGTTTGTAATTATTCTTAATAGTGTCGCTCCACACTGCGTTGCACACAGCCTTTACAGTGTCATCTTCTGAACTTATGTCGGTGTCTGTGTGTGTCCATTGCTTTTTACCATTTGAGTCTAGTATCGGTATAGCTGAACCATCAACATCTTCTGTTTTAAAGCTAGATGAAAATGGTTGAAGAACATGACGATTTCTTGACCTACTAATCTCTGTACCATCTTCTTTGATGACTGTATCAGTAGCTATTTGAACATTCCAACTTCCTACTATTTCTATTTTTTCTACTACTGCTTCTTTTGTTATTGCCATTTTATACTCCTATTAAGCTGTGTGATAAAAACCACTAACAATCATTTGTGAGCTATTGCCAAAGTTTGATTCAGATATGTCTTGTGAACCACCACCATTACCTCGTCTTAAGGTAATTTTATCTGTACCAGCATCCATTACTAAATATGTATTGTCACTATCAAATAATCCACTCATACCATCTACAAAACCTATATAAAAAGAATAATTTAAATTTGAAGTGCTAGGTAAGGCGAATGGTAAATCTGCTATTCTAATTGTACCAGTTGATGAACCTTTTGCAGATAATTCTAAACGTATTGTAACATATACAACTCTACCTATTTTGGTATAAAATCCATTTCTGACTGAAGAATAACTTTGACCAGAACTACCTCCACCAAATGTAAACTTAGGCACGAAAGTTCCTTCTTCATAATCGTCAAGCTGATTTGCTGAACCAGTACCACCTAAGAATACACCACCTGATAGATAGAGGTCTTTGTATCTTCCAAAACTTGCACCTAAATCTATAGCATTAGTATTTGTTGCTCCACTAGCTGATGGATCGGCAGGAATTATAGCACTATTAGCATCTATAAATCTTATACCTTTACTTCCAGTTCCTAAATATAAATCACCATCAACTGCACCAATATTTCCTACTTCTGTAGTATCTTTATAAAATGTTTGTATCTTACCATCACTTGATTTTCTTACTGCAAGAATCGGATTGTTACCATCAGCAGTTGCCCATAATTGTCCAGTTGACTTAGCTTCAACACCTACAGTTTGATAGTTAGTTGCAGTTTTTGCCACTAAAACATTTTCTGAAGAATCTATGGTGATGGCAGTTGCATCAGCATTATCGTCTATGCCAGTTGATCTAAAAGACGTAAGTGTACCAACAGCAGTTATGTTTGTTTGTGATGCAGTCTGTAATGTACCAGTTAATGTGCCACCAGTAATAGCACCAGTAGTTGTAATCGTAGATGAGCCAGTATCAATGTTACCAAATCCACTCGTGATTGATCCTGAGTTTAATGCACCAGTAGATACAATGTTTGCCACTGCAAACGTACCAAATGCCACTATGTCTACTTCGTCACCATCAGCCAAAGCACCACTTTCAAAAGTAACTGTATCTCCACTTGTAACAGTAACGTCTGCTGTAGACATACGAACACCATTGACATATACGTCAATAAACCCAGCATCATATGCTAGTGTATTACCATTAGCATCACTACCAGTTACACTTGTTACTGCACTACCTATATCATAATGAAACCTGGCTGAAGTACCATTGACTGAAGATCCAGCATTTTGAAAACCACTTGATCCAAAAACTTTGAGTGTATTTGCAGCTGTATCAAATACCAAATCGCCTACGTCATTATCAGAACTAGGCACTCCAGATTGCACTCTATATCGTTCTGCAAAACTATTAACTCCAGATACGTTAGAAGCCACAGTATTGACGTTAGCTATTGCTCCACTAACATTTGACATTGCTGTAACATTTGCACTTGTACCAAGTATTCCCATATCCTCAATCACACTAGCAACACCAAGTAATCCCATGTCCTCAATAACAGTAGATGTGCCAAGTAAACCCATGGCAGTAACATTGGCTGAAGTTCCAAGTAAGCCTTGAGCTGTTACATTTGCACTTGTACCCAATAATCCCATTGCGGTTACATTGGCACTTGTAGCTAAAATTGCCATGTCATCTGTGATTGTGGAATTTGCTAATATTGCCAGGTCATCAATTATTGTAGAATTTGCGAGCTGCGCCATATCTGCAATCACCGCATCTGTAGCCAATAAACCCATGTCTGTAATCACAGCACTTGCAGCCAAGGCAGAAATATTAGAGTTTGCACCAGCAACAGTATTAATATTTGTTTGTTCTGAGCTTGTTGGCTTTATATCTTCCCAGGCAGATCCATTATAAACCTTTAGACCAGAACCATCTGTCTTAAAGTACAAATCTCCAGCATCTAAATTTGATGATGGATCAGAACTAGCTGCTCCGTGATATTGTCTTTGAAATGTTGTAAGCGTTGTTGCGGCATTAGATGCGCTTGTTGCAGCTTCACTGGCTTTTGTAGTTGCTGTACTAGCACTTGTTGAAGCTTCACTAGCTTTGGTTGTTGCAGTCGCTGCAGAAGCCGCTGCTGATACGGCATCTACGATTAATGTCCAATAACTTGTATTGGTTAATTCTGTTCCACTTGGGCTAGCTTGTATACATATATAAATATTATTAAGTTGAGCTGTAGTTGTGGATTTGACTATATCTCTTACAACATAAGCAGCGTTGGTTGTTGTTGCGCTGTTACCTTTAAAAGTTCCAAGTTCTTGAGTAACCGCTAACTCACCAGATCCATTAAATGATAGAACTTTATTAGCTCTATCGGTAGCTGAAGTAGTAAACTCCGTACTTGTCATTGTGTTAGTACGAGATATTTTAATTGATCTATCTAATTCCTCTTGGATCTCCTGGCTTATAAATGTCAATCTATCAAGCGCTGTTTCATGGTCCTCAGCTGGAAATGGATCATTAGCTACATAGTCCGTGCTTTGTGTAAGGCCAAGGGATCTTCTTATAAGTACAGTTTCACCGCTTGCTGGTCTAAAATCACTTGAACTAAAATGTGCATCTGAAGATGATCCAGTATTAAATTTAAACAAAACATTGCCGCCACTATCTGTTCCAGCATTAGTAACAATGTAATGTGTATTTAAAGTTTTAACTGTTTCAGTACCAGTCGAGCTTCGTATGATTACATCTAAATCTGCATCTGCAAATATCTTAAAACCATAAGCAAAACTATGTAATGTGCCATTACCGCTATAACTATTTTTTATTGTGGTTGTTGATACTGTCATCTTGTTTCCTCAAATATATTAGAAAATTCTGGTGATCTATCTGGACTTGCATCACCAGGCCGCCACCAATAACTTTGGTTGTATTCTCTCACATACTTTCTTTCTATATTTCTAAATTTTCTTGCGGCTTTTGGATCCGCATATTGTTGTAATTGATTTAAAATATTTCTCTCTAATGCCAGCCTGGAATACCAAAGAGAACTACCTGGTGTATATCGACCAGCAAACTTAACCATATCAGCGGCAAAGTTCGTATCTTCACCCTCTATCGCTTGCTGTACATTACCCATTGTTAATTTAAGAACATCTTCACCTAAGCCAACTACTGGACCAGCTATTGTTTGTGCTAGACCGCCGCCAAATCTATTATGATCCGACATCAAAAAATCACCATAAATACCCAGGCCACCACTTTGCATAAAAGCAGCTCCCCAAAAACCAGAGCTTGTCATAGGCCTTGGATCTCTACCTTTTGAAATCTCTTTCATTTGTAAAGCTAAAGCACCCATGACTGTTCCAGTAATCATAAAATCAGCCAGGTAAGCGCCTTTTCTTTTTACGCCTTTCTCAGCAATCCCTCTTATTAAATGTGTATTTACTAATGTTGTTCCAAAGTTTTTATACATCGCAAAAGACCTAGATAATTCACCAGCTATTGTACCTGGATTACTATTACCTATTAACGCTACTTTACCTCGCAAACTTGATGATGGAACTGCAAAGTTCGTTTCAGTATTAATCATCTCCAAAACTCTAAGAGATAAATCCCTGGCAGTATTACTATCAATATCAGTTCTTGCTGCTATATTCTCATGGCTTAAAAATGTAGCGCCGTCATATTCATATAAATCCGTGCTTCTAATTACATCCCATTTATCAGATCCAATACCATAACGCTGCAAGCTTGCTCTAATAGGTTCATCTAACTGGTTAAAAGCTTTTGGCGCTTGATCTGCAAGATAACCTAAAAACTCCATGCCAAAGGCCCATCTGCCAGCTTGAGTAAATGGAGAAAGAAAACTTGCTCTCATAACAAAATCTGATATACGCCTGGTTATTTCTGGACCAGATACATCACCTACAAACCTCATCTGCGCAGCTGCAACAGTTGTCCATCCCTCAGCAATCAAACCTAATCTAACTGCCAGCTTTCCTTTTTCTTCTGCTTTCAAAGGATTTAATATTTTTAATACGTCTGTAACTGTGCTGGCTTGCGGTAAACCAACAAATCCCCTGGTTAATCTTTGAAAGTTAAAATCAGTTAATGCTGATATAGCTGCTGATCCTAATTGAGCAGACGTAAGAATTGATCTTATGCCAGCAAACGTATTTCCAAAAAATCCATCTATAGGTTGATTAACCCTACCAGACCAGCCGTTATATAATGTATCTATATATGCAGCTGATTTACGAGCTTTGTTAATACCTTTTTGATCTCCAGGTTTTACTTCTTGTTTAATTTTAGTTTTAATAAAATCTAATGTTGCTATTGGATTTGGTCCGAATACATCCATCTGCGCAATTTCTTTAGACATAGAACTTATATGACCAAGCATTGTGTCGAATGGATTAGAGTTACCAAACTTTTCCTGGTATTCCATCCAGGAATCAGCATCTTTAAAAACTAAAAATCTATGATCCGTTCTACTATTAGCTAAAGCTTTTCTATTACTAGCCATAGCGCCAGGCTTTACTTTATTTAGACCACCGCTGCTTATTGTTTCCCATACATCTTGTAGAGCAAACATAAGTCTATCTTCAGTCATCTTTAGACCAGTTTCGTGATCTATCATTTTTTCTGGATCTAATCTACTCATTGTAAACATAACCCATTCATTTTTACGAACTTTGCCTACAGCAATTTGGTCATGTGATTGCGGCAATCCCCAATCAGATCTTTTTGGTATAGATCCACCAGCTCTATTAAACTGTAATCTTAAATCTTCTGAAGCTGCTTTCCATGCACTAGAAAATTCTTTTGCGCTAAGATCTCCAGTATCTTCTCCAAACACCTCTCGCACCATGTTTTTTAGTTTAGCTTTGTTACGAATTGATCCAACCAGGTTTCTTTTAAATGTAGCAAGTACATCATACATTTTACTGGTAGCTCGCTGTTCTATAGCTTGCTGCCTTTGCACCAGGCTAGAAAACTTAGAAAATACATCTTGCTCTATTAAAGCTTCAGCTGCTTTTGCATAATTTTCTTTATCGCCAAAACCTCTATATTCTCTTAAATTTTTATCTACTTGTTTAAATGCCTGGACCTGGAGTAATTTTTTTCTTTTCTTTTCTGAAGCTAATTTTTTTAAACTATCAAATGTTTCCCTGGCAGCTCTTGCCTGGGCCGCACCTCTATTCATACTGCCCTGGTATTCTACCTCTAGTCCTATATATAGATCAGAAGCAAGCCTTGCCTGGTCATCAGTTAGGTTGCCCTCACGATTACCATTGGTAATGCAATCTAATAAACTCATACAACACAACCCTCAAGACGATCCAACATACGTTGATCTTGTGCAAATTCTTCTTCTAATTGTTTTAAAGTTTGTGTTCTGGCTACAATACTATCGCCATCTACAGTTAATTCAGTAGGAACTTCTAAATCTAAATCATCTACTAAGCTTGTTTGTTCTGCAATTTCTTGACCTGGCCCATCAATTCTTTGCCCTGGGATGTCTGCAAAAACTTCTCCGCTCTCTCTCTGGCTTTGATCTCCGCTTCTTCGAAATTGTAACCCCTCAAAGATTCCGTCTGTATCTTCTCTGATTGTTGGACTTTCTCCGATTTTTTGGTTGTTGTCGATTTCGGCGTAACCATCAGCTTTCCCTTGTTGTTTTAAGTTTGCATAAGTTTGATTTGGCTTTGTTCCTATATTTCTAACATATTGTGGATCAATTAATCTACCAGTATTAATAAATCTTTTTAGCATCCTGGTTAGTGCATTTTGCGGCGTTACATCCATATTACCTAAAGTAACTGTGTAACCTTTATTTTTTAATCTATCTATTGCCTTTAAAATATTTGCTTCATTACCACCGACTTTTGGAATAACAATATTAGATCCCTCATCAGTAATAAGTTTTTCTACAAGTTCGGCAAGTTCTGAACTTTCTTCATGTACCGCAGCTGAACCCAGGCCACCTTGAAATTCTGGTAATGCTTTTTTAGCATCATCAGCATCAATTATTGCTGCGCCTAGTTTTCGTGCTATTAAATTAGCTTGTGTACTTTTGCCAGCAGCTGGTGGACCAAGCAATATAACTGCTTTTTTTTCTGCTTTAACTTTATATCCTGGTGGTACTTCAAGCTTTGCATCCGTGTATGCTAGCTTCTTCGCTCTGTCAATTAGCGAGTTTACGCCTTGAGCGTATCCTTTTAAGGTCATTCCGTCAATAACAAACTCTCTATTATCAAACCATTCTTTTGAAAAATATTTCGGATCAAGATGAGTTTTTGGTATTTTATCAGCATCTTCAATGGCTTTGATTACTGCTGGATGACTATCTATTTCAGCATCAGTCATGCCCTGGTCAAGCTTTGTATTTAAATCTTGCCTGGCTTCTATGTCTGATAGAAAACCCTCTTGCCGTCTTAACTCACCAAATTGATCTTGTTCTAACTGATCTGATTGTTGTCTGGATCCTGGTCCAGCTGGTTCGTCAAAGTCTTTGAGGTTTGTGTTTGGTTCATTCTCATTTGTGCGGACTTTCGTTTCACCATCGAAAGAGCGTCTGACATTGCCAAGCTCAATCCTGTTGAAATCGCCCTGGTTAATTGAAGCTCGGACAGCGTTGACAAATCCTCTTGAAGCGTTGGTATAGTTTCCGCTTTCTCTTGCAACCCTTGCTGCTTCGTTGAGCGCATCGCTAAGTTGTCCTTTTCGGTTTGCAAGCGTGGTAATGAGCGTGATCGCTTGGCCATCTCTTGATACCCTTTCTTGGTTAGCATTTTTTGCTAGCTGATTTCCCTCAGCCTCTAATCTTTCTGCATTATTTACAAGGTTTTGAAAAGCATTTTTATCCTGGCGTAATGCTTTTTGTGCCATATCTAATAATCTAGCTCGCTCAACAAAAAAGCTTTCGGCCATAACTTCATCGCCAAATAAGCTTCCAGTTGTTTCTTTTCTAAAACCAGCTTCAATAACTTGTCTTACAATAGCATCAGCCTGGAACTCATTTTCTGGTATGTTCCTGGCAAGCACCCTCATTGCAGCTTCTTGTAATCCTGGATCATCTGGTATTAATCTTCCAACAGCAGCAGCAAACTTTGCTGGTACTACATCGTTAATAACCATACCAAATAATTCATCAGTAAGATTTACTATTGCCCTGGCTTGTTTTACTAAGTTAGATCTAGGCGGTAATTCACTAAGCTTACCAGGATCTACTCTTAATACTTTTGCAGCATCAACAGCTGTTCCAGTACCCTCAGCAATGTTTTTCATTGCAGCCGTTACTCTGGCATAGGCTGGACTTAAACCATCTTTTTCTTTTATCTTCATTCCATAGATAGTTACATCCTGGCCCTCAGCTTTTAATCTTTTTGCCAGGCCTAATCTTTGGTGGCCATCTGCAATAAACTGTCTGCCATCTGCATATTCATAAACGACTATTTGTCCAGACTTTATAGGATCCCAGGTTTTTACACCTCTTAGAGCATCAGTAACACCCTCAGCATCGCCGCCACCTTTAAACTGGAATGTTTTTGCATCTACTTTTAAATCGTCTGGATTAAATTTAAAAACTTCATTATTTAAATTATCTGATTCATAAACTGTCTTAGGCGGTATAACCTGGGATTCTGGTACATTATTAATTTTAACCAGGTCATTTGCATCCGCAGCCACCTCAGCTTCACTTAATCTATTTAAATGCTCAGCTTCACTTGTTAATGGATTAGATTTTATTCCATCATCTAAAGTTTCTGCTGCTTCATTTAACAAACTTTCTTTACTTTTAGGTTTGAAAAAACCAGCATCCTTGTAAGCTTGTATTCCTTTTTTTACCTGGTCGCTTGTAAATGAAATTGTTTTACCGCCAGCTCTAAACACAAAAGGCGATGCTGCACCAAAGCCAGCACCAAAAGCTATTGCCTGGTAAAATTGCGCATCAGTATATTCCAGGCCAGTTTTTTTATACCAGTCTTTTACATTCGTTTGTATTAATGCTTCTGATCC
>Ga0181403_1000027_pt1 | contig 34799 bp, 61 predicted proteins | sample 26SPOviralmetaG_FD_130132 | JGI IMG/M metagenome (GOLD analysis project Ga0181403, IMG submission 130132) | Marine viral communities from the oligotrophic San Pedro Time Series (SPOT) site, San Pedro Channel, CA, USA - 26 SPOT_SRF_2011-09-28 | ecosystem: Environmental > Aquatic > Marine > Strait...
AAACCCTTTACCTGTATTTTTGCTTCCCACTCGGGAATTTCAATTTCTTTAACAGGCACATCAGGGATCTTATTTATATTATCTAAATTTAATATTTCCATGTGTTCCTTTACTCTATTTTAATATTAGTGTGTGCCTCTAGTCACAGCTCCACTCACTTGAAAATCTCCTGAATATGATACTACATCTCCAACAGGGGAGTTTTTAGCATAACTTGTCATTATGGCCTCTCCTGTATATTTAATCTTTCCAGATCCTGTACCTTCAGGGGAATATTCAAAGGATAGAGTAGCTGATTGACCAACGACTGCACCAAAAATTGCGTCTGCAGTTGCGTCCCAAAGACCTGCAACTGATAAAGTGCTATCTTTAAGTCCAACTATATACGATTTGCTTCCGTCTCCAAGTGTGGTTGTTTCAGCCACATCTGCAGTTTGCGGGAAGTCAATAGAATTTACATAAGTAGATATATCTGTGAGTGATCCACTAGAATTATCTAACTTAAATACGCTATCTTTACCATGTACAAAAGCCATAACTTTTTCTCCTTAATTATTTCTTCCAAATCCGATTATAGCAGTAAAAGAGGGACTTGTTCCTCCAACTGTTAAAACGGCTTTTAGATATCTATTTACTGTTGTTCCTTCATCTACTAATTTTACTTCGCTTGTTGTTGTGGTGGCTTGTGTAAAAGTCACCAAATCAGCATAGGTTGTATTATCAGCAGAGTGTTGAATTTTTGCGTCAAGTGTAGGTGAAGTTCCACTTTTAGCAGAAACTATTAATAAACCTGCACCACCATTTGCAGTACTTACTGCATTATCTCTTGCAGTTCCTGTGGTTGTGGTTGTGACTGTATTATTTTCTAAAACTTTTCCTGTATAAATTCCACTATCAGCTTGTATATCAAGTGAAGTGGCCACAATATCTCCAACAGGGCTTGATACTCCATAATTATTAATATTACCTTGACCGAATATGCAACTATCGGTTGCGTCTAATCCGTCAATTCCTACTGATATGATCATATCAGCACCACCAAGCAAAGGTTGTAATGTTCCGTCTGCAGTTGCGTCAAAAAATCCTGTAACAGTCATTGTTCCGTCTGAATTACCACTTATAAAAGTTTTTGCTCCATTACCAAAGGTTGTACTTTCAGCAACATCAGCAGTCTGTGTGCTATCTACACTGTTAAAATATGTAGAAAAATCTGTATTATTTACGAATACCTTTGTATCTTTTCCATGTTTAAAAGCCATTATTTACCTCCACAACAACCTTGACCACAACAGTCCATATTAGTATTTTCCTCTCCGACTTCCTCGTCTTGATCTGCGTGTTCTTTTTCCACTACTTCCTGATCCATAACCTCTTTTAGCCACTATTCCTCTTCCCCAATTTCCTCAAACTCTGTATCAAAGTCATCAATAACTTCCTCAAGTTTATTTGCTTGATAATTCTTATCTATCTTAACAATGATCCCTTGATCTTTAAGCCATTTAATACTTTTATTAGGAATTTCGGTATGTTCAACAATAGATCCTTCTTTAATGATCTTATCATTAATTTCTAAATTTTGCTTTATTTCATATTTCATGCTACTACCTCAACAACGAACTCAACACCTAAATAATTTATGTTATTTATATTATAGACACCATATTGTCCTGCACTAATAACTCTAACAGATTGAGCTTGCGAGTTCAAGGTTGTGTCACTTTCTACTTGTGCTTTAACTGAACTAGATCCTGAACTTGCTAAATATCCGTCTAAGGTTTCTTGACTATCTTGTGCATCTACTCTACTTACATATAAATATATCGGTATTTCGTATCTATCAGCACCTCTTTGCATACTTGTGTCATAATTTATGCTTTCCATTACCCCAACAACTGCAGTTGGAGGTTCAACACTATCAGGCACATATCCATATACAGATAAGCTTGTTATATTTGCTAAATTGTTTTTTATTTCATTTCTAATATTTGTAAGACTAGCCACTTCCTAAAGTTCCTTTCGGTAATTTACGACTTGCTTTCCAATTCGCTTCAATTTTTAATCCTGTTCCTTTTAATAATAGCTTTTTTTGTGCTTCATTTTTCTTAATTGCAATTTTAAAAAATGGGATTATTGGTGTTCCTTTTTCTGCAATAGATTTCTGCACTAAATAAACAGGTATTCCTTTCGCGTCTGCCCAACCTTGTAAAGCCTTTTTTGGTGGCCAATGAGGTTTTGTTCTACTCCATGGCTTACTTAGTTTGTGTTTATCATCATAAAAACCATGTACAAATAAAGCATGATCGGCTCTAGAAAATACATCAATTCCTTCAGGCAAACCACCAACACCTCTTACATGCTTGAAGGTAAGTGATCCTCTCAAATCTCCACTAAATCTAGGTGCTTCCTTTTTTGCAGTTGTGACTACTAACTGTCCGTAAGCGCTAAAGAAATTTCGTAAAGCAACTCCTGCAAGTGTATTTAATTCAAGCCTTTTAGCAAGATTTCTACCACCTTGAATATCAAAGCTCATAAAGTTCTTTTAATATATCCCTTTATAAGCATTTTTGCGTCTGGATCAAACTTGCTAAAAAGTTCTTGTGTGCCTGTTGCTTCATTACCGAACACATTAAAGGGCGTATCTTTTCTTTTAAATAATCTTGTAGCTTGTAATAATGTGGCTTGTTTAATTGCTTCAGGAACTGCAGGATACCCAAACTTTGCTTCAATCTTTACATTTTTCATTATTAAAGGATCAAATCTTTCACTTGATCTACTTGATAATATCTGAAGTTCTGTATAAGGTGCTTTATAATCTGTATCACTTACCTCATAAGGTTGTGGATTAAGAGGCTTTAATATAAAATCTGTATCTAATGTGAGTGTTTTTTCGTGTGATCCGTCATCTGTTGTGTCAAGTTTTACAACCAAACCTGTTGTAGTTGATATATCATCTACAAATAAAGTAAATTGGTTAGTAGGATTATAGTATCTCGCATTGACACTTTCGTCTTGATAAAAATATCTATCTGTTATTTTATCAATTTGCCTAGAAGCACCATTAAGAGCATTATCTAAGTTAGTGTCTTGACCTGATCCACTCAAACCCAAATATGTCTTTAAATCGTTCTTATCTGCGTATTGAGAGTGAGCCATTTAACACCTATTTATTTTCTTTAGGTTCTTTAGCCTTTGTTTCTTTTTTTAAGCCATAATTCTTAGCTTCTAAATCACTAATTTCAGAGCCTGCACGAGCAACTAATTTACCTTTTGCCCAACCTTTAGGAAGTCCTTCTGAACTGCCTTCTTTTACTTCTCCTTCATCATTGATCCATAAATCTTTTTTTAAAATCATTTTTTCCTTTTCCGTTTGGCTCACACCTGCCTGTTTATAAGACAGGTGCGAAACCAAAACCATTAACTATTAAAAGTTAGTAATTGAACAGAAAGCTGCTGGTCTATAGACTGGGAAGCCTAATCTCATACTTGCTTTCATCATTACTTTGTCCTTTGTAAAGAAGTCATCGTGGCTATCTGACATAGCAACTTCCATACCTTCTCTTGAGACGATATGTGCGGCTAAACCACCACCGAATACTCCAACAAGAACTGTACCTGCAGATATTGCAGTTGAAGGTACTACACGAACTCCCCAAATGGAAGGTGTGACACCTTGTCCAAACATACCTGCACCAACAAATAGTGGATCTTTACCTGCATAACCTTGACCTGAAGTTCCTGCGAAGTCTGTTGTGACTGCAGTTACTACATCGTTCCAATCTGAAGGGTGCATTAATATTGCGTCTGGCTCTAAAAATGCGTCTTTTCTGATTTCTGTTATTGCTTGATAAAGTTGTCCAATTCTGCCTAAATTACCTGCATAACTTGAAAAGTTAAAGGTATTAATACCTGAAACATTTAAGATACCTTTGATAATTGGTGCAACACCTGATCCTCCGATTAAGACATCATCAAGTCTAAGTTGAAGCATTGTTCTTAATCTACTATCTAAATATCCATTTACGGAAGCAACATCAGCTAAAAGTTCTTCAGTCACAGGGATAGAAACACCGAATTTTCTAATGTTTTCTGTTTTCTCTGTAAATGCTAAAGCACTTTCGCCAAACGCTCCACCTTCTGCAACTTCAGCTGCATTATTTGTGAAGGTTGTTTCCTCTAGATACTTATATTGAAATTGTGTTGTCGGTATAACCGAAAACAAATCAATAACGGCATTTGGATTTCTTGTTGCAGTAGGGATCATAAGATCACTTCTTGTGACTGCAGGTGGATAAGCTGATGCTTCATCTACCAAAGTCTTGCTTTCAAGAATTGGGTTGAACTTAATCTCTGATGAGATATTTAGTTGTCCATTTTCCATATATTCTTTAAAAGCTCTTGAGTTGCTTATTTGAGCCCCAAGTGTTTCCACTGGAACTGCCTTTTCCTCATGAATAGGAAGGCTTTTCACTTCTGCACCTTTTGAAATTTCACTTTCGTTTTCTGCCTTTTGCTTTTGAAATAATTGCTCATCTCGAACTGCGTCTGCTAATTCCTTAGCTTCTGAGTTCATTTGTGACCATTTTTCTCTGTCATCAGCAGTAAATTCTGAAAAATCTTTTTCTGCGAAGTTTGCAATGCCTTCTCTCAATTCTTGAAGTTTTGCTGTTTTTTCACTCATTTATTTCTCCTATATCAATCATTAATGCGTCATTAAGTATTTCATTTGTTTCTTTAAATAAATCATTTAACTCCTCATTATGATCATCTACTACTTCAACCTCGTCATCTGTTCCTATGCTAAGAAGTGTATCAATATCTTGGTGCATATCTTGTAATGCGTCCTTCAATTTATCCAACTCCTCAACTGAACTTTCAGATAAGGTTTTATTTTTACTTAAACGCAAGGCAGTAAGCTCCTTACATCTCTTTAATAAAGCAGTCATCTTGATAAGCAAGTTATCCACTTCATCTGTAAATCTTAAACCAATGTCTTTTATTTCGTCCTCTTGTTCCTCAAAGTCTTTTGCTTCTTTTATTGCAAGTGTGTAAGTATTTTGATTAGCACCAACCATTACAGGAGATACTTCCCAAACCTTAACATCTTTTAAATATCTTACTTCAGCACTATCTCCATTATCTTTTGTAAAATTGCCGATTTCACTGTCATTAACTTCAAAACCGAAAGACCATTGTTGCATGTCGCTCATGGCCTTTACAGTTTCGTATGCTTCTTTGCCTGCGTTAGTGTTTAAATTAAATTTTCCTTTAAAAGTTGCTCTATCCTCATCTTGTACAATTTTTCCTTTACCAATGATTTGTTTCCAGTCATGTCCCCAACACATAACCACACCTTTATCTCCATACCCACTTCTTATTGAGTTTGGAAGTACCACATCATTGTCACTGTCAATTTCATTGAATACAGAAAAAACTGCTTCAACAGTTCCGTTATCATCTATTTGCAGTAAGCTTTTATCTTTAAATTCTTTCAATTCATACCCTTTTCTCGTGATAGCTTAAAAAACACCTACAATTTACAGTTAGATCAGGTGTAGCCCCAAGTGAGCTATCCCCAGGATAATCAAACTTATATCCATTGTAGTCAAACAAACTATCTTCATTTATTTCTGTCCCGTCCAAAACGATATGTGCGTCTCTTACCTTACCGTCTCTTTGAGAGATCCACTCTTTAGTATATACAAGATTAGTAGATTTTGCACCTACTTGCCTTCCATAATTAGCTAATTTATTACCTTCAGTTCTTGATATTGTTAAGGCCCTTGTTAAGTTATTTTTACTAAGTAATTTTTTAACATTATTTGCTACATAATTCTGCAACTGTGATCCTGTGTAGCCTAGATCAAGTGCTTCTTGTAATACTTTTGTAAGTGTTTTATTAAATCTATTTTTACTTGTTTGTGATAATGCAGGAAGTAAATTACTAACCTGTGCAGTAATATATTCAGCTACTTGTTTATTTGATCTTACATTTTGAATAGGGAAGTCATCAACACTTACAAGCCTATAAAATAAGCCTTGTTCAATTATTTCTTTTTTGCTTTGCTTTGTAATAACAGGAATTGCATGTGGCATTTCTTTTTCTGTTGGTAAAAGTAAATCAACTTGATAAAAGGCATAATCATTTACAAGACTTATATAATAATCATAAACCTCGCTTGACCACGACTTTGTGTTTTCATCTATTGTTTGTTCAATTATTGCAGTAACACCTGCTTCAGTTGGGAAGTATCTTTTTAGTTGTTTTTGAATTTGTCTATCTTGCTTTTGTAATAAATTAAAATATAATTCTTGCAGTATTTTTTCCCATTGTGTAAGTAATTTATCGTGTTCCTTATACAATATATCCTTTTTTTCCTCACCTCTAAATTTATTTAATCTAATATCCCAATTATTTTCTCTAAGTAAGTTCCTTCGTTTGATCAATTCAAAAGCGCTAACTGCCTTCTCATCTCTTTTATTCATAGCCCTTACAAGTTTTTGGCTCCATGTTTTACCTGCTTCTCCACCCCATAAAGCCCAAGCAATTCGTCCATTTGAAGGATAACCTTTTTCCCCAGGCCTCCAACCTTCTGCTCTTTTATCTACCTCATGTCTAGGGAAGTATTTTGCTATATGTCTTGTTTTTTCAGGTCCTGCAGTTGTGTTATTAACAATGTATCTTGCTGAATTTAAACCTACACTTGTTCCACCTCTACCTGTTTCTTTTCTCCACTCTAAACCTCTTTTAGCTTCCTCTTTAGCACCTTTGGGAATTGTAAAGTTTAAATCATCATAAAGGCCTTTATAATGTTTTTTACTTGATAAAGGGTGGCTAGAAGGAAGTAAGTCTAAATCAAATTTTCCACCTCTAAATTTTAAAGTTCTACACGCATATAAAAACGCATTAACTCTTGCGTATGCCCACCTGTCAGCACCTCCACTTCTCCTAACACTTGGCCTTACACTTCCGGGATTTGTATTATATGCTCCAACACCTCTACGAAAACAAGCAACCAACATACGCAAAGTGACCTTTTTTCTTGGATCATCTCCATATTTTTCGTTATGTTCTTGAACTTTTTTTTTGAGTGCTTCTCTTACTTGAGCACTAACTTGTTTGTTCTCCATTAACCAACTTTTCGTATTCCTCGTGGCTTTCGCATGGCATAAAGACTTCTTTTCCGTCTTTGTCATGTGTATGAAAACCTACACAACCTATTTTTTTTGCTCTAATTTCAGCTTCCTCTGAAGTTGAAAATACATCTTGCTCATAAGCTACTTTTTGATCATCACTAAATCTTGATATTTGCCTTAATCTAATTTCTGCAAGTTCTCTTGTTGGATAGCAACCCATATTTTTACCTGAATTTTCTGCAATAACACAAAACTCTCCGTCTATTTCTTTTACAACCTTAAACTCTGCTTGTTTTTCCTCGTCATCTTGTGTTTCAACTTCTGTTCCTTGATATTCTTGTTCTGTTGAAGTTTCTGCTTCAGGTTTATCCATGTTTATATCTGCTTCAGGGATAAGCATTTTTTGACTATCTAACAAATATACTTTTTGATTATCAGCAACAGGTAAGCCAACTGCCTCTCGTGCCTCTGCTATGGTTATCCAACCACCTTGAACTCCAACATTAACTCTGTTGTAAATATCAGCAACATCAGTTTGTAAGGCCCTTACCTCACTAAAATTATATTCTGCAGTTGTTAATGAGTTGCTTTCATAATCTTTTAGTAATATCTGTTGTGTTATTTCCTCTCCTACTTGTTTCCACAAAGGAATTAATTTATTTTCTGTAAAAAATTCTCTTAATTCTTTAGCATTAGAGTAAGTTGCTCGTTCAAGTCCTGCACCAAGTCCAGCTAATATTGCAGGAACTCCAAGTACTGCAGATATTCTCTCTTCAGGTACTCTACGCAAAGTTCCTATATCAAGTTCCGTTGGACTAAAAGCCATTTTCTTTATGTCCATTGATCCACTTAAAATTAAAGGCATACCTTTATTCTTGCCTGATACTTTTTGCTGATATGTTTTTGCTATTTGTTCTGCTTCCTCTTGTGTTGGGCCAAAATCATCTTTTGGAGAGATCATAACCGAAGGAACTCCAGAGTTAGCTAATAAGGCAGTTGCCATTTGTCCTGCACTTTCATCTCCATATATTTCTCTTAATACAGTTCTAAGTGGAGCAAAACCTTTTTTATGGTCTGTTTGATCAAGACCAAGTCTTATATGTACCATATCCTCAGGCATGATCATAACTTTTTTGTTTGCAGTTTCATATTCATAGTGAGTGATCAATTCCTCATTATTTCCCTTTGGTGTTATTTGTTCAGGCATTAAAGGATATAAAGCAACTAACTGACCTGCATTATTTTTTTGTTTTATAATATATGCGTCTCCTGATACATGCATAGCATTAATAATATATTGTTGTAAAATATCTCCACTCATATATGGATTTGGCCTTCTCATAAGAGTAGTTAAAGGGTGGTTAGGTATTATTTTGTCAAGTTCATCATCATAAACTTTAATTTGTAAAACTGCTTCTGAAAATGATACACTTAAAACTTGTAAGCATGCCACAACTGCTGAATTAGAAGCCCCATTTCCCATTGTTGATACATCAAATTTACCTGCACCTGTATTCCAACCTTGTATAAAATTTTGATTATTGTAAAGGGTGTCATCATCTCTAAAGAAGTTATATCTTTTTATTTCATTATTATATTGTGTAGCATTTCTGTTAAAGATTAAATCACTTAACTTTCGTCTTTCAGCCATAATATCCTTTCGGCTTAGAGTGAGCTACCGAACACACCCAAAAAGGAATAGCCCACTCATAAGCCAACCTGCATTGCGTTCAATATGCTCTAAACTCGTTCTTTCTTGCTAATTGTAATATACAATAAGCCAAACTATCAACTTGGTCGTCATGTTCTCCTGCAGGGAATTGTAGCATTTCTCGTTCCAGATCCAAGTACCAATTACTCTGCTTGTCAAAATACACTTGACCTTGTTCCATTTTAGCAGATAAAGGCAGTGATCGTGAGTATTTATCTTTATCTGCTTTTAATTCTCTTATTGGTAAATTTGTTTGTGATCGCACCATTTGGATAAAAGCTAACTGATAACCTGCCCTTTCAATTCCAATAATTTCAGGTGTCCATTTATCGTAATGTTGAATAAGTGCTTTTAAAACTTGTGGTGCTTCTAATCTTGCTCTAACAACATCTAAGACAAAAACCCTTTGATCTTTGCTAACACCCACCGTGGTAATGACAGTATAGTCTGCACTTTCTTTTGTACTTGTTGCGAGATCCACACTTGTGATAATTCGTAGCTGATCAGTCTGTATTTCTGTTTGATCGTATCTAATAAGTCTTTCATTTTCCTCATATCCATATTCGTTATAAACAGTTCGGCTTGTCATAGTATAATACTTAAACCACGCACTATCAAACAACCCACCTGCTTGTTCAATAAATTGTGCCTCGTATTCTTGTGCGTATAAAAAACTTCCTATTTCAGTTCTTGCAATTTCCAGTTCGTCTAAAGGCACAAATGGATTTGTTGTAGTTGGAAGTTGCCACCTTTCCCAATCATCAAGTCCTTTTGCATTTTCAAATAGTTTCTCAAACCAATTATATCCTTTTGGAGTTGATATAAATAAAGCACCACCTCTGCGTTCTGTTAATGTAGGCCTTACAACCTCTGCCCATACATTTTGCTTCATAAATGCACACTCATCTAAAACAACAAAGTCAAGACCTGCACCTCTTAATCTATCAGGATTATCTGCAGATTTTATTGATACCATACCACCTGTTGGTGTGATTATTGTTTTTTCTCCTTCTTTTACAACAGTTCCATACTCTATTCCTATATTCCTTAAGTCTTTCCAACCTTCTAAGGCCATAGAGTAAGTTGGAGCGATCCACCAAGACCTTTTACCTCTCCATGCTTGTTCAAGGCACAACCATACACCTAATCTTGTTTTACCCCACCTTCTTCCTGCAGACAAAACCTTAAATCTTGCATTAGACATAGCAACTTCTATTTGTCCTTCATGCAGTTCAGGTAATTTAACTTGATACTGCCTGATATTAGTATTTGATAATTCAGTCTCCATTTAAAACTTCTCTCCATTGTTGGCCGAGTACATGCTCTAACTCTGCATGCAATAAACTTCCTACCTTTATATTATCCCAAATATTTTCATATTTACCTGATCCTTTAAAAGCACTTTCAAAATAATGTGCAACATAATAACTTTCATTTAGTATTTGATCAATAGAAGGTAGTTTGTAGCCAAATAGTTCAGTTTTTCCGTCAAATTTTGTTGGATAATCTAATGAGTAGCATTTATTTGGCCCTTTCCATGCAGGTATAGGTCCAAAATTTAATGGGGGATAAACCACACTTGCTACATAACTGTTTGCAATTTGTTTTAGCGACCACATTATGTAATTCCATGCTTTTGTACTTTTCATTGGTGGCTTTGAAAGTTGCCTTTCTATTTTATTTGCTAATTTTAAAAAATCATAAGCCATATTTTTACCGACTTTTGTAGGGAAGTTGCTTAAAGCTTTTCCGTCCCACGAATTATCGTAAATAGTAAATGGTGGGTGGTTGTCTTTAAACTGTATGGCCATTGCACCTGTTTTTTTTGCAGGTATTGAAGTAAAAAAACTATCTTGTTCAGGTAAAGGCCTTAATGCAACCATATCCATATCGGTTATTACACCATTTAAGACTGATGAGGCCCTGATACGCACAATGTCGGATATGTGAGCAATACTGTGTCCTAATTTTAAGGCCCTAAATGCTGAATTTTCATTAAATATCTTACCTGCCCACTCTATATTGATCCCTTTAGGCACATTTTTAATTTTTTGATATGAATATAAGAAAACATCTTTGTTGTATTTTAATTGTGATAATAAAGCAAATTTATGGAAGTCATTTAACTCTATTTCCTTATATAACCAATCATTAATATTAGTTTGGCCCTCATACTTTGACCAAAAACAAACAACCGAATTAGAGTTCATATTTTCCTTTTTTTAGTCGCTATTTTTGAGTTTTTTAAAGTTTATCATTACCTATTAACCACCAAGCAAGATAATTTATACCAAAAATTGCTAAAATTGCTAAAATTGCGTCCATTTATAACTCCTCATCAAGATCATCTAATATTATTTCATCAAAAATAAACACTATTCCTCCTCTAAAGTAACTTCCTCTGCCTCAATAACTTCATTTTCTCTATTTATAAGCTTTCCGTCTGCCCAATTTAACTGTATTTCAACAGGTGCATTAGGATCTCCTGTTAATTCAACACGATCTCTCCTACCAAATTTTTCAGGATATTTTCTTTCTAAATACCAAGCATCAGCTTGCCACGATCCGTCTTTACCTGCATTTTCAATACGAGCTAATCTACGCATAATTGCTTCGCTTTCGGCTTCATTTACTCTTAACCAAAAACTTGCGTATGGCTCAACATTTTCATTGGCTTTTTGTCTCCAATGCCTAAATGTAGATGAATTTATTCCTGCATAATAACAAGCATGCTCAATAAAGGCACCAAGTCTTATTGCCTGTAATAAGCGTTCTTGTATGTCACTATCTATAAGTTTATATGGTTTTTCATTTGGCATGTTCTTATTTTACTGCATATTATAGCAAAACCCCACCAATAAGGTAGGGAATTGCTTTTTTGCGTTTCAGTGTGATACTAGAAAGGAACTACAAGAAACGCTCCATTTTGTAAATAATAAACTGTTTGAAATTTTTCAAGTGTTTGTACTCCAATTATCTCATTTTCAATACAATAATGAGAATAATCATCAAGAAATTCCTTCCAATTTTTATATTCGTTATAACTTCCATTTATTACAACCTTATCAATCGTAATAAAGTCTTGATCGCAGTTAATTTCAGTCTCAATATCATAGATTTTTCTTAATGCGTCATCACTAAAGGAATTATATTCCCAAGCTTTAAATATTTCTACGAATTTGTCTTGATCAACTTTTTCTATAAATTCAGCCATTATTTTCCTCCATTTACTAATTTACACATTACAAAATGTGAGACTTTATTTGAATAATGTAATGGTTGTATTACAAATACTTTTCTAAATATCCCTTCAAATAAACCCCAAAACTCTATTTGCTGATATAAAGTTTCATAAGCATATCCGCGTTCGCATGAATAATTATTACAAAGTGCTTCTTTATACCAAGTACAAGAATTAAATAATATTTTTAAAAACTCTAATTTTAAAATAAATTTAAGCCCTTGTTTAAACTCCCACTTTAAGTCCCAAAGGTTATGCACACCTGTGAATTCTTTAATTTCACTTAACATGCTTGCAGATCCTTTTCTACTTTTGTCAAAGCAATTCGTAATTTAATTGAATTCATATTTTTTGTGTTGAATTCGTTTAGATCAAGGATATAAAGTATATCAATGATCGGTGTAGATGAGTTGCAGTCAGTTTCTGTGACAAGAAACTCTATTGCTTTAGTTTCATCTTTTGTTAGTTCCCAGTAATTCATTTTGTTCCTTTCTAAAAAACAATTTTTATTTATAAGACTAATTTAATCAAAGATTAACAGTTTGTAAATAACCTTTTTATTATTTTCCTAGTCAAGACACCCTACTTAATGGCCTTTTGATCGTTTATGAACTATCAACTCTCATTTTTGCTATTGACACACACGATCCTAGTATATGGATTTAGGCGTCTTGATCCCAATATTTATAGGAAGTGTGAGTTTTATACTTCCATTGAATTCCTGTATTTAAAAACATATTATTTAGTTGATACAAAACTTTATCTCGTTCTGTTTGATCATAAGGAACTTCAAATTCTACCTCTAATGACACAACAACTTTTCTATTTTTTGTGTCACTTGCTTTTCTTTCAGCACCTCGTTTTTGTAATTCCTCTTTATATTTACCAAAATTTTCAGCCATTTTTTTTCTCCTTACACTCTTTACATACATTTAAATTTCTAAACATACCTTCTATTATAAAATAATGAATTTCTAATGGATTAATTAAGCTTCCACAATCATAACAAGAATGAAAATTTCCAATAGAGTTTTTTCTGCATAAGCATTTTTTTAATTTAATATCAATCATCTTGTATTTTTATTTTACCTAATGGAAGTGATACTTCATTTGTGACTTCCAAACGAAACCTACCCCATTTATGAGCTTGTTCTGTATTTGGGAAGCGTATCCAACCTACCCATTTTTGCTTATCCTCATCAAGTAAAGTCAAGTATGTGTGTATATCGTCTTTTATATCACAACAACCACACACAGACACATTTTCAAATAAAGTCTTATCCTGTTTTAAAACTCGTGGCCAACAATTATTACATAAAGTATGTGATCCATTAAGACTAAGCATGCTAATAAATTCATCATCTTTTGTTTTTACAGGCATTGGATCGTTGCAAAAATCACAAACCCACTCATCAAAGCCAATAGGAATATGAAGCACTTCATCATCAGTTTCTATTGTCACTCCCCTGTTATTTGTCTGTTTATACAAATTTTGTCTATGCTTAACTGCATTTTCAAAAATTACAATTTTTTCTTGATCATACATAATTTTCTCCTGTTTTAGTTAGTTTCACTATATACTTCTAAAGTGACATTATTGTTATTAAACATTTTAAGACTTATTTCTGCTCGGCAGTGCATACACAAAATTGCTTGAAAGTTTAAATGATATAAAATAAGCATTTGCCCACACTGAAAACATTTATACTTAAATCTTGCATGATAAAGCTTCATAATAAAGTTTCTTGTTTAATCACTCTATTATATTTGTACATAAAAAGTTTATGTCCATGTTGATCGCACACTTTACCTTCAATATCAAGCCCCATTGACCTTAATTCTGAAATTCTTTGTGCATAGTCTTTTATAAATAATTCTCTAAAAAATATTTGGCTACAAACCCATTGACCTTCGGCTTTGAAAAGCAAGTTTTTTATTCTTTGCTTGTCAGCAACTTTCATATTTGACCTTGAAAATCACTTGCCTTACTGTCTGTTCTTTTATTGTGATTACCTTCAGCAATATAATCATTGAGTTGCTTGCTTAGGCTTATTAATTGCTCTTTATTAACAAGTAAAGCAAAGCGATCATCTAGGCTTGATAAACAAATTCTATAATAAAATCTTTTAGATATGAATTTTTTTACTTTTCTAATTCTTAACTCAATGGGCATGTCTAAATTTTCAATATCAACATTTGCCGAAGTTAAATTAGAGCGATTATGCATATTAATTCTCATTAAAATACTCCCTTACATTGACTTCCTTACCTTGCTCTAAATCATTGTGTATTTGATCAAGTACAAAAACAAGTGGTCTGTGTTCTCCAAAACCTAATATTTCAGCAATTTTAACTGCTATTGTGGCTCCAACATGTGCAATTACTCCCATAAGTCCAAGTAATAAAAACATATTAGACATTAACCACAAAAATACATCTTTACTCATTTTAAAATGCTCCTTCCTGAGCACAATCGTGTTCAATATCAAGTCTTTCGTATCTTTTTTCTAGTGCTTCAAGCAAAATAATACTTGCTTTAAAACTTGACTGTAAAGCAGAATATTTTGCATAATGCAAGTCGCTCATACTGTCGTGTCTTTGTAAAGATTTTCTTGTATGATCATTAGAATTAAGCGCTTCTTTATAACCTGCAATTAGTGTGTCAATTAAGACATAACAATCGGGAACTTCCCCAACTTTTTTTACATCAATTTTTGGTGTGTTTTCCATAATTACCTCTTAAAAAGACTTAAATTTTGACTTCCATAAAAATCCTGCCAACCCCAAGCAGTCATAAAATTTTCTAATTCATAATTAGCAGTATGGCTTATTGTGAATTCAGGAATATTTGGATCAGCCCAAGACCAAAATGGATCTCTTGACATTTTCAAATATATATCTTTATTTGAGTATTTTTTAATAACTTGCTTCCAAGTTAATGTTTCATTAACCTTCTTAACCCCATAAATTTCTGTAAGGGCCTTATCAGTCACTTTTATTTTCATAATTTATCTCCCTATTAACAATATTAATTTGTCCTTATGACAAATTTAAATATTCATAAGACTATTTTAATCGTAGATTAAAATTATGTCAATTACCTTATTTTTTTTATTCGTCCATATTAAAGTAACGATCAAGTGTGCGATCAATGGTAAAGTCTTTTTTATGCAGTAAAACATTTATTTTAAGTAAGTCTAAAAAGGAAGTAAATTCATTTGTTTCTCCAAGATCAGTAAAAATTAAGTCATGATTAGAAGTAATAACTGCTAAAGAAAATCTGTTCATTGTGTCAAGACAAAGTAAAAATGTATGCCCAAATAATTTAAAGCCACAACCACCTTGACTATCTATATCGGGGTGTAAAATTCCAAAATCGTAAGTCATATCAAGTATTTCTTGATATTGCTCAAGATAATAACGCACACTTAGCGCTCCAAAATTTATTTCTGTTTCCATAATCTTATTTTACTTTGTTTTTTCTTTCTTGCAGAATTGACAATAATAAATTACATCTAAGTCTATCCACTTACAACCTTCAGTCTTACAATCATGTACTTTAGGTGGTTTATATTGTTCGTGCATTTCTCCAAGCAAACTCCAATTTTTACTTAACGCAAAAACTGTTAATGTCATGTTTGCCCATTTTTTTCTGTATATTTTGATCCTATCCTCAACATCTTTGTAAGTTGCATTTATATCTGCAAGATCTTTAGCAACCTTATTAAAGCTTGATATTTCATTTTTAGTTTTAGGTTTATACAAATTGTCTGTAAGGGCCTTATATATTTCATTTTTATTTGTTTGTTCTTTTATACTATGACTTTGGTTAATTGACTTTGGTTTGCGTACCTTATTTGAACCACCCTCCAGTTCATCTTTGACATGGGGCTCGGTATCAGAATTGGAATATGCAGGATTAAATTTAATAATATATAAATTACTTGTTTGTCCTGCATTATCCTCTAAAAATCGTGGCTTGACTTCTATTGCACCAATATCCTTAAGTTCTTTAATTCCTCGTTTTACTGATGATCCACTTTTACCACACCTTTTTCCGATCGTTGCAACACTTGGCCAACATGATCCATCAACTTTATCTGCAAATCTACACAAAGTCGCATAAACACGAATTGCGTTGTCGCTTACTTTACTTTCAATTAACCACTCAGGCACAATGCTGAATAGTGGGAATTCGCTAACAATTTTCATAGAAGGATTTTATTCCTCTTCCATGACAAAATCGTCTTTAAATTCCTCCATTATTCTTTGATCATCAAGGCTTGTGTCTGTATTTAAAAGTTCTTGATCGCTTAATTGTTGTTCATCATTAGATAAGTCTTGTAATTCAACAATTTCTTTTTCTAAATATTCACTCAACCATGCGTCTGTGTCATAAAGTTCAAGCCCAACACCAAATCTCATAGCACACCTTTTAATTGCGTCTGATACACACTCTTTAGCTCTTTGCCCGTTATTATGTACTTTGTTTGGATCACTGTGAAAAAAAGGCTTATCACACATGCCGACTTCACTTCTTGTGATATATTCATTATCAACTTTCATAGTAATTGAGACTTGCGCTCCTGTAATAAAAGTTCTTTGTATTCCGTTCATATCCTCAACTGTATCCTCTAAATATCTTTCAACATTAAAGTTCCAATCGGGGCTTACTGCAATTAACTTTTGTGTGACTTGTGTGTGTTCTACATAGTCAATTTCCCCAAAGCCTTTATTAATTTTTTTAACTAATTTTTTATTCCACGGCTTTGAGAGGATTATCTGTTGTAGTCTTTGCATTATTTATCTCCTGTTCTTTGATCATATTATTTTCATATAACCAAGTTGTAATTTCCTTCTTATCCCACAAAGGCCCACATTTAAGCACTTTGTATGGATCAGGTAGCTTATTATGAAAATGTAAAGACGAAACTTTTTGTCTTGTCACTCCCATAATGTCAGCGATCTCTGCATTAGATACAGGATCAATGTATATATTTACTTCGCTCATTTTACTCCTTAATATGTGTAGGAAGCCTTTGCAGTTGCCTGTTCAAGCTTCCATACACAAATGGGCATGTTATTAACGCACTCATAATACGCATACACAAAAAGTATATTAATACAGATACATGACAAATTAAATAAAAGATTAAATATATGTCCTGTGTTTAATTTATAATACTAAAAAAACAGGAGATAAATATGCAGACTTTTCTACCATACGAGGATTTTTATAAAAGTGCTGAAGTTCTTGACAATAAAAGATTAGGCAAACAAAGAGTTGAGTGCTTACAAATATTTAACGCAATTACTAAAAACACAGGTTGGAGGCACCACCCTATTGTAAATATGTGGCGAGGCCATGAGGATTGGCTATTTGAATATACACGAGTTATTTGTAATGTATGGAGAGAAAAAGGCTTTAACGACACAGTTCATTATAAAATTGCAAGTCAATATCCTGAATTTGTAAAATTTAAGCCAAAAAATAAACCTGTGTGGCTTGGTAATATTTTGCTTCATAAAAGTCATCAATCAAATTTATACAGAAAAGATCCTATATTCTATGATCAATTTTCTGATATTCCTGCATTACCTTATACTTGGTATTCCGATGAAAAAGGTTATTACAAGGGGGAGTTTCAAACTTGGGAGAAATAACAACTCAAGACACATACTACCTTCGAGTTTAAGCCATTACTAAAGGAGAGTTGAATAACTATCAACCTTCAAAGTGTTGAACTTATTGACCTTTTACTGTTCATAATCTAATGAATATCCGTAATTTTTTAAAACTTCTAAACAAAAATTTTCTAAATCCTGTATTTCAAGTGCAATTATACCTGTATTTTTTCCGTCGGGCATAGCAACATAGGCAAAAGGCTTAGATCCTGTACCAATGGCTCTATGGTTTGTGTCACTTTGTAATTTTCCTTTATAAAAAGCCGTAGCAAAAGGGCCAACCTGTTTTCCTGATTTTACTTCAACACGAATACCTGTACTCCAATTTTCCTCGTGTGCGTCTGCACCTGCAAATCTATTAGAAGGTATTTTAAGCAATTTACGAGCTTGATTTTGTTTTCTGCGTCCTTTGTTTCGGTTTCGTCTTGCTATACAGGTTTTACATTTACAATTATTCTTTTTTTCTTTCGTATTTGGGCATAATCCAATTGAGTTTCTTCCACTATTTTTTTGGCTTATGCTACTTGGTAAATTATTTTCTTGACCTTTTCTAATTTTCCAATCAGTATAAGTTTCGTCCTCTCTAATATCAAAATCTCTATTTTTTTTCATTTATCTCATCAACATACTTTTTTAAATGATCACTTTTTATGCCTCTATCTGTTGCAGTAATATTTAATTTATCTTGCTCTATATTACTCCAATCAATGTCCTCTCTAGGTTTTAATGGTGTATTAAATTGCCTCCAATTTTTTGTTATATGGTGTTGAGGCCTTCCAAATTTTCTTGAAGTAGTGACTACTCGTGGCCACATTTTTTCTAAACTTTTACTCATTATAAGCCTTCCGTCACCTTGATAAAGTTCAGACATATTTCCACCCTTCATTGTCATTGTTTGATTTTTCTGGATCATAAAATTATTTATTTGAACTGTGCAGTATCCCTTACTTAGTGCTTGTAAGCATAAGTCTGTGTCCTCGTTATACCTTCCTCGCCAACGAAAATCAAGATCAGTTTTTATAAGCAAATTACTGTAAATTTTAGTATTTGTTATGTAGGCAGGTATATTTATATTTTCTTTGGGAACTACAAAAAAACTATAATTCATGCCTGAAATTGCTATGTTTGTGTATCTATCAGTAAATTTTTCAACTGCTTTTATTCCCAATGTGCTTTGACAATGAAGTCTTTTTCCTTTGTACCATGCCTGCATATACCTTATATTATCGTCAAAAACCCAATGTCTTTCAGCTCCCATTTCTTTAGCCATATCCCAACAAAAATTTCTTACAGGAATTGATCCCTGCCCCAAATTACTAAATGGTGTTTTAATAAGTAGTTTTTCGTCAAAATGTCTCGCATAGTCATCAAATTCTTGTGGCTCTATAACAAGTTTAAAAGGCACATTATCCTTTAAAAACATTTTTGCAGTCATGCCTACATCGTGTCTGCCTTTTGATATTACAAATATAGGATATTTAATTTTCGTCATCATCAACAAGATACAAATTGCTTACATCATCTTTATCTCTATAAGGATAATATGTGCTCCAAACATTTCCTCTTTGGTTGTGAAAGTTTTCTATTCCTTTTTCCTCAACAAATTTTTCCCTATCTAATTCGTTTTCAAATTTAACCACTACACTAAAAATTTCAGGTCTTTGCTCGTGTTCAAAAATTCCAACCCAATCTGAAGCGTCCTCTTTAGTTCCAATTTCGTTTTTTGTTGTTGAAGTATAAGCCAAAGCAGATAATTGATCCTCATTATATCCTGTGCCTAAAATGCTATCATCAATTTCAAGTATTTCTTTTAAAAGGTTTGTAAGGGCCTTATCATTTACCTGTGCTAATTGTGAAATTTCATTATCGGAAGTAAGTACTTTTAAAGCCTGAACTGAAGTGCTTTCAATATCAAGTTTAATTACAGGTACTCTTTTAATATTCCCCATTTTCTTTACTGCTTCAACTACACCATGACCTGCTAATATTGTAAAGTCTTTAGCGATCACAATATTTCTGTAAAAGCCATGTGTATTTATTGAGTTTATTATATGCTCTAATTGATCCTCGGGGTGTTCTTGATAATTTTTTGGGTGTGGCTTTAGTTCATTAATGTCAATTTTAATTGTTTTAAAAGGATTTTTTTTAAATAACATAAGATCCTCTAACTCATCTGCTTCAAATCCAGTCACTTCTATTTCAAATTCATTTAGTTCTTTTAAGGTATTTAATAAAAGTTCATTATCAAATTCTGAAAGATCATGTGTTTTATTATCTGCAATAGCAAAAGCCTTTATTTTTTCTTTGCTCCAATCATCTGGAATTCTTACACAGTCTAATTCTTTTAAGCCTAAATATATTCCTGCTTTTAGAGTTCCATTACCAGCTATAACAGTATTTTTTTGATCAATTACAATTGGTTTTCTTTGACCGAAGGCTGATAAAGAGTTTGCTATGGCTTTTATTGAGTTATCATCATGCTTCCTGACATTATCAAGATCAAATTTTAACTCGTCAATATTAATAATTTCTGTGTTCATACTTAGTATTTTAGCAAAAGTGTGATAAAATTGTGACGATAATTTATTTTATCCCCTGTTGTATAAGAGCCCGTGTTTTCATGGGCTTTTATATTTGTAGCGCTTTAGTTGAACTTTTGCTATCACTAGGATCGTGTTTAAGCCATTTATAAAGTAGAGTTGATAGTTTATGCGAGGAAGTCTATTGTTTAAATTCGCTTGCCCACTCATAATAATAGGCATTATGTTTTCTTGAAAATTTATCGCAGTCGCAGGTTAATGTTTGAATATTCATGTTTAATTTAGTTTTTATATCAAAAATTATTTTTCTTAATTCTGTATTTGTAAAACTACAAATATATTCTCCACGATTAAGCTTGTTATAAACATTTTGCTTTGTGTGACTTTTAAATTCACTTTCTTTTATAGGTTTTTGTGGAATTCCTAAATTCATTATTAATATTCCTTACGAAGTTGAGCTTGTGTAATTGTGAAGTGCTTTGTTGCTCCCTGTGAGCACCTTTTATCATTGTTATATCCTTTATTAAGAATTTCAGGATCAGTGACACCATTATCAAGTAAGCACCTGTTTGTGTGTCTGAAAGTTCCATTAAACTCAACACCCCATTTTCTAAAACTATGTACCAATTTTGCTTGTTCTCCATGATCCATAAATCTACCAACCAATAATAAATAATTGGTAGCAAATACTCGGCCATGCTTTGCAGATCGTTGGTGTGCAAGTTCGTGCAACATTGTTGCGTCACTTGCCCAACTTTTTAAAGTTATTGTGTTATCGGGGTAATACCAACAAGATCCTGTGTCTCCTTTGCAGGATATTTTTGGTTGAGAATTATTAAAATACTTTTTATAAAATGCTTTTGTATATATTGTTCTTTTTACTTGTGCATTTACTAATTTATTTACTTTATCTTTTGGAAGTCTATTTGGGTTTTTTGCTTTATATGTAATTATTTGTCTGTAATTATCTACTCTATTATTAAAATTATCAGGCCTTTCAATGTCGTATTCGTCTATTTTATGAATTTTGAACTTGTTTTCTTGAATTGCTGATATTACACCTGTTTGATCAACAATAAGCCTAAAATTAGGATTTGGTTGTCTATCAGTGAAAGTTGCAGAATTTATTTCACGAAGGTTAGGGATCAAATTGTAGGAGGTTTTTAAAACACCTTCCGCGTCATAGACTTTATTTTGTTGTTTTTTTATTGTATTCACACTTTTATTTTTCCCCATATAAATATTATACCACGATACTCAGTCCTGTCAAATCTAAGATTTAATTAAAGGGCTTCCTAATTCTGCAAGATAACAACCTGTACAAATATGTCGTACCATTGATCCTGCATTGTCAAGTTCCTCAACAATAATATGGTGGTAGAATTTTTTTAATTTTCTTTTACAAGTATTACAAGGCATTTTAATCTCTCCAAAACTTTGCATTTTTTACTTCACAATAAGTAAGAATTAAATTATTATCTTGAAAAATGTCTCCATAAATCTGTAAAGATACTTCTTTTGCATGATCCCAATTATCAGTTTTAGCATTTACAGGATTACCTTTGAAAAATCCTTTTATAGTAAATTTAAGCATTATGCAACCTCAATTTCTTTTAGAGTTTTAACTGCATTTTTAATTGACTGAATTGCGTTAATTCTGTCAAGTTCTTGATCACTATTTTCAATTTCCTTAATCTCAATTTCAAATGCGATTATATTTAGTTGTCTTATTAGTTCGTTCATTTTTTTGTTCCTTTCTAAAAAACAATTTATAAGATAATATTAATCAAAGATTAAAGATTGTCAATAGATAAGTAATATTTTTCTCAGTAGATCATCAATGCTGAAACACCTTTGATCATTGATAGTTATGAACCGTTAGTCTAAAAATCGCTCTAGCTCGAAGCTAGTATATGTCTTAAGATTGATTTTCCAACAAAATGCACTCGGCCACCAATGATTGATAGTATCGTTATAAATTAACCAACTTGCTACTGCAGTTGAGGTTTCTATGTCGTATCTATCTTGTTGAATATTTAATTTTGGCTTTAACCAATTCCATGTGTGATCATTAAACTGCCACAGGCCTTTATCGTAAGAATTATCTTTATTTTTATTAACTGCATTAGGATTTCCTCGGCTTTCACAATAGGTAATTCGTAAAGCAGTTTCTATATCATTGGGCTTAAAATATTCACTAAATAAAGGGATATATTCCTGCATATAAATAATAATTTCATTTCTATCTTTACAAGAAAAATACTCATCTACCTTGTCCAATGAAATTGGAGATGACAAAACACAAGTTAAAATAATTGCTTCTAACAAAAATCTTACTTGTTATCAGGTAATAAGTCTTTAAGCAATGTTATACCGACTTTAAGATCCTCGCTATACCAAGTATCGTTCTCGATAAATATTACTTTTGTCTTTAACCCGTCGTTTTCTAAACCAACTAAGTCTTTAGCCATATATTCCTAATTATATTTTAATCTTATATTTAAAACATTACAAGTCATAAAAGCTTAAGATTATCCCAACCTTTTTCATTAATGGTAAAGCTTAAAACTGCAGGGTGGCTCCATAATCCTGTTCTTTCAGTAAAATCAATGCTTCTATCTAAAGAAGGTGCTTGAAACCATGCACGATCCCCTTGATATTTCGCTCTAAAATGGTGGTAATGACCTGTAATAAGCAATTCTGCAGATCCACTTGGTAGAAAACCATACATTTGTCCTTTCCACCAATTTTCTACTTTAACTTCAGGATTAGTTCCTGAATTTCCTGTCATGTGTCCGTGTGTCCAAGCAACTTTTTTTCCTTTAATTTCTAAGACCTGATGAAAGCTTTCAGGTATTTCTACCCTTACTTTCTTATATCTTTCAGGATTAGCCTTCATTATCTCATCACATATTTCTAAGTGCATAGTATCACTATTGTCTAAACGATTAGTAAATACTTGACCTTTTGAGCTTCGGCTCATTTCTCCATGATTTCCAGGCACACCTGCAAGAATAATATTATCTGCATGTGGTAAAAAACTATCTACTGTTTTCATGATCATGCTTCTAGCAAGTGCATATTGCTCAATTAGAGACAATTCAACTGAAAAAGGTTGGCTATCAAAAAATGCGTTTGTGCAATTTTCTGTAAGATCTCCTAATCCAACACAATAAATTTCATCAATTAAAACACCTGATTTTCTAAGTTCTTTTATCCTATTAATTGCGTCTTGAAGGGCCACATCATATCTGTTAATCGTATTTTCTACACCATAGTCTTTTTTTCCAAGTTGCCAATCAGCCATAAAAAACATAAATGCAGTATCTCCTCCAAGTGTTTGTTTCTTTAAAGGTAATTTTTTCTTTGTATATCGTAATAACTCGGCCACATATTTGTCATGTTTCGGATTTTTTTTCTTTACAATGCCTTTAAAAGCATAAAAAGTTTCTGTTTTCCCACCTTTTAACTGAACTTCCCACGATGAAGTCTTTACTGCACCTTCTATTTCATATATTGAGGGATCATAACCCCAATTTCTTAATATTTGATCATATTTGCTTGAATATTCAGGATCGGTGCCGACATGCGTTATTTCGCCTTTTCCAGCTTGTTCATTAACTTCAATAGAAGGTTGCCAACCTGACTTATAAAAGTTATTTCCCCAATCTGATTTAGGTGTTTTTGTCATTAATCTTAGTTTAAAGGATTTTTGACATATTTCTTGATTTTACATTAAAACTGTAATAAGAGTTGCTATTGATATTCCTGCAATTATCCAACCATATATTTCTTGCCTTGTTGGTCTTGTTGCTAAATCATTTTGTATTTGATCTAATTTCTCAAAAATTTTTTCAATATCAGCCATTACTACCTTTATCATTTCCTTTTGTGTAAAATTTTCATTAGCCATGATTAATGCCCGTGCATTTGTGCTTCTAAATAGGCTATTCTATTTTTTATATCATCTAATTCCCAAGTTTCAAGTTGATTTGTTTCTAAAATTGTCACTTTTTTTAGTAAGTCTTGCCACTCCCATTTCATTAGTTCATAGGCTTGACTGTCTTGACTTGGATTATTTAAGTCGCTGATATATCTTGCTTGAAAATCCTCTACTTTCCACTCTAAATCTCTCAATTCATTATCTAAATTTTGATAATTAGCTCTTAATGTAGTTAATTCTGTTTCTAAATACTCAGCGTCATACGCAACTTGCTCTAATGCGTAAATTTTCTCATACAAAACTGCAATGTCGTTTGACACCATTGTACTTTCTTTTAAAGTATCAAATTCATACTCTATTGAGTTCATGCGCTCATCAATATTTGAAAGTGTATTAAGAACTGCACCAAGACTTTGGATACCTGCCCCAATTGATCCCATTAAGGTTATTGCAGTCACAACAATAGCTAAATTATCTTTAATTTTAGCTAACACAATTTACGCTTCCATGTTTGCAGTTGCATATTTGCACAAAAGATCCGTCATCATTTTCAGTTATTAGACACATTAGCCACCAACTTTAAATAAGATTTCTCTAATAACTTCCTCAATAATAATTAAATTTTGATTAAATCCAGAAATACTTTCTTGATAAGCATTTACTTGTGCGTTAAGAGTTGCAACTTGTTGTTGCATGTCATTTACAGTCTTAAATAACCAACCAACTAAAGCCGCTAAGCCACCTTGCAATATTTGTCCTAAATTAACCTGTGCCTTCATTAGTCCTCAAATGTCGCTCTTGGCTTGTATTGTTCTAGTGCGTGTTGAATAACTGTAATAAAAGAAGTTAAAAACGCAACACCAATTAACTGAATAACATCTGCGTCAATAATTCCTGAACTATTTGCTAACCATAATGAAATTGCAGATTGAAGGCCTGTTCTAAAAGCCTTTGCAGTCATAAATTTCCAGTAAGCTTTCCAATTCTTTTTAGCCATTACTTTCCTCATTTCTACCTATTTGTATTACTTTATATTTTTTACATTTAAGATTACCACAAAAAAATGTGAGGTTGTCATAAACAAGAGCGTGTTTGCATAGAGGGCATGATATTATCAAAAACCTCCTAAATTATATCGTTATTCCCCATTTTAGCATTTAGTATCTTGAGTTCGCCATTAATCGCAGATAATTTATCCCATACCTGTTTTGCGTTGATCATGTCATCAGTTGCTTTATTACTAACTCCATTAAGGCCTTTTTCAAGTTTTGCAAGATCAAATATTTCAATAGTCACATTTTCATTATTTAATAAAGCATCTCTAATAATTGGATAAACCCGTTTGTAAGCTTGTGTTGATTTTCCACCAAAGCCGTCTTTTACAAGTAAATTATTTTCTTGATTGTCTGAAACCAATATACAACCTGAAGTGTGCTCATCTGTATTACCTGTATGGATCAATATGTAGTCAAAATTAGGCACATCTTGTAATTCAAGCATGCCTTTGTGAAATGCAGGGCCATATCTTGAAGTATATTTTGTATGAAAACCTCCAACTGTTCTAAATTTTATTTCATATATACCCAAAGGAATTGCAGTCTCATGCTTAACTTTAATTTCTCTTTGCTCGTCCTCTAGTGTATAACAAGCAAATTCATCATTAATATAAAGAATTCCATTTGTACTATCGGCTTGACTTGATATTCTGTAAAGTTTTAATTCCACTATTCAGGTTTTGGATTATCGTCTTTAATTTTTTTAATGGCTTTATACCAAACGCCTGTTTTATCTAACTTTCCTGCGTCAATATCCCAATAAAGTTGATCAAGTTGATCTCCAAGACTTAAAAATGCTTCTAATCTTGCTTGTTTGTAGCCATTATTGTAAGTATCAAGAATTGAGTTTTTTCTATCCTGTATTGCTTGATCATACTCAGTATCAGTAAATTCTCGTCTTTCGTTATTTACTTGTGCATACATTGGCTTTGCTTCCTCAATTTCTTGAGTTGCTTGCGTAAGTGCTTGTTCTTCTGTCATATTTCTCCTTTTTTTAGTATAACATATATTTTATTTTCGTAGTCCATACAAAACGCATTTACCACCTGCATAAGTGCTTGATGTCAATGAGAATTGTAAGCCTTTTGCAACTTGTGCAACTGTATGAATTGCACTTCCTGAAGTTCCCATAAGTTCCGAGCCATTATATCCAAAAGAGTTCATTTCAACTGTTAAATAATTATAATCATCTGCATTGTTAAAATTAAAAAGGTGTAAAACACCATTACTACCATAACCCGTACCACCTCTAAATAAATAATTAAAGTTTTGCCACTTGTCTTGGTTAGTGTCAGGTAAATTATCATAGGTTGTTGAGCTTCTAAAACCAAGAAAGGCATAATCATAATTCGAGCTATCATCATCAGAATTATCACTCTTTAAAATTCTACAATTAATTCTTGCGTCATTACTTGTTGAGGTAAGCTGGATATCACTTAAAACAACTCTATAAACATCATACGAACTATCCCAAGAACTTCCACCAATGTCAAAAGTTGAAACACCACTTCCAACTGTTGTTTCTGCAATTTTAATTAAGGCACCACTCATGCTTGAACTCCATATACACTTGCTTTTGCATTTAAAAAATAATCTGTATTTGTCACAAAAAATTGAATACCAATTATTTCCTCAGCCCCTTTATGAACTGACATTGACTTGGTTGTCTTTATATTACTGTTAAAAGCGCTTACACTTGCACCTTGTAAAAATGTATAACTGCTTGAATTAGCAGGATTATAAATATAAACACTTGAGTCTAAACCCTCAGCAAGTTGATCATAAGTCCCAAAAATATCTTGTATAGAACTTTCGTTTTCTCCATTGTCTTTAGCATCAGTTGCATGAGCAAACATCTGCCAAGACGCATTATTATATTCACTATCAGAAATTACATTTCCTCCACTATCAATTAATCTTGTGTTTATTGTTTCAGAGTTAGTTGTTGATCCGTCCATTTTTAAAATTATAAGGTAATTATCATAAGCCGAAGTAAATAACTTTTCACTTGTTGTTCCCAAATTCCATGCTGAAGTTGCAGTATTATCTATTGTGTAGGATCTAACAAGTTGTAAATTAGGCATTATGAGTACCTAATTCCATACATACTTGCGTACCCACTGCAACTGCCTGTATTTGGGAATATAGAATAACTATTGTTCATTTCTGCAACAGGATATAATGCACCACCAATATTAAAGGCACAAGTGTCATCAGTTCTAGAAGTGTAAGAACTGTGTATTGTTGCTTTACTATATTTTAATGAATTTCCCATATCATAAAGATAAGCATAACCCGTAAAAGCTAAACCGTCAGGGCTTGTAGCCATAGAGCCTAAATTAGCATGCTGATGAGCCCACATTGAAGTTGAGGAATAACTTGCAAATGTGTTATCAGCTTCTCCATAATAATTAGCATATTTATTATTACTGTCTCTATAAGTAGTTCCTTGCCCAAACCTTCCAAATATTCCTACATCATGACTTCCACTATGAAAATAATAAGTTAAAAAAAACACTTCATATTTTTCAATAGGTAAATCTGTAAAGCTAACTGTGCTAACTGAACTGAAAGTAATTGTTTCTATTAAGTCTAATTGTCCATAATTAGTATATTTATCAGCAATACTTAACTCATAAATATCAGTTGGAGTAAGAATTCCTTTATTATTTTGAAAACTTTGATCAGGGCTTTGTGGGATATATCCAAATTCGCTACTCATGATCCAAGTACCTTATAAAGAGTTGCTTTTGCGTTTGCAATATTATTAGAGGAACTATGCCACATAAAACCATTTGTTGCTTGATTAACTGTTAAACAAAGACTACCAACTCTACCTGCATACTCTCCTGCATTATTACAAGTAAATTCCTCTATTGTAATAAAACTATACTCACTTGAATTATTAAAGTTATACACATAATAAACTCCCATTAAACTTTCTGTGTTTGTTGTACCCATAGAAAAACCATTGTAATAATCTGCATTAGTAAAATTACTGTCATAAAAACTTTGATTAACATACATATCCATAGTTTTTCCGTCATAGTTTGAAGTTGTATCTGCAGAACTGTCGCTTGATTTTGTAAATCTCATACGAGGCCTTGCACCGTCAGAATTCATATATAACTCATGTAAAACTAATTTATACACACTATTGTCATCAATACCTGTAATTGAAAAAGTGCTTACATTAGATACACTTGTTGTTGCTACTTGTATTAAACTCATATTTCTCTAACTCCAAAAACTTCTATGTTGCCTTCTGTTATATTCCCACTTTCTGCAAAAAAATGATAACCTGTATTGACAGTATGAGCAGTTTGTACACCTTGATAACGATATGTTCTTGTTTCTGTTCCACTCATAAAACTACCTTGCATAGAAAAAAAAGTTGGTGAGGTACTTAAAAAAGGATTATAAACATAACTAATTGCTCCACTACCCGTAGCAGTATTATTTTGCCCGAATGCCTCAGATAAACTTGTGCCTGAAGTTTCATTTACATCATTAAAACCACTTGTACGCATACGCAAAAATCCGTATTGATAGCCTGTACTAATTATTGATCCTGCCGAGTTTATAAATCGTAAGCTTAAACTTGCACCTGTGGAAGTGACAATATCTGAAGTTATAATTTTATATACGAGAAAATCACTGCTAAATACATTTTCTACATTTACCGAAGTGACTGCACTACTAATTGTTGTTTTTTTAATTAACCTTTGGCTACTCATTTTTTTAATCCATATAAAGTAATTTTTGCAGTCATACTTCCACTGCTATCTCCAAAAATCTGAAAAGCGTCTATTTTTTCACTTGCTTTATAAACACCACCACCAAAATACATACCTTGAGCGTGGTGGCTTGTATTAGAAAAAGTTGTTCCTTGTGTTGAGTGATATGAATATGCAGTGCTAACACCTAAATTATACAAATAAACATATCCATTACAAGTTGCGTTAGCAACATTACCACCTAAAAGTAAAGGTTGCCACATTGTTGTATTTGTGCTTCTGTATTCGTTAAATCCTGCAACTGAACTTGCATATTGCATAGTAAAACTATAAACACTTCCACTTTCGTAAGTGCTTCCACCGTCGTTAGAAAGCCTTATAGAAGTATTATCTGTTGTACTTGCATAATTCAAATTATTAAATTGTAGAATATGTGTATCATAAATATTTTCTTTTAAATCCGTAAAATTTACAGTTGTTGAGCCTGATACATCTTGACTTTGTATAAGTTCAAGCGATCCTCCCCAATGACCGTTTGTTTCAAGTTCAAGTATTTCTGAAGGTGTATAAATCCCTTGATTAGTTTTTACATCATTAGGTTGCGTTCCTAAGTAAGCCATAAATTAACTCCTTATGTTTGACGCAAAAATGATACATTATATTCAGCACTTGAAGCTGCAGAGCATAAACCTTGAAGCTTATCTCCTGTTTCAAGTGTTATTTTTGTTGTAATTTCTATTGTAGTTCCAAATGGTAAAGATACATTGTTTAATATGTGTCTCAATGATCCACCTGATTTTGTCACACTTAGATCAATAGTTACATCTGCACTTGATCCACTTACATTAGATACAAGAATACCAATTACAGTTTCAGTTGTGCTTGAAGGTACTGCATCAACAATGTCTCCTGCTGAAGTTCCTAAAACTCCCTGAACTGAATGTAGCGTGTCTGCCATTTAACTTCCTTTCCTATGATAGAGCCAATACTAGACCTAAAGAAACTCCTGGTGTTGCCAAATTAGCAATATCCTGTGCAGTTGTCTTTTTTAAATTATTACTGTCGTCTGCGTCTCCGATCATTACAATGTCAGATCCAGCGACTGTAGCTGAAGTTGCTAAATTAGGAGATATTACTAATGTAGATGAAAATGCTCCCGAAGTTGCAGTTGCCCCACCTGCTAAGCCTGAAGTGCTTCCTGTTGTGATTGTGACACCTGTTATGTCTCCTTCTCCAATAAAACTTGCCCAAGATGATCCGTTATAAAAAGAAAGTGTGTTTGTATCGCTTAAATACGCAAACATACCTTCTTCAGGGCTAGAAATTGCACTATCTCTAGCACTTGTACTTGCGAAAACTCCAATTACTTGTTCTTGTACATAATTATTAAAATCAGACGCATTGACAAGATCTCCTGTTGTCCATACTTTAAAACCTGCTCCCATTAAATCTCCTTATTATTAACTATACGCAAATCTTGTTCCAATTCCAAGTCTAGCAGAGCCTAATACCCATGCACTTGAGCTTGCAGGACTAAGAGTTAAACTCCAATTCCACGATTGAGCGCTTGCGTTTATATTGTGGCTTATACTTTCTATCCACAACTCATCAGTATAGCTTGAAGTATCAGGATTAACTATCTTAACTGATATTCTATCTCCAAATTCAAGACCAAGTGCCTTTTCCCAAATACTTGTATTTTGTCTAGGATTAATCTGTAATTGATCAACACGCACAATAGGAAGTGCAGTTTCTGCAATTTTTTGCTCAATTAACGACAAAACATCTGCGTCACTTATGTTTAAGGTTGTTTTATTGCTTGTTAAAGGCCTGTATCTCTGCACACTATCTCCGTCTGAAATATATTGTGTTGATCCATTTTTTCTTATCCACTCATAAACATTAATAATTTCGTTTAAATCAAAGCTAGTCACAACATTTGTATATGGTAAGTTTGATCCGTCATTACTAAATATTGCTTGAACTGTTGTTGCTTTTGTGTTTGAAAGTTTATAATCTCTATTTCTAAAAACTGCCTTTCCGTCCCTTCCAATAAAAAATTGTGCATTTTCGGCTAATTCGCAGTCCCTTAAAGCAGTTAATATGTTTGTGTTTGTTCCACTTTGTACCTGCACTTGATTTGTTCCTGTTTGAATATCTCTTAAAGCACTTGGGAATTGAACTAAATTTAATATTCTTGAAATTCTAGCAGAGCTTAATTCCTGTATATCCTCATACCCCAAAACACTTGTTTCTCCAATTTCACTAAAACCACCTCTACCAAGTCTCCAACCTGCACTCTCAAAGTTTTGTGAATTAAATATCTTAAAAGCATCAACACAGTTAAAATCAACTGTGCTATCAGCACCTAAAGCAGGATATTTTACAGGGATCGTGTCAAGAAAACCAAAAAAAATAGGATATTCTACACTATCGTATGTTGCAGTAATTCTTACATTTTTATAAGGTTGTATTTTTGTAATTGAATTCCCACTGTCATAATAAGGGCTTGAAGTATTATTTGGATTAAACCTGTTATCTGCATTACTTAATGTTAGTGTTGCAGTTCCATTTATAAACTGCCCCAATTCATTTGTTCTACCTCGTTTTGTATTTATTTGCCTAACATAAGTAGAAATGTCTGTATATGATTGTGTTGCGTCAAAGGGATTACTGTCAAAAGCAACTTGAACTTTTAGGCTTACATTACTGTCAAAATCAACAGGCATTACAAAAACTCAACTCCGCGTTTTTTTGCCTCTTGAAATGCTTGAGATACACTTTCAATAAATTCATCTGAAGTTCCAACATTTGTGCCTTGATTAAATATATTTATATTTGTTTCTCCTAACATTTCTGCAGTTAATTTTGGTCTTGTTGCAGTTGTATTTCCTGTTGTTGCAGGGAATTTTTGAGGTCCTTTACCACCATTACCACTACCATTACCACCTGAACTTGTTGAAGGGCCTAAATCAATTCCGACTTTTGATAAGCTACTTGCATTACTAAAGAGTGATCCAAAAAGACCATTGATCTCTCCAATTTTTTCTCCCGTAATATTTGCTAATTTATCTAATGCGTCCTCATATCCCTTAGTTCCAACACCAAAATCTGCTAATGCCTTTGTTAAGTTTTCCTGTGCTATTGCCTGTTCTAATAAGTTTCTTGCTGATTTTTCACTTAACTTGTTTAATTGTTTTTGTGCCTCAGTCACTCCATTTATGGCTTCTTTGTGTAAATCTTTTGCTTTAACAAGGTCGTCCTCTGCTCTTTTAACATTATCAAGCGCTTTTTCTTCCTCTTGTGAAATAGCAACTGCGTCCTCACGAAGTTTTGTTAGGTTTTCCTCCATTACTGCAAGTTCAAGTTTTTGAATTGCTGAAAGTTCCTCCTCATTTCGTAAGTTATTAATTGCTTCCTCTTGTCTTGCAATAGCGAGTGCTTCCTCGTTAGTTATTTGAGCACCTAAACCTTGTACATCAATTAATTTTTCTTTTGCCTTTTCTAATTCTGTTGTTGCGTCAGAGACACCTTCCTCTGCTTTTATTTGTTTTTCAAGTGCTTTATTTCGCTTAGTTTCTGCACGATCAACACGATCTTGCATTGCTTGTAGTTGATCAAAGGCATTTAAAACACTCTGTAAGCCTCCTAGAAGGCTCTCCTCGTACGCTTGAGCGTTTGCTAAGGCTTCCTCTGTGTTCTCTCCCATAGCCACATTATTTTCTCTAATAAGATCAGTTAATTCTTTAACTGTTAAATTAGTTCCGTCATAAACATCAGCTAATTCAGTATGAGCTTGTGTGACTTTTTCTGTGTCATCTGCTACAAATCCTAAATAATATTGTTGTCTTGCGTATGCGTCATTAAGTCTTTCAGCGCTATGTTTTGCCTCAACATACTTATCATTACTTCTACCAATTGCCTTACCAAGTGCAATTAAGCCCGTAGTCACAAGTGCGATACCAATTCCAATAGGCCCAAAAGCAACTGCTATTGCACTAACAATAATTGCAATAAGTGCTTTAATTCCTTTTGAAGCCTCATCTGTTCTGTTCTTAAAATTTTGAAACCTTTCAACAGTCACTTGAGTTTGTTTAACTAAACCTGTTAAAGAAGGAACTAAATCTTGCCCAATGGTAATTTTTAAATTATCAAGCCCATTATTTAATATTTGTACTTGTGCTTTAAAACTTTCTAATTGTTTTTCTGCAATTTCTTGCGTTGTTCCTGAAGCCTTTCTAAGTTCATTTTCGTAGTTTCTTATTTGATCTGTTGCACCTGATAAGATTTTTATTCCGTCTGCAACACCACGATTAAGACCTAATTGATCAAGTGTGCCTGCCTTCAATTCGTCACTCATAGGGCCTAACACTCTATCAAGTTCCTCAATAACATCAGCAACATTTCTCATATTGCCTTCTGTGTCAAATATCTTTAAACCAAGTTTTTCAAATTCCTCTCCATTTTTTGCAGTCGCTCTTGGAATATCACGAAGTATTTGGTTAAGTTTATCTCCTGCTTCAGCACCTTTTACACCACGATCAGCGAAAGCCGCAAGAACTGCAACACCTTCCTCAATATCTTTATTTACAACCTTTAAAGCCGCACCTGCCTTTGTTGTTAAGGCTTCAGAGAATTGCTGAACTGTTGCGTTTGCTAATGTGTTTGCTTTTACTAAAACATCAGTCACTCTTGTTAAATTCATTAGGTTTTGTTGAGCGTCTTTAACAGTTAATCCTAATGCTGATTGTGCGTCTGTTGCTAAGTCTGTTGCAGTAGCCATATCAAACATACCTGCTTGTGCGAATTTTGCTACTTGAGGTAAAGCCGCAATTGACTGTTCTGCGTCTAAACCTGCTGAGGCTAAGAAAAAGTATGCTTCAGCACTTTCACTTGCTGAAATTGCAGTTTCAGTAGCAACTTGTCTTGCAGTCCGAGCCATTTGCTCATTTTGAGCATCTGTTGTTTTCATAATTGCGATAGATTGTGTTAATTTATCGTCAAAATCTGCAAAGGCCTTTATACTGTCTGAAACAACCTTTGCTACTCCGATCATAGCAAGTCCTAAACCTGCTACACCGACTTTAGCTAATTTACCAAATTTTCCACCAAGTAAGGTGCTTGATTTTCCTAATCCGTTTAATTGGGCTTTTGCAAGATTAGCTCCTTTTGTGGCTATCCTGATTATTAAATCTGATCCTGCACCCATTTTTACCTTCTTTTATTACTTTCTGCTTGTGCTAACGCAACTGCCTTATTCTGCTCATCTTGTTCATAAACATAAAAGGCTACCCATTGGTTATACTCGTATGAAGACATTTTACTACGAAGTTCTGCAACTGTCATGGATAGATCACGAGCTAATCTAAACTGAAAAAAGGTATCAGGATTGTTCTTGAAACTCATCAGACATTTCTGTCTGTATGTCTCCTCCAATTCCGTTCAAATCTGCAATTTCTACAAAAATTCTATCTATAATAACTGCGTCTTTTTCATAAAGATTATCTATTGCGTCATCATCTAATTGTGGATTAATGACACTAGCTTTGAGTAAAGCCTTTTGATAATCAAATGCGTCTTTCCCGTCATCAGTGCTTATCCTTGCAAGTTCAACTTGCATTTTTTTAGTTAAACCCTTTACCTGTATTTTTGCTTCCCACTCGGGAATTTCAATTTCTTTAACAGGCACATCAGGGATCTTATTTATATTATCTAAATTTAATATTTCCATGTGTTCCTTTACTCTATTTTAA
>Ga0181403_1000031_pt1 | contig 33021 bp, 40 predicted proteins | sample 26SPOviralmetaG_FD_130132 | JGI IMG/M metagenome (GOLD analysis project Ga0181403, IMG submission 130132) | Marine viral communities from the oligotrophic San Pedro Time Series (SPOT) site, San Pedro Channel, CA, USA - 26 SPOT_SRF_2011-09-28 | ecosystem: Environmental > Aquatic > Marine > Strait...
ACAAATAGAACAATATCTGCTCAACCATATGCTGGTGTATTATTTAAATCACAGAATGGTATGACATGGTCTGCTGAACAAAATGAAGATATGAAATTCAAATTAAGAAGAGCAGAATTTAGTAACGTAACTGGTACAGTTACATTAACTAACGATACATTAGGAACAAGAACACTTAAAAATAATGCTTTAAGAACAACAAATAGTTCTAAAGTAATTAGAGTATTCCATCCTAACCATGGTATGCACGGTACAAGTAATAACGTAACAATCGCTGGTGTACCTAGTGGTTCACACAATGGTCTTGCACACGATAAAATTAATGGTACATATACTGCAATCTCAAACGTAACTTTAGATAGTTACGATATTACATCTACAAGTTCATCAAATGCTACTGCAACAGGTGACATTGGTGGCGCTGCTGTAACAGCAACACAAAACAGAGTCTTTGATGTATTAAATTTAGGTGGTATTCAAACAGTAACTTTACCTGATACAAATATTGATTACTTTGTAAGAACAACATCTGGCAGATCAGTACATGGATCAGAAACAGAATTTACATTAACAACAGCTGCAAATAAACTTGCTGTAATTAATAACGACAATATTGCTTTCACAGCACCTCAAATGGTTGCAAGTGGAATAAATGAAACAAACGAAACGCAAATTACAGGTGGTAAATCATTCTACACAATATTAGAATTAACAACTGCAAATACTAAACTCTCTCCTGTATTAGATACTCAAAGAATGAGTGCGTTTACTATTCAAAACAGATTAAACAATCCATCATCTAGTAACACACCTAGTTTTGTTGCTGATACAGCAAACACAGGAACATCATCATCTGCTGTTTACTGTACTAAACCAGTATTACTAGAAAACAACTCAAAAGCATTAGACATAAGATTAACTGCAAACATAAGAGCAACATCTGAAGTTGAAATGTACTTTAGAGCTGCAACAGATGGCGACAAACTAGATGATTTAAGTTGGACACCTTTCAATACAGATGGTAGTCCAGATTCATCTATTGTACCTGCTGAAGATGATACAACATTTAAAGAATACAGATATACAGCAAGTGATATAAATGACTTTACTAACTTTCAACTAAAAATAGTTATGAAAGGAAGTAACTCATCATATCCACCTGTATTAAGAGATATGAGAGGAATAGCACTGGCTATATAAGATGAGCAAATTAAGAGTAGAAGGATATTCTGGACTAGTAAGAGATACCAACTCAAATGCCATCGTTAATGTAAGTAGAAGTGAATTTCAAGTTTATATGTCACGTCATAAGAATAGACAAAAACAAGGTGATGAATTAAGAGGCGCAATAAAAGAAATAAATACTTTAAAACAAGAATTGTTTGAAATAAAAAGACTAATAAAAGAGGTAATTAAAAAGTAATGGCTGCAAGACAAATAACTGCTACACAAACATTAGAAGACTTTAGAACACAGTTTAATGCTCTATCGGCTACTGACTTTGGCGATATTGCAACACTTGACTCTAACCTTTCTGCAACATCTGTAATAGGTGCTGTAAATGAGTTATACGCTGCGATTGCTGGTGCATTATCTTTTACGATTTCTGATGGTTCAAATACTCAAACACTTGTAAATGGTAACACAATATTATTTCAAAGTACAGCAAATCAAGTTACAGCAACGGTAAGTGCAACTGATAAAGTAACTTTGTCATTACCTGATGATGTAACAATCGCTGGTGAATTTACTGCAAGTGGTACAGGTACTCATACATTAGGTCAGTTAACATTTGCGTCTAGTACAATTACAAGTTCAGGTTCTACTATTACATTAAATGATGACGTAACAATGCCTGCAGCTAAAACATTAACTGTAGATAAAATTTCAAGTAATCAGTCATTTGTTGACTTCGGAAGTAAAAACGTATCAACTGACGGATTCTTTTATACATCATTAGCAAGTGGAGGTCTGATATTTGAAGGAACAACAGCAGACGCACACGAAACTAAAATAACCGTTGTAGACCCTACAGCAGATAGAACAATCACTTTGCCTAATATTACAGGTACAGTAATAACAACTGGTGATACAGGTAGTATTACAGGTACTATGATTGCTGCAGATACAGTAGGTGAAGCAAATATGGCAAATGACGCCATAGGACAAGATCAACTAAAAAGTGTTGTAACCTTGCAAATATTAAACTCTGGCGGAACAGTTGTTAAAACAATGTTTGGTGCAGGTGCATAAATAGTATAAATAAGTAAAGAGAGGTACTTACTGAAATAAGTGGTACCAGATAAGAAAATGGAGAAATTATGGCAGTAAGAAAACCCTTATATGTAGATTCAGGTAATCTACGAGAGATGGACACTACTATGGTCGGTCAGATTGTAGATCAGGCTGTCTATCAATATTCATTAGGACCTAGTGTTGCATTATCTGTTGTCAGTTCAAGTGGTTCACTTTCGGCTATGAACGACACAAGAAAACAAGCAGGTGCACAATCAACTAGTTCTACTTCAACACCAGGTGAAGGTACTACAGCAGAACCAAGTACTGTTACAGTAAGTTACGATAAAGTATCTGAAACTAGAACAGCAGGATCACCAACATCTGATACTGGTAAAACATGGCCTGTTTATTACAACTCATCAGGACAAATACAAGCAATGAATTTAACGGATGTAAAAGATACTTTTTTACACCCAGCAATTGATCTATTGGCTTCAGGATCAACAGGTACTCAACAAGGTGGAACTTATCATGTTTCAACAAGTACATCTGTTTCTGGATCAACTGAAGTATCAGGCGCTAACACAGCAATATTTACAGATACAAGAGCAAATACAGGTGCTTATAGTGCAGGTTCAATTCCTGAAACACTTGACCAACCTACAACTATTACAAACTATTATCTACAAAAAATTACTGGTTCTCAAATTACATATACTGAACCATACTTTTTAGATGGTTCTAATAACATCAAAGAATTTGCAACAGCTGCTTTTGATACATTGTTACAAGAATGGATGAAGTACACAGCAGTATCATCTGGAGATGGTTACTCTTTAAGTTATAACATTGGTACTTCTGGCTCTGGTAATACTAGAGGTTCTGGTATGGTTGATACTATATTAGATGGTTCTGGTAACTATCAAACTAGGTTTGTTAATGTTGATGACTATAGAGCACAGGAATTTCCAAATGGATCTGCGTCAACAGCTGCAACATATTATTTAAGAATACACAAGTCTTAATAGACTTATAAATTATATTATGAATTATGAAAATATTATTAACAGGTAGTGAAGGCTTTGTAGGTCAACACCTATTTAAATTCTTAACAAATCAAAAACATGAAGTAATTTGTCTGGACAAAACAACAGGCAATGATTTACTTTCTTGCGACTTAAAATATTCTGTAGATTTAGTAATACATCTTGCTGGTTTATCTGGCGTTAGAGATAGTTTAGATAAATCGGAAGAGTACTGGATACAAAATGTAATCGCAGGTCAAAGACTTTTTGATTATTTTAAAGATACAAGAATCTTATACGCAAGTTCATCAACAGCACACGAACCTTGGAAAAATCCATATGCAATGAGTAAATATGCTTTAGAGCGTGTTGCTCCTGCTAATAGTATGGGTATGAGATTTACGACCGTGTATGGTCCTAATGCTAGAGAAACAATGTTGATACCAAGAATATTAAGAAATGATGTTCCTTATATCAACACAAATCATAGTAGAGATTTTATACACGTTGACGATTTAGTGAGAGCGATAGATAATTTGATGAAATCAAATTTAACAGGTGTAACAGATATAGGTTCTGGTACTACAAACAATCTTGTAGAGTTAATTGAATACTTTGGAATTAACTGTGAACGTGTTGTGGGAGAACAAAACGAAAGATTAGATAACCTTGCTGATAATACACTACTAAATAAAATAGGTTGGTCACCTAAAATTAATTTATATGACTACATTAAGGAGAACAAACATGTTAACTGAAGAATATTTAAAAGATCATTTTATAACTGCTCATTTTGTTGACAATGAAAGACAAAACATTGAAATACTAATGACAAACGAAGATAAGTCAGCAACTATACCATACGTTATACCTTTTGATGAAAAAGATGTTAAGTTTCAAGCGCTACAAACTGTTATGACTGTAGATCAATTGCATGAGGCAACATATCAAGCAAAGAAACAACAAAGAAAAGACTTTGAAGATACAGTTTTACAAATTGCAAAACAAGATGGTCTAATAATGGACTCAAATAAAATTGATACTAAATTTTATCCTAAAGTAGTAGAAGCTATTTTTGGTGATGATGAAAATTTAGATCACGTATTTGCGTTGAAATTAGCAGTATTTGAATTAAATGAAATCAAAGATTCTAAACAAGAAGAATTAAAGAAAAAGTTAAGACAATCAAAAACTAAAAAAGATATTATTGCTACTGCTTGTCAGATTTTAGAAAATAATTAGAATACCAACCTGTCCATCCTTTTTCTTGTAGATGGTGCATTTGACCAAGCGTACACATACTGTAGGACAAAGGTTTATAATAGAGATAGTCTTTTATTGAAGGACATATCCTATCATAGGTTTCATACTTTATGTTTTTATAGTACCACTCATCACTACCTCTAGTGTAAGTGTCTATAAAAAACTCATCATATTTTTTAAACTTGTCCCATATGTAAGATACATCGCCAGTCCATGATACTACTGAAGAATTAAGTGGTGTATGAGCAGGCTCTCTCCACCATGTATCATCTAATAATGTAAATTTTTCTCTTATAAGATTAGGTAATTTATTATAGATTATCACATCTAAATCAAAATACAAGTTTTCCCCATCTCGGAACTTTTCGTACATCTGAAACTTGTTAAACCAATTACCATATAGGTCATCTTCTATAACTTCAAAACTATCATACTTTAGACCAGAGTATTCATCTATCATATGTTTTAAGTTATCAACATGCCATTGAGTAAACTTTTTACCAAATCTACAACAAATAATTCTCATTTATCTTTCTTCCTACTCCTGTAAAATGTACAACTTTTAGTTTCTCGTTTACTTCTTTGTCTAGTATCATGTAATCAGTATTAAATTTCTGCATATACATTTGATTTAATTTTAAGTTTTCTGTATAGTCATCTGTATATTTCGCAATCCATTCACTAGGTGTTTTAGTTAGTTTTGCTTTGTGTTCTAATATCTTCCACTTAACGTAGTTTTGTTCGCCATAGTATTTCTTATGTACAGTACCATTGTTATAAAAATGTAATTGCCAGTATTCAGGATTAAGTGCAAAGTCATCCCATACAAACTTCAAACTACCTGATTTAAACTTATAAAAACCACCATTGATACCTAGTTTGTTTTCCCACCATTGACCATATGTCACTAGTTCGTTATGTTCTACTGGATATTTAAGTAAGTCATCTATGTTATTGACAATAACTTGATCTATGTCCATAATGATTATATCATCACCTGGTTTCTGATATGCAAAATGAGGACTAAAAAATTTAAGTTTATGCCAATGTTTTTTTACTTCACTATGATGATTGTAAGGTAGGACTACATCTGCTTTAACATCTGTATCACTTATACATACAAATTCAAAGTCAACTGTTGAATGTTTTTTTAAACTATCATAAAGTTTAGAAACATAATCAGGTGTATAGAAACCATCAAAATATACAGTACATATTTTAAGCATTAAGTCTTCTCCACACAAGATCAAAGTCTTTATTGATAGTGTGGCAAAGTATAGTTTCTTTAGGTATAAAGCCTTGAATATATAAAAAATAATGCCACTTATCATCTAACCATTGTACTGGCACATTGTTCTCATTTAGTTTAACTGAAAATAATGTTTCATTATCCCAACCAAAATATTGTAATACTTTTTTAGGAAAAATATCAGAGCTTTCTTTTAAGTCTGACATCATTTTTAAATCATTTTCAAAGTTTGCAAAGTAATTTAGTTTTACTAAATGATCTTTGTTAATACCTACAATACCTGTATTAATAACATCATTCTTTGTACTTAAACCTTTTTCAAACAACATTGCCTGAGCGTTGAAATATTTTGATGATGGACTTCTTATTGTTTGTGATGTGTCTGTTACTGATTCTATTTTAGTTACTTTATTATTGTTGTTTAGTACAGCTATACCTTTTGTTAAGTCCCACGCCTCAAAGAAGTTTTCATTTTTCATAGGCACAACGTCAAAATCTAAAAATAATATTTCATCATACTTCATAGCTAATTCATACATTAAATGTATCTTATAGAAATTTATTATATTGTACATTGTAAGATATGGATATGAGTTTTTAATTTGTGCTGACCATAGTGAAAAGTTTGAATCATATTCATACATAATAAAATCAGCACCAATGGCGTCAGCATAAATTTGTTTACAAGCACGTAGATCACCATAGTGTTTTGCAAATTGTTGTTTAGTTCTTATGTTCATAGGCGTATCACCTGTTTTTAAAATATTTTTATCAAACAGATCAATATCTTTTGTGGGTATATCAATGTACAAACTATAAATTACTCTTTTCATAATATCTTTCCTATTAATGTAAATCTTGTTCCTCTTTCATCATTGATCTCATCTTCAACAAGTACTTCGGTGTTTGTAGGTAATTGTGTTTTAAATTCATCGCCATTGTTTACACAATTTATATGTGTATCAATATTAAACATGTCATTTGATTGAAAGGCAAAATGTGCTGTCTTTTTCATTCTTGTCCACCATGGAACTTTACGTGTAACAGGCACACCAAATTTTGAATTGAAATATAGTGATTTAGGTCCTATAGGTCCCCATTCAGACATTGGTCGCATATGTTCACACGAAGTATTAATGAATAAATCTGTTTTCTCATATTCGTTTCTAAAATCTTTGAATATATCATCTGATATAAAGTTCACATTTTCATAGTTGTAAAATAATTTATTTTTTGCAATCTTTATAACTCTATCGTCCATATCTATTGCTGTAATCTTTTTTACTCTAGGCGCCAATGCAGGTACTAGAATACTGCCAAACCAACAACCGAATATTGTTATTTCTGATTGATCTGTTATTAAACCAAGTTTATCACAATGGTTTATAATATTCATTTTTGCATTAACTTGAGGACTACTAAAAGAGTCTAGTATATTATACTCTAAATCAGGTTCTTCTTTAATTGTATAGATTATTTTTTCTAATAGATTATAATCTATGTGGTTATTGTGTAAACTTAAAATATTTTTTAAGTATTGTAATTGATCTCGTTCTATCATTTAATCCAACTCACTATATCTGTTAACGGTGGGCATGTATCTCCACCTTCACTATTTTTTTTCAACCATTGTTCTCTTGTTTCTTCAGCATATCCACAACTCATAATTAATATTGGTCTTCTTTTTACCCAACTAAAACCTAAATCGTGCCATTCTTGTGTATCTCTTACAAAACATATATTATATGATACATCTAATCCCTTTTCAAGTAAATAAATTGTTAGATTATTTGCAAACATTCCTACTTCTAAAGCAATGTGATCTATAATCTTATCTACATATTCTGGATATTGTTCATCAGCTGTATGACTACCATTATCTATCTGTCTTTGATAAAACGCATTTGGTTTATGTACAACTCTGCTATGAAATACAAACAAATAAGGATTTGTTCTTACGTGATTGTAGTTTGGATTAGGATTCTTTTTTGCGTCATGTGTTACTTTAGATAAACCTAAATCATTTGTATCTTTGTCAACGTAAATATGATTTTTGTTAGATAGAGTCCATATCTTTTCTTTCCATTTTTGTTGTTCAGGACCATAGACATGTATTCTATATGCAAACATATTGTTTTTAGATGATGTTGTTATCAATGCTTTTTCTAAAGCTCTATCTATAATTTCTTTTGCTGGCACATCTTTCTTATAACTGATAACGTGTCTTCTTTTCTTTTTTAAAAGACTATAATGTGTCATTGAGTTAGGTATCATTTTCTAATTATCCAATCTCCTATTATCAACAAGTTTAATCCTGTTTTTTTAAAAGTTCTTATAGCGTGCTGAGGTGTTTCTACAATAGGTTCCTGACAATTAAAACTTGTATTCAATAACATCGGTATACCTGTAATTTTGTAAAACTCATTCACTATATTGTAAAACTTTTCATTGTCTTTTATATTTATAGTCTGTATTCTAGCAGTATTATCAACGTGTGTGATACCTGGTACTTTATCAGTTTTTACTTTACATATCCTAGACATATAAGGACTAGGGCCGCCTTTTGTATCAAAGTATTCTTTGTAATGTTCTTCTAACACTACAGGTGCAAAAGGTCTAAAGTCTTCTCTCATCTTTATAGTGTGATTAATAATATTCTTTATATCAGGATTACGAGGGTCTGCTAATATACTTCTATTACCTAATGCACGATTACCACTTTCTGATTTACCTTGAAACCAACCTACAATAGCACCATCTGCTATTGCTTGTGCTACTTCTTTATAATTTACTTTTTCTTCTCCTATATACTCATACTCTTTACCAGCATACAATTCTGATTTATGTACATTTTCATTTAAGACAAAATCAGCATGTTGATATGCACCAATGGCTTGTCCTTCATCACCTATTGCAGGTGGTACAAATACATTCTTGTAATGTTTTGTAAATTCTTCATTCATGTAACCATTATAAGCAACACCACCTGCGATACATAAGTTATCACAAGTTTTTAATGGATATACATGTTCTTTTATTTTATCTAAAGTAAATCTTTGTAGTGTATATGCTAAGTCATCTAGGCCGTGTGTATCTACATCTATTTGTTTAAAGTGTTCTTGTTTCTTTTCAGTTATAGGACTATCAAGTATAACTTCAAAACATGTATAGTAATATCTACTAAACTTACCATATCCTACTTTACCCATAAGTTTACTTGCACCTAATGTACCAAAACCTGTAAGACCTGACATATGATTCCACAACCAACCAATAGGTAACTTGTCTGATAGATCAATTAAGTTTTGTTCTTTATCAAAAAATACACATCTAAATTTAGAACCTATACCATCTATCGCAAGTATGTCAGACTCTTTATAACCTGAATTAAGAAACGCATAAGCAGCGTGTGATTGATGATGATCTATAAAATAAACATTATCTTTGTGATAGTGATCCCATAGTTTTTTAGGATCGTAATTAAATATCTCATTATGTCCTTTTAATATTGTACTCCACAATTCTTCTTTTGATTTTCTAATACCACCAAACGTATATGTAAATGCTAGTATGGCGTCATCTGGTTTTTTAAAGTATTGTTCAGTAAACTCATCATTCAATCTATAATCACTTACGTTAAGTATATCTGATTGATGAGCATACGCCTCAGCGTGATATGGTAGATTATGTTTAAATCTAGTTTCTCTTTCTCTTTGATTATGATACACACCATCATATGTATTATGATCGTGTAGATTTAAAGCAACTGCAAATATTTTATCCATTTAGTACACTCGCATATTTTGATAAAGGAAAATGACCTTTAGGTTCAACCCATTCCATACATGTTTTACAATAGTTCTCATATTTAAATAATCTAAAATTCATCATCTTATCTATATTCTCCTGTGTTATGTCAAATGTTTTGGAGTGAATTGCATTATTGGCAAACTTCTTACTACAATGTACAAGTTTTCTTGTTTCAAAATTGATAACAGGTACCATAGGAAAAGCTGCACACATCTTACGATCTATTTCTGCAGCTTGTTCGTGTACTGCTGTAACATCATCTTTGTTAGGTGTTCTACCATTAAATGATTTCCACATTGTGTTTTTATGATTTAACTTTATCATTTCTTCAGGAAACTTATCTTTGTATTTAAAGTAATTCGGTGTTTTTACACATAGATTGTAATTGTTATAATCATTTGGTTGTATGAAACCATAAGGTTCTAATCTATCTAAATTACCTAGTTTTTTAATTCCGTCTTCGTAAAAATCTAATATATTATGTTCAACATAAAGTATATCAGGATCTTTTAGTATATGTGGATATCTTTTACGTACAAAAGAGTTTGATAGTACTGAACATACGTGATTAGGTCTGCTTTTAACTTCAGCAATTACATCATCTAAATTTTTAATTAGTCCTGGCTCACCACCTAGAAGACAAACACGTATCTTATAATTTTTTAAATAGTCTAGTGTTTGTTTTAGGAAATCCATATCAACTGTCAAGTTTCTCATTTCTAAAGTATAACTTGTACAGTAATGGCAATCTTTATTACAAGACATAGACATAAAAAAATCTATGGCTAAATAATTCTGTTGTATTTCTTTTAACGTTATCATCTATTATCAAATTTAGTAAAAAATAATTTATTAAAGGCTATTAGTAATTGTTCCTTTGCTGATGTTTTAAATCTTGTTTGTTTAAAAAAAAAGTCTTCTCTTTCATAAGCCTTTTCTATAAGATACTCGTAAATATCTTCATTGTGTTTTTTAACTAACGCTCTGTCTAAAATTATATCATCGCCAAATAGAAACTTTGTTTTCTTAACAAATTGAAGTAATCTATAAGGTATCTTATCTGTTATATCAATCATATTATTGTCATCATCTATATAACAAAAACTAGTGATATTTGGGCTTATAATTATTTCTTTCATATTGTAGCCATTATAATTTTACATGTATTATCCACCTCATCATCTGTTAAATATGGATGAATAGGTAATGTTAATATTGTATCACATATTAACTGGGAATTCAAGCAGTTATCTTTTCTATGTATGTGTGTTTTATACAAGGGGTTTTCTGATATAGGCATAGGATAATGTACATTAGCATTAAGTCTTTTCTTTAGTAAATCCCTTGTTTCTTTGTTTTCTAATCTTATGACATATTTGTGATAACAATGATTTACAATCTCATCTACATGTGGTATAGTTACAGGCAAATCTTTTAAATTGTGAGTATATCTTTTTGCAATTCTAAAACGTTTATCTTGCCATTCGTGCATTTTGTCCATTCTATGACTAATAAATTCAGCATTGATTGCTAACATTTTAGAGTTATATCCTAATACATCACCGTTACCGTGTCTTCTTACTTTTTTTAAAAAATCTGCTTTACCTTTCTGATCTAATAAAATAGCACCACCACCTGATATGCCTGCAACAGGTTTATTTGCATTGAAACTTAATGTTGCAATATCGCCAAATGTACCTGCTTGTTGACCATTTCTACTTGCACCAAATGATTGACAAGCGTCTTCTATTAGTGCAATATTCTTTTCTTCACAAAAGTTTTGTATTTCTGTCATATCAGATATATTGCCAAACAAATGAGGATATACAATTGCTTTTGTTTTGTCTGAATACATACGTTTGATACTATCAATTGACATATGATTTGTTTTTGGATCAACGTCACAAAATACAGTTGTTGCACCATTCATTGCTACACATGACGCTGAAGATATCCATGAGAAGTTTGTAACTAATACTTCATCACCAGGTTTTATGGCATAACACATAAGAGCATATTGTAAAGCGTCTGTACCACTAGCACAGGCAACAACATATTTTCTGTTGATAACTTTTTGTATTTTCTTTTCTAAAAACTCAACGTTTCTTTCGTTTTCTTTTTGCATAACATTATCAAAAAGTTTTAAGTATTCATCTTTGTTTGCTAGATAATCTCTATCCCATCCAGTCATCAATTACCTCTCTTTCTGTGTTTGTTCATATAAGTGTTCCGCAATTTTCTCATGGCCTTTTGCATTAGGGTGCCTATCTATTTCTGATATTTTATGTGATTCATTTAATACACTAAACTCTAAAGATGAACCTCCTAATAATTCATCTGTAGGCCAGTTAAAAAATTTATTATTAAACTTGTATTTTGTATTTCTTAAAACGCTGAGTGATTGATCTTGTACGCTTTTATGTAATATACCAACTTGTTGAGGTCTTAAATTTCTTGTTAAATTTTCTTCTTTTATTTTTATTTCCCATAAGTAACCTCTATATAAACTAATCATCTGAAACTGTAAATATGGAAGTCTTGCTTGTTCCATAAGATTTTGAAAAGCATATTGATATCTTATACTCTTTTCTGTCCAATAAGATAAGTCACCTCTTCTATCTTCTCTATCATTAGTCCATCTATTTTTTATTTTATAACAACGTCTAGGTGCAGTTGACCATGCAGCCATAACAAAACCTATATCTTCTCTATTATGATTTAGTATCTCATCTGATAAAGAGCTATAAATGTACTCTTGTCCTGCACCAGATTTACATAGATTAATACATTCCATGTTTAGTTTTTCTGCTAGTAATTGAGGCCATTTAGGCCAATCGCAATCCATTTCAGGATGAAATTGTGAGTAAAAGTTTTTATCTCCCCAACTACATCCACTTACTATTAGTTTCTTCATACTTTATTCTTTACTATTGATTTACCTTCTTCATCTAAATGATGTTCTATTTTTAATTTATCTTCACCTCTTTGTAAACAATGATATAGACAATTTTTAGGTACTTTACTATGATCGCCTGCTTCACCATCTTTCATTATTTGTTCAAACTCTCTCCATTCATCTGTTAATACTATTTCATCTATATTTTCTGCTTCACTTACTTTACTTACTTTTAATAATCTTTGAAACAAAGGCGTACTTAATGTCCATTCTTGGTCACACCAACAACAAGGTAATAAATGACCTCTATTACTCATAGCCATTTGCATTTTACCATTCATACATTGAGCAACAAACTTGCCTTTTAAAGGATCTTTTTTCATTATGGTCTTACGTATCCTTTATATGCTAAATTATATTCTTTTGATTTAGGTCTTAATGGGTCACTTTCTCCCATCCACCTTGACGAGTGTAACACTATGAACATTAAACCCTCATCTATTGCCATTTGTTTTGCTTTTTCTAAATTATGTTCATTGTAACTAAACACTATAAACTGCCATGATGGTGTTTGTTTTAAATATTTCTTTGACTCTAACATAATTTCATACAACTTTTTACCATCTTGGTTTACTCTATACATGTTACTTTCTTCAGGTAAACCATCTATTGCAAATATCCATTTTGCTCTAGGGTGTGCCTTAAATGCTTTTATGTACCAACTTTTAGATTTGGCAGACGAGGCATTATGTACTGTAACTTGTATATCTTTATTATACAGGTACTCTAATATCTCAACAAACTTGGGATGATGTACTGGATCAGATAACTGACCACAGAAATTAAATGATGAAAAATAATCAGACAACTTTCTTATTTCATCCATCGTAGCATCCCGACCATAAACTTTTCTGCCTTCAAGTGTAAAGTTTGTCTGCCTTTGACACCTCATACATTCAAGTGGACATCTATTGCTTATGTCAATATTTATTCCCTTCTTTGATCTTCTATAAAATGCTATATCGCTCATTTTAAATATTTTAGTAAATTTTCTATCTTATCTTTTTGTTCAGTTAAACATTTTGCAGGTCTTTTCCAATACACAGGTCCACCATCTATAATAGATTTATCTCTTAAATAAATCACTTCTTTTCCTAACCATTTACATTCTTGTATTATTCTAGGTGCAGGATCAAAGTTCGGTTTAGTGTAAACATATGTGTCAAATAAACCTAATAGATTTTTAACAGGCACGAATAAATGATTATATTTTTGATTTATGTACTTATCTTTGTATGCTATGATACCGTGTGACGTATAATTTTTTATATGTTTTTCTACTTCTCTATAATATGTTTTATTTGTTCCTAGAAATAGATATTTAAACTGTATGTTATCTACTATAGGTTTGTATATACTAAAGTTTATTATCTTTTCAAATTGTTCGCCTACACCATTTACATATACCTCATGGTCGCATAAGTCAATTACTTCTTCTGGTTCATAAAAATCTAGTGCGATAGGATATTCTTTGATGTGATTTTCTGAATATACAGATATGAGTTTACCACCAAATAATTGATGTAATGTAAATTTTTGTTCTTCGGTATAACTGTTGTAATCAAGGTATGCAAGTGTTAACATACTTCTACCCATAATCAAAGTTACGTCATCTGACCGTGGCATATAGTCATTAAACACTATGTTTTCAAACTTTGTATAACACTCATTTATTGCGTCAATGTAATCTTGTATTATGTGTTTTTTATTGGGTATAACAATCAGTTTGGCACTTATACCTAGGTCGTTGAGAAAACAACAATGTTCATAACTGTAATGAAACAGACCATCACCTGGTTTACTTGTACATACTAAATTAATCATATAATATTATAACATATTTATGTATAAATATCAATAGAGAGTAGAGTAGAGAATTAAGGAATGAGAATTGAAAAAGGTATATTTTACTCAAATAAACAATCTAATTGCTGACGCTATCTTTTTACCGTTAAGTGTTGCATATATTTGGGAATATTGTAAGACACAGGTAACAGATTGGGAACTAGGAGACATCTTCTTTGAAAGAGAGTCCGTAGAGGACTATCTAAAAAAGATTGACAATCCTGACATCTTAGCATTATCAACATACGTGTGGAACTGGGACATAACTTGTCAGTTAGCACGAGCAGTCAAAAAGAAATATCCTAATTGCAAAATAGTAATGGGTGGACCACAAGTGCCATTCAAACAAAGTTGGTTAGAAGACAATACTGACCTATGTGATATTATAGTTACATATGCAGGTGAAAGAGCATTTGCTGAAATACTAAAAGGTAACTTTACATACCCAGGCGTAATGACAAAAGACTCTTATACGCCACCTAAACCAGATAAAGAATTAAACGACATACCAAGTCCTTATTTAAGTGGGTTGATGGATAGTCTTATGCAACCTGGTAAACAATATAGTGCTATCATAGAAACTAATAGAGGTTGTCCATATAGTTGTTCTTTCTGCGATCAACAAGATTTATATTACAATAAGATTGCCATGTTTGATTATGATAGAGTAATAGGTGAGATAGATTGGATTGTAAAAAATAAAATTGACTTCTTATACTTTGGCGATAGTAATGTAGGTATGTTCAATAGAGATGTTGACTTCATAAGACATATTGCTAAATGTAGAAATGAAACTGGTTATCCTAGACAGATAGATTATAGTACAGCAAAACAACAACCTAAACGAATTGTAGAGTTGGGTGAAATACTTAATAAAGAAGCAAAGATAAGACGTGGTGTTACAATTGCTTTACAAAGTATGAATACTAAAACACTAAAAGCAATCAAAAGAATTAATCTTGCAAATGAAAAATTAGAACAAATTGTTGGCGACTATAACAAAGCAGGTGTTGATAATTATTGTGAACTAATTGTAGGTTTACCTGAAGAAACATTAGACACATGGATAAAAGGTATAGGTAAGATACTAGAATTAGGAAGTGACCATGCGTTGACAGTACACCCTTTGAGTATTGTACCTAATACTCCTTTTTCTGATCCTGAATATAAAAACAAATACGGATACAAATATACAAAAACAGCTGCACCTGCAGGTGGTAATACTTATCCTAAAGATAGTAATGGTGAGATTGATTATGTTGCATATGAAAGTAAAAGTTATAGTAAACAAGATTATATAGACATGTATTTTTTCGCTAAAGGTCTTGTGATACCTCATCACTACCATGGCGTTAGTCAAGTTGCAGCCACATATCTAAAACGAGAACACAATGTACCTTTTATAGATTTTTATAAAAAATTATTTGAGTATAGTAGAAATGGTAATGGTATACTAAATGAAGAATATAAAAATCACACAAACAGTTTGAAACAAAGTTTATTTGAAGATAAGACATGGGGTAGAACAATAGAAGGTGGTGATGATTTTCATATACAAGATAATGGTGCAACAGCTTCTTTCTTGTATAGAAACATAGACAAGGTACACAAAGAGGTTATAGACATATGTAAGAAAGAATATAATGTTGATGTATCAGAAGCGTGCCAGTTTAACAAGCACATTATTGACACATATGAAAGAGATAATATAGAAAAACAATTTAACAAAAACTGGTACAGTTGGTTTTTTGATTTGGATCAATTAATTTCAGTTAACAATATCGTTTCTGTAACCGTTTATAAATATAAAGATATAGTAGATCACTCAAAGCATTTATTCTGGTGGGGAAGAAAAGCAAAGAGATGTTTTTTGAAATCAAAGGAGATTATGTTATGATAAGAGTTGGCGATATAATACCAGATATAAAAACTATGCACAAAGATAGTGCAGCCACAAACTGGTATTCTACACACGAATTATTTAAAGATAAAAAGATATTACTAATAGGATTGCCTGGTGTATTTCTAGTTGAGTATGCAGCCACACATTTAAAAGCATACGACTTCTATTACAGCAAGATAAGAGACCTAGGCATTGATGAAGTATATTTTACAAGTGTTGATAATTGTTACGTACAAAACGCATATCACAAATCAGAAAATTTATCGTACTTAAAAAACTTACCTGACCCTAATGGTGATTGGGCTACATCTATAGGTATGTTAGAGAGTATGAGTAAAGAAGGATTAGGAAATTGTAGTCATAGATACGCTATGATTATAGACAATCTAATTATGAAACATTGTAAGTATGAAGACTTTACACACAATCCTATGACGTGTTTTCAAGTATCAGACGCTGATACAATGATAAAATATTTAGAAATTATACAAACGAATTATGAAAGGTTTAATGATAACGCCAGAGATAAGGTTGACGTCCTTGGAAGAAACAAGATCAGCACCGTATTGTCGTGAGCTAAAAACTCTTTGGTATGATAGAGAATATCTATTAAATCATTTAGAGAATATAGACGAGAACAATTGGTATCTGTTTGATTGTGGTCACATAAGATGGACTGTACAAGAGGCATTTAACGCTAGACGAGAATGTAAAAACTATCCTTTTAGTGAGTTTCATTATGAGTTGATAAATCTTTTTACACCTGCAATATCTTTTGATACTGTATTGTACACACAAACAGCAATAGGTGGTGCACCACCACACCAAGATAGAAACAGACCTGCTGCTTTAAACTTTGCAATACGAGGTGAGTTTAGTGATACAAGTCCACAAGTCTTCTATGATAGTTTTGATAGAAGTACAGAAAAGTATAGAATGACATATGAAAAAAATGGATTAACAAAAGAATTTGCACCTTGGATATTTAAAGGTCCTGAAATACATGGTGTAGAAAACAAGACAGAAAAAAATAGAATTATTATAACTTGTGCTTGGCGACATAACAGTTATGAAGATATAGAGAAAAGATTACTAGATGGCACGTTAGTAAACTGGGAACAGAATGAAAAAAACAAAAGGATAAAATTTATATGAGTAGTATAGATAGAACAAACAAAGCACTTCAAAGACTATCTACTATGGGTGACTGGTTGCAAATGAAACAACACATCAATACTAGACAGATAATGAAAGACCTTGAGCCATACAAAGACTCATGGAAACCTTACAATTTAAGAAACCCAAATAATAGGTGGGGTTTAAGTGTAACAAGTTTAGATGGCAAGTTAAGTGGTATACCTGATTTAGATAGTTTACTACAATACAATAAGATACATGGTACTAGTATTACAAATCATCACATAAAAGAATACACCGAAGTATATGATAACTCAAAAGAATTGCAGAAACTCATTGAACCATGGAAACCTTGGTTAGGGAGATGTCACTTTTTAAAACTAAACACAGGTGGTTATTTTCCTGAACACTATGATGTAAACAAAATAGAATATGGTTATGATGAAATAAGATTTATTACTTTCATCAACAGGTGTGATAAAAAAGATTTAAAGTTTATATATGAGGATACAGTTAGAGATGTTAAAGATGGCCAGATGTTTTACTTTAACGCTAACAAAAGACATTCAGTTTTTAGTACATCGGACGACATTATAATGTTAGTATTCTGTATGAAGTTTGATGAACTTTTATTTGAAAGATTGATAGAACAATATAGGTTTGCATAATGTGGTATCATAAAAAATTTAAATTACAATACGATAAAAACGTTTTCAATGAGATAATTGAATATGCTGAAAGAGCAACATGGAGACAAGGGTACGATCAAAATGGTTTACTTTGGAATGTTGAAGAACTACCTTTAAACCCTAAACAGTTTCCTATACTAAATGAATTGTATGAAGGTCTAAATACAGAATTTAAAAGACCATCATTTTTTATTAGTAATGTGAAACCTGGTGGGTTAGTAAACCATATTGACCACAACAAGTGGGGCAATCTAGGTATACCTTTGAAAGGTGATTTTGAAAATACACCTCAATACTTTTACGATCAATTCAATCATCCAGTAGAGTCATTCGTAGTTGATAGTCCTGTTATATTCAATACACGTATGTTACACGCTGTACCTAGACAATTAACTGATACAGGACCTCGTTGGGTATTGATGATGGATTTATTTGAGTGGGTTGATAAGTTGTTTGATAAGATTGACAAGAAGACTATATGGACAGACACAAAGAATTTCAAAAATGCGTAACTTCTATTTTCTACAGATACCTTTAGGTACAGACGCAGCCTATCTGCCACAAGCAGTAGGTACGATCTGGTCTTATTGTAATCAGTTTGAAGAAGTACGAAAGAAATATAAACTTGCAGGTGTATGGTGGAACAAAGAGATTGATATAGTTGAACCTGATTTTATAGCTGCAAGTTGTTATATGTGGAACTGGAAAATAACATATGACGCATTGAAAGAAATAAAAAAGAAGTATCCTAAATGTAGAATAGTTGTAGGTGGACCTGAACCACAATATACATCAGAATGGTGTAAAAAACATCCTGAAATAGACGCTGTGTTAGCATACTATGGTGAAGAAACAATGAGAAGATTACTAGTAGATGATGATCTTAACATACCAGGTGTTGTTACAAAAGAGTTTAACAATGCAGCTGAAGCAGAATATGCCGACCCTAAAATGATACCTAGTCCCTATCTTAATGGTTTCTTTGATAGTTTACTAGAAGGCAACACACAAAAAGTCAGAGCTATCTTTGAAGGCAATAGAGGTTGTCCTTATACTTGTTCTTTCTGTGACATAGGTCATAAGAAATATACAAAGATACAAATGTTTGAAACAGAAAAATGTTTAAAAGAATTAAAATGGATGTGTGATAGAAATGTAACTGCTATAGATGTAGCAGATAGTAACTTTGGTATATTTCCTAGAGATGAAAAACTTGTAGATTTTGTTGTCAGTCAAAAAAAACTAGGTAACTTTAATGGTAGATTTATGCCTACATGGGCAAAGACACATGGCGATAAGATAATGAAGTTAGCAAAGAAATTACAAGACGCAAATGTAGATGACACTTTTGGTTTTAGTTTACAATCTACAAATCCTGAAACTTTAGATAATGTCAATAGAAGAAATGCGTTTGATATTAAGAGTTTCAAACCTATCATAAAAGATTTAAAAGACAAAGGTGTTTCTTCTTATACAGAATTAATCTTTCCTCTACCTGGCGATAGTTTAGAAACATTTAAGTATGGTCTACATGAAATAGTTGACATGCCTGCACCATTTGATATGATACAGATTAATACTTTAAGTAGATTAAGTAATACAGAATTTAATACAGGTTTTCCTGAAATGATATGGCAAAATATTAAAGGTACTGCAAAGCCATATAACAATGATGTAATAGATGAGATTGCTGTTGCAACAGATAAGATGACAAAAGATCAAGTCTTTGAAGGTTTCTTTTATAGTAGAAGTTTCTTAATACCAATGTACTGGTATGGTTTAACAAAATATCATGCTGATTGTTATTATGAAATTAATGGTAATAGAAGTGAATTATTAAAAGACATATATTCAAAACTATTTAAGAACAAAACATTTATGAAACACAAACTAGATGTTAGAGAACATTATTTTAAAGCACTTAATGAGTACAAAGACATTGGATATAAGATACTTAATAGAGATATAAATTATTATACAGATACAGCTTATTCTCACTTGTTCTATACCGAGAATAATATATTTGATGTGTTCAAAGAAATGTATCCAGAATATGATGAGATTATTGATCGCAACAAAAAAGATTTCAGACCTATTGACGATAAAATGGAATGGCTCAGAGATATACACGTTAGAGGTAGATTTAGTGAGTCTTGGAGAATAAAATGATAAACAAATTAATATGGAATAAAGTAGAAGAATTATTTTACTGGAACATATCAGTAGATAGCCCTATCAATCAATTACCTTTTACAATGGATTTTATTCTTGCTTGTCAAAAAGAATTTTCTATGACAGTAAGAGATAAAGAATATCCTATACATCTAGGTGGTATAATGGATTGGCATGATAAAACAATGGGCGATTTCGTAAAAGAAATAGATAAACAATATCAAAGCAATTACTTTGTAGCAGAAAATGGTACAAGTACAACAGGTGTCGTAGGCGAAATAAAAGATGTAAACGATAAACCTATTACTAACAAATGGAATATAAGAGGTGACGCTCTTGTTAAAAGATTACAAGCAATGCAAAAAGAAAGACCTAATCTAACAATATTAGATATGGGTTGTGGTGTAAACGAATATAAGAAACACTTAAACAATGTTACAGGCGTTGACCCTTACAGAAAAGAAGCAGATATATTATGTAGTCAAGCAGATTTTAAACCTGCTAACGATATAAAATGGGATGTAATTATATGTTTTGGTCCTCAAAACTGGTATACGTATGATGAACAATATAGAAACTTTATGACGTTAAAGAATTGTTTAGCACCTAGTGGTTTACTATTATGGTCACATGTTCATAATTACTATAAAGTATTTCAACCAGATCACCCACATGGTCACACTTGGATACATGGCGATTTAGAACATGCACAAAAGAATAGTGCATTTTACTTCTATGATAGAAACTGGAAGTACACATGGTACTTTAACTGGACTGAACACGCTGTAAATACACTTGCAGGTCATGTAGGTTTAAAAATAAACAAAGTAGATTATGACCATTGTAATTTATACAGACCACCTATGTACAGAATATTTACGGAGATGACACATGGTTGAACAAGGTAACTTCTTTGTCAAATGTCATAACATTTATTACAATCAACAATGGTTGATAGATGTATTAGATAGTTTGAAGCCTAGTGATTGGGTAAATGGAGTTAGTAGAACAGGTGTAGCATGGAATGTTAGTGAATGTAGAAATATACCATATGAAAATATGTGGAAAGATATTGTAGAGAATTTAAATTTAGATCAAGTCGGTAGTACAGAAAGAACATTCCATGGTGAAAAACCATGGGCATTCTTTTCTAAATTACCACCAGGTGGTATAAATTTACACTACGACCATAGACGTTGGGGTGCGATATTGTTTCCTGTAAGAGGTAAGTTTGAAGTTACACCTCAAATATTTGCAACAGAAAACTATACTGAAATAGAAAGATTTAATTTTACTAAAAGTAAAATACACAATAACGGTACACCTGTATTTTTTGATAGCAGAGTTTTACATGCTGTACCTACACCTTTAGATTTAGAGGAAGAAAGAGTTGTATTTTCTGTAAACATACACTCACACCCTACAGAATTTTTTAGAAAAGCAATTGACGGAACATGGTTAAACAAGAATACAGAAAACATAGGTGTATCTAATGACTAATTTCTATTCTATACAAGCAGATAAAATGAAATTTGATTTAGATATGTTAGTTGATCTATACAAAACAGTAGATCAAACAAAGTGGGTACATAGACAAGATAAGTTACCACAGTATTGGCCTATTGATGAAAACAGTACGTTTGATCGTAACCATGAATTTTACAAACTACTAAAAGAAAACATACATGCTGATATAGATGAAACGAGAGTATATTTCAGTAGAGTACACCCAGGTGGTATACCTAACCATTGGGACTTTGAAAATTTTACTAAACTACAATTTCCTGTTATAAGTGATGAAGAAGATAACGATTGGTCAAAGTCGCCTGTTATCTTTATAGATCAATTTGACCAAGTTGTAGAAAGAGTAGAGCATACGAATAATACGCCTATAATTTATAGTGCGAATTACATGCACGGAACAATCAAATCTTTAGATAATACAAACGATAGAATTACTTTTGTTGTTGATATTAAGTATTGGTTTGCCAGAGTTAGATCAAAATATAACAACGGTACTTTGTTTACAAACAACAAAGCGTTTTGGAGTATGGCATGAACAGGTGGGATATAACTGTTAAACAAAGTAACTATGATTTCAATCCTTTTAGAGAAAGCGATCATGGCAAATACTTTAAAACAATTACAAACATTTATGAGGACTGGTCAAAGGAATTAGAATATGCAAACAAGCAACAATATGATTTCTATTGGCCTAGTCCTGTAAAACCAGGTGGCGATCATTTTGATTATGAGTATGAAAATAAACTAGTAGAAGATTGGGGTATACCTAAAGACTTTGTAATCTACAGAATGTGGACTGCAACAAAGAAAGAGTGTCCTATATTATGTGGTCTAGCAGACAAGTTAGGTTTAGAAGACGCACAAGTTAATATACAAACACAAACTACTGGTATGATGTTACATTTACACATTGATAGTTTAACAGGTTTAAGAAAAGAAAGACAAGATCAATCTTCAAGTAGAGCAACTGATCCTGAATGGGGTAGAGTTTTTGTTATGTTAGAAGATTGGAAACCAGGACATATTATTCAATTCGGGAATACATATGTACCACCATGGAAAGCAGGTGATGTAGTATGGTTTGATTGGGCAAATATCCCTCACAGTACTGCAAACACAGGACCATGGCCTAGAACTATTGCCAAGATAACTGGCAAACAAACAGAAAAGTATAAAAAATTATTATGAATATAACGCCCTTATTTGCTATTGCAATATTATTACCTAGTATTACAAGTAATCAAAGAATACAATACGGCATACCATTATCTTTAATGTTATTTAAAGATGTGTTTTTAGGTTTTCATGGCCTAATGATACCTGTCTATGGTTGTATGTTGATTTTCGTGCTACTAGGCAGACATATAAGTAATAGTATAACAGCAACGTTTGTAGGCGTTTTGATTTGGCATGTTGTTGTTAACTTCGCTGTATGGTACTCATACGGCGGCAATTTATTACAAACTTACATACAAGCAATACCTTTTGATTTTAATCTTTTGGTATCAAGTTTGATATGTGTTATGATAGGAAAATTATGTATAAAATATTACTCACATTATTTGTATTACTAATTAGTTTTACAAGCGTTAAAGCAGATGACTGTAGAGGTGATAGGCCACAATATGATGAAGATGGTCATCTCATTATCTATATCTGTAAATCATTTATTAGAAACTCAAGCGATCTAACTCATAAAACATATTCATATGAAGTTGTATCAGCAGACAAAGACGAACTACAAAAAGTATCTTCTTTGAACGTTGTACAATCTGGTCCTGATGGTCAGTTAACTTCTACGTTTATGAGAGGTACAAATTCAAACCATACTCTTATTACACTTAATGGTATCGCTATACAAGATCACTCAACACCGAATGGTACTGAAGACTTATTTGCACACAGTTTTTTAGGTGTAGATAGAGTTGAAGTAATCAAAGGACCTATGGGTAGTATCTATGGACCTAATGCAATAGGTGGTGTTATCAATATGGTTACACAGGCAAATGGTCTAAACTATATTGAGTTGTCTGGTGGTAGTTTTGGTCAGAAAACACAAGTAATAAAACTTGGTAAAGCAGATTACTCAAAAGGTTTTATTATAGACTTTAGAGTAGAGAATGAAACTGCTGATGGCATATCTGTAGTAGATGGTACAGAAAAAGATGGTATCGCTGATAGAAACTATATCTTTCAAGTAGAGAAGTTTCTAGGCAAATGGATGTTAAAGTCTAATATAATTCAAACTGTAAACAAATCTGATTTAGATAAATCTACAGACTATACTGACTATACATCTAAATGGCAATTCAATAATCAATACATCTCTTTACAAAGTAAAGATACCGAGTTTTCTTTTCAGAAATCAAAACATAAAAGAACATATGACGATAAAGGTACAAAAGATATTTACAATTCAGACCAAGAAACATTTATCGCTAGTCATACATTTCATCCAGAGAAAACAATATCTTTGACTACAGGATTTGAACACAATCTACAAGAAATAGATTTTGATACTAACATTGCAGGTTATGATTCAAACGTAGATAAAGAAAGACACAATCATGGTTACTATGTCAATTTTGATAAACAACTTGATAGTGGTGTCTTCTTTCATAGTGGTATTAGACACGATACACCTGATACATTTGACAATCAAACTACAGGCAGAGTTGCTGTAGAAAAGAATGGTGTACATTTAAGTTACTCTACAGGTTACAAAGCACCTACAGTTTACGAGATGTATGGTAAAAACAATTATGGGTTTTTAGGTAACAGTAGTTTGATACCTGAAAAATCAAAGACATGGGAAATAGGTTACAAATCAGATGAACATAAGTTTGTTTATTTTGAATCAGAAATAGATAATCTTTTAAAGTATGATACAAACACTTATGTTAACGATACTAAACAAAGTAAACAACATGGTGTAGAATTAAACAATACATTTACATATGGTAAGATACAATTAAGTAATAGTTTATCTTATACAGTATCAAAAGATGGTGACAATAAAGACATGTTAAGAAGACCTAACTGGCAGAATACATCAACAGTATATTATGATAACTTCTATGTTGACTTTAATTACTTTGGCAAACACAAAGACATTGACGCTTCAACATATGCAAGAAAAGATATGCCTGCTGTTGAAACATTTGATATAGGTTACAACATTGATGTTGAAGATACTACTTTCTTTTGGAGTATAAACAACGTCTTTGATAAGTCTTACGAAAGACCAGATGGTTACAATCAATACGATAGAACTTTTAATCTAGGCTTTAGAAAATACTTTTAATGTTTGATACAATATTTTGGGCTGTTATAGGCACTTTAAGTGGTGTCATATTTGGTGTGATACCAGGTGCAGGACCTTTTGTTGCAACGGCAACTCTATATCCTTTTCTAACACATATAGAACCTGTCAATGTTATGATGTATTACATAACAGTTTTGATTGCAACTAATTATACAAATAGTGTAACTGCTATTCTGTATGGTATACCTGGTGACGCTACAGCGATGAGTACTGCAAGGAATGGTCATAGATTATTCTTAAAAGGTTTTGGCAATCTAGCAGTTGCTTCTAACGCTGTAAGTAGTACAGTAGGAGTTATATTTGCTTTTACTGTTTTTATTCTAGTGTTGCCTTATATTATAGAAGTCTTTAGATTTTATAATAGTGTATTACAGACAGTTATTGTTGCAGCTGCAATTATAATGATTACACTATTGACAAAACAGAATAAATTGTTTACAATAGTATTGTTTTTATTTGGAGGCATGATTGCAAAAATAGGTATAGACCCTATTACATTTGACAGTTTTTTGACTTTCAATAACTCATATCTCGCAATTGGAATACCTTTTGCAAGTGTGATGATAGGATTATACATAGTGCCAGAACTAACAAAGTTAAATAATTTCAAAGTAGGCGTACCTAAACGTATAAATACTTTTACAGTTGGTAAAGATACAACTACGCCTACACTCATAGGAAGTTTTGTAGGATTTTGGTGTGGTCTTATACCAGGTGTAACAAATATTCTTGGCAGTTATGCAAGTGCAAATATTGTTAAAAGGTTTTTCAAAAAACCTGTACTTAAAAGCATAGCAGCCGCAGAGGCAGCAAATAATAGTGGCGCCTTATCATCACTATTGCCTTTGCTTATACTAGCGATACCCATAACGGGAAGTGAAGTTTTGATTTATTATATTATGTTAGAAGATGGTTTCGTTTTCAACGCTCAAAATACAGTCAAACATTTAGAAAGTATAATTTATATTATACCATTTGTGACTGCCTTTTGTTTGTGGTTAAGCTGGTACGGTTTCAATCTGTTAGGTAAGATTGCATATTACTATAAAAAACATAGAAATGTAGCAAACATCTTACTTCTCTCAATAATTAGCATTGCAAGTATATCAATATTCGCCATACGTGAATGGATGATTATCTGTATATTTGTTTTGTCTATAATCGGTTTCTTAATTAGACGCTGGGACACTAGTCCTATTATTTACGGATACTTTTTAAGCGATCTATTTTATGAAAATTTAATTAGAACATTAATAATCTTATAGGAGATAAAATGAAAAAAATAATGTTAATAATAATGAGTATGTTGTTCAGTACAATGGCATATGCTCAAGTACAAATAATCAATCCTGGTTCACAAGAAGGTGTCTTCAGACAAATTCTTTCTACAATAGGTGATACAACTGACCATAACTTTGTTCAGGCAGATAATCCAGTTACTGCATACACTTATATAGAAGGTGCTGAAGGTGGCACAGAACCTATCTTAACGATATGGTCAAGTGAATGGCCAGGTGACGATAGTTTGAAAAGTCCAAAAGTATCTAAAGATAACATTGTAGCTTTAATGACATATGAAACTCTTATGTGTAGTAGAGCATACAATTCACTTGAAGATATGAGTGGACAAACTGTTAAGATTGCAACATGGGGATCAGAACCAGTTGCAAAATTTCTTACAAATTTAGGTGCAAAATATAATGTAAATTTTGTAGTTGTACCTTATTCTGGCAGCGGAAGTACTACTAAAGGCTATGTTGGCAAAGACGCCGATACTGTTTTTACAATTACTTCACGTCAAGCCGCATTAGAGGAAGATGGATCTAAATGTATTGCCTTTTCAGAAAAAGGTGAATTAGGTTTTAGATTTGTTGACGCAATCATCACCATTAATGCTAACTACGCCTTAACAAATGATTTACGTTCTACTGTAAATAACCTCTCTACTACTACCGAGTGGAATAGTAAATTCAAAGGCTCTGTAACTTATGTTGGGAATGGTTCTAATCAAACTATAGATATGTTTGAAGAGGCTGTTACTAATTTTAGTAAGTAATACAATTATGTAAGAGCTGGTTGGCATCCTTATAGTTGTCAAACAGCTCTTGCTGATCTCTACCAGTTATGTTAAGATTTACATTAAACTTTTTGTTTTGTAGATTTTGAAATTCAGGTATATTCATACCGACTTCTAACTTCTTATTCAGATAATTTAGATATTGTTCAACGATTTCTATATTCTTTATTTCTTTAATTACACCAGGTTTTAATTGAGTACAACCCCATAGTAGGTGATTTGTAATCTCTGGTTCTTTGTTGTTACCTATATTGTTAAATATATTATTGCCAGGTAACTTATCTAATATATTAATAAACTGACCTATACGTGTATTAAAATCTATTGCAATTAATTTTTTACCTGATATGTGAAAGTCAGGACCTGCAAAGTACATATCTTTTACTTTTAGTTTATCAACTATAGTCTGTACGAAACCATACATTATTGTATGTTGTTCTTCATCTACTTCACTCACAGGTATAGACCATACTGCCATATCTTTTGCAATATCACTTTTCTTACTAATAGAATGTTGTTCAATAGGATTTTTATGAAAGTCTAATATATCGCCATACTTTACTTTAGCATTTCTTACGTAGAATAAACAATCTACTTTACCATCTTTGACATAACCATAAGGTGATATAGATGGCTCTTCAGACCAATAATATTTTTGTGCCATAATCTTACAAGGTACATTGTTAAAGTTTTCATTTTGAATACCTGTCTTATTGATTTCAAAAAAATCATTGTGATAATTTAGTTTACTTAAATGATCTAAAAAGTGATGTTTGTTATTCCATCTTCTATACTCTATTATAGGTGTATTCTGATCTGATTTAGGAAAGAAAGAATTACTGCCTGTACCTATATCTGGTTTTGTAAAAAACTCATCGCCATCAAATACATCTAGTTGACTATGAAAGGTAGGTGTAATACTTTTAGGTACGTTATGTTGTAGTCCTATTACTCTACAAAAATCATCAAGTTTCTGTTTATTACTAAACACTTCAGCTGCAAAGGCAGACATATTGTTTATGCCGTAATAACTTTCTAATTGTGCTTGAATAGGAAATAAATTTTCTGATACACAAAACACTTTATCACAAGATATAATTTCTTTTGTGATTTCTATTATATCAAATCTCTTTGATACAACTAAATTGTCTATGTGTTTTATGAAAGGTTTGTAGCGATCGCCTGACTTGTTTGGCACCACATCACAAACCAATGTGATGTGGTTATTTAAATTCGCTGTGATAAGACCTTCGGTCTTGTTAAGACTACGCTTATGTGATAATATAATTACATTCATTCATAATATATATGTGTTGATTAAATATTAATCGTTTGTTTCATTTATTACAGCCGCTTCTGGTAACTCATCTGTAAACGTGCCTTCTTCAGACTCTATAAGATCATCAATAACTGGTAATTCAGCTGCTTTTGTTTTCCATTCATTGTAAGAATCTGTATCTTTAAATTCTTTTACAACTACTACAAATTTTTTATCTTCAGATAAAATAGCATACTTGTCTAATACGTATGTTGCTTCGTTATTAATATGTAAATTTATATTGTCTTCGCTAATATCAGCTGATGAGCTTTTATTAAAAAATTCTTCTACTGATCCAAACGTCATTGTTGGATTAACGTTTGTAAGTTTCCATTGTTGGATATGTGTTGCCATTAGTTAAACTCCTCTATTTGTCTTTCTAAATCTATGTTGCCCCATTGCTTTATGTTTATAAAAAAACCTTCTTGTTCAGATATATTAAAATCTATGTTAGGCAAAACACTTCTTTGTTTTTTCCATTCATTGTAATGTGAAGAAGTATCAAACCTTCTTACAGTTACAACTCCTTTTTTATCAGGTGTAAGTACACTCATTCTTTCATATATGTACTTACTATTCACTTCATGGTGTTTTTGTAAGTCTTCTTCATCTGTAGTTCCAGTGTATGTAGAGTCAAAAAAATCGTCAACTGACTCATAGGCCTTATTTGGATCCACTAGATTTCTGTATAAAAACTGAATATCTATTGCCATAATTTTAACCTCAATTGTATTAATACTATTATTTATGCGTATAAATACTACTATGGCAGCAACAGCTAATTATAATATAGATCAAGGTACAACTTTCAGTTCAACTGTAACCGTAAAAGATAACAGCGGAGATCCGTTAGATTTAACGGGTTATACGGCAACTGCAAAGATGGCATTGGGATATAGTTCTACAAGAACAAGAACAGATTTAACTATTGTGTTTGATAGTGATAGAACATCAGGAAATGTTACTATGTCACTAACTGCAACACAAACGGCTGCTTTAGAAGCGCCTGCAAGATATGTTTATGATTTAGACATAACAGATTCTTCAGGTACAGTAACAAGAATAATTGAAGGTCTAATTACAACTAGACCTAACGTATAATAACTAGGAGAAATACAACATGAGTAGTGAAAATATCAACTCAACAACAGCACCTGCGACAGAACCAACATTTACTATAGACGGTAAAGACTATAAAAGAAGTGATTTGTCAACTAAAACATACAATTCTATTATAGTTAGACAAGACCTACAAGCAACTAAAATTAAACTATCTTTAGAGTTAGAAAAGATTGCAATTTTACAAGCTCACTATGATAATGCTATCGCAAACGAATTAGGTATTGAGATTAAAAAACCAGAACCTAAAGTAGAAGCTGAAAAAGAAAAAAAGTAGTAGATAATACATAATTGTAATTGATTTAGATACCTTAATTATTATAAATATTGTTATAACAACACAGTATTAACAGGTAAAAATGTCAAACAATATTACTGCAACGTATAGTACAGGTACTAATACAACTGCTACAATTAATAATAATACTACAGGACCGAAAAACGTTTCTGTAACTTCACCATCGGTCGCTCAACTTCAAAGTAACGTTAATAAACTTACTGGATTGAGTGATGTAAATGCGGCAACGCTAGACGATGGTGCAATGATTCAATATGATGATACGAGTAAAAAATTTGTAACGAGAACTGAAATAAAAACTGAAAGTGGTAATTTAGTATTAAACGGTGGCACATTTTAATAGGGAGAATTAAATGGCAACAATTATAAAGATTAAACGAACCACGGGATCATCGGCACCGTCAGGTCTGGCGCAAGGGGAACTTGCTTACGTTTACGATACATCAGCAGCCAGTACAGGCGCTGGTGGTAATGGTCTACGATTATTCATTGGAGATCATACATCAACATCAAACGCCGCAATAGAAATCGGTGGTCAATATTATAAACTTTTATTAGATCACGCACATGGTACACTAACAGCTTCATCTGCTTTAATAGTAGATTCAAATAAAGCAATAGACGAATTACTAATAGGTAATTCTGCTACAGTTGGTGGTACAATAAAATTCAACGAAGGTACTAATAACGGTTCACACTTTATAGCACTTAAATCTCCCAATAGTGTTGCAAGTAGTTTAACGTTTACTCTACCTGGTACAGATGGTTCTAGTGGTCATATATTAACTACAGACGGTTCTGGTAACCTATCGTTTGCTGCTCCAGCGTCAAGTCAATTTACAATTGCTGCTGATAGTGGTTCAGACGATACATTTAACACTGGCGAAACTTTAACACTTGCTGGTGGTACTGGTATTGATTCAACAGTATCTAACAACCAAGTTTCATTTGCTATAGACGCTACTGTTGCTACTTTAGCAGGTACACAAACTTTTACAAACAAAACTTTAACATCTCCTAAGATAAACGAAGACGTAGCATTAACTGCTACTGCCACAGAGTTAAACTTACTAGATGGTGTTTCTGGATTAGTACAGGCAGACTTTACAAAATTAGCTGCCGTAACTTCTACTGCAGCTGAATTAAATTTACTAGACGGAGTTACTGGTCTAGTTCAAGCAGACTTTACTAAATTAGCTGCTATTGACGCTAGTGCAACAGAATTAAATTTACTTGATGGTATTACTGCAATTGCTGATGAAGACAATATGGCTTCAGATAGTGCAACGGCACTTGCCACTCAACAATCAATTAAAGCATATGTTGACTCACAAGTAACAGCACAAGATTTAGATTTTCAAGGTGACTCTGGTGGTGCATTAAACATTGATTTAGATTCTGAAACAATGACAATTGCTGGAGGAACTGGTATTGATACATCTGGTTCTGGTAACACATTAACAGTTGCAATAGACTCTACTGTTGTTACAAAAACAGGAACAGAAACATTAACAAATAAAACACTAACAAGTCCTACATTAACTACACCTAGATTTGCTGACGATGGCTTTATTGCTGACGCAAGTGGTAACGAACAAATACTATTTCAACAAACTGCAAATGCCGTTAACGCAATAGAAGTTACAAACTCTGCTACAGGCGATGGTGTTAAAATAGGATCTGCTGGTGACGATACAAACATTAACATTATACTTGATCCAAAAGGTTCTGGTACTGTTGATGTTAATTCAAGTAGAATAGTAAACGTAACTGATCCATCTGGTGCACAAGACGCTGCTACAAAAGCATACGTTGATAGTGTTGCAAATGGTTTAGACGTAAAAGCTTCAGTTAAGTATGCTTCAACAGCAAACATTGCTGGTACATACAATAACGGTGCAGGTACAATTACTGCAGGATCAAATGGCGCATTATCAATAGATGGTGCAACACCAACTGCTAGTGATAGAATTTTATTAAAAAATCAAACAGACGCAACTGAAAATGGTTTATATTTAGTTACAACTGTTGGTTCAGGCTCTGCCGCATACGTATTAACAAGAACACCAGACGCTGACGCAGCGATTGAAATAACTGGTGGTGCTTTCGTATTCGTAGAAGCTGGTACTGCAAATGCTGACAATGGTTATGTATTTACACACAACGGTACTCCGACATTAGGAACAACTGACATAACAGTTGAACAATTCTCTGGTGCTGGTCAAATATCTGCTGGTGCAGCTTTAACTAAATCAGGTAATACAATAAATGTTGCTGTAGATGATACTACAATTGCTGTTGTATCAGACGAGTTACAAATTAAATCAACATATCCTGGACAAACATCAATCACTACTTTAGGAACAATTGCAACTGGTACTTGGCAAGGTACAGTAATTGATGAAGTATATGGTGGTACAGGACAATCATCTTACACTACTGGTGATATTTTACATGCAAGTGGATCAAACACTCTTGCTAAATTATCAATTGGTGCAAGTGGTAAAATTTTACAATCAAACGGTAGTAATATAACATACGGCGACATTGACGGCGGAACTTACTAATCGTTATATAATAGAGAGATATAATGGCGACAGTTATTAAGTTAAAAACAGGTACAAGTACACCCTCTACTAGTGATATTGCTTCACGTGAGGTTGCGATTGATACTTCAGCACAGAAATTTTATATCAATGATAGTGGTACTATCAAAGAAATAGGTGGTGCTGGTACAGGTACATTAACATCTTTAACAGATGTAACACTTTCTAATTCAGTAACTTCACAATATCTTATATACAACGGTACTGCTTGGGTAAATGAACATCAACATAACGTTGTTAAAACAGTTCCTTTTATCAAAACAGACGCTTCTGTCACAGCAATATCTATGGTCAACAATAAAGATATGACGACTATTAATGGTTTTTTAGATCACGTTGTATTACAATCATATTATCTGCCATTTACAAATGCAAGTGGTACAGCAGTAACAACAGTAAGACCAGGACATATGCCTGAGTTATCGGAGATATAATAGATGACAACTAAAACGCCAGTACGAGCAACC
>Ga0181403_1000032_pt1 | contig 32642 bp, 11 predicted proteins | sample 26SPOviralmetaG_FD_130132 | JGI IMG/M metagenome (GOLD analysis project Ga0181403, IMG submission 130132) | Marine viral communities from the oligotrophic San Pedro Time Series (SPOT) site, San Pedro Channel, CA, USA - 26 SPOT_SRF_2011-09-28 | ecosystem: Environmental > Aquatic > Marine > Strait...
CAAAATACGGAATCGTATTGAGTAGAAACGGTCAAACCTTAATTGTATATGATGATTTGAAATTCAGTGTGTATACATATGATGGAACTCAATGGACTTTCATACGTTCGTCTGTTATTGGGGTTGCCGGGACTTCATATACCATCAGGTATGTTGCAATTTCATATGATGGGACGTTAATGGCATACCATTTTTTTAATGCTGTTGATGGATATCTAATATCCTTCAGGAATACAATTTCAGGATCGTTGGTGGGGTTTAGCCTTGGGTTTACGGTGCAGGTTTCCACATTCACATTTAAAAGTAACACTACATTGGCAGTGTGCATACCCAATCAAGACATACAACTATACAATTACGTAAACAATTCGTGGATTCTCTCTAATGAAATCACACCTGGCTACTCATCTCCCTTCACAGAAGCCCATGCAAAGTGGTCCGGAGATGGTAGTAGGTTAGCTGTAGGTGACGTAAATGCTGAGCGTGTGAGTTTTTATGAGTATGATAATTCTTTAATTTCAGTGACAACTTTCAGTCAGAGTGGTTCTACAATTTCAGGTCCAACAGAGCAAGTGGTGTCTGGTAATGGAAACGTGAGAGTTGTTGGTCATCCACAATACACTGGTTATGTAGAGATATACGAGAAGGATGGAAATGGTGACTGGCCTTCAACCGCAAACGCCACTTTCAATGGGTCAAGTCCAACAGAAAATTTCGGATCCTCAATCGGTATATCCGAAACAGGGACACGTGTGGTCATAGGGTCGGGATCAAAAATGATTGTTGTTGAAAAGTCGGGGGGAACATGGTCTCAACTCGGCTCAGATATTTCGGGTAGCACAACAAAAGTTGCGATATCTGGTGATGGGACCAAAGTTTTCAATAGTCATGGAACAAATCTATACTCTTATGAACTGTCATCTGGAAACTGGGTCACTTACCTCTCCACAATAACAACAGATGGAAGTATCGTAAAGGTGAATTCGTCCTCAAACGGAGATGACATCGCTTTGAGTAAAAGTAATTCAAATAAGGTGTACAGAAAGTCGTCAATAACAACACGGTTGGGTGCTGACATAGACGGTGAAGCTACGAATGACCAATATGGTTGGTCAGTATCTCTGTCCGCAGATGGTTCGAGGGTTGCTATTGGGGCTCGTTATAACGATGGGAATGGCACTAATTCCGGACACGTTAGGGTGTATGATTGGTCTGGATCCTCGTGGACAAAGGTGGGTGCTGACATAGACGGTGAAGCTGCGTATGACCAATTTGGCTCCTCGGTTTCCCTCTCTGCGGATGGGTTGAGGGTTGCTATTGGGGCTTGTTTTAACGATGGGAATGGCAATGCTTCCGGACACGTTCGAGTTTATAAAAATCCTGGTGGATCATACTCACTACAGTCAACAGATAGTGGACCAATGATTGACATATCAAACGATGGTAACACTACTCTCACGGTTAATAGTGGAATGGGATATTTCAATATTGCTGCTCTTTCCGGTGACGCCACGAAAGCTGTTATATGGAACGGAATTAATCTAAAACAATATCATTATACGTCCGGTTCATGGGTTATGACGTATGAGTTGGATATCGACTACATACCCACATCTCTATCAATTAACACAGATGGTAGCATCGTCGGTGTGGCGAGTTCGAGTGATGTTAGATTTTATGTTTTTGGACCAGGACAGACACCGATTGGGTGGACCCTGCATTCTTTCATCGCAGGTGGTGGAAACACTCTAGAAAATTTTGGAAGCATTGTAGATATATCTAATGATGGAAACACAGTCGTAGTGGGGGCACCGGGTGATGGAACGAGCTCGTATAAAGGATATGTAAAAGTGTATGATTATGTGTCTGGAGCTTGGACACTGCGCCACACTATAACAGCTTCTGGGACATCGGATAGAAATTTGGGTAAATCTGTATCCTTGTCGTCTGATGGGAACAGGGTGGGATATGTGTTTGACCAAGAAACTCAAGTGACAATCCCTGGAACCGAAGAATCCATAGTTATTAATTCAGATCCTTCGAGTGGTATCTCCACCAATAATGGTGGTTCATGGTCAAATAACAGTGGGTTTGCGTATTCAAGTTTGCGTATTCGATTAACGAGTTATGCATATGGTGGAACAAATAGCGGTATTTGGTTCCCGGTGACATTTGGTTCTCAATGGAGTATTACATTCGAGTGGAGTCTCGATAACGACAGTTTTTATGGGGATGCCGATGACATGCGCGTCGTTTTCTATGCACGGAATCAACCGTCTTCATACGCGGGATCTCAACATGGTGGTTACAATGTGTTTCATGGCTTCTATGGAAATGAAACACAACGAATAAGAACACCAACAGACGCAGACTTTGTGTCCAGAAGTGTTTCTTATGGATCATCTACCTCTTACAAAACAGTTACAGTAAGTTACAATAACGGTGTGTTATTCACTAGAGTAACTGGCACGAGTTCTTCGGTTCTGTATAACGGTTCATACTACACTTTCCCTGGGAACCACCTCGCCGCTCAACAAGCTTTGTGGGGAACACAGACATATGTGGCGATTACAGGGAGAACGGGGGGTGCTGCTGCAACTCAATACATTCAAAATATCAACATTTCTTGGAATACACCCGAAACAACAACTACAACTACATATAGTCAGGCGTCGATCCGTGATAATGTTGATGGAACATTGGTTAATCTTGTTCAGTCTGGAGAAACAGTCAACTTATCTGAAGAGAGGGAGCTATCAGCCATGTCCATGAGCTATGATGGAACCCAGTATGGGATACGAGCCACGTCTGGATCTTATGACGCGGTTGTGAAGATTCGTCAACCGATTCTAAATGGCTGGACATTAAGTGGTTCCATAATCCAGTTTACTGCACCAAACAGTATAGCATCAAACTCTTTGAGGGCTTTAGTCAGTTCGAGTGATGGAAATGTGATTGCGTTTGGAATGAACACTATCATCAAAGTGTATGGATTCTCAAATGGTGTGTGGTCTCAACTTGGATCTGATATAGTTCCATCAGTCTCAAATCCAAATGAAATTTCAATCGATCTTTCTTCGGATGGCACAACCTTAGCTGTTCTCGTAGATCGAACGACTTCAGACCCCGCAGTATGTAAAGTCTTTACTTATTCATCGGGGTCATGGTCACAAAGTGGATCAACGATCGACTTTAGACCAACTGGGATAAACAAAGTCAGAATAAGTGGAAACGGGACAACCCTGGCCCTGGGTAACAACACACCAGATTCCCCATATCCACTTAATGTTGTTAGAGTATACAGGAAGTTTCAAGATTGGGAATCTATTTTTGGCACGATAACCGAGGGTAAGACACCGACTAACTTTTTTGGTGCTAGTCTGAACTTGACAAACGATGGAAATAACTTGGTAACATACAACACATCAGGGGTTGGATTTTACACTTCTTCTACAAAGGCAGTGCCCTCCCAACATTTGAATGACATAACAGTGTCGGGGGCTACTATCGTTATGGGAGACGTTCATCTGACTGACAGTGGTGATAGACTTTTTGTCATGTCAGGTGATGAAAGAGTGCGCGTCTATGACACAACTCATAACCAAGAAAGTGAGTTTGGTGCTTCAATAAACGTTCGTGACTTTTCTGTTACAAAAGATGGTAGCTCGATGATTGTAACGAGTGATATCGGATTAGCACAGGTTTTCAGTCGAAATGACACATCATGGTCACAGATTGGAAGTAACATCACCGCGAACATGTCAGGTGGGGGTGTCACCACTGATATAAAAAGTGGTGGGAATTCCATCGTTTTATTAGGTTCTAGTGACGACTTGCAACTACACAAATATGAAAACGGATCTTGGTCTCAAATAGGCACTTCTTCTGGGACCAGGGGAACTTCTGTCGTGATTACTGATACAGATGATATTGTCGTTGGGAGTGGATCTACCAAAACGTTTGAAATCAAAGATGAATTCCAGGATATATCATTTACAGCTCCTACTTTGTCACTGAATGGTGATAAGTATGTCAGATTGGAATCAGGTACATCATATACAGAGGTTGGTGCGACTGTCACGACATCTGCTGCGATCACTCCAGGTGTTAAAATATCCGGAGGTGTGACTAGTGACGAACCACGTGTGTATACGATAAAGTATGAAGCTGAAGATTTACAAAGAAAAAAAGCAGAACCTATTTTTAGGACAGTCGAAGTTATACCAAAAGTGCCTATCATAAAATTGGAGGGTCCCCGTATCATTTATCACCTATATGGTACAAAACTTGATGACCCCGGGGTGACAGCTTCTGTCCCTATAAATATATACTGGAGAGACCATAATTCTACAACTGTTTATTCCGGGTTTCCAAACTTCCAGATGTGGACCCCCATTATCACCCAAATCACCATTTACTATACAAACGACACACCCGATGAATTTTTACGGACAGCTTCATCAGTGGAACGGACTGTGTATCTGCGGAGAAGACCCGTGCTCACACTACAGGGTTCATCCACGGTTAATAATCCACTGGGTCAGCGCTATGTCGATCTGGGTGTAAATATTACACAAAGTGGTGTAACATCTCCTGATGTGACGGTGTCATTCAACGAACCAAACGTCAACTTGTCACAGACACAGACGGTGACGTACACCGCTAAAGATCAATTCGGGATCGAAGCTATTCCGATAACCAGACAGGTGATTGTGAGGAAGAGGCCAACGATCACTACATCTGGGACACTATACAGGACACTATACGATCCGATATCCATACCGACACCTGTAGTTGAACCAGTCAGTTTACTCGGTTCTTTGCAATCGTCCAACAACATTTACAGGAACCAAAATGGTAACTACTCAATCACATACAACGTAACGGACGGTGACGGTATATCCGCAGACACTACACGTCAGTCGTATCAGGTTGGTTCTTATGGAAAACTTGAATTGTCAAAAAATGGTGTTCTTTCTGCATTTTCCCGAGATGGTCGGTCTTTAGCAGTCTTTTCAACAGATGTCCAGCTTTACAGATTAGGATCTGATCGTTCTTGGAGTAGCAATGGGTCCATCGCAACTCCTGTAGGTTCTTCGGTCAGTTCTATGAAATTCTCAAGCGATGGGCGGTATATAGTCATCGGCATGTCTTTACATCTAACCATCGGTCTAGTGAGGGTCTATAAGGAAAATCCCCTCTTCGAGAACAATTGGGAACAGATTGGTATAGACCTATTTGGTCTCGACTACCTCGGTAAGTTTGGTCACAAGGTCGAAATTAATGATTCGGGTTCCCGTATATATGTTAGCGCTCCCGAGGCAAACACGAACGGTGGAACGTTGTTTAAGGCTGGATTTGTAAAGGTGTACGAGTGGAATGGTGTGTTTTGGGTTGAGGAAAATATCATAGAAGGACAGAATCCATCAGAATTACTAGGGACGTCTATATCCATCTCAAAGGATGGAAATATACTCGCAATTGGTTCACCTGGATTTACACGAACAACGATTGTGAATAGTATTGTGTCATCCGTAAATGTTGGTAAGACGAGTGTATACAGATATGTCAATGGGACTTGGGAAGATTATTTAGGATCTGTTATTGACAATGGGACTGAAGGTGCTAGAAACGCATTTTCCCTTTCTTTATCCAGTGATGGAAGAACTTTAGCTGTGGGTTCAGAATCTAACGGTGGTGTGAGGGTATATGCTATCAGTGCTCTCAATTGGAGACCCATTGGGTCGCACATATCTGGTAACTTTGGTAAGACTGTTTCTATTTCAGACGACGCCACTGTAGTCATTGGTTCTGAAAATGAATACTACGGTCGAGTATACATCTATACTCTCACAAATGACTGGACTAAATCTGGAATCACTTTTGATAAAGTAATCGTTACAGGGAGTGGGACCAATGACTTTGGTAAACGAGTAAATGTTGACAGTTCTGGTAACTTTGTATGTGTAGATTCTGCGGTAGATGTTCGCATATACGAGATTTAAAATTTGTTGATGTATAGTAGTAAAGATGTCCACAGGAGCATTAGCGCAACTCGTCGCGAAGGGTCAACAGGATAAACACATCACAGGCAGCCCTGAAATAACATTTTTCAATACGAGATACAAAAAACATTCGAACTTTTCCATGTTCACTCACAACCAAACATTTATGCAGAATCCAACTGGTGGTAATTTTTCCACTGTGAGGATTCAAAAGATGGGTGACCTGCTCAGTTATGTTAACATAGTTGCTGACGACGCTGATACTGGGTCTCAACTGATAACCGATTGGAGGACTGTCATTGATCGCGTCGAGTTGTATATTGGTGGTCAGCTCATTGACACACAAGATTCAGAATTTTCAGAGGGGATCGCTATCGATCTGTTCGCAAACACGTACAGCAAGACGTATCCTGCGAGTTTGCACGGTGGTGTGGGGTCTCAATCTTACTTTTACCCACTTCGTTTCTTCTTCTGTGAGAGTTGGCAAAATTGTCTACCTCTCATCGCTCTCCAGTATCACGATGTTGAACTGAAAATATACTGGCAGGAAAATCTCCCAGATCACACCTATACAATCGATGCATGTTTCATTCTTCTGGATGAAGAAGAGAGAAATTTCATTGCCTCTTCGAAGAACGATATGCTCATTTTTCAAGTTCAGAAAAATGAACCCAACCACCAAAAGATTCAAGATCTCGTTTTTAATCATCCAGTCAAATACATCGCGAGTAGTAACGTGATTGCAGATGTTGACAATACACTAGTTTCGGCAATCAATAAAGTAAAATTACAAATCAATGGCACAGATTTAGTTGACTTCAAGAGATCGGTTCCCTACTTTACCTCAATACCGTGTTACTATCACTCCGACTTTTCAGCAAGTAACACAGAACAGATGTTTTTCCACCCGTTTTGTTTATCAGCTGGTAAATTTCAGCCGACGGGAACTCTAAACTTTAGTAGAATCGATTCATTTAAAATACACTGCACACAAAATATAAATTGCCCCATATATGCCGTCAACTACAATATCCTTAGGATACATAATGGTATGGGTGGGACATTATACTCAGATTAATTTGTAATATATCATTAAGAAATGACGGAAAGGGGTAAGTCTCATGCTGCGTGGAATGAGTCTATTGGTCAGCTGAAAGGCGCCCTTATCAAACGTCAAGACGCACAAAACACTTCTTTAACACTTAATGAGTTTTTGGAAGCCAAATTTCAGGGGACGAGTCGAAAAGTTCCAAGCTCGGCTGCATTTCAAGTTGGTATCAAATATGGTATTGATCCAACTCTCCTCACGAGTGTTAAAAAAAGTGCAGAACAATACATCATCGCTAGATCTGGACAGGTTATTTACGGCGAGAATTCGTTTGATCTATCCGGTTGGTCTACTGACATATCTGAAGATGGTCTCACTCTTGCCATCGGTTCAATTCTAAATGACGGTGCTAATAACGAAAATACAGGTAGTGTTCGTGTATACACACGTGAAAATTTTGATGACGCTTGGGTTCAGAAAGGTGTGGACATTGACGGTGAAGCTGCCCAAGACTATTCCGGTTGGTCCATTGCTCTTTCAGATGACGGTGATAGACTAGTGATTGGTGCAGTATTCAACGACGACGGTGTTAATGAAAACACCGGACATGTCCGTGTATACGACTGGAACTCGACAACAAGTCAATGGGATCAGGTGGGTGTAGACATTGAAGGTGGAGCTGCGGGAGATTTTTTTGGTTATTCTGTCAGCCTCTCCAAAAACAAAAATTTCATCGCAATAGGTGCACCTTACGGACTTAATACTCGTGGGTACGTGGGTGTCTATCATTACAACGCCGGGTCTTGGAATCGCATCGCTTATAACTTGGAAGGCGGAAACAACGGTGGACTGTTTGGTAAGCGACTGTCTCTCTCAGAAGATGGGAGTCGCCTCGTGGTATCTGCACCTCATGATTTCAAAGATCGGGGTTTATTGTTTTTGTATCGCATAGATCAAGTGAATAACTCAATAGTTCTACTTTCAAGTAAACTTGGACGTGATTCTGGTGTCAAATTTGGAAATTCATTTGATTTCAAGTCGAACAGGTTGGTGGTGAGTGAAACTGGAGTTAATCAACCAAGAATTACAACTTATGATCTATCTTCAGATACGTTCACACCCCTACCTGAACAAACAATTACGTTAGATGGTCCCATTGACATTCATCTAAAATTATCGTATGACGGAAATCATTTAGTCTACGGTATGCCAGGATTTAATAGTGAGGATTTAGTTCTAAATTCTAGACCTATCCCAACAGGCATCAGGCAGACAGGTCATGCTGAAATATATGAACGTGAAGGTGATAGGTGGGTGAAAAGAGGTTGGAGGATGTCAGGTGTGAGTTCGCGCGACGAGTTCGCTAAAGCTGTCACAATCTCAGGAAATGGTGAAATTATGTGCTTATCTGTGCCTCGCAAGGATATTGGGGGGACAGATAGGGGGTGTGTAACAGCGTATACAGTCAAACCAATTTCATACTATGTCACACCATCTATTACACTTAGTGGTCTCAACCCCTTGCCTCTTCAAGCTAACACTGACTACGTGGAACCTGGTGCAACGACAGATACTGGTGCATCCGTGGCAATTACTGGTGATATTGAGGATAACACCGTAGAAGGTCAAGAATATGAAATCACATACACATCACAAAATGGTTTCGGGTCAGTCGTCACAAAAACGAGAAGGATTGTTATAACGAAAGATCCTACTATTCCAACGATGACGTTGAATGGGGACGCTCTAGCCAAAATCCCAATCGGTGGTGTGTTTAACGATCCAAGTGTGACGACAAGTATTTTATCCACTGTGAACATCGACACATCTAATGTTAACACGAATGCACCTGGTGCATATGAGATTAAATACACAGCAGTCTCGAGCTATGGGATTCCTTCTCAACAGGAAATCACAAGAACATTAGTCGTTGTATATGAAGCCGAATATTATGGGACACCTCAAATTGGCACTGTGTCATGTATGTCCAGAGATGGCTTCATACTCGCAGTCGGTGACTTCATCGACAATTCGGTCAGACTATACGAATGGGATCTTATTCAAGAAGACTGGGTAAGAATTGGGCAGCAAATTGAGGGTCCAGATGATTCTAGTTTTGGCGCTGCCATAGACCTGTCGGCAGATGGACTGACTGTGGTCATAGGAGCTCCAACTTACTCAGATTCACTCACGGGTCTTGCGAGGGTGTATCATTTTGATTTCATCATCAATCAATGGGAGCAAAAGGGTGGTGATATCATTGATGGAGCATCTGGAGATAATTTAGGTGAATTTGTGGCCATCTCGGGAGACGGAGGTGTAGTTTCGTGTGGAACAGCGCGACCCACTGGTTCCAAAAATCCGTACGTTTTCACATACAGACACACCAACAACACAGATTCCTGGTCCAAGTTTCACACTTATACAGAACCGGTTAAATTAGGTTCCAGCATAGTCTCAAATCAATTCACAGGATCCCTCAACTTTAATGGTTCTAGATTGTTACTTGGTGTCCCAGTAAATGACTATACCACCGGGGCTGTGTTTTTATATGACACCAATAATGATGAAAAACTGGCTTCTGTTTTGGGAACCAATTTGGGTGATAATCTTGGACAATCGGTGAGACTTTCTGGGGATGGAAATAGGTTTGCTATCGGTGACGTCACTAATGGTTGTGTGAAGATTTACAGTGAGAACAAAATCACTCGTGTATGGAACCAACTCGGAAGTAAAATTTACGATGGTAATGGTGGCACCGCGGTTGCCTTGTCTAATGACGGTAACATTGTCACATATTCAGTAATGTCAGGGGTGAATAGAGGGACGATATATCAATACAAGTGGGATGGGACATTTTGGATGCCTTTTCTCCAGGAATTTAGTGATAGTATTGATGGAAATCGTTTCGGTAGAAAGCTATTTGTGACTGATGACGGATCAAAGTTGTTCACTGAATCCAGCTCTTCGTTTCAACTGTACCGTTGGAATATCCCTCGAGCATCGGTGACGTTCAATGGGAGCAGGATTATCCGTAGACAAGTTGACCAAGTTTACGACTACGACTATGTAGTCACCTCTTCAAATGTTATTACAGAGGGTATAGTGAACCAGGCGGTTACAAACGACTATCTCATCAAGTATATCGTGACTAAAAACGAGCAATCCGACGTTGCTTACCAACTCGTAAGTGTATCTGGTCAGTTATTACAATTGGGTCTCAACATCTACAATTATGACGAGTCCGCGACTCCTAATAATCATGGTTGGTCATCGTCGATGTCGAACGATGGGAACTACTTAGTTGTGAGTTCACCCGGATATGACAATGATAGAGGCATGATCAAAATATACACGTTTAACCCAGTTACTATACACTGGGATATCATGACATCCCTCACTGGTCCAAATGCTGGTGGGAATTTTGGATATTCCGTGGCACTCTCTGGTGACGGTTCGAGGGTCGCAGTGGGAGCACCAAACCACGGTAATGGTTTGGTCAGGGTTTATGAATACAGCGACTCGACCTGGACCCAAATTGGGTCTGATATGAGTGGTTCAGCTGGTGGTAAGTTTGGTTGGTCAGTTTCTTTGAATAACACCGGTGATTACGTGACCGTGGGGGAACCGCGCAAAGTATTTGGTGTGAACACGGGTGTAGGTGAAGTGCATACATTTACGTTTAGTGGTATGGATTGGTCTTCCGAAAGTTCAAAGTCATTTACAAACAATCAGATCGAACATCAGTTTGGTTATGCCGTAGATATTTCGTCCACTAATAATGTTGTTGTTTTTGGCGCACCAACCGCTGGCCCTGGTTATGTCAAAATATCTTCATACATTAGTGGAAATGTTCCCATTTTTGCTCAGCCTATAACTTTCGGCGAACGTTTTGGGTGGTGTGTCACAGTCTCGGATAATGGTCAAGTATTCGCAGCTGGAGCTCCATTTTACAACAATAAAAGGGGGCGCGTCTTGGTATATGACGCGACGACAACACCACCCACTATGAAAGGCAGTCCGATTGTCGGGGAAAATGTCAATGATGAACTTGGATCATCCATTCATTTGGTTGGAGATGGCTCAAAGATAATGGTTTATACAAAAAAGGGGCGTGTGACTAATTACCAATATGTGAATTCTGAATGGGTGGTCATCAGTGATCAAGTGATCACGTCTTCTGAACTGGATACAAATTTTGGATATTCACTGTCAAGCTCTGGGGATGGTTCAAGAATGACTATTACTGCACCCCTTTCTGGGTCTGGTGTGGGCCTGGCTCAGGTATTTTCCGATGAGACAAGTCAGATCATGGCTTCAGATTTTGTGCCACCAGTAATTTCATTAAATGGACCCTCTTTGTTTAGAAACGAAAAAGATGCCGTCTACACGGAACTGGGGGTGAGAAGAGATGATGCAGAGACGTCATTCATCACTCAGGGATCCGTAAACAGCAATGTAGCAGGTTCTTATACTTTGACATATACTGCACAGGACAATGGGGGGAACATTTCTAATTCTCTCAGCCGTGTAGTCGATGTCATTGACCCGGGTGACGTAATTAACAGACTCGGAGGACTTACAGCTCCATGGAATGGTGCGAATAATTCGAGCATGCATCTCTCTGGTAATGGGAAGCGGGTAGCAGTATGTTATGGGGTAAATCCTGAGAAATATCCTGTCGGGACAGTTGTCGGTGGTCGTTCAGGCACTGTTGGTGTGTATGACATTGACGAAACCGTATATCCCCCAATCCTTACCCAATATGGTCAAGAAATAACGAGCACAGATGAGCTGTTCGCAACCTCCATCAACCTTTCACAAGATGGAAATAAACTATCTGTCATGACCACTGTGGATGATGACACTACAAAAATATCAGTATACGGAATCAATAACACCGTATTAACTCCAGCATCGACACCTTTTATGAGGTTTGAAGAATCATCTCTAAATAACAACACTTTCAGCTTACCGATTACTCCCATCAGGGCACTATATGATGCTACCCACTATTCACCTGATGATTCAACTCTCCCAACACAAGTTCACAACATTCATGTATTTGGTCAGGAATACAGATCGAACGCTCCGGATATACTTGTTGGGACATCTACATCCACAACAAATGAGTATCGATATTCACAAGTGAATGAATCCAAATACAGACCCAGAAGTATGGCTACATCAAAAGATGGTAAAATTGTTGCGTTTGGTCACAGTGAAAGGCTTTCAGTGTATAGGTCAATAGACTCAGAGACGATTATTGAAGTCTTCTCAGTTCAAAATACCGGACCTACTCTGGCTTCGTCTATAACTTTAGGGGCTGGTGATTTTTCGGAAGATGGATATAGGTTTATCACCACTGATTCCGATAACACCACTTCAATTTACAATGTGAATTCGGGTTCACTACAGAAAGAAACAGACATTTTCAATACCGGTGGAAAGAATGCATTATCCCATAATGGTATCACCGCTGCATACACAACTTCTAGTGCGATTGATTATAAAATTATTACACTTGTCGGTGGTGATAGGGTGACTATTTCATATGGAGAGACTTGGACCGACCCAGGGTTTACATACAGCAGCGACCCTAATGACCCTAACGATGTTGTGACTGTTTCGGGTGATGATTTTGACACAACTGTGGAAGGTGATCATGTGGTGATGTATCAAACACCGACTTCCCAACAGATTAGAATCGTAAAAGTTCGACCTCAAGCTGAAAACTCCACTGGATCGTTTTCAACAACAAACATACCGTATGGACCTAGTTTTGCCGGTTGGACAGGGACGTGGAGATCTCAAGACTTTGCACTTTTCACACTTCCAACGAGTTTCGGTGATTTCTCACCCGAAAACTATGAATTAACAATTACACTTAATGGAACAATACCTGTAGCTGGAAATTGGCAATACATGTCAATACAGATTTACACGGATCGTGGATTTTCGTCTAGTATAAGTTTTACATCCAACGGTTCCGGACAAGGAGAGTCATACAGTTATAATACGGGAACTGTATACACAGACAAAGTAAAAACGACAACGACCATCAGTTCCGGAACACTGAATGTTGGTGATCAAGTAAGGGGAAGATTGCACCTGTATAACACGTTTTTCTCCACCTTTAATGTCAGTGTTGAAATACAGAATACACCTTCATCTTTGCGAACACCAATCATAACGTTGACCGGGTTTTCCGAGTTTAGTATAACTTCGACTGAAAATTTCACAGATCCGGGGTTTACTTCAGATAACTCGGGGGATGCTTTGAGCAAGACTATTGATCCCACGTTCCCAATATCCACCTCTACAAGGAAGGCGATCGTGTATAAGGCACAGAGTTCGGATGGAATCAATGGTTACGCCGTTAGGTATGTAAATGTAGAAATACGTCCGACATTGTTTGTTAAGAAATTTCAGAACAATACATGGTCGACGTTTGGCAACCCTATAAATTTGCAAATAAATGAATACACTATCGGTGGACTCGTTTTATCCGAAGATGGAACTAAACTTGCCATAAGTCAATACACGTCGGGGCGTGGGTTAATCTACACGTATGAGTATAGTCAAAATGTCTATCCAGCTGGATGGGTTCAATACGGTTCAGCAATCGATATCACAAAGTCTCAAAGTTCCCCGGGATTCAGTATTGCCATGTCTGGTAATGGTCTTAGACTAGTAGTTGGAATACCAGCGGATAGCACGATTGTGAGTGGAGATGTGCGTGTTTTCAATTATACAAATACAACTTGGCAAGAACATACACAGGATACGAGTTTATATGAATTAACAGGTGGTCAAGTTTTAGAGGTTGGGCAATTATATGGCTATTCAGTTGATATTTCAAAAGATGGTACGCATATCATAGTTGGATCACCAATAGTCAACACCTCATATCGCGGTCGTGTGTCTGTGTTTGAATTATCCGGTGACGCTTACATTCTAAAGGGGTCACCACTGTTACGAGACAGTAGCGAGCCGGAGTTTGGTAGAATTGTATCAATCTCAAGTGACGGTAATTATTTTGTCACCAACTCTGGTGCCTCGTACACTGGCAGTCAGAAAGTCGTGTATTACAAATACCTTAATAATACATGGGTTGAACACGGTAGTGGTATAACCTCAGTAACTTCACCAGTCATATCTACAAAAATTAGTGGTGATGGCACAAAGATTTTAACACTGATGGATTCCAGAAATGTAAATATTTATTCACCAACAACGACGTCAGTCTCGGGTGGATGGGGACAGCTCGGGTCAGACATCAACTTGAATAAGCAATCAATTAACCTACCCCCAGTAGAGACTTTAGACCCTGTACAGCCCGGCAGTCGTTCCTCACCGAGAGGTATGGCGGGTTACGAATATATAGAGTTTGATACCACCGGACTCGTGGTTGATATCTCACACGACGGAACAGTCTTAGCTGTCGGTTTGCCGATGATAAAATTCAGGGACGATCTTAACCATACTAATATAACTGGTGGGGCTGCAATCGTGTTCGACTACGATGTCAATACAGATGCCTGGGTGCAAAGTGGAGGAATGATTGTCCCGAAGTATGTATGGAATCCCAATTTACAGGATATGTATTACGCTGACGGGTATACAGGCACAAAGACATTCTCTAACCTAGATCTAAATCAAAGGGCTGAGGCAAACATGTTTAGTGGTGCCTCAATAAGTCTTTCCGGGGATGGTCAGTATTTGTGTGTCGGATCTCCTGGATATGTGTCGAACCCGGTAGATATCATAACTACGAATACCTACAATACAACGAATGAGCGTATGCACGCGTTACCGAATAGAGCTGGTGCATCTTCGTGGACGTTGTTTAGAAGAAATTCGGCGTGGTCTCCTACGGATGATCATTTCAGTGTGGGATGGGAACCACTTCTAACAAAGTATTCTGATATGTCTAAAAGTCTATCAAATGTATATGGAGTCAGTAACGTAGATGAACGGAAACGTGAAATGTTGGGTCTGAGTGTCAAAGTCGCGAGTGATGGTTCCTTCGTCGCATATGACACGAGAACTGACGGTGTTAAAGTTGCTACACTAGGTGGAAGTAAGGAGGTAGTCACGGCTGTAAGTTTACCCTCGACGAACAGTTTTGGGAGATATGATGTGAATGATACTGCATTTGGCACAATGGTTCCACAAGCAACACAGAACTACAATTATGAGTATGAAATCAATGGTGTGGTGTCCGTTCCAGACTGGGATTCTAGTGTAAGTGGTCAAGATCACGCAGATGCCGTGTTACCTTTACATCCCGAAACACCTAAAACCATTGGAGAATTCTGGAGAGGTGTCCCCATGCTCCACGTCTTTTCCCCATTACTTTTTACGGTGTACCCTAAGACTGTTGCCTCATCCACGTCAACTAGAAATATAAGCCCAAACTTCAGTTTAGACACGAGCCAGGATCCACTACCAGCCCCCAATTACCGTAACCGTGATGGGAGAGTTTTTATGCATGCATTCGTTCGAACAAACGGAGTTCATACGACGGAGTTGGGGACCGCGTCAATTAATAACAGGAGTGAAACAAATTTTGGTTTTGGTGAGATTTTATCAACGTCCAAAGATTGTAAGTTTATGGTAACAAGAAGACATCTATGGGGTGAATTTGCCTCTGGTGGTCTAACGAATTGGGAAGGAGGGACTGGAACAGACGGTTTAAAGGCTCAGAGTCATATACACAAATGGTTGAATACTCAGAATATGTCTACTTATAACCCACCAAACCGGAAAAACTTTTTAACTGATTATCATAGTTTTTCAGAGGTGTACGTGTATTACAGAAATTCACCATCGGATGATTGGGTTCAAAGGGGCTCCACCAGTGATTTACGAGCATTACGATACTCTGACGTAGGTAAAAAATATCTGATTCCGACAAATTATATATACAGAACTCTACTACAGGAGCCGGGTCATGCTGATATCAACAACACAGAATCTACCGATACCACGGAACTTGCTAAACATTGCGGACTTGTTCTATGGATGGAGAATTTTGGGACTGAATCCAAGATATCGGATGATGGTATGACTTTATTGATCAGTAATTTCATTGGTGTCGCCGCGGATTACCAACTTAACAGAAAGGGGGCGCGTGAATTTGGATCTCAGGAGAGATGGGAAACGTATATGCCTCTAGACGAAATGAATGACTTTGGAAACGCAATATACGTTTACAAATACAATACGACCACCGGTAATTGGGACCCAAAGTCTCATGAAAATCTTACGTCAGATACATATGTGGAAACGGGTTTTGCCATGGGTTACAATTCGGAATTTGGCACTGTAGGATATGTATCTGGTGCTGATTATTGGATGTATGATGCAAACATAAAGGATGATGTATTCAACGTAAACAATGTCGACCACACACAGGCACCCTACCCCATATTCCCGAGCTATTTCGATTCGAGAATGCGATCAAGTGATATTTTGGCGTCTGGTTCTGTTGACCCCGGATGGAGTCAGTCTCGTAAAAAACGGAATCTCGATTACACGAGTCAATTTGCAAGATCTGTAAGTTTATCAGGTAACGGAAATGTAATAGCCATATGTGAACCAAATTGGAATCCAATTTATGATGGAAACGATATTGGAGATATTCGCGCTGGATCTCTAACTGGGTATTCACCTTACACATTTGGTAACCCACACCTGCATCAAAGAATTCACAATGACTTTTGTAGATCAATTGTCACCACTGGTCCAGTTTCAATACAACGTGATTATAACTCCGAGGATGGAAATTTTACCCCATTGCTAACTTTAACGAATCAGTATTCACATTTGAATCCGGGGCAGGATGTGTCGAGGGGGGGTAATACAAACTATTGGGTTCCCCTGAAAGGAATGACGGATGGATATTCTACAACCCAAGATTATAGACATTTTGAATCAAGTAGTTATGTGGCGAACGGTTTCCGAACGGCTGTTCGCCCAGGTGATTGTGGGCGGGTTTTATTTATGAAATGGAATGAAGCTCAAGATATATATGACGTTGACCGAACACTTCCACCATTTTATTCTATACAGTTACTGAACTATGTTGAAGAAGACGTCAGACAGAAGAGATATGAAATCAATAGTGACACCACTTTCGGTCCTTCTTATGGTGGTTTCCAATATACAGTTTTCAAATGTGAGCTAAATTCACTTGGAGATGAAGTCACATTTTTTGCGTCTTATCCGTCAGATTTTATGGAGAGACATGGTATCACAGATGTGCGGGTTGGTATATACACTTTCAAATTGACAGATGCGGTAGACATCAGCAATCTCACTGAATCTGAAATATCGGCACTCGACCCATTGTCTTATTACACGATAGGAACAAATCACGTAAACACGAACACGTATCCAGCTGGTTGGAAACTAGGATATACAAAGTATTGGAAGTTGAAATCAAAAATATTAACATCTCAGTTTACTTCACCTATCAATGTTGGTGTCAACACACAGCTATATTTCAAGGGTGATACAACTTTAGTTCATAGCGGTCCAAATTTTGATTGGCACAAGCAAGACCCCGGTCAAATTGGATTCAGGGCCCCGTATTATTTACGTGATCCTTTGAGCACTACAGAGCAATCCTCTTTTCCTACACTTCAGTATCCAAATTGGTATCCCTCGGGTGAGCGGCGGGAAGATGATAAAAATGCGAGAATACTGTCTCGGCGAAGATATGTAAACAACTGGCGTTCTGGTCATGCGGCAAACTTCCACGCAGGTAGAAGTCATGAAGAACAACAAAACCCACTCGATTTGAAGGTATATGATGGGACAGACACGATTCTGTTCAGGGATTCCCAGCGTGTATACTTATTCAAGAATGGGGTGAACAAAACAGAAAATCTCTGTGTCAAAACATTTCCCGCACCCGTAGGAGCTGCTGGCACTGTATTGAATGCTGCATATGCACCAACGGCGGATACACTCTTAGTTTCAAGCAGTGAGGTAGATTTTCATCCTACAACTCAGTCTGTAGAAACAAGACTTGTAGCCGGATGGAATTCTTTAATAGAACCACACATATCTACAGGAAATTTTACTAAAACGCGTGGTTTAAAGTATTCTAATGGTTCTGTTTACGTAATTGGTGTTTATATTTCGGACTTAACCTGCACGATTAACAATAATGTCACTTTGCCAGCAACGAATGTAGAATCGGTGTTTGTGGTCAAGTATAACTCGAGTGGTGTTGCTCAATGGGCTGAAACTATCCTTGGACAAGATGGGGTACTATATGCCGGGGGTATAGCAGTTGGGGGTATAGCAGTTGATTCCAGTGGAAACGTCTATGTGACAGGGGACTATAGATCCCCATATTCTGTAACCCTTGGTAATAACGTGACTTTACCAGCTACTTTCGACAATAGTGGATCTGGGTTTTTGGAAAATAGTGGATTTGTGATTAAATATAACACCAATGGGGTAGTTCAGTGGGCTGAAACGATTATTCCTTACCCAGGAGGTGTGACCGTCAATGATATAGCAGTTGATTCCAGTGGAAACGTCTATGTGACAGGGGACTATAGAAGTCAACCTATAACCCTTGGTAACAGTGTAACCTTGCCATATAGTTCTTCCACTAACGCGTTTGTGGCTAAATATGACACAAATGGGGTAGCTCAATGGGGTGGTAGAATGGGTGCTTATAATTATGTTTCGCGTGGTAGAGGTGTGGTGGTTCATTCCAATGGAATCTACGTGACCGGTAAATATACTCAAGGTGAATCAAATGGTTACTTAACCCCGATAAATACCCCGACTGGCGCACGTGGTTACGTGTTAAGTATCGACCACAATGGCACAAAGCAGTGGCATCGAGGAATCAACCGCGGCGATACTGATTCTTTTGGTATTGCGGCCAACTCCGAAGGAGTTTACGTAATTGGTTCATGTTTTCCTTCTTATTCTTCGTATCGATTCCTGTTTGTTGAACAATTTATGACTTCTGGACTTAGTGAGGAGTTTAAAGAATTGTGGGAAACTACTGTAGTCGAAAATGCAAATTCCTATGGTATTACAACTGATGATTCGAATAATGTTTATATAAGTGGTCAGTATACATCGATTACTGGTGTAGACTTAGGTGGCAATATGACTTTACCAGCTACCATTGGTTATGATGGTTTTGTGCTCAAATATGATACCAATACAGGTTTAGGGTTTTATAACCCCCCAACAGAAGTCAAACGTGTGTATTCACGTGGCGACGTCTCCTTATCTGCGATAGATATTGATCAAGGTGATATTTATATAGGTGGATACACGAGTGGATTGGTTCATGGTTTAAACATAGACGATAATGTTACATTAAGACAGACTTCTACAAATGCTGCAGCACAAGATGACACTGGCTTTATATTCAAGTATTCTAAATTAAGTGAAACAATATACACATCTACACGCATCGATCAAATCTCGTATACTTCATACATTCCTCCACACCCCATCACAATAACATCAACACCGCAAGTGTTCATATCGATGTATAAATTTAACGATGATGTCGAAGAAATTTCTGCAGGATATGATACTTATCAAACCATATTCCCAGCCAGAGGTGGATCTACCAGTTATTACGACATTGAACCAACCTCTGTTGGGTATGTGAAGAGTGATGACATCGTCGTAGATTCCAGACTGGCTACCAGATTTACCACACCCGGATACACTTTAGCACTAAACAGTGATGCAACAACTATGTTATTCAGTAGCGGGGCTGATTATACACGCTCTACAGGCTACGATTTTGGTTCTACAGCGGGTTTGGGTATGGATGACCGATATGACGACACTTCTAGCGAAATTATAACATGGAATGAGGACGCTCCACCACCACATGTTTTCATGTTACACGAGTTCGCACAAATCCACACATTAACAAAAACCGATACGACGATAACACAGACAACTCCATACACAGTTCAATCAAAGTTATCTAGTGATACAACAAAATTTTTACAAGATCGAAACATTTTCACGAGAAGTGCCGAGACTGGTGAGTCGTCAACCTATCAAGGTTGGGGCTTTATGGAATCGTCACTCACAGCAGATACGGGGTATGGTGCATACCCCGCTAAATTTTGGCCTACGAGTTATTTATCACTGTCTACGAATGACCGATTCCTGACTGTGTCTGAACCTGTGTTGGATCCCTTAGGATTGAGGTATTCCATGTGGAATGGCACGGATTTGACACCGGAACAAAATGAAGACTTGCGTATGGGAAAAGTTACCGTGTATGATGATTTCATACAACTTGGTCAGGTGATAACCGACACGCCACAGACAACATTAACTCCAAACATCGACGAGTTTGCATACTCTGAAAGCACTATTTATCCAGATGGGAAAACCATTATAGTGCCATATTCCATTGTGCCCAATAAATTTGGTTCGTTAACTCCTGGAAACTTCCAAAAGGGATTCTCAATTTTCACCCTGAGTGACACGACGACCACGTGGTCGAAAAACACCACTATATCTGTCGTGGATACCAGCTTTACATTTGACGGAACGGGTGGGGGCACTGGAAATGATTTCGTCCCCGAAGAAACGATATTTGTATCACTTCTGGCAGGTGACAGAGTTTCTTCATTTTTTGGTGGAGGTCGTTTGATGAATACTGATAATACGTATCAGGTGGTTCCACCAGTTTTTAGACAATTCCAAGTCTTTAATATCACCGAGTCTTCTACTTTATGGAATAAGATACGACCGGATATAACGTTGACGTCTACGGATTTGAATAGACAGCACTGGAATTCGAACGTCGCTGGAGCACCCAGTAGAGACGAGCGAATTCCTGACTTTGCGATGTCTAATGATGGGTCAGTTATTGTCATAGGTAACGAAAATGATGAGATACAGTTTACATCTGTGAATAACGCAACGAGAAAATCGGGATCGGTGTCTGTGTATAAATATGATACCACACGATTACTGTGGAGTCAACAAAAAGTCACCGTCGATGATGATGTAAGTTCGGGTTTGGCGACAACACCCTATGTTCCTGCAAGATTTGGTCGTTCACTAGCGTTGACCAGTGACGGTAACTCACTCGTGGTGAGTGCACCAAATAATAGGGATGGATCTGGTGATATTTTCCTTTTCGATACATCTTCAACGACGGTGACCAAAAAGGCTTTGACGTTACAAAATCCCGGAGGCTCTGAGTTTGGTTATTCCCTAGCAGTAAATGATGACCTCACTCGTTTGTTCATAGGAGACCCATATTATTCAACCGGATCTGATTCGCAAATTGGTAGAGTTTGGGTCAAGGAATATGACAGCACTGTAGCAAGTGGTAACACTTTACCGAATGGATTCTCTGGTGCAAGTGGTGTTTATATAAACCCTGGTAACGACGTTTATAACCCAGAATATAACTTAGTAACGTTTGGTGGATACTCAGAATTACTCCGGTTTGGAGAAGCTATAGACGTGTCTAGTGACGGGAATCACCTCATAGCGAGTCGGTTTGGTAGATTTTCTGTTGGTGGTGATATTTTAAGCTACATGTCATACTTTGGAACAATAGAAGTTGCGGAAAAGTGGGATAGGAATGAACAGACTGGGATATGGGAATTGGAGAATATTCCAAGGATAAATGCAACAACAGAATTTGACCTTCCAGATGCAAGTGAATTTCAGTATTTAAGTGACGATCAGCCCAGACAACCAAATGTAAAGATTTCGGATTCTGGAGAAACGTTCCTCGCGGGTGTTGAATCAATTGGGAACAGGGGGACTTTAAGTGTCCAGTCAAACATTTCCATTTTTAGAAATAGTTACGACTTCACACCTGTGCTTACACTCAATGGACCCAGTGTTGTAGAAATAGGTTTGGGAGATCAATACATAGAACAAGGTGTGACCTCTGATAGTTCTGAGGATACGATAACCACCACCGGAACTGTCGACAATACGAAGATTGGTAATTATATTTTGAGATACTCAACTGTGCGACGTGGTTTATCCTCTTTTATAGAACGAACAGTCAGAGTTGTTGTCCAAAACGTCCAGCCTACAGTCACACTCATCGGTTCGGAATCTATAGAACTTGAACAACCAGCAACATACATAGAACCAGACCCACCGGCGACTTTCAGTGGTGGTGTGCTTGAAACATATGGGGTCCCCCCAGATGGTAGCACCGTTGGAGTGTTCACGATCCGTTATCAGGTTAGAAACCCGGTGGGTATCGCAACCGCTACAAGAACGGTAACTATTCTACCTGACACGACACCACCTGTAGTGACCAAATTTGGTGGTGATGTCATACACAAAGTCAACACGATCTACAGGGATGCTTCATATATTGGGTCTGATGGAAATGAGGAGGTTATTAGGACGACACCTTCATACGTGCGAACCATCACTGACGTAGGACAATATCGTGGAACCACAGAAATTACCTATTCCGCTGTGGACTCAGCTGGAAACGTCGGAACTGTGACGAGAAACGTGGATGTGAAAGACGTTATGGAAGCTACATTGCTCGGGCAACAATTGGACGCGAGTTATTATTCAACCATTTCAGGTGATGGGAGTAGGATAGCTTTAATTCGGGAAACGACTAACGACGTGGTTCTTTACGATCTTCCAGCATCTATAAACACTTTCGTTGGTGGGTGGAATGGTTTAGGGTCTATGGAGGGTCAGATGGTCAAATTGTCATCCGATGGTCAGATTGTTGCATTTACCGCGTCCGACGGTGTGCGCGTGTACGCGTATGTTTCTGGCTCTTGGGTTGAAAGAACTGCAGCGACGAGTAGATTTGCTGTTCCAGGCTCATTCATGTATAAGATAGATATGTCAGATGATGGTAGCACTATCAGTGTTTCCTATCCCGGGGGTAATGACCAGTATCTGGAAGAAGTTGTAGTATTTAGTTGGAATGGTACAGAATACGTCGAGGAGCACAGCATTGCTAACGGCACTGCGACCGCTACAGGATTGGGTAGTGCGATGTCTCTTAGTTCCAATGGCAACAGACTAGCTTTAGGCTCTCCATCTTATAGTTCAGGATCTGTGGTATCACTAACATCAGATTCTGTAATTCTCAGGGGTGTTTTACCCATTGTAACTTATTACAGGTTGACAACATATGGACGTCATGGAGAGAATAACACTATGTATTGGCCTGTAATACTTGGATCTAAATGGTCGTTGTCTTGGCAGTGGCGCATTTACGGTCCTCGTTGGGGAGGAGCTGATGATATGCGGTTGATATATTATGCAACAAATCCGATAACAGCCTATCAAGCTTCGGTGCATAACGGGTATAACAACTTCTATGAATTTTGGCAGGGTGATACACATCAGATAAGAGACAACAACGATATATACAAAAAAACACAAAATGTCTATTACGGAACGTCTAGGTGGCTCAATGTTGAAGTTTCGTATGATAATGGTGTCATGACTTCGACTATTAGGGACCATCGTTATAGGATCCCTCGTTTAATCTCCACCCTTACCCACGATTTTGGAACCGCACACGAACATTTGTATGGTGTGCAAACGTATATTGGATTTTCTGGTAGGACGGGTGGAGTTACATCAACACAAACCATCAGAAGCATAAATTTTAATGGTGGAATCAGTAATGGTGGAGAGATAGACGTATACGAAAGATCAGGAAACTCGTGGACACAACTTGGTGAATCTATTGAGGGTGGCATTGACGGACAGGGTTTGGGATCTAGTGTCAAGTTGTCTGGGGATGGGTCAACACTTGTTAATATGAGTACCGCCACTGATGGCAACAAGCAAAAAGTAACCATATTCTCCATAGCTAACGGTGTATGGACAAAAAAACCAACTTTAATCGACAATATCCAGACACGGACGGTGTTCAATGGAAATACGAATGATCTTGTGGACGTCAGTGATGATGGATCTTTACTCATCTACGCAAAGGGTGTGGGTAGTGAAATATATGCATCACACCCAGATGGTTTGTCTACAAAATATATAGACGGTTTCAAATTGGAAAATGGACAGTACACACCAGTTCTTCTAATCCCTGAGAGTAGCACGACTTCATCTCTACCGACAAAGCACGTTGAAGTGTCTGGTGATGGATCGAAGGTTTTGATTCATGCGGATGATCAGGTTGACGTGTACACTGTCACTGAGACTGTTTTCAATCCAGTCATTACATTATCCTACCGAGACGATCTAGACACTTTGACAACCACATCTTATACAGAACAGGGTGCTACATCAAATGTGACTGATGGATCTCTTGTAATAGTAGGGGGTGACGTGGTTACCACTACACCCGGGACGTACAGGGTTACATACACAGTGACAGATACGAATTCAGGAAAATCGGGACATAGAACTAGAACTGTAATTATAACATGACGACGTTTGGACACCTAAGTCGGGTCTTGGCGCATCTTTATTTCATCAAACATCTTGAACAATGAACTCTACCACCATCAACGAATACATCCTCAAGCTCGAGAAGCTCAACGAAGAGTCTCGCGCCAAGATTGATCAGCTCAAGAAGCTCATCACTCAAGTCAACGAAGAGAAGGTCAATGCCCTCAATGAACTAAATGAACTCAAGAACATGATGCAGACCACTCCTTCATACACAGACACAACCGCCCGTGTTCTCAAGAAATCTGTGAATCAGGGTATCGTTGACCGTCTCCGTGAACTCGGTGAGATGACCGCGGACTTCTACAAGGATGCGGCTTACAAGCGAGCCGCTACGATCATCGAGAATTTACCTTATGAAGTCGAGAGTGGTGAGAGTGTTCTTCACCTCAAAGGTATCGGCAACTCCATCGCCAACAAGATTGATGAGTATATTGATGAACAGGATTCTGACTATGAGGAGTCTGTCGCGTCCAGTGACAGTCAGGAGTCTGAGGAGTCTGAGGAATTCGTTTCATACAACGGAGACATCTATGACATGTTGAGGGCAATCGCGGCATCTGAGAAAGACAGCTTCAAGAAGAAGACCTACGACCACGCGGCGGAGACCCTCTTTTACCTCCCGTATCGTGTTGAAGATCCCTATGAGCTTGCCTCGGGACCCAAGAAGGTGAAGGGGATCGGAAAGGGTATTGCAAAGAAGGTTGATGAGTTTCTCAAAACTAAGAACCCACCCAACAAGCGGCTTGCCAATCTCTTTTTGAAACTCGGTAACCTCGAAGAGAACCCTTTCAAGTGTGAAGTTTATTGGAACGCGTCGGATGTTCTGAAGTCTATCCCTGACAAGATCAGTCATGGTTCTCAAGTTAAGAACCTACCTGGTTTTGGTAAGTCCATCTGTGACAAGATTGACGAGTTTACGGCGACGGGGACAATTAAGCGTCTCGAAGAACTTACATCCAAGTAGGTGGGGGTGGCTTCTTGGACCGACCTTTTTTGGGTCTGTGTAGAAAAATAATGATCGCGAGGAACACTGTAGGAAACATTTAATGAAAATGAAGAAATTTTATATCTCAATAAATACCATGGTCCCGGTGATTGCCCGGAATACCATCATCTTTACAGGAACATTGACTCTGTATGCCTGGTATGACTTTTTCAAATTGTTAAACTCATATAAAAAAAACAGTGGTAATAAATAAATATGTATCTGCAGGCAATTTATCAGACCATGAAGTCTATGGGGCCCCAATACGTTGTTAATATCTTCAACTGGGTGAAGTGTGCAGTTTATGACGCACCCCTTCGTGTGTATTTGGATGTCGAACTTGAAAAAATTGCGATCGAACGACACCTAAGTCTCGACGAAGAGGAAGAAGAAACTCAAGATAATGTCAACACACATAATTCCCCTTAACGGGTTGTTTGTCAACTCGACGTCACACCTTGGTATTCCTGGTTCGGCGACTGACGAACTCCGCATCGCTTTTCTTCAGGCTACATCTCCATTGTGCCCAGACGTTCAACGCAAGATTTGGGAAGAAGTTCTGTATTGCACAGAACCTGTAACCCCACCACCAGCTCCTAAAAAATGTTCAAAGGTATACTACAGGCACTTCTCGGCTACACCTTTACAACCAAAGAATCTCAAAATGAAAAAAAGATGTTTACTGAATTCTTACTAAAATATGATGTAGTCAAAGCTACCAACGAATGTGGTGAAGAAAGGATTATCGCCTTCGAAAAAGAACCAGACCATGAACTTAACATACTTGTTACGAAGTGTAAAAGACTCTTATCCTTCGTAGAAAGTAGAGGTTTGGAAAACAAGTTTGCAACAACTCTCATTGATTTTGGAAATGAGATTGAGTTTTATGTTCAGAATAAATGTGACTTGGAGCCCATGTTTGAAAAATACGAAAAAATCAAAAAAGTCATAAAAGGTAATTATATGTCAAGTTCACACCTAAGTGGAAATTACATATATGAAAATATACACCTAAGTTGACACCTAAAACCCTGTGAGATTTAACTTCAAAATGGATATGTTCCATAAAATTCAGGAACTCATCGACAAGAATACTACAAACATCCCGGAAGGTGATTATCTGGAGTTATGCAACACTTTACAGGCTTTGAGGCGAAAGGTTCAACCTCCATCTTATCTGTTGGACCAAAACGAACCTATGACTATGCCTATATTTGAGCCGACGATTGTCGGATCCCTTGTGGACGAGGAGGATGAGGAAGAGGATGAGGATTACTATGTCTCTTACGCAGACGCGACCCTGTCAGAATATGTGCATCAACTGCACGCAGAATGGAGTTCATCAGTCGTTTCCCAGTAGGTCTAATTCAGATTCATATGTATGTGACATTAGTATAGTTTTTAGGTCCCTTGAGAATGTAATGTAGTTCTTTGGTATATCACCCCATAAGCGCTCGTTTGAAACAAACGCATCCACGTTCCCCTCTCTGAGAAGCGGCTCTAACAGGAGCCAATTTGGTTCATTGTAACGAATCTTTTTACAACCTCTCGAAAACCTTCGAGCATATAAATACCACCCCGCGATACTTCTATACGTATGTATAGGTTTTTTACCCTGTTCCAAACAGTTGCGGAGTGAGGGGACAATGAACGTGTGAAATTTTGTGAATCCATCCATACAGATTCTCTCGAGTTCATCGTGATTTGATTCCGAGGACAACCTTTCCTCTATTGTTTCGACATATTCATCAACGTCGAAAGGAAGATCCATCTCGATGGAAGGGATGATTTCTTCCTTTTGGAGATTTTTGAAATGGTTGCGATGGGCGGCATCATTCATCACCTGATCAAATGTTTGATAGCCAGAGAGAACGCCAAGATATGCGAGAGAGGTGTGCCCACCGTTTAAAATTCTGATTTTAGTCTCTTCGTAGGGCTCTAAATTATCCGTAAAAGTGACTCCGACTTCGGTTAGATCTGGAAACTCAGTCTTGTATTTATTTTCGATGACCCATTGTGTGTACTCTTCGCTTTGCACGGCGTTGTGCCCCAGTCCTGGGAATAACTCCTCGATTTCTTCCATGAGACTCTGAGTTGTCCGCGGAGTAATCCTATCAACCATACACGATGGAAAGCATACATTATCCCTGACCCAATCAGCGAGTTCGTATTGATTTGTTTGATATAGGTATGCTAAGAATTGTGTTTCGAGAACGAGTCCATTCTGCCTGATATTGTCACAACATAGCACAGTAATCGGTGAATTCCTATTTCTCAAGCCGCACGCCAAATATTCAAACAGTGGAGATCCTGGTGCGTATCCACTTTCAGTGACAGTAATCGTGACAAGTTTGACAGTTGGAAGAGTGAGCATATGCTTTGCCACTGTCCTATTCTTCGTCCAGTCGATGAAATCTAAATGAGAACGAACCATGCGATACGATGAAGGTGTCTTCAAGATGTAATCATCTATTTCACGCAGTCCTTCGTTCCTGAGATTGACCGCTACGATACCCCATCGCAGGTCTCTAGTTTTTTCCATGTAATCGTCGATGTCAACGGCTTGGTGCGCTCGATGAAAAGCCCCATAACCTATGTGTATCACACCTGTTTGACATTCTTGTTTGTCATAGGTTGTTTTATACATTCCTGAACATATGGGAGAAAATTTTAAGTCACTTAGACAAAAGGTTTGATACACAGACAAGATGGATGATTTAATCGCCGCGATGCAGATCATTGATCGCTATTCAAAATCATTCGCTGAAGGTGATTACCTACAATTGTGTGACAGATTGAAAAAGGCGTACGACAAGAGGTCGGATCCTGTTTACATGTTTGAGTATGACAATTTTACAATACCACCTGTGGGTCCAGATGAAGAGACTGTCAGATATTTTTACGATCATTATTACGAAAAGGCAGTCAGCCTGGATGAAGAATTTCTGTGTGATCAGATGGTATTCTTACATAGGGAATATGAAGCACATCAACCACTCAAACGTGCTTCTCCAAAAATTAAGGAACAGGTGAAGGTTCATTATTGTCGCATTCACGGTTTGGATCGTACAGAGATGGACAGCGCTGACATAAATAAGAAGCAGTTTGCTAAAACATGCAAAACATTCCTGTATTTAGAGAATGATTTCAGGGCAAAATATAGAGAAATTCTGGAAAGAAGGATCAGATGGTTGGAGCTTTCACAAGACAATTTAGAAACTGTTTGAGTTTTATACACCTAAGTTCTATATGACTTCGATGAAAAGTAAGAAACTTGAAACCATGGAGCACCTTCAGAGTCTCATGCGTTGTGTTGATGACATCTCCGAAATCATCCCCGAGGGGACCTATTTAGAGATGTGCAACAAACTCAAATGTGTTCACGAAAACATGCCTAAGCATGACGACCCTCCTGTGGTTGAAACGCGAAGGATTCCATTTCAGGTGGTGCAGGGTAACATGGCTGTTTACCGCCTTGAAAATGAGACCGACAGTGACGATGATGAGGAGGATGACGAAGATTACTTTTCGAGATATGACGAATGGGTTGAGAATGAGTGCACTCTCCAACGTCTATTGGTGGATCTCAAGGTTACGGAGAAGAGTTTGAAAACCTTGAAGCCGATCGGGAACATAACCAAAAATGTGAGAGACATGGCGATTAAGGATTTCTGTAACAATGACCCGCGATGTGTTGGATATGGTGAATGGACTTTTGAGAATCTCAATGAGAATACTTTATTTTCCAATGAAGAGGAACGACGGGGATTTACGAGTAAGAAACATGAGCGCATGCTTTACTTGGATTACAAGACGCGCTACAACCGTAATGTTGATAGACTGACGCGTGAAGCCAGAGAACTCAAGAGGAACTTGGAGATTGAGATTTCTGAAGTCAGGGGTCGTCAAGAGATGTTGAGACCGGAGCTTCTGTAATTACATCTTATATGTCTGGGTGCACCACCACTTGTTACCCCCTGTATATTCAAAAATAATGTGAATGAGGGCACCCGCAATTAGATGAAGGACGGGTACGTCTATTTTAATGTTTAGTTTAGAGATTGCAAATATCAGAACAGCGTTCATGATCCCTATAATCAAAGCTTCTACTAGAACTGTTGTCACTGGTCTCGTCATTAATATATACCAGGAAAAAAATATGAGTGTATATTAATGGTCATATTAGGATTTTTGGTGATGATGATCATACTAGCGGGTCTGTTATACTTGTATTACCGCCAATTAGATCTACAGAAAAAAGCGAAACCCCCCGAACCCCCTCCAATTTATGAACCCCCCTCGATTGCTGACCTACATGGAGAATGTCTAAGCAATCCACTCCAGTGTGGTATCGACGAAGTCAAGACAACAATAGAAGATGGGGACATTCCACTTTATGAAGACATATACGGTTTCAAGACAAATCTTTTCAATATGAAAAAGGCTTTGAAAGAAGATGGAACATGTGTAGATGACAACTGTCCGGAAATTAAGGATCTCGTAGAGAGAGCTCAGATTATATCACACGACGCTTTAATAGATAGTATGGACCACTGCAAGAAACGATTACCTACCGATAGATTGAGGCGAATCGTGTATAATAGTGTTGGTGATGAAGTTGCGAGAGAACCAACTTACATGTTATCAGAACGAAACTACTTCATAAATTATGCTGAAGAGGATTTACGTGAAATACGAGACGCCTACGGTTCAATAGTCAGAGACGAAAACAATATAGCAGAATCTTATACAGCTGAAGAAGAAAGAGCAATAGATCGATTTTTTTATGACAGCCTGCGAGCACGCAATAAGGCCTACAAAGAGTTTTTGAGTGCATTTGGTCCTAGTCTTGATGTTTCTAGATGGGGTGGTGTCACAGAGTGTGACTACTTCGTGAAAGAATGTGCAGATGGGGACCCTATTTGCCACGAGGATGCGATTCGTAAACATAAGATAGTCCGGAAATACAGACCAGAGATTATTGATATCGAAAGTGAGGACTTCAATACGCGATTAGAAGAGTCTGGTCTAATGATGACACCAAATGGAATCCAGCTCAGTGTAAAAAACCAACAAGTGGTGGAGGGTGCAACTGAAGAAGAAAAGGAAAGGGCAAGGACAGCATTTGCTGGGGCTCAGAAGGTTGCACAGTGGTTGGCAGTTGATAAAAATGGAGACACATTTACAGATGACGCTGAGTATACAGAGTATTTAGGAGCCATACCCGAAACCCATAAACCACCTGGTTCCATATCAATGTTTCAATGGTATGACGATAACAGTGATGGGAAGATAAACAGGGAAGAGTTTTTCAACTTCATCGAAAATGTGGACTGTAAACGTGTAGATGAGAATAACATTTCGTGTATATCTAAATCCATTGAAACTTAAAATCTCAACTCATAATAACAATGCGAACAATACTAATAACAATATTTGTTGCGGTCATGTTAGGACTTTACGTCTGCCGTAACTTTACTGAGAAGTATTTATCAAAGAATATGAAAGTAATCATCAATGATATCAAGAAGAAGGAACGTGAGGGTAAGCTTTGAGCTAACCCCCTCCACCTCCATTGACCTTTTCGAATATTTTATCCCAAATCTGGTCTTTTCTTGCGACTTTACCGTTGACGCGGAAGTCGACAACTCCGAGTTGTCGCGCGAAGCTTTCGAGTTCCCTTTTTCTCATTCGTGAACAATTACCCGGTAGTGGTTGTTCACGTGATGCCTGTGATGACTGTGACTCGGAATCTGAGGCTCTTCGTGGCTTCGTTTCTGTGAATTTACCAGTGACGTCAATTTGACCATCGTGGTTCAGGTCTCGCATGAAGGTCTTTCCAACCTCATACGCATGTAAGAGGTCAGGGGGAGATTTTGCTCCCATGATTTGAACCTTACCGGTTTTGGTTAGTTTGAAACTTGTATCCTCAAAGTAAACATAGAGAAAGGAGTTTATCTCTGGTTCATAAGAGACTCTTCTGACACCATATCTTTTGCCACGTTGAGCGATGGTCATAAAATCTCGGAAAATTCCATTGTTCAAAAACTGACCCCCAAGGTTGTTGTATTTGAAAGGTGTGTATAAGAAGTTTTCACAGTTTGTGTATGAGTTCAGAACAAACTTTCGTATCAGCTCAGGATGGTTTCCAAATGAGCTGCCGAGTAAACCACCGGAGAATCGTATCTTTCCGTTTTTGTAAATGTTAAAAGCAACGTTAGTGGATTTCCCGCTCTCATTGGACAACACCATCTTGAACTGAACTGATGAAAATGGTAAATTGATGTCACCCTGTTGACCAAATTCACGGGTGTGGGAGAAACCTGAAGATAGTCTTCCATACCACCCCTTTATTTCTTTGGTATCCAGGTATAAGTCTTCGCCAATGGGGGAGCTGGGACGCGGTGGAATGCTGAGCATCTTCTTGAGATCAACTTTCGTATCACTTTGACTGAACCCAGAGTCGACAGTTGCGTTGAACATACCAGGGTGTAGGTCTGTGATATCGAGTGGGATGACAGCGTCTTCGAATTCTTTAAACAGATTCCGTGAGGTGTTGCGTTCAAGAATCTGGTCAAGTTCCTTCGCGAGATCATCGCTACTGGAATTTTCGCTCGTAATTTCAGTGACCATAGTTGGCTCGTGGCGGGTAGAAATGTTTGAGTGTGCTTTTATCTGTCCGTACGAAATTTCGACCGTCCAGTGTCTAACATGAAAAACGGAAATTGAGCGACGTCAGAAAAATTTTCATTTCGACGATCATAATTTTATGCACGACGACACGATTTGCGAATTTGGGCCTAATGGGCGGGGCTCACCACGTCGAAAAATCGACCTTTTTTGTATGGATGTATAGTCAGTAACCTAGAGCAAATTCCGAAAAATTTCACGAAGTGTCATGAGCTGTTCCGTTCTTGTTAAAGTGAATCCTCCGACGTGGAAGATTCAGACTTAAGTGATTTTCAGATTCGAAAAGACACGAGAAGATCTTAGAACAGTATAAAACGTGTTTTGTTTGGTCGGTAGTCTAAAATAGTACGAAGGTAGAAAACATGTAAGTTATGTGAGACACACGGAGATGTATTGAATAGTGGTTTGACTGGTGAGGAATATATTGGTTGTATGGACGTCAGTGAGGACTAGTGACTACCAGTGA
>Ga0181403_1000037_pt1 | contig 31458 bp, 26 predicted proteins | sample 26SPOviralmetaG_FD_130132 | JGI IMG/M metagenome (GOLD analysis project Ga0181403, IMG submission 130132) | Marine viral communities from the oligotrophic San Pedro Time Series (SPOT) site, San Pedro Channel, CA, USA - 26 SPOT_SRF_2011-09-28 | ecosystem: Environmental > Aquatic > Marine > Strait...
GTCCCCTGCAAAGTTACCAACATAGGTGCCAAGTGTTGTGTAGTTACCAACAAAGTTTCCACTAGAAGTTCTTTGATAGGTACTCGTTCTGGTTGAATTACGAGTAGATGTTCTGGTGTAATCTGTGGGAGTTCCGACTTGAGTTACCTGATACCAAGCTAAACCCCAAGAAGAAGGTGCGGGATAACCTTCTGAGTACCCTGTACCAGTGCCTCCTGTAAAAGAGTTTCCTCTATTATAGGTTTTTCCGTCAGTACCAGTGACAGATGTAAGATTATGAGTTCCAGTGTAACCACCATACTGTTGAAACACCATAGTACCACCCCAATAAACACGGAGAAGATAATCGTAAGTGGTGAATTCTTCGGGGTCTAAGGTCATAACAATCCAATAAGTCTTGGGAGAAGAACTGCTTGTGGGCCCAGTGTTACCTGAACCAACATAGTTGCCAGTAAAGTTACCAGTAAAACCTAATAATCTGGAATAGTTGCCAGTATATGATGCCGTACTGGTTCTTGTAAAATCTAGGTTTCTACTACTTGTTCTGGTAGACGATCTTGTTGAGGTTCTGGTGAAGTCACCAACATAGTCACCAACAAAAGCAGGAGAAAATGTATCTACACGCTCATTAGTAAATGTTGTTGTATATGTACTGGTACGAGAGGTTGTCGAACTTCTCAAATAGGTAGAAGCACGAGTCCTTGTGTAGTCAGCACTATAAGTAGAAGTTCTCAGTCTAGCATATGTAGATGATCGACTGCGAGTATAACTAATATCACTTACTGATTGTCGAGTGTCAGTCGCAGTTCCTTTCGCTGCCCATGTTCCTGAAAGTCCTCCATCAGTCGGAGTGCCATCAACAGATCGTCTTATTACATATGTACCAATGCCATCCGATGGTAATAATGAGGAAATTCTATTCCTTGCTTTAACACCAAGACTATTCTTGACCTGATCTTCGGTCATTGCTTGAATACCTTGATAGGTACCAGAGTCACCATTAGACCTTTTAATTGCAAAAGGAAGAACCTTTGTTGGTGCAGTCATGGTATCTCTTTTGTAGATATTGTATGCCAATGAATGACCATCAGTTCGTGTGTCAGTCATTACATTTGCAAGTTCTACCGAATAGTCACCACTTGGTGCAGAGGTTCCTAGTTGATATGTTCCGGGATAATCGGATGTGTATATTCTAGAATTGATTCTGTCAAGTAAAGCGTTTAACTTTGTGCTGTCCATCTCATCAATGATCTTTTGACCACTACTATCTCTCATTGAGATTGGAATACGATAATCAGCAGGAAGTCCCGCAGTGCCAGTTTTCTGTGCAATCAATGAATCAACTGTGGTTATAGTCAGTAGATTACTATGAGTTCCTACGGCAGAATCATATGATGTGTCCGAGAGAGTGCCCGTAGGGCGGTAACTACCAGATATATCGGTGCCTAATCGACTTACAGAAGAACTATCAAGAGATGCACAATGAAGTCCTACCTGATATGCTAGGTAGTTCTCCTCGGTAGTGGACATCTGTTGCAGTTCTACTGGAGCAGATGAGTCTTTTAATTTTAATGGAACACTACTCATGGTGTCACAATACTCCGATTAATTTAGTTGCGTTCCATTCTCATCAAATATTAGTGGTATGTCTGCCCTTAGTGCGTTGAGTGCATTTACAAAGTTATTCCTCTCTGCACCTACGAATCCAGAAGAGTCTAATAAATTGAGTGAACCTAAAGTCTGGTTGACCACGACACCATCCGAATCCAGTAGGTCGATTTGTGCCTTGTTTGAATTGATCGCATCTACGAGGGTTGCTTTGTTAGTTATTGTCGCAGTAAGGGAACCTAAATTACCTACCGCACTATCTAGTAGGTTTAGAGATTGTCCAATATTACCAGCGGTTGTGTTGTTTGCCGAACCAATCGCATCACCAACTTCGGTGTGTAATTCGTTTATCGCACCACGGAGAGTGGTTGCCGATGTAGCAAGAGAGGCGGCACCAATCTCTGCATCGTGTTCGTTGATCGCATCCGCAACAGTTGTCGCAGTAGTAGTCAATGACTGAGTGGGTTCAACAAAGGTATTGAGGGTATCAATCTCTGCTTCCAGTTCCGCAATCGCACCTGATACTGTCGATGCAGTTGTACCCATTGCAACCGCACTGATTGTACCCAACTCTGCATCGTGCTCATTGATTGCACCTGTAAGAGTTTTGGCAGTGGTGGTCAGAGTAGTATGTGGTCTCGCACCAATGTCAGAATCTAGTTCGTTGATACCAGTTACAAGATCATTCGCAGTAGTCGAAAGATCAGTTGCAACTAGATTGTTTGATGTTCCTCGGATACCTACTTCAAGTTCGTTGATACCTGATACGATGTCATTCGCATTGGTAGTCAAGTCTGCCTTGGCATTACCACCACCCGCACCGTGAAGGTCACTATCAAGTTCGTGTAGTGCAGATACGATGTTATTGGCAGTAAAGTCAGCAAGGTCAGTTGCAACTAGATTGTTGGAGGTACCACGAATCCCCAATTCTAGTTCATTGATAGAACCAACTAAATCGGAATCTTCGTTTGTGTTTAAACCATTAGTGCCCCCTGTCGAACCGACATCATATGAGATATGATTCAGATTGGATACCAGTGTAGTAAAGGTATCCTGAATGTCAGTGGTGGTCACTTTTGAAGTTCTTGATGCCATTATAGTTTCTCTACTAATTTATTGAGGAGTACTTTGAGTTCTTCAACATCTTGTTTTAACTCTAAGAACTCTTTATCTTTATTTTGTCGTGCAATCTTTATTGCTTTTGCTTTTTGTATCTCATCTTTATTTATATTAATAATGGCACCCGAATTTGGACATCTTGCCAAATTCGAGTTACCTTCAACTGGTATCCAATTACTCATTAGGTTGCCATTGCAATTGCACGGAAGTCTCGAATAAACGGTACTGCCGATGAGTTGGTACCTTTGAACACTAACTTAAACTGATAGTTAGTAAATTCATCTAATGATCCACTGTCACCACCAATCAAATAACGGTACTCACGGAAGTTTTCATTGTCTGGTGAAACCGTTGTTTCTGGTGCAATCAGTGTCCAGTTTGTAGTAAGAATATCCTCACCATCGTTACCAGTTCTGAAATACAATTCCAAGTCACTACTAGGAGGTCTTCGAGCGGCAAGTATCACTTTCATACCAGTAGCAGGTTCATCCAAACTAGCAACACTACTAATGTGTTTCGCAAGTGAGGAACCACCGAATGCATTGGTCTCCGCAGAGTATGACAATGGGACATTATATCCAACCAAGGTAGTTTCATTCTGATTGTCAATCTGATTTGATTCAGTTGTCAAAGATGCACCCTGTGTGTCAATTACAGGACTTACCGATGGTCGAGATGTTCCCATATCAACTTTAATCGATACTGATCTTGTATTAGCACCGAGGTTTGCTACCTCGTTTGTTGGGTTGGCAACCAATCGTGGAGCAGAGAAATAGTTCTCGTCTCCAACAACAATATCAGTACTGTAGGCAGTTTCGGTTTGATACTTGGTTTCAAGTCCTGCAAGTGATTTACCAGTGATAAACTTACTGCTATAAACCAGTGTAGTATCATCTGGAACCAATGTAGTAAAGTTTGGTGAACAGATGTCGAATTGAAGTTGTTTATCAATCAGAATGTTCTCACCACCAAATCTACCAGACGATGTTGCGGATGAATCAGCATTAAACTGAATACCGAATCCGTCTGCTTTGGTGATCGTTCTTGCACCATTGATAGAGGAACCTTTAACACCATTGTAAGTTGTTGCAGGAGTAAGACCCTCAACATTTACTGTATCACCAATCGAAAATCCATGATTAGGAACAAGCATTACTACTGCATCACTGTCTGCACCTACATCAGCACTCATGTATATTGGGTTGTTATCCAGTATTTCTTTATCGACATCACGGTTCTCAAACACCGCAGTACCAGATGCCTCAAAGTTAGCAGTGAAGATTTTGAATGCAAGGTCTTTGGTCTGATCTGGTTCCCAAGTTGTACCATTCTGAGACTTGAATAATGATCCCATAGATGGTTGACGAGAGATTCTCTTCTCGGTAGAACCTAACTCAAACGCATAGGTCTCTGCGACATACGCATTGTATTCAACAGATTCCGCAAGAAGTACAATCGCATACTCTGTTTCGGGGTTCAAGAAGATTGGTTCTTCAAACTGGAATGTGGTCGGTGCCGCCTCTACCGCTGCTTGTGTCTGTGCGGAAGGAAGATTTACACCATTCGTTCCTGTAGCAGTCGGACTATTGAACACAACAGATTGTGCATGAATCTCAGTCGAACTTGGAGCACCATTGACCATTGGTCGAATCTGTAATTGAATCGGAACAGTAGAATCCTTGGAAGCAAAGAAAGTCTGAACCTTAGTTACAAAGATTCCATTAGGATCAGTTACAAAGAATGATTGTGCCAATGGGTCTTTTACTTGAACTCGTTCAGTCTGAGTCCACCTACGAGTTCTGATCTGAGTGACACGAGTAGAAGTAATAGTCTTCTGTCTAGTATCCAGAGTACCCTGTGCAGTATAGTTGAACGATGCACTTGAAAGTGCGGTATCATTATCATTCTTGCTAATGTCAAGAAGTTTAAACTCACGAGTTCCTGCTCGGAAACGAGTTGTCTTATTGGAAGGAATGAAGAACGAACCAATGATCTCACCCTTCGCATCACTGATTAATTCTTCTGTTCCTTGGGGGTGTGAGGTTGACTTTCTAAATCTATTACTGTATGATGCATCTGTTGCGATAGCACCATATCGATGGAATGTAGACTCAGTTTTACAGAATGCACTTACATCCTTACCATCAAAGAATGGGAAGAACTTAGTTTGGGGTCGTAGACCTTCTGCCTTGAAGAATACTTTTCGTGAACGAATGAATGGTAAGAATGTCAATGACACAGTTCGGTCACCAACTACCTTACGAATAGTCTTTGTACCCATAACCTGTCGTTGTGAGAAAGAACCAATAACATTGAAGTCTTCGTTTCGGGTACCACCATTGGCATTACCAACATTAACAGTTCTAGAACTTTCTTGGGTTACACCTCTCCAGTTCCATGCAGGACTTCCTCTCCAACCACTACCAACATTTGATTGGGTGCTTCCAAATCCAGTGACAGGAACATATGTGTTACCATCATTCCAAAGGAAGTTTCGTCTCTGACTGGCAGTCATGCTCTGGAAACCACTACTAATGTTGCCTAGATTGACTTCAATGTTCTCTATTGCCGAGTTGTTGATTACATTGGCAGGAGTATACTTGGTCTGGAACCAGTTGTCGGTTGCGGGTGACATAGTAATGTTACCCTCACCTGTAATAACTGCGAATGGGTTTACATTCTCCGTACCAGATACAAGTGGTTGTGTGATAGTAGCAGATTCAGTATACTTCAAGTAAACAGTATCACCTTTCAAAATGGTGTTAGTTGACTTAGAAGAATCGTATGCAAGAATCACATCATCTTCTAGAGTAGGTACTGATAGCAGTCCTCGTGATGGATCAATAGCGGCACGATATTCGATGTTATCTGCATCAGAGAATGCTCTGTTTGCAAAGTTGTCCACAAAGAAACCAGACTTGGTTCTTGGGTTTCCTGCCTCATCCAATACCATCAGATTCGCAGTGTCAACTTCAAGTAGACTTAGTGCAGTTGCTTCCTCTACCTTGTCGATTCGATCTTCCAGTTTAGAGATGTCTTTCATTGTAAATCGTTTATGCTTGAATGGCACAACAACCACATCAGAATCATGCAGACCATATGGGTTATGTTCAAGAGTGAACAATGCCAAAGTGTTTTCGGGAGTTGCAGGAATCTGTGAATTGAATCCTGCCTCACCTTGAATATGTTTTACCTCACCTTGGGTACTAACAACAATCTTATCCGCACGAGGTAGATAGTATTCAATATCTGCCTGAACAGTATCACCATTGGTAGGAATCTCGGTTGAAGAGGCAGCGACAAATGCATTACTAGCATTCACACTGTTACGGAAGTCGATCACATCTCGTAGGTTTACAGATGTGTTTACTCCAGTTTGGAAAGTAGGAATGTCCTCGTAATCAACCTGACCACTGTAAGAAGTTACAGAGAAGAAGTCCCCTGTACCATGAGTGAAGTGTTTAAATTTAACATAGACATTTCCACTTGGTGCAGTTGCACCAGTCTCAAGTACCATACGACCCAGACCGTAAAATCCTGATCGTTGACCATTGTCTAAGGTAAAGAGGTGAGAAATATCAGCACCACTAGAACTACCTAGTTTTACTTCCGAGACACTAACGATGTCAGTCACACCCAGATCAACATATTTAACAGTGCCATCAGTAGTTATTGAGGTAGTGGCAGTTGCATCTGTAAGGTTTTTCAGACGAACAGTCGGGTTGCCTTTACTTACTTTGGCATAGACAGTGTGTGCTTCGTTTGCCAAAGATGAAATGGTTGCAGTAATATTACCTGTACCACTCAATGTGATAGTCGGACTAGATACAACATCACCATCCGCATCACAAACAATCCACTGTGAAGTGTTAGAGAATGATTCTCCAGAAGTTGTCAAGGTGAATGCAAGGTTTGTACCACTCGCAGTACCAGTGAAGATTCGTTGAACTTCGTAAGAAATATCGGTCAATACTTTGGGTCGAGGATTCGGTATTCCGAACATCATGTTTGTACTGCGAACTTCTTTCAGTACTGCCTGACTACCCTCAAGAACAAGAACACCACGATTGGTTGCGTTGGTACCAATAGACCTGATTTGTCTAATATTCTGTCCTGCGTTCATCTTGATGTCGAACAGGTAAACACGGAAGTTTGAACCATCTTCTTCGACATACCGAACTCGTGCAGTACCAATCACACCACCAGATGGATCGGTTGCACTTGTTGATAGATTTATTGTGGCATAGGTTCGAGTGTCAAGTAGACCTTTTAATCCACTACAAATAAAGTACTGCCCATAGGCAATACCAGTAAATTGATTATTAACTGTTGCGGTTGTACGAGATTTTGTGATGTCAAGTGCTCTAGGTTTCTCGGTATCACCACGATGACCATTCACATATGCAACACCTTTTGATACTGTGGCAGTAAGTGTGGCATCAGAATCAGTGAAGTCAACTGTGAAAGGTTCTACAACATAGTCACCAGACTCTTCTTTAGTTCTTGTAGCAACCAATTCATTGGGAGCATTGTAATCGTCAGTACCAGTTACTTGGTCAACAACTTTACCATCGACCACATCACAGTAGTATACAAAGTTTTCGTCAGAGGCAATATTTGCTTTGTCAATCAGAGTGAGTTGGATACGGTAACGATCCGCACCGGGACTGGATAAGTTCGGAGTTGCCCCTTGGTTATCATATAATGCATCGGTGTCTGCGGTAGTTATAATGTCTTCTGTTATTTTAAAACCAACAGTCGCAGTTGGGTATCTGTTATATTTGGAAAGGACAATTGACTGACCCTTTGCAAATACAAAATGCCCACGAGTAAAGAAGTCACCTGTACCATTAGCAACCTTACAACCACGACCAGTAGGGAGATTAGTACCAACAGTGGATGCCACTTTTAAATTTTTTGCGGTGTTGTTGATGATTTCATCTGGGAAGAAACGAATACCATTTACATTTGAGTCAGCATTCTGACTGCTTGTATACTGAACAAACAATGTAGCAGGGTCACCATTTTCGGCAGGAATAACTTCTATTACCCTTGCTTCAACATTTGAAGTAGCACCAGTAAAGGTTGTTCCGACTAGAGTAGTTGTATCAGCAGGAAGTTCGTTATCTACCGCTCCTGTATTCAACTTGACAAACTCAACCTCATGGATCATTGGTTCACCGGGATTGACAGCACCACCTTCCTTGAAAATGTTTCTACCAAATCTTCCTATTTCCTCTTGGATAATAGTTTGTAACTGATTGAGTTCCCTTGCTTGCAGAGCACGACCACTATTAAAGAGGATTCTGTGATAGTTATCACTATCTACAAAATCATCCTTGTAAGAGGAGGAGAATACATTGGATGTAAATGTCTTTGGCATTATCGCTTATCCTAAATTTGAATTACGAGTTTAATATCTTCGGTTTGGTCACTTGCTCGTGATACTTTTGCACGATTATCAATATATAGCACTTCTCCAGACATAATGTCAATTTCGGGAGTAGTGATGTGATTACTCGCTGCAGTTGTACCACTTCCTGCGGTAGAGGTAACTTGTTCCCCTGATTGGAAGGCAGTGAATCCAGTATCTTCGGTTTGGTGGAAGTGTAACTCGTTTGTTCCTACCTTGTCAACATATGCTTTGGCACCCGATACGGCACCAGTAATAAGTTCATCTGCAACAAATCCACTGGTTACAGAAGCAAAGTTTAGTTTCTTCAATGCAATGGCAGTTGTGTCTGTGAATAGTACAGAACTCGCAGAGTCCAATGGGTTCTTCAATATACCAACCTGACGGAAGTCATTACCAACAATAAAGTCAGTTGATTCGTCACCACTAGGTTTAGTGTTTAACATGATGGCAGTAGAACGGAGATCATCCCTCGGATCACCACCTAGTCCTAATGGTGAACCTAAAATAGCACGAACTTTTGCAGGTTTTGTTGGTGAACCACCACCTGTTACTGATACAGTGGCATAGTCATATGCCGATCCAAACATCAATGTACCTGAACTATCAATCACAGTTACCTTGGATACCTGACCACCAGAGACCGTTGCCCCTGCCTTTGCCAAGGTACCATTTCCTCCAATCGTGATTGTTGGGGTATCGGTATATCCTGCACCACCTGAGTCAACCGCATAACCGATGATCTGTCCCACAATTGCAGCGTTCTGAATTGCCAGTTGCTCTACTTCGGATGCTGTTGATGAACCATCTGTGGCACCCTGTAGTTTTACTGGAATATAGTTAGCAGACATGAACTTGGTAGCATCAGAAGCACCAATAGAATACAAGAACTTCCAGATGTAACCATCCGCAGTATCGAAAGGAACACCATCAGTACCACCAGTCGGTTGAACTGTTGATACCTGTGCTTGTCCTGCAAGGTTAGTTCCTCGTTGAACACAAACATAAACTTGGTTGTTATCGTTCATCACATAGTATGTCTGAGTAGGATACCCAACCTGTGCATCATCATATGCAGAATAGATTGCACCCGATGACCAGTTATATCTTGGCACACAGAAAGTGAGGTCAACTAACTTCTTAGCAGACTGTAAACCCAGACGAAAGTTTCTTTCTTCTCTTGCAGAGTTGACTGCGGTAGGTACTGTATCTGCTGAGTCCCACTGCTCAGAACGACCAATTACCGCATAGTAGTGAGTACCAGAAGAATCCATATCGGTCTTCAAGTCTTGAATTACTTGCTTTTTAATTGGATTTGTTAAAATTGCCATTATGTTGTTCCTATTATTCTATTCTACTGTTTAAATTTAGTATGTGACTACACCATTGTTGGACACCAAGAACCACTTACTCACTGTAGTGTTCCACACTAAGATACAACCATCTCCCTGATCGAACTGTAAATAACCACCCGCAGAATCAGTACCCTGAATATTTGTACCAGTATTCTGTAGTTTTACTGTTCCTGCTCCGATATTAGAGAAGTATTGTACTTCACCCTGTATAGTTCCATCTGCAATGGTAGGACTGATTGTGCTACCTGAGTTGAAAATTGTTAGAGGTTCAGTCAGATCAACCGCAGTGGTTGATGCAATATCGGTTCCTTTTTCAAGAACCAGTTTGTTTTTAATTTCAATACCACCTGTACCCTTTGCGGCGAGTTCAAGAGATATATTAGTATCAGTACCCTCTACATTGATAATAGGTGAATTACCTGTGGAGGCATTTTTGACCGTAATGTTGTTGACCGCACTGGCAGTGGTAACGAACTTGATGTGTTCATTACTGGCACTATCCAATAATACTGCACCACCAGAAATACCACCAATCTTTACATTGTTTAGTGTTGGTAGATCAAGAGTCTTATTTGTCAATGTCTGAGTATGATTCTCAAATACTACGGTGTCATTAGCACCCAATGCAGGAAGTGCAACATTGCGATTCGCAGAGATGTCACCGACTGTTATGTTGTAGGTGTGACTCTCATTAGCATCTTTAATCTTTGGTGTTGTCAGTGTGGGAACAAGAATAGTCTTGTTGGACAATGTCTGAGTATCAGAATCTAGTACTATGGTACCAGTATCGTTGGGTAAGAAAATCGAATTATCGGCAGTAGGTTCTACTGCTATGAGGGTAGTCTCGTGTGCATCTGGTGACTGACCTTCAAACACTGCCCCTTGAGCAGTTAATGTTACTGTCGCAGTCGCACTATCACCACCAATGGCAGTATACAGTTCGGTGAAGTTTTCATTTATCTTCTGGGCGGCAGTTCGTAGGGTATCACCTGTACCATCGTTTGCTACTGTGCCTCTGTTTAATGTCTGTTTTGCCATTTCATAGTCCTGTTGTTCTTACTATTTATAAGAGTTTGTAAGTTATAATGTGAAACTTTTCACATATTGATCAGAGTCCCCACTGAACCACTGATGCTGTTCTTGATCCATTGTCTCGAATGCAAAGTTATTACTCAAATCCATACCATTAGTCTGGAATTGATCTGAATCATCAAATGTTGGAGACCCTGCGATCTGTGCCTCTCTCAAAGATGAGTACTGATTCTCAATAGTTTGTATCTGCTCTAACGAGAAAGTATCCAGTGAAATGAGTTCTGGTCTAATTCTACTTAGAACCCCTGCCGAATCTATATATTCGTCATCTACAAGTGCTGTCATATCCGTATTCGTAAAGTCTCCGAATGATGCTGATGCATGAACCGCAAGAGGTGGTGGTGGTTCAATCACGACCAATGGAGCAGTCAGAGCATCTTCTACTGCCGCTACAATCTGAATTTCCGAACCAATAAACATTCCTGCGGGATGAGCAAACAACTTATACGGTTCTTTCCATTCCTTGAAAGACACATCTGTCTTGACAAGCAGTGCAAATGTCTGATATAATTTATTATCAGTAAGGTATTTCTGGTTCTCATCACCGATAGTAGATTTCTCTTCCCCAATTTTAAATACATTTTGTTTTGTATAAATTACATCGGGGTCAACTCCAAAGAAGATTCTAAAAAACTGTTCAATAGAAAACTTGGTTCCCTTTGAACGATACAATTGGTTAGAATATTTTGCCGCTGCCCTTTTATCTTTGAATCCCTCAAAGTAAGATTGTCCTAACAGAAGTTCATCTTCGATATATGATAATAATTCTAAGTCTGTCTGCGTGATGTCTCGATTTAAAAATAAGTCGTGAATCATCTTGGCAGGAGAATCATCCGTATGCTGAAAATCATAATAATGATTCAATAGACTAACAAGTTTAGGGTATTCTTCTTGGAAGAATCCCGGAAGAATACTATCTACTGTATGAGTAGTAAATCCACCAAGTTCCCTTCGACCAATATCTGTTAGTGTTAAATCTTTCTTAGTGTGAGGCATTAGGTAGTAACTCCAGCGTCAATCTCAACCACAGATGAAGTTGTTTGTGTGGAGTCTATCTCTAGGATGTCTGATCTTAGAGGAGATAATGCACTTTCATTTGCAGGTTTTGCAATTATCTTGACGAATCCATCAGCACCAATGATGCTATCGATCTGTAGACCCACAATAGAAACAGTGTCTCCAGTATACGAACCAACATTGTCCACAACAACTACCGAATCTTCGTTATTGAATATTTCCAGTTTATTTGAACCTAACTTGTTTCTCAACAAACAAATCTTATTGTTGAGCACAAACGATGAAGAGGTAATAATATGATTTACATCATCGGGTATTGCCAATTCAACAGCATATCGTAATGTCTGATCTTCCACCTTGGTCAGAGACGGAATAAATCGTCTCTGAACAAATGTCTCTGAACGAGAGGATAAAATTGCAGGGGATATGTCATCAACGAGTGTCAACATATTAGATCGTCTATATGACTGTCCGAACTTACCAGTGTTATCAGCAAAATAAGTTCTAATAGTATTATTCACATTATCTTTGATAGTGTTCTCGGACAATGTGGTCAGACTTGGGTTGAACTGGAAGAATGTATTTGTTCCCACGAAAGTCTTGACAGGGTCAGAAAACTTGAGTTGGAAAGATGCAACTGATAATTGTTTTGCGAGGTCTTGGATTGAATCCTTTGTATTCTGTACGGTTACATCATCCACATCTGCATTGAATAGAATCGACAAGAACACTGTACCAAACTCTGGTTCAAGTGCATCCTCACCACCAAAGGACTGGATGTCCTTGATCAAGGTAGAGAAGTTTCGTAGTACCAATGATGCATAGTCAACCGCAGTAACCATTCGGTTCTGAGTTGCATACTGGAATGGGGCATTCTGTCGAATAGATTCGTCAGTCTCTTTATCAGAACCACCTACTGCTTTTGAAACAGTCGATACAGTAAGATCATAATTAGACCCTGCAACAGACACAGTTGTCTGTGGTTCAAATACTTTCGCAGTATTTGCTTCTGCACCACTGGAAGCAAGGTATGTTACAGTAACCTTTGAACCAGTCTTAGGTGCTTGTCCTAGAGTATCACCATTACCAAACGATAATTCAAATAAACCGTTGGGTGATTCTTTGAGAATGTACAATGTAGAGTTGGAACTAATGGTATTGGCATTAGTAATATTTGTGTATGGTAAGAACACAGAAGACGATGGTTGTTCATACACTCGAACAATCGCAGTAGAAGTATCCATATTCTTGTCGGGAATCATGTATACTTCGTTATCTTCGGCACGAGATACAAGGAAGGTTTTAACTCTTTCGGTACCTTCTAATACTTTAATATTCGTGTCACCAGTTGCAGTCTTGAATTTGTACAGACCATTACCATTACTATCTTCTTCTGCCGTGATGTCTTCTTGAGTTTGGAATACATAGTCGATGCCATCAACTGTTGCATTAAACTTGAATCCAGAGGGAATCTGTACGGTAGAAGTACGATCCGTAACACCAGAAAGATTCAATGAGACATTGATAAGTGCTTGGGCACAGTTCATCGAATCTGGAATGTATCCAATACCCTCGGCAAGAGATACCAAAGAACTACGCAACTGTGCAGTCCCAAGGAAGGATTCGTTCAAGGCAAAGTTAGCAGTCAATCCATTGTAGTGGGTGTTATATGCAAGAACATCCAGAATGTTTGACAGACCAGATGCCTCAAAGTTATAATCCGAAAACTCATCTTTCTGTGCAAGAAAGGTTTTTAGGTTATTTTTGATCGCATCAAAATCTAACGCTGTTGATTTTATTGTTGTTGCCATATTATCTTAACCTTGCTAGTGTGGTGGTGAATTCGACTTGTTCCTCAGTATTCACCACTTTGAATATTAGTACTACATCTATACTATTGTTGTCTGGTGTGGCAGTTACTCTTAGAGAAATAACTTCTGCCCTTGGTTCATAGACTTCGATATTCTGTATGATATTTCTTCGTACCATAGAGGAACCTTGTCTATCTGCTAATTCAAATAATGCTGATGTCATGTTACCACCAAAATTTGGATTAAATGGTTTTTCGTGAGAATTAGTAAGCACGAGTGTCTTTATTGATTGTTTCACCGCACTTGCCCCAAACTTCTTGTAGATTTCTCCACTAGAGGGTTTTGCAGTGAAAGTTAAATCAATATCCGTATACTGTTTCTCCTTAGTCGATGTTATCGATGATGTTTGGAGATTAGTATCTTCTTGTGCGAATGATCTTCTTATTGCCATAGTTCTATTTATATGACTTTTTAGTCACTTTCCTCTATTTCTACTAATTCGTTTTTACTTTGGAGGTGATTATTAAAATAAGTTTCGACCTTACCATCAAATAGAATATCAAAGGATTCTGGTGTTGTCGGGAACTCAATCCCTATCTGTGCAGTAAGACTACCATCTGGATTGTAGTTGTCATAGTCAAGATAGAGTGCCTTGAACTTGATATAGTCTTTCAGATATTCTGCCACATCAAAGGTCTTCTCCAAACTGATATTACCTTCCTGATCTACTATCTGATAGTAAACCAGTCTACCATCTGCTTTCTTTTGCATGGTTATATCGTTCAAGTCCCCTTCTCGGAGTTTATAGAGTCCTTCGGAAACGACCATACGAACATCGTTGAAGTTTACAGTATTACCATTGATGATACGCATTGCTTCTGCTTGGAGATACAAGTGTCGAGCAATCTGTTGTCTTGCCGTGTTGGTTACCACATGGTTAAACGGTGTCTTGTCACCATAGGCACCAAGGAATTTGGCAATTGTCACACCGGGACCGAGTTTGGTTGCAGATGTAATCTGTCCCTGATTGTTAGGATTATATACTGGATCAACTAATATTATCATGGTGTAAACCTCTTTCCTCTATTCTCAATTGCATTACCAATAGGTTCAAATCCAAATCTAGATGATGGGGATTTCTTCACTGTTCGACCAATCTTGGGAGGTGATTTCATTTTGTATTTGCGATTGAGTCTTTCTTCGGAAACAAGTATTCCTCCAATTGCATCTCTGGATGCCTTGTTTCTAAATGCAGACCGAATCTCTTGGGTTGTCGGTATTTTATTAAACACATCCTCATAGTCATCACTGAGTAATGTCTTGGTCAACATTACATCCCCACCATCGACCACAACAGTCCTAATCGCAAAGTCACCATTAGCAACTTGACCGACTACCCAGTCTGGAGTAATGTGTGCTTGTGGTGGTTCTGTGTGACCACTCGGCAGTGCCATCTCTTCATCCGCAAACATTGGTACATGGAAACTTGCCGCCAGTAATTTAGGTGGTGAGAATGTTCCTGCACCCAATGACCCTGCTGTTCCTGCTGTAACGGAAGTCAATGAATTCTTTGCGTTTGATGCGTAGTACGATCTCAATGCAAGGTCTGCCTTGTCAGCATGATTTGATTTGATTGCTTCGAGTGCCTTACCGTAGAAGGAACCAAAGAATACCGCACCTGAATTAAATGGTTTTGCACCCTCTCCACCTTGGAATACATTACCTGTGAAGTCAACCAACTTACCACCAATCGCACCTCTCTGTCCTAACACAGAGACATACTTACCACCAGTAATATTGGCAACATCGGCAGATACCGCAAAGGATTCTTCACCTGACATGAAGACTGACGATCCTCCTGCGATTTCTATATTACCTTCAACCGCAGTAGTCTGATCCAATTTAACATCTACATTATGGTCACCAAGAATCACATCGGTTTGTGTACTCATGGTCTTGTTGATCTTACTCTTCTTGACAGTTTCTTCACGATTACCTGTGGTAATTGTTCGGTGATTCTCTAGGATATTCTCTCGTAGACTTCCTGCCACATTGAGGTTCATGTTGCCACCAACATCAATGTTATAGTCACCAGTCACCTTCATGTTCAAGTTACCTTGATACACTAGATTACCATTACCCTCAATGATAACGGTCTGATCACCACCAGTGACTTCTACCTTATTGTTTACGGCAGAAATGATAACAGAACCATCTGCTCTCATCTCCACCCCTGCACCTGTACGATGCTTGATCAGTACTCTTTCCCCACCGGGAGTGTCATCCTGTTCAATCACATGACCAGAAATAGTTTCCTGTACTTGGTTAAACGGATACTCGGATGGTCTCTGTGGTTCAATGCCCAAGGACACACCAATGTCACCACCCCCAACATAGAGGTTGTTTATCTTAGAACCACGAGATGCCTTATTGATAGATGACCCAAAATTATAATCTCGTTTGGGGTATTCACCTGTAGGGTCTTGCATACCATCTTGAGCAACACCCAAAGTATTCTCTAGTCCCTCACCGAGTTTCTCAACTCGTAAATCATAATTGTCTTTTTTAGTTGTCACTATTCATCTCCGATGGACTTAGTGGTCTAGCATTCAATGGTTCATCAGTTCGATTTCTTTTTCTGAATACAGACTCGACATAATCCACAACATCAAAATATGGGTCAAATTCGTTGACATCAAGATCATTGTGACCAAACACCTGACCACCGGGAAATCTACGATAATACCCACCCAAAAATTTCTCTAGTGTCGTAAACTGCTCTCGTGTAAATGCCTGAGAGGATCGATAGTCTGTTGGATTATCCTCACCAGTAGAAACATTGATACCACCAACCATCACAATACCAATAGAAAATCTGTCGTGACCGTTTACTGGTGCGTGGTCACCCTCTATGTTTACTGGTCTGCCTCGTTGCAATCTACCATCCCTTCGTATAACATAATGGTATCCAATACCGTCATGCCCTAGATCAATATGTACATTATTTATCTCTATAGAACCTATGTCCTTATTGGTGTGAGTGTCCGTGGCATGAACAATAACCTCGGTCACATCTCGTTTCACCCTAGTAAATTCTGCATCTAGTTCTTCTACCGATGAAACATAGGTAAAGGCATCGTCTGGACTATTGCGACCATCCCACTTGTCGGTCATAACAGGTTCACCTTCTTCATACAGACTCGCATCAATAATAACAGTGCCAGAGATGGTAGTGTCTAGTAAATTCATCTTTTCAGCAATCAACGAAATCTCTTGTTGGGCAATCACAATCTCTTGTTCGGGAACACCTTGTGCCTTTGCCTTTTCGATCATTTGAACTTGCATCTCTAATGTAGAGGTTGTTCCCTCATCTGTAGCAAGGATTCCTTTCATACGATCTGATACATTATCAGATTTATCTGTCAGTGTCTTGATTGCTTCTTTTTTCTGTGTGGCATCTTGACTGGCAAACTGTTCGAGTATTTTCTTTCTTTCTCCCTCAGTGGTACTAATACCACCATCGACTAGAGTAGAGATAAATGTAGAGGCAGTACCAGAAAGACCTTCTCCCAGATTTTGTACCACACCAGAAAGTCCCTTGTCTGTACGACCATCAAATGCGGAATTGAATTCGTCTACTGCCCCAGTTGCTTCATCGATAGCACTCTTGACATTGGCAACATCAGATTCTACCACTGCTTTCATATCTTTTAGTGAATCTAGTTCTTCTTTTAGTGATTGAAACTCTTCTTTGTATCCTTTAATCCCAGTGTCATTCAAAACAGTATCTTTGGTAGTTTGGATGAATCCCTCTATCTTGTCTATCTGGAGGGCATCTTTTATTCCTGTTTCTATCTCACCTGTAACCTCATCAATTTTAGCATTGACCTTGGCAACCCCTGCATCGATCTTGCTTTGAATTGCATTTATCTTACCGTTTAATTCAGCAACAGGTGCGATTGAACTAAAAGTAGAAGTAAGATTACTGGCAAAAGTAAGTGCACTGGTGACTGCCGAGATTGCACCCATTATTCCACCACCACCCGCAGATTTTGGTCTCAATGCATCCACAGTGGTAGTAAAGTCAATCAAAGACTGATATGCCTCGGACTTTTTGTCCTGTGCAATAGCAATACATTTGGAGATACTTTCGGCAGTACCATCACAAGTAACTGCTAATGCAGAAGTAGGATTACTTGATTTGATAGAAGGGAGACCTGTCAAGGCGGCAACCGTGGTACTAAGAGTTCCGAACCCTCGTGCTTCATCAGCAGAGTCTCGACCTACACCTCTGTTTACAGAGACATTACCTGAACCATCAGAGTCAACAGACAATGAATTGAGAACAAGACTTCCTGCCGAATCTGTATCTTCCTTGAATCGTAGGAACTCACCATTAGAATCCACCACGGTATCTTTGGTGACTACAAGGACATTACCTTTCGCACCAGATGTAGGAAAATCATCGGTAAGTTTACCGACATGACCTGTAATGACCTCTTCACTAGAGTTGCAAGTTTGCCCTAATGATTTGACCCCTCCAAGAATCTCACCATCTTGTTGACCAAGAGTCGTGTTTCTTTTTACAAAGGTTTCATCAACAGATTCCGTAGTCTTCTCTTGGTATCTACTTGTCCGTAGACTGTTTCTTCGTTCTTCACCTTTCAGAACAGAATTTAATTTAGTTTTTGTTAATGCCATTATACTATCCTATCCGTCAATCGTCTTGCTTGCAATTCTATTTGTCTCACAATGGAGGCATTGCCCAAATAGTATTTACCTACTATGTGGCAGATACCCTTATTATCAAGTCTGTCGGATTGCAATAATCGTATGTTGGCAGATGACTGAGTACCATTTAACTCGTAGGCAATAAATGCTAGTTGGGTCATAAAAGTACCACTATTATTAGCAAACTTTTGAAGATCATCAAATCGTCTATCACTAAATCTTGCTAGACCTTTCGATTGTCTATTAACACCAGTACGCATACCAGAGGCAATTGATAATCCTGCGGTCAGTCCGATTGCTTGTTTCTCGGTGTACCCCACATTCAAGAAGAACTTTACTGCTGTATTCTCTCGTTGGGTTTTTACTGTACTCGGAATATTCCCTGTTTCTTCGTTCCGAATATCAACTTCTTTTGGTTTGACTGTTTCCGCAATCTTTTCCCAGAGTCCTTCTGGTTTGTTATCTACCACAATATCTTCATCTATCTGACCCAATTGTACTGTCGTAGGAAACTCCACATGAGGAAGTGAACCTAACACGATGGGTGTCTGTGAGTTTACCCCATCCATGAACATACCAAATACCAATGCACTTGGTTGTAGTTGAGGCATTCTTCCGATACCAGATGCACCACCTTCGGTAGTAGGAACAACACACTGTGCCCAAGGTAAGTCTGCTTGAGGAATTAGTCGAGTCGATTCTGTGTGTAATCCATGAACACGAATCTTCACACGACCCTCATAACCATATGGGGGTGAAGCATCCACAACAGTCGCAATGAACCATCGTGTATTGTCTCCATAGAACTCAGATAAAATTGGTTGAGGCATTACGGAAGTTTCTCCAGTTTACACACATTCATAGAGACCGTATGTTGTGTCCCTTGGAAGGTATGTCTTGTGTCATAGATAAGAAAATTACCAGACTTTGCCTTATCGATAAGTTGATCTTCGGTTGCAACAGCAGAACTTTCCACATTATCGTTCACAACCTTTAAACTAACAATATCACCAACCGTTGCTTTCGAGATGATAAACCCTGCACCCTCTACTATGACATTCATCATGTTTTTGTACATATGACCAAGAATTGCTTTACTCTCTACTTTCTTTTTAAACTGTGCGGTGTCATACTCATCGTGATAACTTTTCTTTCGACCATAGGTACCTGTCGAGGTCACCGTATGAAATTTGTGTGATTGATATTCATCAACCAAAGTATCTCCCAACTTAAAATCTCGATCAAAAACATTTTGATTCTTACCAATAATGTTCTGTAGTTCTAACTTATCTAGCACACCCCTTATACTATGATGATGCTTGGATACTTGACCAGTGTTTAGATTGGTATTGTTCAATGATGAACCCACCGCACCTTGCTGAATCAATTTAAGACTATTTCCTCTCTTGGCAATCTTGAGTGCTTTGATAGTGAAAGTTCTTTCAAATTCAGTCTGAGCATCTGCACTCGAAACATTGGCAGGGTTATATGTGTAGGGTAGTTTTGTGTTCCACGGTTTTTGTGATAACATGGAATCTAGATTACCCAAACGCAGATTGTTATCATGCATTGATGCATAGACAAAGAATGGAGAACCAGTTACTGTTGTTGCACGACTACACAACCACTTGATCGCATCGATGGGATGTAGATTAGGAACAATGCCTCTCATGTTAGTCTGTATTGGATTAGCAGTCTTACCATCGGGTAATGCAAGGTATGAAGTATCGATGTCCAGTTTCATTTCGGTTGCAAGCAACTTGATCATTATCTCATCAATATTGCCATTGAATGACTTACTAATCTTCTTGACAGATGACAGGAATGCGTGTTCGTCTAGTAATGTAAATGAAACTATACTAGACTTTCCGTTGTCATTTGACTTGACAGAATCTTCGATACCTGTCATAATGAATGTACGAGACATCACCGTTTCCAAGTCGTTGTCCACCGATGACATTTCGAGTGACAATCTCTCGGTTCCTTGAAAGTTCATCTTATCAAATATTGCTTTGTCATCCAGAATAACTACCGAACCTGTAAGATAAGGTTTATCCAGACTCTCAAATAAATTTAATTCGACAATCGATACTCGAACATCTAATTTATTTACCCCTGCCTGACCACCAAGACGATCTGCTGTGATTGTTGCCTTGGTAATCTTATACTGTTGGGATTGTGTCGTTTTGTACTGACTCACTATTACCTGACCTGTTTGTGGAAGTTATTAAACTCACTCACTACTCTTTCAATTACTGATGGTTTCAAAACAACAATCTGCTTCAATTCATCATTTCTGTTCTCCACACGATTACGATTGGTGATGGCAGTTGCACCAGAGGGTGCGTTTAAATAGTCGTATATCGGTAAGTCTTGATGAACACCGTTGGCATCTTCGTAGTGATGAACTGCATTGTACTGTTCGGATTCTGCCACCAATTGTGCAGTATAGAATGCTCCATCTTGTGCCGTGTATTGAATACTTTCGGTAGCAATAAATGCTTTACTATCTACTGTTTCAATAACAAGTTGACCCATATCAAGGTCTCGTTTTATGATAGTACCAACCGTACCAGTTACACTTCCAGTCACAGTAGTTCCTACCGCAAAGTCCGATGCGAGGACATCATTACTTGTGACTGTTCGATGAGGATACTTTATTTTTATTTCGTCAAGAAGTTTTTGTGCTTCGATGGGCCATCCTGATTCACGGAGATGGTCGTTCATCAAATAGAATGTCCAGTAATAGTCCGTAGACCCATACAATTTATATGATAATGTGTCTGGTCGATCACCCGCAATAATTGTATGTTTGGAAGAGAAAGATACTGTATCTTTGAGACCATCTATAATATCAACATATTGCGATAAATTGTTGAAAAGTACTGGTGATTCATTACTACCAAATCGATATGCAACTATACCAAAGTTTCTAAAATATTTTGTTCCCATTAGAATCCATCCTCTTCAACATCTCTTCTATTGAGAGTTCTGCTTTCTTGGAATGCCAATGTCATTTCTGTTTCTTGGAAGTTACCATCACTATGCATTGACATTGCAGTGTTATTATATGTTACACCCACATCTCGGAGGTAGCACGGTTTAATTTTTGTGGCAATAGGGTTACCTTTGTATTCAATGTCTATCTGAAACTTGTTTGGAAAACGATAACCGATAGAGATTGCACTTTCTCCCGGTAAGGGCAGAACAATGTTTTCTGGATATAGTTCTGTACGGAAAAGTTTGACGATTTCCTTGACTTCGTCTGCTTCCTTTTTTGATGTAGGAATAAACTTGAATACAAACGAGAACTCTCGGAGGTTTACTTGTTTGAATAGTACTCGTGTATTGGGGTTTGATGTAACACCAGCGGCAGACTTGAACGCACCTGTAACTTCATCTGGCAGTGCAGATACAAGTTTCACTGCACCTAGTTTTGCAACATCTTTATTCGCTGCACCTTTCAACCCTGCCGCTACAGTTTTCATACCACCATCAATCATAGAGGTAATCGCACCTCGACCACTAATCAATCCTTGTTCTGCGGCGGCACCCATTCCACCCAAGTCCATATTATCATACGCAACATTGTCACGATACTGTAGACCGATAGGGAGATAGAGAGATACTTGTCTATCCAAAGATTCCAATGGTCGATGTTTTATTTTGGTTGTAACTTCTTCGTTTTTCCCTTCAAATCCAGTTATCTCAGAACCATCACCACTACCAATACTAGACAAGAGTTCACCCAATGCAGCGAATCCTTCGGCACCTAATTTCTCAATGTTACCGAATACATCCCCAAGATCAGTTTCTTGTTCTTTCATCACATTAAAGATAATGCGACCTTGATAGTCTTGATTATCTCTAGGATACTCTAATTCTATCTTTGATCTGACAGATTCTTCACCTTCGGTAGTAATTTGTTCTGCTTCTTCGGACATCTTAGTTTCTCTATAAATAAGTAAGTTAGAAATTCATTATCTTTATTTATAAGGTTTTTATGGCATATAGTGGTAGGTATAGAGTAAAAAATACCAATAAGTATGAGGGTGATCACACACAGGTGGTCTACCGATCTCTTTGGGAGAAACACGCATTTCGATGGTGTGACGAAAATCCCAATGTGAAACGGTGGTCATCCGAGGAGGTTGTCATACCCTATCTATACGAGGTAGACAATCGTTATCATCGGTACTTCATGGATTTAAAAATCGTTCGTGAGGATGGGTCTACATGGTTGATTGAAATAAAACCAGACAAAGAACGCAAACCACCAACAGGTAAGAAGACCAAGAGGTATCTGAATGAAGCATTGACCTATGTCAAGAACCAGAACAAATGGAAGGCGGCAGAAGAGTATGCCAAAGATCGTGGATGGCACTTTCAGATATGGACTGAGAAGAATGAACCGTTGAAGTCTCTTATTCCCAAATCAACAAAACCGTTGAAACCCTATACTCGAAGAAAAAAATGAAACATCATGGATTAATAATAACAGGTGCATCCTTTACATACCCTATAGGTAAAGGATTTGTTCCAGAACACGCAGTTTATGATGCCGGTAATTGGGAAGAAATGCCAGTTAGGGGAACTGGTGCTCATAGGATTGCAACTCATTTGAGGAACACTGGGAAGTGGGACATTGAGGTTGTGGACTATCTTGAGGCATGGGATGACGAGGAACTATTTCAATTCTTTGAAACTCGAATTACTAAAAATACCAAATGGATAGGGTTTAGTGTATTCTTCACATACTCAATACACTTGGCACAACCTATAGTAGTAAAACAAAATAGACTAATATTACACATCAAAGAAAAATACCCTTGGATAAAAATTGTAGTTGGTGCAAGCAAACTGGCAAATGTTATCCGACATGAACAAGTTGATTACTTTTGTATAGGCAATGGAGAACTTGGGATTGTTGCTTTGTGTGATTATTTTACTGGAGATGCACCACACCCTAAAGTAAAAGTCAAAGTCAATCCTTTCAATCATATAGATTTGGAAGGAAGGCAGTATGTTATCATAGACTGTTTTAATGACTACCCTGCATTTCCTCATAAGAATCCACACACATCATACGAAGAAAGAGATTTCATACGAAGTAATGAAGTATTGACTATGGAGTTGTCTAGAGGATGTATATTCAAATGCACATTTTGTGACTTCTCCCCGTTGGGTGTTAAAGGTGACCATAGTAGACACGCAGAAAACTTTGAAGAAGAATTAAAAGAGAACTATGAGAAATGGGGTGTAACCCATTACTGTCTTTCAGATGAGACCGCTAATGCAAGTTCTGAATATATATCGAAGTTTGCAAACATTGTAAGAAAACTTCCCTTTCAACCTCAGTTTCATGGATTCATTCGTGGTGATTTATTAATAAGACGAGCAAAACAAGACTGGGACAATATGATTGATATGGGATTCACCAGTCAATCTATGGGTATTGAGACATTCAACCATGCGTCTGGCAAATCTATTAATAAAGGATTTTCCCCGTTACAGATGCAAGAAGGATTGCTTGCATCCGCAGAGTATTTTAAAAAGAACAGAAAAACTGGTAATCATTACAATCAAACATTGACAATGATTGCTGGTTTACCCCACGAAACATTTGAGACTCTGGATAGAGGTGGTGAGTGGTTAAATAAGTATTGGCACAATCAAGTCAATATACTCCCATTGCATATCTCACAACATATCACGGATGGTATTGATGCAGTTTCAGATATAGATAAAGACCCATCCAAATATGGATATACATGGAGAGATTCAAGTGCTTTAGATAGAGTTATAGAGGATTATTATTATCAAAACTGGGAAGTGATGAGAGTATTAAAACCGAATTATGGTCTACGAGATATGGTAGATGATTATCCAAATATCAAATTGGAAATAAGAGAAGAATCAAAAGAACGTGGAGAAGAAACAAATTCTCGTATATGGGTACATCCAAGTGGGGATTATGACCAGATTGATATGTTGGAATGGACTACCCTGTTTCAATCAGACAGAATAATCAAACTAGGAAGACCAGAAAGTCTGAATGGATGGCATATGGGTTGGTATAAACAACTAGGATATGACTTGAGAGAGACTTATGAGAAAAAATTACCCGATATAACAAAGAAGGATGTAGATAAATATTACGGTTTTCTTGAACGATACAAAAAAAACAAGTTAAATTGGTATAAATAGAACTATGAGTAACATATTCAACAAACTAGAACTACAGGCATTCCGTGCAGGGATAACACCTCGCACCAAGGAAAGTCGTGAATGGTTTATGAACAAAGCAAAGAATATGAGGTCTATCAATCGTCAAGCATTGATAAAAGAAGACCCTCTTATTCAGAGAAACGCATTGAAGAATCTGTCGAGAACTGGACTGGTTGGTACGATGCAGATGTTCTTCTATGATCCCAAGACTAAGGACACACTTCCGTATTACGATTTGTTTCCCTTGATCATAGTGGTGGGCCCTGCCGAGGGAGGGTTCTATGGTTTGAACTTACATTATCTTCCACCAATACTTCGTGCAAAAATGCTAGATGCACTGATGGAAACTGCCAACATGAAGGCAACCGATGATGCCAAGTTCCAGATCACATACAAGAAGTTACAGGCAGTCTCTAAGTTGAGATTCTACGAACCATGTTTTAAACATTATTTGACAAAACAAGTTAAAAGTAGGTTTGCAGAAGTACCCATGCCAGAATGGGAGATTGCAACCTTCTTACCGACTGCACAGTTCCGTAAAGCAAACTCTAAGAAAGTATACGCAGACTCAAGAAAAAGAATAGGTGGTAGATAGTGGCACTAGGAATAGATGATTTCAAATCACAGATTGGTAAGGGTGGTGGTATGGCAATGGGGAATCTGTTCAAGATTTTCCTACCACCTCTCACGGGTGATGCACGAGAGATGAATTTGTTGTGTAAGGTCGCAGAAATTCCCGGTAGACAAATATTATCAACCGAAAAGCAGATGGGTCTGATTACAAACAAGATCGCATACGGTCATGCTACTGCTGATATTACATTGACCTTTTACTGTCTCAATGATATGAAAGTAAGAGACTATTTTGAGATATGGCAGAATCTAGCAGTCAATCAAGCAAATCAAGAGATTGGATATTATGACAACTACACACATCCAGTCATTATCCAACATATTAAGAAGGGAACAGCATTCCCTATAGCAAAGAAAGAACTATTTGATGCAGGAAAGATACCTTCCTCCATCCGTGGCAGACTGCCGAGGATAGGCCCTCTGGATTTAGCACAGGGTCAGTTTGATCTGAATTTAGTATTCGGTGACGATATTACCTATACAGTTATGCTAGATAAAGCATACCCAACGACATTGAGTGCAATACCGTTGAGTCAAGATGGTCAGTTACTTGAAGTGACAGTTGAACTATCATATAAAAACTGGAAGTCCAAAGATGGAGATGCAACCGATACTGGTTTCATTGAAGGTCTTGCAGGTGAACTAATTAGAAAATTTTTATAACATTATTTGGAGAATATAATGGCATTACCTAAGTTAAATGTGACTAATACCTACAGGTTGACAGTACCGTCAACTGGAGTTGAGGTGTCATATAGACCCTACTTGGTCAAAGAAGAGAAGCAAATGATGATTGCCAATGAAACTGGTGATCAGAAGCAGATGATGGAAGTGATGGCAAAGACCATTAGTGCTTGTGTGGAGGGTGAACTAAATGTCAAAGAATTAACTACATTTGATGTTGAGTATCTTTTTACACAGATTCGTGGTCGGTCTGTCGGTGAGACTGCCGATGTTGCCATCAAATGTGATGGTGATGAGTGTGGACACAAAACAAAAATAAATGTAAATTTGATGGATGCAAAGGTTCAGATGAACGAGAATGACTCTCTAATTCCATTATCCGATGACATTTCGATTGAAATGAAATACCCTGCATATGGTGATGTTATAAAGAACTATAAAAAAGGGGAAGAAGAGTCTGTAGAGTTTGGTTTTACCATGATGGCAAAGTCTATAGAAGCAGTATTGACCGAGGATGAGAGAATCGTTCTCAAAGATTTACCAGTAAAAGAAGTAAAAGATTTTATCGACTCTATGACCAGAAAACAGTTTGAATCTGTTGGAGAGTTCCTTGAAGATATTCCACAATTAACTCTAGATGTTGAATGGAGTTGTGAGCAATGTGGTAAGGATAATAAGCATAAGTTGTCGGGGTTACAGGATTTTTTTTCCTAAACCTCTCCCATGATAGTCTTGAGAATCACTTCAAGACTAATTTCTTTATGATGCACAACTACACTTATTCTTTGACTGAACTTGAGAATATGATGCCTTGGGAGAGGGAGATATATGTTACTCTTCTGCAACAATGGTTAGAAGAAGAGAAGCAAAGACACGAGAAACAGCAAGCACAGATGAGAAAGTAAATGGCAAACGACAAACCTAGAACAAAAAGAGAGTTAGAGGAAGAGAAGCAGAGACTTCAAGGAGTCACTGAGGCACTTACTCAGCAACGTGATGCCTCACAGAAACTGACCGAGGAATTGAAGAAAGGAACAGCACAGGCAGTCGATAATCATAAATCAAATATGGAACTTGCTAAAAAGGCAGAAGAAGCAGGAGATGAAGCGGCATCTCGTGATGCCACATTTGCAGGGTTGACAGCAGTTATTGAGTCACAGGCAATGGCGGCACTCGCACAAGTAGAAGATAATAAGGCAGCGAGACTGGAGGCAGAAAGAAAAGAATCAAAGAAACAACTCGATGAAATAGAGAACAAACGAGAAGCAAACGCAAAATTAGGTGTGGTCGGAAGATTCCGAAAAGGAATGAAGGATGGGGATAAAGATTTAGGCAAAGGGATCAAGGCACCTAATTTTATCACCAAACTTGCTAAACTTGGTCTTGGTCTTGTTGGAGTCAAAGTCTTTACTACGATGATACAGAACTTCGATAAAGTTAAAGCATTCACGAAAGAGAATATTGTCCCTGCATTGGAAGGTACTTTTAATTTTTTGAAGGATACCATGTATCCATTTATCAAAGATAACTTCAAAGAAATATTCGATGGTTTGGTAAAAGTCGGAGCGGCATTTATTGCCTTCAAGGTTTTTGAAAAGATTTACAATGCAATTCTATTTGTGAAACGTGGTCTGTTGATGATCAATACAGGACTTATTGCTGTGGGTGTCGATCTAGGGAAAATGACAGCAGGAACAGGAAAAGCAGTTTTCGGTAAAATCTTTGGTGCAGTAAAATTCCTCGGAAGAGCATTTCTTGCCGTAAATCTTGCTATATTGAAATTTGCGGGTAATCTTATTACTATGGTGACAAAGGGAGCAATCTTCCTTGTCTCACAGGCAATAAGATTCCTCAAGATGGCATTTGTTGCCGTACAACTTTTCACAATGAAACTGGCAACCTCACTGTTTGCTATGGTAGCATCTGGTGGCAAAGGTGCCTTGGTGATGTTGGCAGGGGCATTTAGTAAAATGAGACTTGGATTGTTAGCAATCTCAACATTCATTACTGCCACTATGGTACCTGCACTAATGGCAACACTAGCAACACTTGCAACTGTAATGGCACCACTCCTACCGTTTATTGCCGCTGGTGCAGCGATTGCGGCGGGTCTATACTTCCTTGTTCAATATGCCAAAGACTACAATGGATTTGACGATGCGTTCGATCTGATTGGTTTGGCACTGGCAGAAGCAAAGGATGGGTTCCTTCGTTTAGGTAATGCTATTATCAAAATGAGAAACTTCGTTACTGGACTGGTAGGTTCTATCGCAGAATATGCAGGATTTGAACCAGATATACTGGGCCCACAAGTGGCACTATATGAGGTAAACAATGCTCAGAAGTTTAGGTCAGAGGTTCATCGGAAACAAGAACTAGCGGCACAAGAGGGTGAGAAAAAATTAAGTCAGTTAGATGATGATCCTTTCATGGAAGGACTGGATATGACTCAGTTCCCAGAACTGGCAAATCTTCAAGGTGATCTAAATAATGCTATGTCAGATGCACAGATGATGCTATCCCAGACCAATGTGTCCAATGTTGCAACCACGAACAACAGTTCCTCGAATCATATGTACAATAATCCTGATCCTGCCGTAGATAACAATGATGGTTTGGATAGACTTGCACATCTGTATAGATTAGGGTATTAAAAAAAAGGGAGACCGTAGTCTCCCTATAAACCTATCATGTCGGTTTTACCCAGTTCTACCTTTGGTTGCGACACTAGAATGTCTACCTAGTAGATTCCTGAATTAGTCTCGGAAACCTTCACCCTTTACAAAGTGATGGAATCTGTGTGAGATTACTGCGAACAGCAACCTCACAAGACTTGTCTCCGAATAAGAACCATTCTCAGTATACAAGTGATACATGATTAGTCCTCAGCGGCAAGTTTAGCAAAGTATGACAATGTGTCATCTTCACTACCCGATGCTTGGATCGTTGGTTCTGGTGCAGTGTTAGACACTACTACAGGTTCCGCAGATTTGATCGGTGCAGTCTCAGCAGTCTGGTTCAACAGATCGTTCTTTACAGTAGACCCTGCACCAGTCGATTGACCCAACACAACTTCTAGTCGTGATTTTAGATCATCGTATGACTTGTACGAGGACTCTGCAACAAACTCTGACATATCGTGCAACTGATTATAAGTTGCTTCGAGTTTAGTCTCATCAGCATCAAACAATGCAGAAGTGGACTTGAACTCCGATTTGTCATAGTTACGATACCCTGCAACATTGCGAATCTTCAACTGAAAGTCAGCACCCAACCAGAAGTCGAATGGATTCACTGGAGTTTCACCGGGAAACTGAGGTTGCATTACATCCATAATCTTATCAAAGATTTTCTTACCAAAGTCGTAGAGGAATACTTTACCTTCATTGGCAGGATTGGATGGATCAGACACTACCATGATGTTTGCCACATAGTGTAGTCTGCGTTTTTGCTTACGAGCAATATCTTTATCTTCATCGATGCCAGAGTTCCACAAACGAGAGTTGTGTTCACTCACTGGATCATTCTGACCGAGAGTAGTCAAAGACTTCTCGACATACCACTGACCAGTGGGCCCTTTGAAGAAGTGATCAAAGTATCGAACCCAAGGTAATTCTTGTCCTTCAGCGGCAGGAAGGAATCGAATCTGTGCGAAACCATTACCATTGTCATCAACAGTAGGTTTCCAGAACCGTAGGTCTTCGTATTTGTTTTTGGATTGGTTTACCCCTGAGACTTCTTGTGCCGCTTGTGCGAGTTTAGAAACATCTAGGGAATTAGATTTGAGGTTTGCAAAAGACATATATTTCTCCGTATATTTGCGTATTAGTTGTATTATGAGTATTCATTGTATCATAATGTAAATAGAAAGTCAATACCTTTATTCAGTTTATTTTCTGCCGAATATTGGTATTTTCAATACCTTTATTTAGTATTTGGTAAACTTTCACTTTTTTGAAGGAAATTGAGTTTCATTGCTTCAAACTCAATCTTCTCCTTTATTGAGATGGCAATATATTTCTTGACATCTTCAATCTCTAGGTTGTTCTCATCACATAGATAAACAACCGTGTCCATGTATGACATAGACTTTGTTCTTACACAGTCCTCCACCATCTTGGTGAATTTCTTCTTGTTCATAAAGTTAGATTCTTGTTGTGAGGAATCTACTCCGCCCATCTGGAAATCAACCTTCATAGTCTTTATCCAATTCAAATTCTGCTTCGAGTTCACGAGTCCAGACTTGTGCAATGTCGGGATACCATGTTCCGTAATTACGTTTGGGGGTTCCATCGGGATAGTATGACATAGCAATACACACCTTCTGGACTCTCCCCTCACGTTGTTCACCATAACGAAAATCAGACCATACACCACCACTGAGATACTTCTTCATGTTGGAGATGTATATTTCAAGGTCTTGGTACTTTGCTCTCTCCTTCGAGACCTTAGAGTCTTTATAACTCTTCATCCCTTTGAGTTCCTCGGTACAAGACTTCACCCACTGTTTGACTTTCTTCCAGTGTAGGAAATGATCTTCATCTAAATCCCTAATGCTGTGGTGTACCGACTTAGAACCATCGGCACCCCTTGCTTCCCTTGCCTTCGCAAGTCTTTCCACTGCCGCCTTCTTCTGTTCCTCAGACATTGGTTTTCGTCTGCGTTTAACTTTCTTTCTTTCAAAACCTAACGCATCCAGAGATGCTTGCTTCTTGCGTTCTCTGGTGAGTCTTGCTTTTTCAGTTGGTGTAAGTTTCTTTTTTGGCATAGTGGTATATATTATATATTATACAGCATTAAAAGTCAATAGGGAATCAACACGAAATGATCTCCAGTCCTGTAAATCTAAATCAAATACACGAACCGCAAGTTGGTTCTTCTCAGTATTTGCGTTAGCATCAGTCTTGGGCATCTTCTCAGATGGTATCTGATCGGATACCAGTGTTGCTCTCATTTCACGAACTTGCCCATCCTTCACTTTCGTGAATGACAGATTCACCACACCTTCTCGTAAGGTGTCAACGATCTCTTGATAGGTCATATCAATTTTCTCCATTATATTTACCTCAAAAATTCCTTGGTGGAAGTGGTTCATCTACAAGAAAATCCTTGTAAGTGTAAAACTTCCATACCAAGAATGAAATGTCTAAACAGAATCCATCGGAAAAGTTTAGACTGACAGATGGGGTCAACCATATCTCTCTTTCATATGTCCACATATTACTAAATTGAAATATTCTACCCCAAATCTTAAATCTCATTGTACACTGTTCTCCTTATAAAGTCAAGTATATTTTATGCTACTTTCTGTCTTTGTTGTGGGTGCCATTCTAAGAACCAACTAGGTACCTCACGATTAGTCCACTCTGCCATGTACCACTTCTCTTGGCAGTAGTAGTTTCGGTATGCCTTTACTGGATCATACATCTTACAGTAGTCTGGCATTGCCATTGCGAACTCAGTCATCTTACCGACTTGGTCAATGTTCTTTGGTGAGAACCACAACTGACCTTTCAGTTTCTCTTCGGTCATGTGAACCTTACCATATCGTCTGGTGTACTCTTTGCACAACTCTCGGAAGTGTTTGTACAACCATCGGTAGTTGTTATTGTTCTCACGAACCCAGATGTTGGATGGATGGTTGACATGGGATGCCTTGTACAAGAGTTGTTCTTGGGCAGTTGGTTTCAGTCTCCACCGTTTGATGTTGCGACCATTCTTGGTCTTATCAAGATACAACTCACCATCCAGAACACGATGTGCAGTA